>JACCDL010409613.1_pt1 | contig 19919 bp, 17 predicted proteins | sample 7441931 | NCBI WGS metagenome assembly JACCDL01 (sample SAMN15323437, study PRJNA562643) | freshwater metagenome | isolation source: river surface water | place: USA:Blue River Watershed | collected 2017-08-16 | reverse complement strand
GTGCATTCAACGTGACACGCCCCGCATGGATTCGCATGCGCGAGCAGGGTTACGGCCGCATCATCTCCACCTCTTCCGCAGCAGGCATCTTCGGCAACTTCGGACAGGCCAACTACGGCGCAGCAAAGATGGGACTCGTCGGATTCTCTCGCGTTCTTGCAGCAGAAGGTGCGAAGTACAACATCAAGGCAAACGTGATTGCACCTCTCGCTCTCACACGTATGACCGAGAACCTGATGGGTGCCATCGGCGACAAGTTGGATCCATCTCTTGTGACACCCATCGTTGCGTGGCTTGCACACGAGGACTGCGACGTCAGCGGCGAGATCTACTCCGTTGGTGGCGGTCGCGTTGCACGCGTCTTCATCGGCGAGACACAGGGTTATTACAAGCCAGGCATCACTCTTGAAGACATCCGCGACAACTGGGAACAGATTCGCAACACCGACGGATACGTCATCCCGGCCAATCTTCCAGAAGAAACGGCCATGTTCTTCAACGCACTGAAGTAACAATGACTACAGAGTCGGTTGACTCCTTTCGTAATCGCGCGACGGCATGGTTGGCGAGCAATCGCCAGCATGCCCCGCGCGACTACGGAGCGATTTGTCCACCCGACTTAATTGATGAGGGAGCTGCATGGCAGCGACTCATTTTTGATGCTGGCTTTGCCGGCATTCATTGGCCAATCGAATTTGGCGGTCAAGGCCTCTCCCCTGCGCATCATGGTGCTTGGGTGGAGGAATGCGCCAAGGCGGGCGTTCCTCCCGTTCTCAATATGGTGGGACTTGTGCTTGCGGGTGGCGCGGTCATGGCCTTCGGCACTGATGAACAAAAGAGACAGCACCTTCTCTCCACGTTGAATGCAGATCACGTCTGGTGCCAACTGTTCTCTGAACCCGGTGCTGGAAGCGATCTTGGCTCGCTCAGTACCAAAGCGGAACGAGATGGAGATCGCTTCATTATCAATGGCCAAAAGGTGTGGTGCAGCGGAGGACGATGCAGCAATTGGGGCATCCTCATGGCGCGCACCAACCCTGAGGCACCAAAGCACGAAGGCATCTCTTTCTTCCTTATCCCAATGGATCTTCCAGGAATAGAAGTTCGACCTCTTCGCCAAATGACTGGCGAATCTGAATTCGATGAAGTGTTCTTCACCGATGTGGAACTTCCCGTTGAATACCTCATCGGTCCGCTCCATGGTGGTTGGGGTGTTGGGATGGCCGTGCTCACGAACGAACGCGGCCATATTGGTGCCAGCGTCATCTCTCTCGAACGTCGCTTGGAATCAATGTCGGCGCTCGGCCGTGGACGCGGACTTCATCCAATGCAACGAGACGAACTACTCACTCTCTTGTCAAAGGGAACCGCGTACAAGGCAATGGCACAAACACAAGGACCTGTGGCCTCCACTGCTTCGTCTCTCATGAAGTTGGGCATTACAGAAATGATGTTCGGGGTCGCCATGTTGCGTGGAGACATTTCTGGCGCAGAAGCAATGCTGGAAGGTCCAGACTCTGTTGGAATGTCAAGCGCCCCCGGCGGACGGATTGCTGGTGGCAGCAGTCAAGTTCAACGCAACATCATCGGCGAACGACTCCTCGGTTTACCAAGAGAACCCAAGGAAAGGCTCTACATGACACAGAACATCGCATGCAACGACGCAACATTGATCTCATCTTTTGATGGCGTCACGATCGCGATGCACGACTTCGGCGGCACCGGCTCCCCCGTTCTGTTGTCGCATGCAACCGGCTTCCATGCTCACTGTTGGGAACCATTGGCGGAAATTCTTTCAACGAATCACCATGTCGTCGGTTTTGATCACCGCGGATACGGCGACGCTGAAACTGTTGACCCTGCAAACATCGAATGGCGTCAGTACGGCAACGATGCACTGGCAGCAGCACGCTCGCTTTCAGCGCAGCACGGAGGACAACCGATTATCGGTATTGGCCATTCGATGGGTGGCGCATCGCTCCTGATGGCTTCCCTCATTGAGCCGCAACTTTTCTCGGCACTCTTCGTCTTTGAACCCATTGTTTTCCCACCCACCCCAGAAGACGAAGATCGTCCATCAAGTCCTCTTGCGGGAGGGGCTCGCAAGCGTCGATCAGTTTTCGCAAGTTTTGAAGCTGCTCTCGAAAACTTCACTGCAAAGCCACCCATGGCCTCGTTCCATCCCATGGCTCGCGAGGCCTACGTGCGTCATGGTTTCAAACCAAACGGAAATGGCGAAGTGGAATTGAAGTGCTTGCCAGAACATGAAGCCCGCACCTATGAAACAGGCGGCACTCACAGCACATGGGGCGACCTTCCCAAGATCACAAACCGCGTGTGGGTGATCGCCGGCGCACCTGCACCATTCCAGCCGTCATCCATCGCAGTAAAAGTTGCAGAGAGCATCCCGGGTGCAACTTATGTGCAGTATGACGAGATGGGTCACTTTGGTCCTCTTGAGCACCCAGCACAAATTGCGTCACTCGTTGAAAACACCATCGCAACTTTCTGATGTCTGCATTTGATACGGCGGGTGACCGCATACTTGAACCATTGCGTAACAACAAGGTCTTTATTGCTTTGTTTGGCTTCGCTAGCACTGTGGGCGACTTCAGCATTGTGTGGCATGCCATCGGTCTTTTGCGTGCCATTGGTTCGTTCGATCGTTTACAGGAAGCGTTAGCACTGTCCATCGCACTTGGTATTGAGAGCTTGATTGTCAATCAAGGAATCAAGCGAATTTTCCGTCGTGAGCGTCCCACTACTTCCGGAGATGATCGTTTCGACGTTCGAACTCCAAGCACATCTAGTTTTCCTAGTGGCCATGCTTCATCTGCAACATTCGCTGCGATCATCCTCGCTTCATTTACTGGTATGCCAATCGCACTTCTCTGGTGTGTGATTGCACTCATCGTTGCGTTGAGCCGAGTCGTGGTACGCATCCATCATCTCTCTGACATTGTTGGCGGCGTTCTCACTGGCGCAGTACTCGGCGCCATTGCTATACCCATCATCAACAACATCCTTGGCTGAAAATCCTGCGAGGGAATACGGCTTCTCGACCGTAGGTTGAGTTTTCTATGACTCGTTCGTTTGGTCTCACTTTCGACTACCGCTGCCCTTTTGCGCGCCTTGTTCATGACCATGTCGTTGAAGGTCTTCGCGCAGGAGCCGATTGGAATGTCACGTTTCTTCCTTTCTGCCTTGGACAAGCACACGTTGAATACGGTGAGCAAGACATCTGGGAAACTCCAGAGCGTGATAGCGGTCTCTTGACCTTGCAGTTGGGAATCTCATTGCGAGACCAGCAGCCAGATGCACTCCTCGACTACCACCAGTCAATGTTTAATTATCGCCATGTCAACGGGGGCAATCTCGGCGATCGCACAAAGATTTCCGCAATCATCGAATCTGCCGGGGGGAATGCAGATCAGGCGTTCGCCGATGTTGATTCCGGTCGCACGCTCGAAGTGGTTCGCGAAGAACACACGAAGTTCGTGAATTCTCACCAAGTCTGGGGCACCCCCACATTTATCGTGGAGGACAAAGCTGTGTTCGTGCGTCTTCTCGACCATGCACACGGTGATTCTGTAGTGGCAACGCGCACAATCAACCGCATCTTGGACGACATTGACTGGCCAATCCTCAATGAGTTCAAGCACACCAGCGTGCCGATGTAACGGTTGTAGGTTGGTCAAATGGCCGACGATGAAAAAAGGATGAGCGACACTGAGTCGCTGATGTGGCGTCTTGAAAAGGACCCCTACCTTGCCTCAACATTTGCGAACATCACCATTCTTGATCGCGCTCCCAACATGGACGCTTTGGTGGCGCGCATGGAGCGCACCGCACTTCTTTTCCCACGTCTACGTCGACGTGTCATGCCAGCACCTGGCAACTTTGGAAACCCCACGTGGGTAGATGACCCATCTTTTGATATTCGATATCACGTTCGTCAGATTTCTCTGGCCGAACCAGGAGATATGCGTCAACTTCTCGACCTTGTCACTCTTCTTGTTGCCGATCCGTTCGATCGTTCGCGACCACTCTGGCATTTCATTGTCATTGACGGACTTGCAGGCGGACGAAGCGCACTCGTTCAAAAATTGCATCACACTGTGACTGATGGTCAAGGTGGAGTCGAACTCTCGATGCACTATCTCGATCTTCAACGGAACCCAGGTCCACTTCCTGCACTTGACCCCGCGATTGCTAACGCAGCACACAATGTTGTTGAACCAGATGCAACCGAGGCGTTGCGCGGCGCAATGAGCGACAGCCTTCGCCTGCCTCTTTCCGTATTGCGTCAAGTACGTGACGTGCTTGCTGATCCGTCTCTCATCGGAACAATCGGTTCATCAACGTCAGCCACCGTCAAGGGCCTCATCGCACAACTAAACGAAACCGATGCGGCCCGTTCTCCATTGTGGACTGCTCGCTCCATTCGACGACGAATGGAAACCACGCGAGTGAGTTATCACGACATGCGTGGAGCTGCCAAAGAAATGGGCGGCACTCTCAACACTGCATTCGTCACCGCTGCAGCACACGCGGCAGGCAAGTATCACCAACAACTAGGTGCGCCCGTCGAGTCGCTTCGCGCCTCTATGGCAATCAGCACCCGTACCGATGGAAGTGGCTCCAACGCATTCACGCTTGCTCGCATGTTGGTCCCAACATCCGACATGCCATTGCCTGAACGTTTTGCAGCGATCAACGAGATCCTTGTGGCGGCCCGTGAAGGTTCTGCCTCAGGCTCGCTCGAAGCGATTGCCACCGTTTCCACCGTGGTACCCACCTCCATCATCACGCGGCTTGCCCGAGCTCAAGCTGAGACAGTGGATTTCGCTACCTCGAATGTTCGCGGAGCCGGAGTTCCACTATTCGTGGCAGGTGCTCAGTTGCTGGAGAACTACCCCGTCGGACCTTTGGGTGGAGTGGCATTCAACGTCACCCTCATGTCGTACATGGGCAGCTTGGACGTCGGCATCAATATCGACGAAGCAGCAATTGAAAGTCCTGCGTTGTTGCGTGACTCACTTGTGGAGTCTTTTCAAGAGATGGCTTCATATGCACCGACGCGTGCAGAAACCATTGATGCATCTGCCATTTCTGGCGATGCAAGCACCGAGCCGATCAGGCGTCGGTGGTGGCGACGCTCGCGCTAAGCAACGAGCGAAGGTCGAGGAGAAGGTCTCCTACTTCGACGGCAGAGACAAGTTCGCGACGAAGCATTTCTGCTAACGCCTTGTCGATGACGGCGAGCGCTTCGGTAATAACCGGTTCGCGTGTTTCCATCATGATGAGCTCCTCTCGAGTACGGGTACGGAAGACCAGAGGTACCGGTTCCGCCCGCTTCCGACATCGTACAGATGTGCCATGCCGATAAGTGGATACTTCCAAACCTTGGATGAAAGACCCCCGTGACGAGTGCCATAAGGTTCTAAATATGAATTTTGAGGGGAAAACCACAGTCGTGACCGGTGCAGCCGGCGGCATCGGCGAAGCACTTGCTCGTCGATTCCATGAGGCAGGCGCACGAGTCGTTGTCGCTGACAGAGATGCAAGCCGCCTCACTGCAGTTGCAGATTCACTCAACGCACTTCGTCCTGATTCCGCTTTCGCAGTTGTTGCAGACATCAGCAGCGAAGCAGGCAATGTTGCATTGATCGACGCAGCACGAAACAAGTTCGGCTTCATCCATTTGTTCTTTGCAAATGCCGGCGTCGCCCAAGGTCAATTCCTTGAAAACACAGACGAAGAAACCTGGGACTCTGTGATGAACATCAACACGCATGCACACCGTTGGGCAGCAAAGCATCTCATTGGTGATTGGCTTGCCGCCGGCGAGGGTTACTTCTGCAGTACCGCATCTGCAGCAGGACTTCTCTCACAAATTGGATCCGCTACATACAGTGTCAGCAAGCACGCTGCAGTTGCGTTTGCCGAATGGATGTCCATTACGTATGGCGATCGTGGCGTGCGAGTGACCTGTCTCTGCCCACAAGGCGTCAACACCAATATGTTGAACCCTCCAGGAGCAGACGACGGCATTGACAAGCGTGGCGGAGATGTTGTGAAGGCATCGGGCGCAGTGCTTGAGCCAAGTGAAGTTGCCGACATCGTGTACAACACCATCGTCGAGGAAAAGTTCCTTGTGATGCCTCACGCAGAAGTACACACCTACGAGAAGCGCAAAGTCGATGATCGTGATCGTTGGTTGGCCGGCATGCGCAAACTGCAAAGCCGCATCTTCAACGGCTAAACACAGCCACAACACAAACACTTTTCCGGGGGGAACAATATGGGCGTCAGACTTGAGCCACAAGACGAATACATGCATGAACTTGGTCCAGAGACCAATTTCAACGAGAGCATGTACATCAACTGCTTTGATCCAACCTCACAAGTCGGCGGCTGGTTCCGCATGGGCAACAGAGCAAATGAGGGCTACGCCGAGATGACGGTGTGTTTGTATTTGCCAAACGGTCGTGTTGGTTTCATGTTCAAGCGTCCGACCATTGAAAACAACGATGCACTCGATGCTGGTGGCCTTACGTGGACAATAGTGAAGCCATTTGAAGAATTGCGAATTGACTTTGTCGGCAAAGTTGTTGTTCTTGATAATCCGCACGAAATGGCAGACCCCAAGAAGGCATTCGCAAATAATCCGTTCAGTGAATGTGAAGCTCACATCACATTCACCGGGCAGGGACGCAACAGCATGTTTGGTGGCGAACCTGATACACCCCACGAAACACCTGGTGAAGAATTCGCAAAGGGTCATTACGAACAATTGGTGAGCGCAAAAGGTTCTCTTCGAGTAGGCGATGAAGAATGGCTGATTGACGGATTCGGTTTACGTGACCACTCATGGGGCCCTCGCTATTGGCAAGCTCCGTGGTACTACCGCTGGCTCACTGCGAACTTCGGCGAGAACCTTGGATTTATGGCAAGCCGTGTTGCAAAGAAGGATGGCCCCGGAACTCGCGGAGGCTTCGTGTGGGACAACGGACAGATCCATTTATGCGATGACGTCCAAATCTCAACAGTCACGACCGGCGAAGAGAACTACCACGACAAAGTCACCGGTGTCATTCGTTCCACTAAGTCAGGGAAAGAGTGGAATTTTGAGGGTGAAGTAGAAAGCCTCATTCCTTTGCGCAACCGACGTCAGGATCCCGATGGCAATTGGCTCATGACTCGCATCAGTGAAGGCATGACGAAGTGGCGCATCACATCGGGCGAGCACGAGGGCGCAACGGGCTTCGGTATGTCTGAATATCTCGATCAGATCATCGACGACTCTCCTGTCGGCCTCGCCGAATAAGCCTTTCGCCACTTATCAGTGGCACTTCACAACGAAACCGCGATACATCTGCGGACTACTTTGCGCATATGCGCATCCCACGGTTCGTCCTTGCACTTCTTCTTATTGGCACCCCTGTTGCAACAGTTGCAGCCTCCGCCACATCGGTGTCCGCCGACCCCTTCACCTACTCACAAGTGTCCCTCGGCCACAGCGCTATTTGTGTCCTCACCACAACACATGACGTGCTGTGCAAGGGAGACAACTACAACGGCTATCTGGTCCCCGATACCAACGACCGGACAATCACCCAATACACGCGTATCAATCTTCCGAATGGTGAGCAGTGGGAAACCATTCACGCAGGCACATCCAACACGCGTTGTGGTCTAGCTGTATCAGGTCGCGCGTTTTGTTGGGGTGAAGGCCGCTTGGGTAGTTATTTCACCACAGTGTCTCGTGTGCCAGTTCAGGTTGAGTTCCCCAATGACATTCGAGTACGAGAGGTCCAAGCAGGGTTTTCCACTGCATGCGCAATCGATCTTTCTGATGATCTCTGGTGTTGGGGTGATGCCAATTACATCGGAAACGGTGACATTGAGCCCATGCGTATTCCGGTGCGAGTGCCGATGCCTGACGGCAGCAAGATTTCAACGCTGAGCATGAACCATTCAAATGTCTGTGTCAGCACCAAGAGCAACAAAGTGTTCTGTTGGGGTGGAAATAGCGACGGTCAATTAGGACTGGGGTACGCACAACAATTCCCCTACTCGTACTCCTGGCTTCCCGTCAGTCTCCCCGCGCCACAAGGCAAGCAATGGGCACAGTTACCTACAGCAATCGGTATTGGTCGCATTTGTGCCATCACAACAGATGGCGCCGGATATTGCGCAGGCGATAACTACGGCGGTTCATTTGGCAATGCCACATACAACGACAGTATGACTTTTGTTCAGATGACGGTGCCAAACAATGAAACGATCACTTCGATTTCCTCTGGCAACTATCACACGTGCCTCACCACATCTGCCGGAAACTTCTATTGCGTGGGTGATGGATCGTCAGGACAGTTCGGGACCGGCACCACCCTGAGTGGAAAGACATATCGATCGCCTCTCCTTCCTCAAGGCATGGAAATTGCTGAGTATTCCCTCGCTGGTTCCAGCACTTGCTTCCTTGATACCAACGCAAGAATTTGGTGCACGGGCCTCATTAATGGTGGCCCTGTGTATAACGAGATAGACAAGACCAACTTGTCGCTCCGACAGATCGTTCCCATCGGAACTCCCACCGTTGCTGCACCCGTCGCGTCTGACGTCGATGCCGAGACAGTCACCGTTTCAGGAACAGTCAATCCAAATGGCTACGCATCGACCGCAGTGCTTGAGATTGCCAACAACTCTTCGTTCACAAACTCCACTCGATATCCCATCGCCTTCAATGCTGAAAATGGTTCATATGTTGCTGCAACGTTCACACGTCGCCTGACAACAGTTGCACCACGAACGACGTATTACACACGAGTGATTGCAACTAACGCAATGGGGGTCACCACAGGTGCATCTTCAACGTTCACCACTTTGGGCACAGAACCTTCGGTTACTGCAATTACTGCATCCAACATCACAGGCAACGAGGCAGAGACTTCGTTCACCGTGAACCCAGGTCGTCTCAGCACCACAATCAGTGCCGAATTCTCTACCGATATCAATTTCCAGAACGATCTACTGTCATACCCGCTCGCCAGCGCAAATGGCTCTCAGGATGTTGCTCGCTCAGTGAATCTCTCAGGGTTGCAACCACGCACGCGTTACTACGCCCGTGCCATTGCCACTAACCGTCTCGGAACCACCACGGGAGCCACTCACTCATTCATCACTATCGGATCACTTGCAACAATCAGCAGAGTCGCAATCGAGACCGATGTTCGAAGTGTCTCCATCAATGTCACTACCACCACGGGAGACACCAGAGGCTCTGTACGTGCAGAGGCTTCCATCAACTCGAACTTCACCAATGTTCTTGCCTCGGCATCTTCTGGATTCAGTAGTTCCGGCCCCACCGACCATCAGCTGTCCATCACCGGGCTAACGGCGCGCACGAGCTATTTCGTTCGTGTCATCGTCACAAATCAAATCGGTGACACCACATCTTCTGTTGAAACAATTCGCACCCTGGGCGGTGCTCCATCTGTTGCCACCCCAGTTGTCGACCCAACGCCTCGAGGAGCTTCTCTGCGATTGCAGTTTGATGCCAACGGCCTCGAGACTTCCGTCAAACTCATTTTCTCCGCGGCAGAAGATGCCGATGATCCATTCGAACACTTCATTCGTCAAAGTGACACCAAGGGTTTACAAACAGTGGACTACACGCTGTACGAATTGCGCCCTGCCGTGACGTACTACGTCACACTCGTCGCCACAAACGATGCGGGAACGGCAACATCATCCCGAGTCTCGTTCACCACACCAGGCCCCGTCGGCGTGATTATTAACAACGACGACACTTCCACCGATCTCAGTACCGTCACACTCACCATCACTCCACCTAGTGGAGCTGTGGCCATGCGCGTGTCGAACAACAAGTCTTTCCGTGGCGCAAAGGTCTTGCCGCTGACATCGACGATGACTTGGGAACTCCTTGCATCGGACGAAGAAATTGTCAATCGCACTGTTTACGTTCAGTTCTATTTCCGCAATGGCTCATCCATCGTCTTCGAAGATGACATTGAATTGATGACCGATGTGATATCTCCTGATGAAGAAGCACCCGTTGTAACGGCGATGAGTGCAACCAAGACCCGCATTACAGCCGCGGCAACATCGACGACCAAGGTCGCTTCCACCGTCACGATTTCTGCGCGCGACAAAATGTCGGGTGTTGTGCGCATTGAGACCAAGGTCAACAATCGCATCTCGTCCACTCGTGTTGAGGCGGCGCGGCGCGGCACCTATACGGTTTCATTTCCGAAGGGTCAGAAGAAGATGCAGATTCGCGTCATCGACAAAGCGGGCAACAAGTCCAAATGGATCACCATCACCCGTCAGTGACTGGCGGGATCTAGTCGAGATCGCTGCGTAACAGAAAACGTTCGGCAACACCTTCGTTGCCGATGACTTCCACAATCTCTAGTGGCGAACGACGCCACAGAACAAGTAATAGGTCTTCTGCGGAGCCACGTAAAGCAACGGATCCTTTTGCATGTTCGCGGGTTGCAATCAATTCCAATCCGTCACCCGGAGTCAATAGCCATTCCCCTGCAACATCAGTGCAATGAATATGCACGGAGCCACCCACAATGGGTTGCCCCTCACGCATGTGTGGAGTCATCACATAGACAAACTCATCAATGCCATCACTTGCCAACTCGGCATTGATTGTGGGCCGCATGCCAACAGCCCACTGTGCATCCCACGCATGAATTGCAGTTTCATGTGCCATACGACGGATAATCCACGACACGGTTTGTGGCCCCGTCCACGTCCACACCGGCTGCTCTGGATCGAGCCTCGTCAATGTCTCCACTATTGCGTCAACACCCGCTTCGTACCACCGAATCATGTCGGCATTTGTGGGACGACTCGCACGAACCACTTGTGTTGGGTCCATTGCTCCGCTTGCAGCGATGCTTTCCCAAAACAGATGAACCTCACCCATGTGCCACAACAAGTCAGCCACATTCCATGGAGCACATGCCGTTACGGGCGCATCCAAAGATTTTCTTGCAGCTACGGCAATTGCATGGCCCGAAGCAGCAATGTGCTTCAGATAGAGCGCGTTCTCCATTAGAGGCTGCGAGTTGCGTCAGCCAGTTCCTGCCACTCACGCATTGGCAATGTTCTCGGCTTATCGGTCAATACCTGAATACAAACGTGGTCGGCACCGGCATCAAGATGTCCCTTCACGGCTGCCACGACAGTGTCCATCGAACCCCACGCAACAATTGCGTCAACAAGACGATCTTCTTGTTTCGTGATTTCGTCTTCTGTGAAACCAAAACGCTTGAGGTTGTTTGTGTAGTTCGGCAGACGCGTGTACGTCGTCATGTATTTACGGGCAATCTCTCGTGCCTTTGCTGCATCGGTCTCGAGTACCACAGCAAGTTCGGGAGCCAACAATGCGTTGGCACCCATTGTCTCGCGTGCAAAAGCTGTGTGCTCCACTGGCGTGAAATACGGGTGAGCACCTGCTCCGCGTTCTGCTGCCAATTTCAACATCTTTGGCCCAAGAGCTGCCAACACGCGCTGTGGTGCGGTAGTCGGTGCTGCTCCAAAGAAAATTCCCTTGTCCATTTCATCGAGGTACTCCACCATCGTGCTGTATGGCTTGTCGTAATTGCCCTTATGCACGCCCTGCACCATGGGCGCATGACTCACACCGATACCCAGTAAGAATCGATCAGGGAACGCCTCCGTCAATGTCTTCCAGCCCGCTTGCATTGTCTGTGCAGTACGTGCGTGCAGACTTGCGATTCCTGTGCCCAACACCAGTTTCTTGGTGGCTGACAACAACAAAGCTGTTGATGCGAACGGTTCACGAATCACCGCTTCGGGCACCCATACGGCTCCGTATCCCATCTCTTCCACCTGCGCGATGGCTTCTTGTGCCTTCGACATTGGTTGAAGATCGAAATCAGCAGTCCAGAGTCCGATACGGCCGAGGTTCATATTGCTCATGATTCAAACGCTAGGCGTTCGGCAAGGACAATTCACTAGCGCTGATACACCCAGTCATCAATCAGTCGACGAGCAATGGACATGGCGGGCGGAATCATCGGCAATTCATCTCGCTTGTACCAATTTGCATCGATAATCTCGACGGGATCACAAACGATGTCACCTGATACCCAATTCGCAGTAAAGCCCAGCATCAACGAATGAGGGAACGGCCAAGGCTGGCTAGCAACGTAACGAACGTCGTTGACCTTGACTCCCACTTCTTCTTCTACTTCACGAGCAACTGCCTGCTCCAAGTTCTCCCCGGCTTCAACGAAACCCGCAAGCGTTGAGTACATCGGGACGGGAAAGTTTGCACCACGCGCGAGCAGAGCTTCTTGTGCATCACCCTCACCACGTGTGACGAGCGTGATGATTGCCGGCGCAAGTCGTGGGAATGCCATCAATGTGCAGGCGGGACAAACGTATGCGCGTTCGTTTTCAGCCAACTGAGTTGGCTCACCACACCGACCACAGAATCGATGCGTACGACCCCACTCGACCAACTGCACTGCACGTCCTGCGACGGCCCACTCGGTCTCACTCACACGACCAAACAATGCACGCAGGTCAATCTCGGCTCCGTAGCCAGGATCTTGCCCTTGCGGCACATCGATACCCCAGCACGCCACATCACCGTGCATCCCAAGGAAGTGCTGATTCCATTCTTCATCTGCGGGCTGGTTATCAATAAAGACTTTGCTGCCCACCACATGAATGAATCGGTGTTCCATGGCATGTTCTGATGGCGTCATGGTGGGGCGGAATGAGGATTCGTGCGGGTTCATCTCCATTGACGGTAGTAGGCAGGGGCTTGCCTAGGATGAGCGAATGGCACGTAATCAGAATCCAGTCGTAATCGTCGATGCAGTACGCACCCCTATTGGGCGTCGTAACGGCGGTTTGTCCACCCTCCACCCAGCAGAGCTTCTTGGTCTTGCACAGAAGGCAATCATCGAGCGCAATGGCATCGACCCCGCCATCGTTGAGCAGGTCGTTGGTGGCTGCGTCAGCCAAATTGGCGAGCAGTCCTTCAACGTCACTCGTACGGCATGGTTGGCCGCAGGTCTTCCACTCACCACTGCAGCAACAACTGTTGACACACAGTGCGGTTCATCACAGCAGGCAACAGGACTCGCAGCATCGCTCATCGGTTCCGGCGTCGTTGATGTTGCAATCGCATGCGGTGTTGAAGTCATGAGCCGCGTGCCCATCGGTGCAAACAGCAAGAAAGAACTTGGCTTGGGCGTCCCCATTCCGAAGACGTACTTCGAAGAGTACGAAATGACTTCACAGTTCGAAGGTGCAGAGCGCATCGCCGACAAGTGGGGCGTCACCCGCGAAGACACCGACAAGTGGGGTGTTGAATCACAGGCTCGCGCAGCACGTGCATGGAACGAAGACCGCTTCTCTGGTCAGTACATCGAGGTCGATGCACCAGAAGTCAACGAAGCCGGCGAAGTGATTGGCTCACGCCGCATCACCAAGGACGAAGGCCTTCGCGAAACCACACTCGAGAAGCTTTCTTCCTTGAAGCCAGTTGCTCGCCCTGAAGGTGTACACACCGCAGGTAACTCTTCACAGATTTCGGACGGCGCCGCTGCCGTTCTCATGATGACCGAAGAGAAGGCAAAGTCACTCGGCCTCAAAGCTCGTGCTCGCATCGTCGACTCTTGCCTCGTTGGTGTTGACCCCGTCCTCATGCTCACAGGCCCGATCGACGCAACAGAGCGTTTGCTCGAGCGCAACAACCTCAAGATTGATGACATCGATGTCTTCGAGATCAACGAGGCATTCGCATCCGTGGTTCTCGCATGGGCCAAGGCAGTGGGTGCTGATCTCGATCGCACCAACCCGAACGGTGGTGCAATTGCATTGGGTCACCCACTCGGCGCAACTGGTGCCTTCCTCATCACTAAGGCACTCAATGAGTTGGAGCGCACCGGTGGTCGCTACGGCATCATCTCGATGTGCTGCGGTGGTGGTCTCGGAACCGGCACGCTCATCGAGCGCATCTAATCAAAGGAGCGCGCTACGTCGCGCAAAACACTTCCGATCATCGTGAGCATGTGTCTCACTCTCGTATCGTGCACTGCCACCCGCATCCCAACGGATGCGGGTGGTCGCATTCTCGGCACAGTCACACACGTCTCTGACGGGGACACGCTGTCGGTCACAGTGGGAAAACACACGGAGTCAATTCGTCTCATCGGTGTTGATACACCAGAGACCGTGCATCCGACCAAGCCCGTGCAGTGCTGGGGACCAGAAGCATCCGCACACACAAAAAGCATCTTGCCAGCAGGAACAAAAGTGTTTCTCGCCCGCGACGTTGAAGCGCGAGACAAGTACGGACGTTTTCTTGCCTACGTGTATCGCGCATCCGACAATCTGTTCGTCAACCAAGAACTCATCGCCAACGGTTGGGCCCGCCCCTATCCCTTTGAACCCAACACTTCATTGGCGGTTGACTTTGCAACGGCCGCCGCACAAGCACAACGCGATCAACTCGGGCTGTGGGCACATTGTCAGGGGTAGGGTTCTCTTATGGCTGAAACCCGTTCGCTCGCATCACGCCTCGGTTATCCCTCCGACGCGCGCCTCGTCATCATTTCGTGCGACGACCTTGGCTCATGTCATGGCGCAACCGTGGGTGTGTACCAGGCCATTCGCGAAGGTGTTGCAACATGCGCGTCAATCATGATGCCGGCACCATGGGCACGTTTTGCCGCAGACGAATACAACGGCGAAGACATCGGCGTTCATCTCACCCTCAATGCCGAACATCCGTCTTACCGATGGGGTCCACTCACACATGCGCCCACACTTCTCTCTGGCGAAGGTGGCTTCCCTCGGTCTGTCGACGACCTCTGGGAACATGCAGACTCCACCGAAGTTCTTCGTGAATGTCGTGCGCAAATTGAACGTGCCATCGCTTGGGGCATAGACGTCACACACCTTGCACCGCATCTCACATCCATCACGCTTCGTCCCGAATTCTTTGACGTGTACCTCGAACTTGCTTACGAGTTCAAACTGCCCATCCGGTTGCCTTCGACCATCACTGCAGAAGCGGCAGGTTTCCCCTTCCGTCAGTTGGCCGCCGATGAAGACATTTTCTTCCCTGATCACTTCGATCATGATTGGCGCGCAGGTAGTCGCGAAAGAGTCCTTGCTGCATTCGCACATCTGCAACCCGGAGTGACAGAGATTCATGTGCAGCCAGCAATTGATACACCTGAAGTGCGCGCACTGGGTGGCGTCACAGAAGGCTGGATCGATGACCTCGAACTTGTGACATCAAATCAAGAACTTCGTCAAGCAATTGCTGATAGCGGCGCAATTCTGATTGGCTATCGCGAACTTCGCGACGCCATGCGCGCTAGCTGATTTTCAACAGCTCCGTTTGCTACGAGTTAACAGAGACGTGTTCTCGCACTTCAAAGAACAGGTCCGTTTCCTGCATTCCTTCAGGAAGCGCAGGAAAAATACTCTTTGCAAGAATCCAGTCTTCCCATGGGTAGACCTTTGCCAATTCGTCATCGTCAAGACCAAACCACCATTTGGATGATGGATCAATTTGTGTTGCGTGGGCAAGAAGCGACTGAGTGCGCGCGTACAAGTACTCACCAATGTCAAGACGAGTTGTAATGCGGTGATCCTGCGAAGGGCGCGACAACCACTTCTCGTCAAACGGTGACTCACCAAACTTCAACAACAAAGCTTCATGAACCGCAAGAACACGTTCCTTTGCCCACAGCGTGTAGTACATCTTTGAAACTTGCCACGGCGCTCCAAGTTCGGGATACCACGTGGGGTCACCAGCACGTTCAAATGCAAGAAGGCTGATGTCATGCACTCGTAAATGGTCAGGGTGCGGGTAACCGGCTTGATCATCGTTATACGTGAGGATGACCTGTGGCTTCTCTGCACGTATTAGCGCAACAAGTCGACCCGTTGCTTCGTCGATATCGGCCATGTGGAAACAATCGGGGTGATGATTGGACTCAGAACCAGCCATTCCCGAATCGCGATAACCCAACATGTGAAGCGCAGAGAATCCAATCGCTTCAATTGACCTCTTCAACTCATCAGGGCGCAAACGAGCGATGATCTCTCGTACTTCTTCCGGCGTCGCACCATGGAATGGTTGACCAGGCTCTCGCAAAGCAGGATTCTGCAGGTCGCCTTCTTCCCCGCCAGTGCAACACACAAGGACAGTGCGCACGCCTTCTTTGAAATAACGCGCAACAGTTGGTGCACCTTTTGAAGCTTCATCATCGGGGTGTGCATGAATAGTCATCAAGCACAACGGCTCACCGGTGGACGAAAGCGGCAATGTTGACATCTGTTTCAGGATAGTGAAGCCAACCCCCACGCACCCGATGCACTGAATAGAGTCTCACCGATGACTTCTTCCAGAACCTTCGCTCTTGTGGCGCTTGGCGCAACTTTGACCCTTACATCGTGCTTCGACGATGGTCGAACAATGCAGCCGCCCACGCAGGAACAAATTGCTGCCATCAATACTGCCACCACACTGCCTCCGGCGATTGATGAAGGAAGCGGTGACCAGAGCACAGCGATGACGGTCACTGGTCCATGGGTCAACGGAACCGCGATTGATACTCGATACACCTGCGACGGCAATGGCATTGCACCACCCTTGGCCTGGACAAAAGGCCCTGCCGAAACTAAGGCCTACGGGATCGTTCTGCGCAACAATGATGCCGCCGACCAAATCGATTGGGCGATGACAAACATTGACCCGGGTACGACATCACTTGGTGAATCATCAACCCCTGTGGGCGCATTTATAGCCACGAATAGTTCCGGTCAGGCTGCATACGCAGCCCCGTGTCCTCCGAAAGGCTCAACACACTCGTACACCTTGACCGTTTACGCGTTGGACTCACTCATTGCGGTCACTCCCACTTCATCGGCGGCCAAGGTCCTCGCCGATATGGACGCATCTGTTCTTGAAGTTGCCACCACTGACTTCACCTATTCCCGCTAGTCATTACTCTCGGTAGTCGTCCACCACACTGAGGGGTCAGTCCACCGCAGAGGGCGTTCAATCTGTGAGAATGTCCACATCGACTCCACCACCGCTGCCCTGCCCATCGGCGTTTTTGAGACTGACGTCAATTGTCGTCTCATCACGGGCAACGATGCATTTCGATCACTAGTTCTTGATGGTGCCCCACTTGTCGTTGGCACCGCTCCGTGGACGAATGCTTTGCCGCATGAACGCACCGAATGTGAACGACGTTGGGTGGAGTTTCGCAATAGTGGTGGCACCTTTGCAGTTGAGTTTCGCATCGGACGCGCAACGGGAGAATCCACGTGGATTCAAATCTCAACGCAACCCATCGTTATCGACAACATCGTGACTGGATATGTCGGCACTGCGATTGATTGCACATCCCTCGTGACACAAAGACAACTCTCCGACCAACTCGTCGGTCTGCTGGATGTTTCAGGTGATGCTGTCATTGTCTTCGATCGTGTGGGCGACCTCGCTTTCGCTAATGACACTGCTCGCACACTGATAGGCGTCACCGACCCTGGCGCTGGACACGGCGACGTTGCGGCACGCGCTTTTATGCAAGCGGTGCGCGATCAATTGCCACGAGTTCTTCTCGATGCTGCACCACCAACCGGTTCCCCCAATCGCTGGGAAGGGGAAATCGGTTTTCGTTCCCCTGATGGCATGGCGCGCATTCTCGAAGTAGTCGTGCAAGTGGTGCGTGACGCAGATGGCAGCGTGCACCACTGGGCCACCATCACTCGCGACATCACTGAAGACCGCCAGACACAGGCAGAACTGGCACGACAAGCAACTCATGACGCGCTCACTGGTCTTCCCAACCGCGTGTTGTTCATTCGCAAAACGACGGAAGCTTTGGAACGCAGTCGCACAACCCACGCAAGTGTTGCAGTGTTGTTTATTGACCTCGACAAGCTGAAGCACGTCAACGACACGATTGGACATGCCGTCGGTGACCAACTCATCGTCACCGTGTCTCGTCGCCTTGCAGCAGCGACTCGTCCAAGTGACCTCGTTGCTCGCATCAGTGGTGATGAGTTCGTCGTTCTGTGCGAAGGCCTACTGGACGAACAAGTCGCATTAGATGTCGCAGAACGCATTCGCACTTCCATCACAGGACCACTTGTTCTGCAAGGCGTTGAAATTGAAGCTGGCGCAAGTGTTGGTGTTGCAATGTCAACCCCAGATCTTCTTGCGACAGAGTCTGCAGCTGATGCAGCGGTGACGTTGTTGCGCTCGGCAGACACTGCGATGTATCGCGCCAAACAACGTGGTCGAGGTCGTTCCGAGTTGTATAGCGAAGAGATGCGCACAGCAGCCCGAGAACGTTTGCAGTTGTCATCCGAGTTGGAACAGGCACTTGCTGCAGAACAATTCACTGTGCTCTATCAGCCGATTGAGTCCGCCCACACCGGCCGTGTCGTTGCCGCAGAAGCTCTTCTTCGCTGGAATCACCCCACCCGTGGACTACTTGCACCCGCTGCATTCCTCGATCTTGCTGATGAATCAGGGCTGATTGCGCCCATTGGCGACTGGGTTCTTGAACAAGGCGCACGCACTGTTGCACAGTGGATCAATGATGGCATCGTTGATCGCTCGACATCAATTCATATCAATGCGTCACGTCGCCAGCTTTCCGACATCACATTTGTTGATCGTGCGCTCACCATTTTGCGCAACAACGGCCTTGAAGGTTCACAACTTGTGTTTGAAACTTCCGAATCGAACCTCGTCGAGAACAACCCATCTGTCCTTCGCACTGTCACCGCACTGAAGCGTCAAGGTATCCGCATCGCAGTGGACGACTTTGGCTCGGGCTATTCCTCACTTGCATCGTTACGCACATTCCCAGCTGATCTTCTCAAGCTTGATGGAACTTTGGTGCGCGACGTTGGCCGTACAGACGGCGGCGATGACCCGATGGTGCGCTCATTGATTCAGCTAGCGCACTCTCTCAACTTGCTGGTGTGCGCTGAATGGGTGACTACCGAGGATCATGTGCAGCGTCTCAAAGTGTTGGGTTGCGACCTCTTGCAAGGCAACCGCGTTGGTGAGCCAGTGGCCGCAGAAGCTTTCGCGGAAAAACTTCGTCGTAAATCTGCGGCGCAGCAACACGACAACGCGTAAGCGTTGTTCTGTCCTATTCAGCAGGGGGTGCTGGTGCCATGCCGGCGAAATACGCAAGAATCGGTTGACCCTTTGCATTGTCAATGCTGAACGAGAATGTTCCGTGGGACATGTCGCTGTTCACCGGCAAGTTATACGAATGAGAGCTGCCCAAACCCAGTGGCTTCAATTTGCGACCGAAGTCGATGAGATCCAGACCATCATCCACCGTGACAGCCTGGGAAAAAGATTCCAACACTTTGTTTGTCTGCAACGGATGACGCGCAAGAAACTTGGCTGCATCTTTCGCAAGCATTGTCATAAAGGCGCGTTGACGATTTCCGCGCCCCACATCGCCAGTTCCTTCTAGCCGCCACTCACCGTCGTACTTTTCTTCGAGGTGACGTGAGCGTGCATACCGAAGAGCATCTGCGCCTGACTGCAGTTTGCACGCCTTCTTCCCAATGAAAAACCCAGTTGATTTGTCTCGTGAAGCACGAGGGACACAAATGTGTACTCCTCCAATGGCATCAACGATGTCCTTAAATCCAGAGAAGTTCACTTCGACATAGTGATGAATCGGAATGTTCAGCGCACGTTGCACCGTACGCACGAGCACATCAGATCCACGCTGGTATGCAGAATTGATCTTGTTGTAGCGATCAGAGTCGCCCATTCGCGCCCACAGGTCACGTGGAATTGACATCGTGGAGACACTGGAATCCTTAGTGTTGACATG
>JACCDL011501135.1_pt1 | contig 19959 bp, 19 predicted proteins | sample 7441931 | NCBI WGS metagenome assembly JACCDL01 (sample SAMN15323437, study PRJNA562643) | freshwater metagenome | isolation source: river surface water | place: USA:Blue River Watershed | collected 2017-08-16 | reverse complement strand
TTCTGGGTTCTCGAACTGTCCAAGGTTCAGGGCCTAACGGTGCCGACACCGGTTGCCAATCAGCGCGGCGAGTACGTCTCGAGCGTCTGGCACGAGCTATTGGGTAAGGACCTATGGGCGGTCATGTTCACCTGGCTCGAAGGCACCGAGCTGGCTGAAGATCCAGCGCCCGAAGCGCTGCGCGCGACCGGCGCCGCGATCGCGAGAATGCACCTGGCTTCACGCGAGACGCAGTTACCGGCAGGTGCCGAGTTGACTGTTATTTCGGAATTCTTTTGGGGCGGCAGCAACACCATCGCCACATCGCCAGAGGTACCCGAGTCGGCACGCGAGGTGCTGTTGGCTCAGATCGACCGCATCCAGTCGGTTACGCATAGTCTCTATGCCGCCGGCAAGCCACAAATCATCCACGCCGATGTGCACGGCTGGAACGTCATGTGGAACGGCACCGAGGCTGCAATCTTCGACTTCGACGACTGCGCAATCGGCCTGCCGATTCAAGACATAGCGGTGACGCTCTACTACCTAGATACCGCTGAGCAAGAGCAGCTTGTGCTCGAGGGCTATCGCTCGGTCGCGCCGCTGCCCGAATACACGCAAGAAGAAATGGATGCGCTAGTGCTGCAGCGCAGGATCTTCCTGCTCAACTACCTGCTCGAGACCGAAAACCCGGAACACAAGGCGATGGTGCCGAAGTATCTTGAGAAGACGCTCGAACGCATCGCTGAAGGCAAGTAGCTACTGCTTGGACGAGTCCTTCTGGCTCGCGATCTGCTCTGAGATGTAGTTGAGCATCTCGCCTTGGTAGACCGCTTGCGATGAAATGACACGCAGCTCGGCGAGCATCTCATTCACTCGGAAGATCCATCGCCAGATCAAGACGGCGAGGATGAATCCGAGCACCGACAGAAATACGTATAGAACTAGTAAGCCAACCGCTGCTGCTCCGTTGTCCACATTGCCCCCAATTGTCTGCAGGCTAAAGAAGTCGCCTGATTGAGTTTCAACCTAGCAGCGCCAGAAGTCTATTTAGGCAAAATGTCGCACCCGTGTGGTTACCTTTCGGGATGAAGCGAATCGAAAAGTTCTTTGGGTGGGGATTGAAGCACGAAGACTCGCAGGTCGGAGACGAGGAGTCAGCACCGATCTCTTATCGAAAGCGCCTGCGGCGCTTTCTGGGCGAAGAGCGCCTCGTCGACAACTTGCTCCTATACGTAGGGGCCACCTTTGCCCTGATTGGGGTCGATCTCGCTACCAGGTATGGCAGCGTGCCGGGTGTGCCCGCATCACTGATGGCAGCCGGATTTGCGGTCTTGGGCATCTGGGCGTTTCGCGTTGGCGTCTTTCCGCTCTTTCTGCTCTTTGCTATGTCTGCGCTAATGCTCGGTATCGACGCCTACCACCAGATGCAGATTTGGTTTCCGCAAGGAATGCTGCACCTCTAGGCTGGCAACATGAGCATTCCAGCCCAATTTCGCACGTTCACGAACGCTGATGGCCGCATCACGCGCATGCCTGTAAAGCTCTCGAAAAAGATTGAGCTGTCGCAGTGGCTGTTGACTCAACTTGAGCCGGGGCGCACCTACAGCGAAAAAGAGTTGAACGAGGTTTTCGAGGCCTATGTCGACGATTTTGCGTTGATGCGCCGCATGCTCGTCGAGGCTGGCGAACTAGAGCGCGATCGCTACGGCTACGAGTACCGTCGCGTAGTGGTTGCGGCCTAGGCTCCGCGCAGAACCAGACTGCCCGAAATTGGGCCCTCGATGCCCAGGTTTGCGCGCTTGCGCACCTCGACTTTGAGTGGCAAAAAGTACGTGCCCTCGCGCGGAATCAACGCGGTGTAAAAGCTGTAGTTGCCGATTGTCACATCGGCCGGGATGCAACCCCAGCCGTAAGAGGCCTGAGACTCAACCAACTTGATCTCGGCTGCGACGTCTAGAGGCAGTGGCACGAAGTAAAACGGGGCAGGGCCGCGCCACTCGACGATTTCGCCTTCAAATTCGAATTCCATGCTCAACCCTTAGTGCAGAAACAGTACGGGCAGCATCGAAGCCACCAGCAGGATCGCGGCTACCACATTGAACCAGCGGCGCTTGGCAGGGTTGCTCAGGAACCCGCGCAGAACCTGACCGAACACCGCCCACAGGAAAGCGCCAGGGTAGGTAGTCACGAGGAACAAAAGGCAGATGCCGGCCACGTTCCAGATGCCGAGCTCGACAGGCGCATACGAGGCCATGAACGAAGCGATGACGATCCAGGCCTTCGGGTTCACGAACTGAAAGACGGTCGCCTTGACGAAGCCCGTATACGTAGCCTCGCCCGACTCCGACTTGCTGGTGCTGCGAATGATCGCATACGCCAAATAAGCGATGTAGGCGAAGCCCACCCACTTGAGCACCTGATACACGGCAGGAATTGCAATGAAGACGGCGCCAAGCCCGAGCCCGATTGCGGCCATCATCACCGTGAGGCCAGCCATGATTCCGTTGATGTATGGCAGGCTGCGGCGAATGCCGAAATTGGCACCGCTGGCCAGCAGGAACGTGTTGTTTGGGCCGGGCGTGACCGACGTGACGAAGCTGAAAACGGCCACCGATATCAAGAGCTGCAAAGTCACTCGCCTAGTCAAGCACAGGATTGCTCGGCTGGTGGGTGAGCAATCTAGACTGGCGGCATGACTCACGCACTCATGGTTGTTGACGTTCAGCAGTGGGGCTTTGCCCAGTACCAGTGGCGCCTGCCGGACGCCGACGAGCTACTGCCGCGCCTGGAAGCCCGCCTGAAGCAAGCCCGCGATGCTGGCTGGCTGATCGTGCACGTGCAGAACGATGGCGATGAAGGCGAAATGGATGCCCCTGGCGAACAGCTGTGGCCGATGATGTTCCAGCCGGCCGAGGGCGAATTGCACGTTCGAAAGACCGTTAGCGACACCTTTGAGTCAAACCCAGGCCTAGCGGCCGAGCTGAAGGCTAGGGGAGTGACAGAAATCACGATGATTGGCTGCCAGAGTGACATGTGCGTGCGAGCGACCGCATACGGCGCCAAGGCTGCAGGATTCAACGTCGACGTTCCGGCTGGCCTGCACGGCACATACGATTCGGATGGCAAGACTGCCGACGAAATCAAGGCAGAAATCGACGCCGAGCTGACGGCAAATCTCTAATGACGGAAATGCGCAAGCCGTCGATGTTCGACGTGGCAGAACACTGCGGCGTTTCGCACCAGACGGTTTCGCGCGTGGTAAATGGCCACCCGAATGTGAGTGCCAAGACGCGCGAAAAGGTGCTCAAGGCTATCGAGCGACTCGGCTACACCCAAAATTTGTCTGCGCGCGCATTGGCAACCGGACGTTCCCATTCAATCGGTGTGCTCACCTTGGATTCGCCACTGTTTGGTCCGACCTCGATGTTGCACGCCATACAGGTTGCTGCTCGCTTTCGGGGCTATCGTGTGGTTTTGACCTCGGTAGCGGAGATTGGCAACCAGGCTCTGAAAAAGGGCATTGAGGAACTCGAAAATTCAAATGTCGACGGCATAGTCGTGATTGCGCCGCGTTCGGCATCGACTGATGAGCCGCTGAGAGTCAGCGCTCGCGTTCCGCTCGTGTTTCGCGAGTGCAACGACAACGAAAACTATTCGCTGGTAGACCTCGATCAGCGTCTTGCCGCTGCCAAAGCTGTCGACATGTTGACCGCTCTCGGGCATCGCCAGATCGCACATGTCGCCGGTCCTGAAGACTGGCTGGTCGCCGAACGTCGCCGCGAGGGTTGGCTCATGGCGCTCAAGAAGGTCGAGGCCATGCCGGCCGGCGAAGCTCGCGGCGACTGGTCGCCCGACTCTGGCTATCGTGCTACCAAAGCCCTGCTGACGAATGGTTCGACCTTCACGGCACTGTTTTGCGCCAACGATGCGATGGCTTTCGGCGCACTGCAAGCGCTGCGAGAGGCGGGGCTCGAGGTGCCGGGAGCAGTCAGCGTGCTTGGCTTCGACAACACAGCCGAGTCAGCATATGCGATGCCGCCGCTGACCACGGTCGCCCAAGACTTTGACGAGGTTGGCCGCGAGTTGATCGAGCAGTTGCTCCGCCATGTCGACGGCGAGGCCGCCCGTGTGCGAAAAGTGATGCTTACCGCCGAGTTAATCGAGCGCGGCAGCACCGCCGCAATTCGATAACAAATTCGCAAAACGTGTAAATCTTGGAGTGTTCAACGGCAGAATTGTTATCGCTAACAACAAGGTTGGCGATAACTCTTACTGCCTAGGCGAACGGTGTCGAAATGAAGGCTTACGAGTGGTCTGGCGTGCGCTACGGCGCTGCCTACTACAACGAGTATCACCAGGCGCGAGTCACCAGCGACGATGGCATTGAGTTGGCTGCCCGCACCGACGAGGACTTCCGCTTGATGCGCGAGGCGGGGCTAAGCGTCATAAGAGTTGGCGAATCGGTTTGGGCAAAGTGGCAACCAGCACCCGATCGCTTCGACCTCGACTGGTTGCAGCCGATCCTTGACCACGCGCACGAGTGCGGCATCAGGGTGATTTTGGGCACGCCAACCTATGCCGTGCCGCGGTGGGTCTTTACAGAGCACCCAGAGGTCGTTGCTCATCAGGCGACGGGATCGCCTGTGCCCTACGGTCATCGTCAGAATGTCGACTATTCGAGTGCGGCCTTCAGGGCGTTGTGCCAGCCGTTGATTACCAAGATTGTCGAGCGTTATGCCGACCACCCGAGCATCATCGGTTGGCAAATCGACAACGAGCCCGGCGCATACCTGCTACACAACGACGGGGTCTTTGAATCTTTCAAGGCCGCTTTGCGCCGCGAGTATGGAACAATCGCCGCACTGAACTCGGCCTGGGGGTTGACCTATTGGTCACACGCTCTTCGCGACTTTGACGACCTGTGGCGGCCCGACGGCAACACCAACCCGAGCTATTTGCTGGCCTGGCGCAAACATCAAGCCGCCTTGACTAACGAGTTCTTGCAGTGGCAGCGCGAGTTGGTTCGCGGGCTGATCTCGCCCGAGCAATTCATTACGACTTGCGTGGCCATCAACCGACCCGGCATGGATACGTTCACCATCGGTGAATCTCTCGATGTCACGAGCGTTAATGTCTACTACGCCAGCCAAGACGGCCTTGAACACCCAACCCGGAAGTCGTCGCCCGGCGTTGCTGCCCCAGCGCCCATCTGGGTGCCACTGACTGGAGCCAGCGCGCTCAACATGATCTGTGATACCGCACGCGGAATCAAGCAAGAGAACTTCTTGGTAACCGAAACCAACGGTTCGTCCATTTCGCAGGGGGCGGCCATGGCGGCATTCCCGCACTACCCGGGCCAATTCAAACAGGCGGCAATCAACATGGTGTCGCGTGGTGCCGAACTCGTTGAATACTGGCACTGGCACACGCTCCCGTATGGCGTCGAAAACTACTGGGGCGGCATCTTGCCGCACTCGCTCAGGCCGGGGCGAAGCTTTGCAGCCTTTGCCGACACGGCTGCCGCGCTGCAGAAGATTCAAGTTCTGGGGCGAATCACGCCGGCGGCCGAGGTGGCGATCGTTTACAGCAGCACCAGCCTCTGGGCGCAAGAATTTCAGGGCTCGTTGCGCCAGCCAAACGGCCTGGTCGACCCGAAGAGCTATGAGCGCACTCTGCAGTCCCTCTATGAGATTGCCTATTCGGCCGGTCTGGGTGTACGCCTCATCGGCGATCAGCAGCTCAACCTCGCCGACCCTGCAGGATTTGCCGCCGCTCATCCAGCGTTGATTTTGCACGCATACGCGGCCAGCGATGCGCTACTGACATTCGCGCGCGACTACGCTGCTGCCGGTGGCCGACTGATTTTGCCGCCGCGCACCGGATATGTTCGCGATGACGGAGTCATGCGCACCGAGGTCGCTCCGGCTGGGTTTGTCGAGATCCTCGGCGCGAGTTACAACGAGTATTCGAACCTCAACGAGCCACTTCAAGCGCTCGACACGGACGGCAATCTAGTCGGTGCGGCCTACGGCTGGATTGACCAGCTCGAGCTGGACACCGACTCGCATGCAACTGTCTTGGCTCGACTAGACCACCCATTCTTCGGCGACTTTTCGGCGGTAATCGAGGCCCCACATGGCAATGGCAGCGTCACCTATCTGGCGAGCTATCCCGACGCAGCTCTTGGCCAATGGCTGGGCGCCAGGCTTGCGCGCCAACTTGGGCACGAGCAGCCGGTCGTTTCGGTCGCTTCTAGCGTCATCACCAACCGCGCCAAGACCGCCGAGGGGCGCGACGTTTTCTTCGTTTTCAACTGGAGCTGGAATACGACCGAGGCCACTGTAATCTCCATCTCCAATCGGCCATCGGCAGCGATTGACCTTCTAACGGGCGAGCGTTTTGAGGCCGGCCAGAGGTTTGGCCTCAGCGCCTGGGGCGTTCGAGTGCTACTGGTCGACTAACCCATGACGCACATCCACAAGACCAACGACCGGAGAAACCTATGACCGAAAAGTATGCAATTGGTGTCGACTATGGGACGCTTTCGGGGCGAGCTCTGCTGGTGCGCGTGAGCGATGGCGCCGAGCTCGCCTCAGCGGTGTTCGAGTACCCACACGCCGTCATCGAAGACGCGCTGCTGCCCGGCAACCCTGCTTCAGTAAACCTGCCTGCCGACTGGGCGCTGCAGGTACCCCAGGACTACATCGACGTGCTTGCCAATACCGTGCCAATCGTGTTGCGCGACTCGGGAATCGACCCGGCCGATGTCATCGGAATCGCGACGGACTTTACCGCTTCAACCCCGCTGCCCGTGCTTGCTGATGGCACGCCACTGTGCGAGTTGCCTGAGTTCGCGGCCAACCCGCACGCCTATGTCAAACTCTGGAAGCACCACTCGGCCCAGTCACACGCCGAGCGCATCAACGACTTGGCCCACGCGCGAGGCGAGGGTTGGATCAAGCGCTACGGTGGCAAAATCTCATCGGAATGGGAATTCGCCAAGGCGCTTCAGCTTCTTGAAGAGGCGCCAGAGGTCTATGTCGCGATGCGACACTGGGTTGAGGCTGCCGACTGGATCACGTGGCAGCTCTGCGGCGAGTATCGCCGCAACATCTGCACCGCCGGGTTCAAGGGCATCTATCAGGATGGCGCCTATCCTTCACGCGATTTCTTGAGCGAACTGAACCCCGAGTTCGCCGACTTCGTTGCCGAAAAACTCGACTGGCCGATTGCGCAATTGGGAGATCTCGCCGGGCGATTGACAGAGCGCGCAGCGGCGCTTACTGGTCTTCCAGCGGGCATAGCCGTTGCCGTTGGCAACGTAGATGCGCACGTCACCTCGGCAGCGGCCAACGCTGTGCAGCCAGGTCAGATGGTGGCGATCATGGGCACCTCGACCTGTCACGTGATGGTTGGCGAGGCGCTCGCCGAAGTTCCCGGCATGTGCGGCGTCGTCGATGGGGGCATCGTGGCGGGCAAGCTCGGTTATGAGGCTGGTCAATCCGGCGTAGGCGATATCTTTGGTTGGTTTGTAGATCGATTTGTCGACCCGAGCTACCACGAGTGCGCAAAGGCATCCGGACTTAATGTGCACGAGTATCTTTCGCGGCTCGCTGCCCGCGAACTACCTGGGGAATCCGGTCTGATAGCCCTCGATTGGCAGAGCGGTAACCGTTCAACGCTGGTCGATCACGAGCTCTCGGGCCTCATCGTGGGACTCACCTTGCAGACCCGACCCGAGCAGGTCTATCGCGCTCTGATCGAGGCAACTGCGTTTGGCACCCGAAAGATTATTCAGACATTTAACCAGTCTGGGGTTCCGGTGCGCGAATTCATCGCGGCCGGTGGGCTTCTCAAAAACGAATTCCTGATGCAGGTATATGCCGATGTTCTGGCAATGCCAATCAGGTTGATTCGGTCATCCCAAGGGCCAGCGCTCGGTTCGGCGATTCACGCCGCGGTTGCCGCAGGCGCGTACCCGTCGGTCGAGATTGCGGCTGCCGCGATGGGTGGCGTGCAAGAACGGGTCTATGAGCCGATTCCGACAAATGTCGAGGCCTACAACGAGCTGTTTGATCACTATGACCGCCTGTATGACCAGTTCGGCACCGGCGAGGTCATGCATTCGCTTCGCAGACTGCGTAATCGTCAACTTGCGGCTAACCCGCAAACGGGCGAGCTCGATTCGACCAACGAATCGGCGCCACCGACCTTGTTAGGTCAGGCGGATACGGCCCTGGCCGAGCTGGTCTGTGAATGGAATATCGCCCTACGCGACGAAGGGCTGGTCCGCTGGACGGGTGGCAACGTTAGTCAACGCACGGCGGATGGGCAGGCCTTCTGGATTAAGCCAAGCGGCATTGGATACGACGACCTAACACCAGCTCTCATGGTGCTGTGCGACCTCGAGGGCAACGTGATTCAGGGTGATCTGGCGCCGAGCAGCGACACCGCGGCGCACGCTTACGTCTACAAGAACATGCCAGAGATTGGCGGTATCGTGCACACCCACTCAAACTACGCGTCGGCCTGGGCTGCCGCTGGTGTGCCAATTCCCTGTGCTTTGACTGCGATGGCCGACGAGTTCGGCGGAGAGATTCCGATAGGCCCGTTTGCCATCATCGGTAACGACGACATCGGTCGAGGCATCGTCTCAACCCTTTCGGGTCATCGTTCGCCAGCCGTGCTCATGAAGAATCACGGAGTGTTCGCCATCGGCCAAGACGCAAAGTCGGCGGTGAAGGCTGCGGTGATGTGCGAAGACGTCGCCAAGTCGATGTGGATCGCCCATTCGCTCGCACCAATCGACCGAATCCCAGATGATTTCGTGGATCGTCTCTTTGACCGCTATCAAAACGTCTATGGCCAAAACTCGGCCCGTGACCAGAAGGAAGGCAACTAATGTCTGCAATCGAAAACACCGCAAAGGAAATCTGGTTTCTGACGGGCAGTCAGAACCTGTATGGCCCCGAGACCCTCGCTCAGGTTGCCGAGCAGTCTCAGGCTGTGGTCGAGGCTTTGGCCGCCAACCTGGACGGCATCATCGAGCTGGTTTGGAAGCCAATTCTCAAGACTCAGGACGAGGTGCGTCGTGCGATGGCTGATGCCTCTGCCAGCGATGATTGCATTGGCATTGTGGTCTGGATGCACACATTCTCGCCGGCCAAGATGTGGATCAACGGTCTGTCCATCTTGACCAAGCCGCTTCTGCACCTACACACTCAGGCAAATCAGTCACTGCCATGGAGCACCATCGACATGGACTTCATGAATCTGAATCAGGCTGCTCATGGTGATCGTGAACACGGTCACATTCAGGCTCGTTTCGATCGTGGTCGCAAAATTGTGGTTGGTCACTACGAGAGCCCAGTCGTTCACCACAAGATTCTCAACTGGATTCGCGCCGCAATCGGTTGGAATACCGCTCAAAACCTGCGCCTTGCCCGTTTCGGGGACAACATGCGATATGTCGCGGTTACCGATGGTGACAAAACTTCGGCGCAAATGAAGTTCGGTTTCTCAGTGGAGGCCTTCGCGGTCAACGCCTTGGTCGCCGAGGTCGAGCGCGTTACCGAAACGCAGGTCGATGAGCTAATCGGCACATACCTGGAGAAGTACGAGGTCGCACCCGAGCTTACGCGGGGAGCCGCTCGTCACGATAGTCTGCGCTATGCCGCTCGCCAGGAAATCGCAATGCGCGCATTCCTAGAGCGAGGCAATTTCACTGCATTCACGACCAATTTTGAAGACCTGGGCGGCTTGCGGCAGCTGCCAGGCCTCGCCTGCCAGCGCCTCATGGAGGACGGCTATGGTTTTGGTGGAGAGGGTGACTGGAAGACCTCCGCGCTGTTGCGCATCATCAAGTCGATGGCCGTTGGCGCGGAGGGTGGAACCTCGTTTATGGAGGACTACACCTACCACTTCGGCCCGGGAGAAGCCAAGGTGCTTGGCGCCCACATGCTCGAGGTCTGCCCAAGCATCGCAGGTGTGCGCCCACGCCTCGAGATTCACCCGCTCGGCATCGGCGACCGTGAGGATCCGGTTCGCATGGTCTTTGATGCCGCGCCAGGAGCTGGTCAGGTGATAGCTCTGTCTGACATGGGAACTCGATTCCGACTGGTCACCAACGCCATCGAGGTCACGGAAGCCGATGAGCCGCTGCCTAACCTGCCAGTAGCACGAGCCATATGGAAACCGCTGCCGAGTCTCGAGGCGTCGGCCGAATCGTGGATCTATGCGGGTGGTTCGCATCACACCGTGTTGACCAAGGCTGTGCCGCTAGAGGCGATTCGCGACTTCGCTGATATCGCTCAGGTAGAACTGCTCGAAATCGACGCGAACACCGACCCGTATGCGTTCCGCGAAAAGGTGCGCTTAAACTCCGCCGCATACCGCCTGCAATAGAGCGAGCGGCGTGGAGCTCTTGGCTGGTTGGAATCGTGCCGCTTGAACAGTGCGGCTTAAAAGTGAACCCAGACTTCGCTGCGCAACCGTCCGCGGCCTTGCCGTTTAAGCGGCTAGTTGTTGGCGTGCTGCTTAACCTGAGCCGCGAATGCCGTCGCCAGATCGATTGCCTGCTTGCGGTAGCGCATCCAGTTTTGGTGGCTTAGCGCGATCTGCTCGTCGACGTCGACTCCCTTGCGCTCATACGAAGCGCGGTAGGTGCTGAACCAGGCAAGCATCTGCGCTAGGCCGACCTCGGGGTGAAACTGAGTGGCCCACGCGGCCTTACCGATGCGGTACGCCTCTTTGATGCCGTCGGTCGTGCCAAGCAGCACTGCGCTTGCTGGCAGGTCGAAGGTGTCGTAGTGATAGTGGAAGGCGAGTGGACGCTCGCCGAGCGCGCCAAGAACCGGGTCGCTTGCTGCCTCGGGCGACATTTCGACCTCGGTCCAGCCGAACTCGCCGACTGGCGCCTTGTAAACACTGCCGCCGGCCTCTGCTGCGATGATCTGCGAGCCAAAGCACAAACCCAGTAGCGGCACCTCGTTGTCGAGCGCCCAGCGCACGATCTTGCGCTCGTGGGTCATCCAGGCGTGGTCTGCCTCTTCGAGAACGCCAGCCTGCGCGCCGAGCGAGATGATGCCGTCGTATTCGCCAAGCGAGTCGACCGAGGGCACCCTCGGGTCGTGTTCGACGTCCCAGGTCTCAATTGCAAGGCCGGCCTCGGCAAGCGGGGCCGCCAGCTCGTTCAGGTTGCCGTCCTTGTCGTGAAGAATGACGAGAATCGTTGGTTTCGACGCGCTCATGAGTTCAGCCTGCCACGGAGTGTGAGCACGACCTCGCGCAGCACATCGACGATGCGATCCAGGTCGTAGTCCGACTGCTCTGCCGTGCTCTTCTGGTTGCTGAAGCGCTTCGCGAAGCTGAAACGCACGGCGGTTCGCGCGAGGTCTTCGTCGAAGCCCATCGCTGTGAGCACGTGAGATGGCTCGTCGCGACCAGCGGCACAGGCGGATCCGCTCGAGCAAACAATGCCGTGGCGTTCGAGCTCGAGCAGCACAGTCTCGCCCGAGACGCCCTCGAACACGAAGGACGCGATCATTGGCGAACGCTGAACCTCGTGTCCGGTGAGTCGTGCCCCAGGAACGTCGGCTATGACGCGTTCGATGAAGCGGCGGGTGTCTGGCAGCGTGAACGGTTCGGGGCTGCGATAGCGAGTGATCTCGATGGCGGTCGCGAAGGCCACGGCCCAGGCGACGTTCTCGGTGCCAGACCGCATACCGTGCTCCTGCCCACCGCCGCTTATTTGCGGCTCAAAGGGCACGCCGTCGCGCACGAACAGCATTCCCGACCCCTTAGGGGCGCCGAGTTTGTGGCCACTGAGTGAGACCGCCGACACCTTGTAGTCAGCCATGTTGACATCCTCGGTGGTTGCGGCTTGAACCGCGTCGACGTGCATCGGCACGCCACGCTCCTTGCAAATTGAAGAAAGCGAGCCAATGAACTGCAGGGTGCCCGTCTCGTTGTTAACCCACATGAGTGTGACCAGCGTGGTGTCAGAGCGGAGTGCTGCTTCTAGCGAATCCGGGGTGTACATGCCCCAGTCGTCAACTTCGAGCCAGGTTACCTCGAAGCCGTGCTCGCGAACTAGATAATCAATGCTCGCAAGAACCGACTCGTGCTCGGTCTTTGCAGACACGATGTGTCGGCCGCGTGGATTGGCCAGGGCGATGCCCTTGATGGCGAGGTTGTTGGCCTCGGTAGCGCCGCTGGTGAAGTAGACCTCGCTTGGGCGAGCGGCGATTGCCTTGGCGGTGCGGGCACGCGCGTCGTCGAGAGCTACTTTGGCGCGCAATCCCAACTCGTGCGTCGATGACGGATTGCCGAACTCGGTGGTCAACCACGGCCAGGCCGCGCGCAGCGAAGCCTCCAACACTGGAGTAGTGGCAGCGTGGTCGAGGTAAATCATCAGTGCAGTTCGATGTCCAGGCCGAGGTCGAGGGCACGAGCGCTGTGGGTTAGAGCGCCAACCGAGATCACATCGACGCCAGTGGCGGCGATGGCGGCAACGGTGTTCAGGTTGACGCCGCCCGATGCCTCGACGATGGCGCGACCCGCGATTAGCGCGACGCCCTCGCGCAGCGCATCCAGATCAAAGTTGTCGAGCATGATGATGTCGACGCCAGCGGCCAGCACCGGCGCAATCTGCTCGACGCGGTCGACCTCGACCTCGAGCTTCATGGTGTGTGGCAATTCGCGCTTCACGCGAGCGAGCTCGGTGGTGAGATCCTTGCCGCCCGCGGTCAGCACGGCCAGGTGATTGTCCTTAGCCATTACCGCGTCCGACAGGCTGAAGCGGTGGTTGTGGCCGCCGCCGCAGCGAACTGCGTGCCGCTCGAACGCGCGCAGGCCAGGCGTGGTCTTGCGGGTGTCGGCGATGCGGGCATTGGTGCCAGCAACGAGCGCGACGTACTCGGCCGTAAGCGTCGCGATGCCGCTCATACGCTGCACAAAGTTGAGCCCGATGCGCTCCGCGGTCAGCACGCCGCGAGCCGAGCCCGTCACGCGCGCCAAGGGCTGGCCGGGGGTGAAGCGATCGCCGTCAGCGATGAGAAGTTCGACGTCGATGCTCGGATCAGTCAGCTCGAAGGCTGCCGCGAAAACATCGGCGCCGGCGAATACGCCGGCCTCACGAGCGTTTAGGATCGCGGTGGCCTGCGCGGCAACGGGGATGAGGGTCTCGCTCGTGACGTCGCCCCAAGGTGCATCCTCGTCTAGGGCTCGCTGAACCACGTCGGCGATGATCTTGTCGGTCAGCATTAGCGTGCCTTTCTGACGATGGTGATGGGCTTGGCCATGTTCGGGTCGGTGGCCGGGTGGTCGAGTCTGAAGTGCCCACCGCGGCTCTCGGTGCGGGCCAGCGCGGCCTCGGTCACGGCGGTTGCCAGCGTGAGCAGGTTGGCGTCTTCCCAGTCGGTGAAGAGGCGGTTTTCTTCAGATGCCGGGCGCCAGCGCGATAGCTCGCGACGGGTCGCCTCGAGCAGATCGGCCGAGCGGGCGAGGCCCACGTTGTCCCACATCAGGGTCTGCAGTTCGACACGGTCTACCACGGCTGTAGCCCCGTCGGCGCTGGTGCGCGCGGCTGGGTCGGCTAGTTCGATCTCGGCCAGCAGACCCTGATCGGCAAAGCGCACGCCGCTGGTCTGGGCTGGCCATCGCTCGTCGAGAACCGAGACGGCTCGGTGCGACGAGACAGTGCTCTCGAGCAGAGAGTTCGAAGCGAGCCGGTTAGCGCCGTGGGCGCCGGTGCAGGCAACCTCGCCCACCGCAAAGAGGCCTGGCACGCTCGTGCGGCCAAAGATATCGGTGGCTACACCACCCATCCAGTAGTGCGCCGCCGGCGTAACAGGAATCGGGTTGCGCCCCCAGTCGAGGCCGTATGACCGCGTCGCCTTGGTGATGCTAGGGAACCGCTTGGCGAGGAACTCGCTGCCCAAAGCCGAGGCGTCAAGCAGCACCGGTTGACCGCCCTGGGCGATCATTTCACTCTGGATGCCGCGCGCGACGACATCGCGCGGAGCCAGCTCGGCCAGCGGGTGCAGCGCCTGCATGAAGCGTTCGCCGCGCTTATTGAGCAGCACGGCTCCCTCGCCACGAACGGCCTCCGAGATCAGGAACGAGCCCGGCACGGCCAGTGCGGTCGGGTGGAACTGGTAGAACTCGACGTCGGCGAGTTCGGCACCCGCGCGGAATGCCGCCGCAACGCCATCGCCGGTGGTGACCGCTGGGTTGGTGGTGTGACGGTAGAGCTGTCCGGCGCCTCCAGAGGCGAGGATCACGGCGTCACATTCGACGACGTGCTTGCCCGAAGCATCGATCAGTTCGACACCGACAACTTGACCAGCCGAACCGAGAACGATGTCGCTGACAAAAGTGTGTTCGTGAACCTCGGCCGCAATCGAGCGAACGGCGCGAACCAGGGCGTTGGAGATGTCGGCCCCGGTGGTGTCGCCGCCGGCGTGCAGGATGCGCGCGTGCGAGTGTGCGGCCTCTAACCCGAGTGCCCAGTCGGTGCCGGCTGGGTTGCGGTCAAACTCGACTCCGAAGCGCACCAGGTCGTTGATACGGGCTGGGCCATCCTCGCAAAGCACTCGCACGGCCGGCTCGTAGCAGTAGCCAGCGCCGGCGGCGAGGGTGTCGGCGATGTGCTCGGCAACGGTGTCGTCGGTCGACGTCACGGCGGCGATGCCGCCCTGGGCGTAGTGCGTGTTGCTCTCGGCGAGCACCGACTTGGTAACCAGCACAACCTCGTGGGTGCGGCTGGCCTCGACGACGGCAATCAGTCCAGCGATGCCGCTTCCGATAACAACGAGCTTCTTCATGAGTCTGCCTCAGGGGCTAAGCCACCGCTTAGAGCGGCTTGGCGGCCAGCATTCTCTCGAGGGCGACGCGTGCGTTAGTTGCCACCGATTCATCGACGGTGATCTGGTTGACTACCTCGCCGGCGACCAATCGCTCGAGCACCCAAGCGAGGTAGCCAGGGTGGATGCGGTACATGGTCGAGCAAGGGCAGACCACTGGGTCGAGGCAGAAGATGTTGTGCTTCGGGTGCTGGGCGGCCAGGCGCTGCACCATGTTGATCTCGGTGCCGATAGCGAAGGTGCTCGGCTCGGTCGCGGCCTCGACGGCCTTGCGGATGTAGTCGGTCGAACCGTACTCATCCGATGCGTCAACGACTTCCATTGGCGATTCCGGGTGAACGATGACGCGAACACCGGGAAACTCGGCGCGAGCCTTTTCGATCTGACCGACGGTAAAGCGCTTGTGCACCGAGCAGAAACCGTTCCAGAGAATTACCTTGGCGTCGTGCAGGGCGTCCGCGGTGTTGCCACCCAGTGGCTTGCGGCCCCACCACAGCGGCATCTGCTCGACAGGCACACCCATGGCCTTGGCGGTGTTGCGACCGAGGTGCTGGTCAGGAAAGAACAGTACGCGCTGGCCGCGCTCGAATGCCCAGCGCAGCACGGTCTCGGCGTTCGACGAAGTGCAGACGATACCGCCGTTGCGGCCGCAGAAGGCCTTGAGGGCTGCCGAAGAGTTCATGTAGGTGACCGGAATTACTGGCACGCGGCCGTGCTCATCCGGCTCGGTGCCGTAAAGCTCGGTGAGTTGACGCCAGCATTCCTCGACCGAGTCGGCGTCGGCCATGTCGGCCATCGAGCAACCCGCGGCCAGGTTCGGCAGGATCACCTTCTGGTCTTCGCCCGAAAGGATATCGGCGGTCTCGGCCATGAAGTGCACGCCACAGAACACGATTGCTTCGGCCTCGGGGTGAGCCTTGGCCGCGTTCGCGAGCTGGAACGAGTCGCCTAGGTAGTCGGCGTGCTGGACGATCTCGTCGCGCTGATAGAAGTGACCGAGAATCACTACGCGATCGCCGAGGGTAGCCTTCGCGGCACGAATGCGCTCGTGCAGTTCGGCGTCGCTGGCCTCGCGGTACTCCTGCGGCAGCTGGCCCTGTCGCGGGGCGTCCGAAGGGATGTGGTCTTCGTTCGATGCACCCGGGCCGTAGCCAGGCGTCGTGTCGAAGCCCCATGGGCCATCGGCCAGGCTCGGGCTGCAGGTCGAGCCGGCGCTCGCACCCTTGACGATCAGCTGGATACGCTCGTTTACCGATGCCAGGTTGGTCATTTCTTTGCTCCCGTTTTGGTTTGGTTCGCGGCCAGTGGGCCTTGGTCGGTCAGGTCGAAGTCTGAGTTGTAGCGGTAGAGCATCGGCGGGCGGTGCTTGGTTCCGGCGACGCGCTCACCGGTCGCTACGACTGCACCGGATGCCTCGACCGCACGACGGAAGTTGCCCGGGTCGAGTTGCTTGCCGAGGATCGCCTCGTACACCTCGCGCAGTTCGGCGAGGGTGAACTGCTCACTCAAGAAGCCGTGGGCGACTCGGCTGTAGCCAACCTTGTTGCGCAAGCGCCATAGGGCGTACTCGACGATCAGATTGTGGTCGAACGCCAGCTGTGGCAGGTCGTCGGCAAAGAACCACTGCACGTTCCGGCTCTCGATTGCTCGCTCGGCCTCGGCCGCGCCAACCAGCGCCCAGTAGACGATCGAGACCACGCGCTCGGTCGATTCCGCACTGCGGTCGAGGTTGCCGAAGGCGTATAGCTGCTCGAGGTAAGCGGGGGCGAGGCCGGTCGTCGCGCGCAGAGTGCTCGCGGCCGAGTCGACGAGTGTCTCGGTGGCCTCGAGCGGTCCGCCAGGCAGTGCCCACTGGCCATTGAATGGATCACGGATGCGTCGCACGAGCGGCAGTGCCAGTCGACGAACGCCCTGCTCGTCGGGGCGCAGCGCGAAGATCACGGTCGAGACCGCGATCACGGGCTGCTGGCTCATGGCCACTCCTGTCCTGGCCGCAGACTAAGTGCCTCGTCAGGGGCATCCCAGCTGCAGTGCTAAAAGTCACGATGACTTTATGTGTAAATTATCTTAGTGTCACTCTGACTTTTAGTGCAACTTGGCATACTGAATGCATGAGCCCGAAAACACTCGCAGCCGGAACCGCCGACGAACTCAAGGCCCGCCACTCATCCAAGTGGCGCCGCTACCCGGCCGACGTCCTGCCGATGCACGTTGCCGAGATGGACTTCGAGCTGGCCAAGCCAATCAAAGACATGCTGATCGATTTCGTGCAGCGCGACGACCTCGGCTACCTTGGCCCGATCCCCGAGCTGGGCGAGGCCTTCGCGGGCTATGCCAAGCGCCATTGGGGCTGGACCGTCGACCCGCGTAACCTGCGCGTCGCAACCGATGTCGGCGTGGCCACCGTCGAATTCATGCGTGCCAACTCGCAACCCGGCGATGCCGTGGTCATCAGCTCGCCGGTCTATTCCTCATTCTTCGGCTGGACCGCCGAAGTTGGCCTCCGCCTGGTCGATGCACCGCTGCGTCGCAACGAGTCGGCCGAGGATGCGGTTCACTGGTCGCTCGACCTTGCTGCAATCGAGGATGCGTTTGCCGCCGGCGCCAAGTTCTACCTGATGTGCCACCCGCAGAACCCGGTCGGCCGCATGCACTCGCGCGCCGAGCTCGAGCAGCTGGCCCTATTGGCCGAACGTTACGACGTGATTGTCATTAGCGACGAGATTCACGCGCCGCTGGCGTTTGCTGGCGAGCCATTCGTGCCCTACCTGTCGGTCAGCGATGCCGCCGCACGCACTGGTGTTTGCGTGACCTCGAGCAGCAAGAGCTACAACACCGCTGGCCTCAAGGCAGCCATCCTGGTTTGGCAATCGGACGATGTCGGCATGCTGGTCAAGAAGTCGGTCGAGGCCATGCACTGGCGCTCGTCGCTGCTCGGCGCCTTCTCGATGGTCGCCGCATACAACGACTGCGATGACTGGCTCGCCGCATGCATGAACACTCTCGATGAGAACCGCCACCACATGCTTGCCGAGCTGCACGCAAAGTTGCCGGGTGTCATCACGCACCTGCCCGAGGCCGGCTACTTGAGCCTGTGGGACGTAACCGCGTTGAACCTGGGCGATGACCCTGCCGCCGCGATTCTGCGCGACGCGCGTGTGGCGCTAGTGCCAGGACCAGACATGGGCGGCGCGAACTACAAGAACTTTGTGCGTTTCAACTTCGCCGCCAGCAAGGTGCAGATCACCGAGGCCATCGACCGCATCGCGGCCAGCCTGAAGTAAGCCCTAGAGCTTGCCGAGCGCCTGAGTCAGGTCGCGAACCAGGTCTGCCTCGGCCTCTAGTCCGACCGAAAGCCGAACGGTGCTCTCGGTGATGCCCATCTGCTCGCGAACCTCCGGCGTCAAACGACGGTGAGTGGTCGTGGTCGGGTGGGTGATCAACGATTTCGAGTCACCGATGTTGTTCGAGATGTCGATGACCTGCAGCGCATCCATGAACTTGAATACGCCGGCCTGGTCGGCCTTCAGCTTGAACGAAACGGTCGAACCGCCCGACTTCATCTGACGCATAGCCAGAGCGTGGTCTGGGTGGCTCTCGAGACCCGGGTAATAGACGCGCTCCACGGCAGAGTGCGCCTCGAGTGCGCGAGCGACGGCCAGCGCGTTCGACGACATACGCTCGACGCGCATCGACATGGTCTCTAGCGACTTGAGCAGCACCCAGGCGTTGAACGACGACATCGACGGGCCGGTGTGGCGAATGAACGGCATCAGCGTGCCGCGAATGTATTCCTTCGAACCGCACACAGCGCCTCCGAGCACGCGGCCCTGGCCGTCGATGTGCTTGGTTGCCGAATACATGACGACGTCGGCGCCGAGCTCGAGCGGCTTCTGCAGCACGGTCGATGCCATGACGTTGTCGACGATCACGGTCGCGCCGACCTTGTGGGCAAGGTCGCTGACCATACGGATGTCGATGATGCCGAGCAACGGGTTGCTGGGGCTCTCGATGAAAACGAGTTTGGTCGGTTCGTTCAGCGCCTCTGCCCATTCGGCCTCGGTGTTGCCGTCGACCAGGATTGTCTCTACGCCCCACTGCGGCAGGATCTCGCACAGCACGACGTAGCAAGAGCTGAACATGTTGAGCGATGCGACGACGCGGTCGCCCTGCTTGACCATCGATGCGACCGATGCGAACATCGCCGACATTCCGGTGCTCGTGGCCATTGCTGCCTCGGCGCCTTCAAGCTGCGCGAGGCGCTGCTCGAACATCGCGACCGTCGGGTTTGCGAAGCGGCTGTAGAGGAAGTGCTCCTCGTCGTCGCGGAAAGATGCGGCAGCCTGCTCGGCCGAGTCATAGGTGAATCCGCTGTTCATAAACAGCGCCTCGCCCGTCTCACCAAAACCGGTACGCGCCAGCCCGCCGCGAACGGCGATGGTGTCTGGCTGAAGCTCCCAGTCGATTTCTGGCGACTGGTTAGGAGCGTGATAGCCCCACGGGCGGCTGTGCTTGGTCATTCTGAAATATTAGCGGGGCTTAAATGCGAAAGCCCAGACTGGGTCTGGGCAGTGGTTGTTCGCACAAGGTTCGGACAGCCTCTCGGAGCAGAGCTCCGCCATACTCAGTCCTCCCCAATATCCTCGTTCCAGAGGGTCGGGTTGGCGTCGATCCAGTCGCCCATCAGCTTGATGAGACCTGGGTCGTTGAGCACGTGCAGCTCGGCGCCGTGTTCGGCAACCCAGTCCTGCCCACCCATGAAGTTCTTGTCGTCGCCGACGATGACTCGGCCGATGTTGAACTGACGGATCAGTCCGCTGCAGTACCAGCAAGGCGAAAGGCTGGTCGCGAGGGTGACCTTCTTGTATGAGCGCTGACGACCCGCATTGCGGAACGCCGAGGTCTCACCGTGCATCGAGGCGTCGCCTTCTTGCACACGAAGGTTGTGGCCGCTGCCGAGCAGGCGACCCTCTTCGTCGAAGAGTGCGGCACCGATAGGAATGCCACCCTCTGACAAACCGAGGTGGGCCTCGGCAATAGCAACCTGAAGTTTCTCTTCGTCAGTAGCGAAGATCTGTCCTTTTTGGAATTCCATTGCCGAGGCCTCTCGATT
>JACCDL010605619.1_pt1 | contig 19993 bp, 22 predicted proteins | sample 7441931 | NCBI WGS metagenome assembly JACCDL01 (sample SAMN15323437, study PRJNA562643) | freshwater metagenome | isolation source: river surface water | place: USA:Blue River Watershed | collected 2017-08-16 | reverse complement strand
GCCCGCGCGTGCGGTGTAGATGCCTGCCGTGTAACCGGCAGGGCCGGAACCGATGATGATGACGTCGCGCAATTTAATCTCCTGAAGGGTTCAAGCAATTTTACTTGCGCAGTATTCCCTTCAGGCCCTTCGCCACAGCGGCGCTCGCCGACTTATAAGCAGCGGGTTCGACCAAGCGCAGGGCGCCGGCGTAAGTCACGAGCATCGAGCCGCCTACGACCGCCATGGTGACGACGGCCGGGGCAACGCCCGAGCGAGTCCAAGAATCGGTTGCAGCACCGCCTAGAAGCTCGAAGACCAACCAACCGACGATTGCGGCGGCTGCAGCGCCAGCGGCGTACTTTGCGATTGCAACGCCGAGCTGACCCCTGCCCCACGGGCCGATTCGGCGCGCCAACAACCAACCGGCCAGTAGCGATTGCACGAAAACCGAGATCGAAGTGAGCAGCGCGAGACCCACCACAAGCCATTCGGCGGGGACGGTGAAGCTGAGCGTGATCGAGCCGGCGATGTGGATGCCGATCTGCGCGACTGTGAACCAGAACGGCGTGCGGGTGTCTTCAAGGGCAAAGAAGGCGCGCTGGATCATGTAGACAAAGCTGAACGGCAACAGGCCGACCATCAAGGCGATCAGCACGTTGCCAAGGGCCTCAGTTGCGGCCGCCTCGCCAACAAATACGCGGGCTGCGGGGTATGCCAGCACGATCAGCATCGCGGTCGCGAGCACTGCCACGGCCGATATCGACTTAAGGCCGGCTACCAGGTCGCCCTTGAGCTCGGCGTGTTCGCCCGCCTGCGCGTGGTGCGACATCTTGGTGAAGTAGGCAGTCGCGATCGAGACCGTGACCACCGAGTGCGGCAGCATAAAGATCAGCCAGGCGATGTTGAACGCGGCCACGGAGGCCACCGCCCCCGCACCCTCGGCACGCGCCGAGATTGCGCTCGACGCCACGATGGTCTGCACCAGGCCGCCCAACTGGGTCACCAGAACCATTCCTAGCGACCAGGATGCGGCCTTCAGCGCCGGACGCAGTCCGAATCCGCGCCACTTGAAGTTGAGGCTGAGCTTGAGGTCGATGCGCTTCCAGGCAACGAACAGAATCAGCGCCTGTGCGGTCACGCCCAGGGTGGCGGTGCCGGCCAACCAGGCGATTCGGTCGGGAGTCCAAGCCGAGAGCCCCTGCGACTGGGTCGGATCGAAGCCGAAAATGACGATGTAGCCGATCAGGCCGGCCAGCTGCACCACATTGTTGAGCACGGGCGCCCACATGAAGGGCCCAAACTTGCTGCGCGAGTTGAGGACCTCGCCCAGCAGCGAGTAGAGGCCATAGAAGAACAGCTGCGGCAGACACCAGTATGCGAATGCGGTGGCCAGGGCCAGCTGATCGGCCGTCCAGTTGCTCGTGTAGAGCTGAATTAGCAGCGGGGCGGCAAGGGTTGCGGCCAGCGTGACCACCAGAAACACGCTGATGATGAAGGTCAGCAGCCGGTTGATGTAGCCGCGACCATCGTCATCGTGTTTGCGCGCACGCACCAACTGAGGAACCAGCACCGCGTTTAGCGTGCCGCCCGCGATAATCGCGTACACGTTGTTTGGCAGCTGGTTGGCGACGCCGAATGCGTCTGCCGCATTTGTGGTCACACCGATGGCCATTGCGGTCAAAACCGCGCGGGCAAAGCCCATCACGCGCGAAATCACGGTGCCAGAGGCCATCAGCAGCGATGATCTGGCGATACTCAAGCCTGCTCCTCCGGCTTGCGACGGCGGTGGGCCATGCGCCATGCGCCGACGCCGCCAAGGCCGATAACCAGGAGCCCGAACGCCGAAAGCAGCGTGATTTCGACGTCTGGGTTGACGTTCATCTCGAAATATCGATCTTTGGTGAGGCGGATTCCGCTGAACGTGGTCACCCAGACGATCAGGAAGACCTTGCCCTGTGCCACGGCCTTAACCGGCACCTGCGCGTTGACCGTTTCGCCGCCCGGAACGGTGATTTCAACGGCCGAAGGCACGATTACGCGCGGATTCGACGGGTTGATGTGCACCTGAACGCGCACATCGCTCTCGAAGGTGTTGCGGATCGCGACGGGAACCTTGGATTCGCGTGAAACGAAGTTGATCGAGCTGCCGCGCAGCACGTAGACGCCCGGGGCAAGGTCTTCGGCCGGTGCCGCACCGGCAGTTGGGCTAGGGGTCGGTGTTGGCGTTGGTGTATCGGCGTATGCGGCCGCGCCGCCGAACCAGGCTGCCAGTGCGGTGGCAACGGCCGCCGTCAGGCCAGTAATGGCGCGGGTTACCGCCCGCAGCGGGGTGCGCGCGCTCAAGCGTTGCGCTCCAGCCATTCGAAAACCCCGCGAGCGATGCGGCGCTCGTTTTCGTGGGTCAGGTGCTGATCGATGCCGTCGATCGCGAACCAGCGAACGTCGACGGCCTCTTGGTTCGGGTCGTTGGCGACAGTGAGGTCGCCGCCGATCTGGCGCATTAGAAAGTGGTGCACGGTCTTTGAGATGAGCTTGCCGCCACCACTGAACTCGTACTGAATCTCGCCAAGGCGCTCGATGATCTCGACGATTAGGCCCGTCTCTTCGGCGATTTCGCGCACCGCCGCCTGCTCGAGCGACTCGTCACCCTCAGGGTGGCCCTTCGGCACACACCAGTCGATACGGCCGGTTCGACCCTCGCGACCGATCAGCGCCACCTGGCGTGACCCGTCGGCTGCAAGCACGAAGCCGCCTGCCGAGGTCTCTTCAACGCGGATGAGGCGTCGGTTGGCGTTGCCGCCCTTGCGCCAATCGTTGCGTTGAGAATTCATAACCAAACTTTATCCGCCACCGAGACCTCTCGACGTCCCCGTGGCTCGGGTGTGGCACGATTGAGACCATGCAGTCGGTGGCCCAGGCTCTGGCGAATCTCGAAAAGTCGACCGATTCGCCGCTTTTCGACACCCTCGGCAGGCTATTCGCCGCGGCTGGCCACGAGTTGGCACTGGTCGGCGGCCCAGTTCGCGACGCTTTCCTCGGTCGCAAGGCGCCTGACCTCGACTTCACCACCACTGCCCTGCCGGACGAAACCCTCAAGATTCTGAAGGGCCACGTCGACGCCCACTGGGACATCGGCCGCGAATTCGGCACGATCGGCGCTCGTATCGGCGACGACACCATCGAGATCACCACGTACCGCGCGGACAAGTACGACCGCGACAGCCGCAAGCCCGAGGTCGCCTTCGGCAAAGACCTCACCGAAGACCTGTTCCGCCGCGACTTCACAATCAACTCGATGGCGCTGCGCCTGCCAGAGCGTACCTTCGTCGACCCATTCAACGGCCTGCAAGACCTGATCGCGGGCGTGATTCGCACGCCAGGCAAGCCCGAGGACAGCTTCGACGACGACCCGCTGCGCATGCTTCGTGGCGCGCGCTTCGCATCCCAGCTGGGTTTTGAAATCGAGGACGCCACCTTCGCAGCGATGAAGGCCATGGCAGGCAGGCTCGACATCATCTCGGCCGAGCGCGTGCAGGTGGAGCTGACCAAGCTGATGGTTGGCAAGCACCCGCGCAAGGGCCTCACCGCCCTGGTCGACTCGGGCCTGGCCGACATCGTCCTGCCCGAGTTGCCGGCTCTGCGCCTCGAGGTGGACGAGCACCACCACCACAAGGACGTCTACGAGCACACTCTGACCGTCGTCGATCAGGCGATCGACTACGAGAAGGACTACGAGCTCGAGGGCGACTTTGTGCTTCGCTTTGCAGCCTTGCTGCACGATTGCGGCAAGCCGGCGACCCGCCGCCTAGAGCCGGCCGGTGGCGTGAGCTTCTATCACCACGACGTGGTCGGGGCCAAGCTGGCCAAGAAGCGCATGCAGGCGCTCCGCTTTGACAACGACACGATCAAGTCGGTCAGCCGCCTGATCGAGTTGCACCTGAGGTTCTTCGGCTACAGCGACGCCCAGTGGACCGATTCAGCGGTGCGTCGATACGTGCGCGATGCCGGCGACCAGCTGCTGCGCCTGCACGCCCTGACTCGCGCAGACGTCACCACGCGCAACAAGCGCAAGGCCGACCGCCTTTCGTTTGCCTATGACGATCTAGAGCAGCGCATCGTCGAGATTCAGGAGCGCGAGGAGCTCGATTCGATCCGCCCGGCGCTTTCTGGCGACGAAATCATGCGAGTTCTTGACCTCAAGCCGTCGCGCGAGGTGGGTGAGGCATACGCGTTTCTGATGGAACTGCGCATGGACGAGGGCGAATTGGCCCCAGAAGAAGCAGAAAAACGCTTGCTTGCCTGGTGGCAGAGCCGATAAACTCTAAAGGTTGCCCGTTTGAGTCAATGCTCAAGCATCCGGCAGCACTGCACATACCCTCCTGCCATGGAAGTCCCATGGCCGTTCTAGTCCAAAGGAGGTGGGTTAGTTATGCAGAAGTACGAGCTCATGGTAATTCTCGATCCAAGTATCGACGAGCGTACCGTTGCTCCATCGCTCGACAAGTTCCTCAACGTAATCCGCAACGGTGGAGGCACCGTTGACAGCGTTGACATCTGGGGACGTCGTCGTTTGGCATACGAGATCAACAAGAAGAATGAAGGCATCTACGCCGTAGTCAACCTGACTTCGTCGTCGGCCGACATCCTCGAAGTTGACCGTCAGCTGCGCCTGTCAGAGGCTGTAATGCGCACCAAGGTGCTGCGTGCAGACGAGGCAGTTTTCAGCATCAAGCCAGTAGCTGTTCCTGAGGAGTCAGCCGAAGAGGCTGCCGCCGAGGCTCCAGCCAAGAAGGCTCCAGCAAAGACCGCCGCTGCTAAGGCTCCTGCAAAGAAGCCAGCAGCAAAGAAGGCCGAGTAAAGACTCATGGCCGGGGAAGTCAACGTCACGATTGTCGGCAATCTAGCCGACGATCCTGAGCTGCGTTACACCCAGGGCGGAGTTGCCGTCGTTAGCGTTCGTGTCGGTTCGACCCCACGCACCTTCAACCGCAACACCAACACCTGGGATGACGGCGAAACCGTATGGGTTCGCTGCACCGCATGGCGCGATCTCGCAGAGAACGTCGCTCAGTCGCTGACCAAGGGAACCCGCGTCATCGTTACCGGTCGCCTAAAGGCTCCAAGCGCTTACCAGACCGCCCAGGGTGAGGCACGCGCCTCGCTCGAGCTAGACATTGACGAGATCGGCCCAAGCCTGCGCTACGCAACGGCTGCCGTTACTCGCAAGGCTCGCGAGGGTGGTTCGGGTGCTGCTGTAGCTGGCGACCCATGGGGCGATGCACCTGCCGTTTCACGTGGCGCAGCCAAGCCTGCCGACGACGCCTGGGCAAACCCAGCCGCTGCCGGTGCTGGCGCTGACGACACCCCGTTCTAGATCTTTCGAAATTTATTAGGAGAAAAACATGGCTGCAAAGACCGACGTACGTCGCAAGCCAAACCGCAACGCAAAGAACGCGAAGCTTGCACCAGTAAAGGCAATCAAGGTCGGCGTCATCGACTACAAGGATGTCGCTACCCTGCGCAAGTTCGTATCAGACCGCGGCAAGATCCGCGCTCGTCGCATCACCGGCGTCTCTGTTCAGGAGCAGCGCCTCATCGCCAAGGCCGTTAAGAACGCACGCGAGATGGCTCTTATGCCATACGCCGGTGCTGGTCGCTAAGGAGTAAACAATGTCGAAGCTAATTCTGACTAACGAGGTCTCGGGCCTCGGTTCAGCTGGCGACGTAGTCGAAGTAAAGAACGGCTATGCACGCAACTACCTTCTTCCTCGCGGCTTTGCCGTGATCTGGAGCAAGGGTGGCGAGAAGCAGGTCGAGCAGATCAAGGCCGCTCGCGACGCTCGCGCTCTCAAGACCGTTGAAGAGGCAGTAACCCTAAAGGCAGCTCTCGAAGAGAAGCCAATCCGCGTAGCCGTCAAGGCTGGCGTGGGTGGCCGCCTATTCGGCACCGTCAAGACCGCAGACGTAGCAGCTTCGGTTGTTGCAGCTGGTTTGGGCGAGATTGACAAGCGCAAGGTCGAGTTCTCGGCTCCAATCAAGAACACCGGCATGCACGAGGCAACCGTCCGCCTGCACGGCGACGTCGTTGCAAAGCTGACCCTTCAGGTCATCAACAAGAAGTAAGCGCTCTACGGCGCTAAAGCCGGCGGTGATTTCGATCACCGCCGGCTTTGCTTTAACCGGCAGAGGCTCGTATTGGTCGCTCTCGGTTCTTGGCTTAGGTGGCTTGGCCTTGCGGTCGTCGCCTTCGCGGAGTCTCCCCTGGACGACATGTTCGGTTAGACCGAATGTTTTTCCCAGAGACACGCCGAGCCGGCGCAAACCCTGTGGATAACTAGGCGTATCTTGTGCATAACGCGCCGCCGGCAGCAGAGGTATGCGCTTCAAACTTTCAACCATCCACAAGTTTCAGGTTGAAGTTTAGGGTTGCGAAAAATAGTTTATCCACAGGGTTTCGGGCAGTAATTGCAAGGAATTTGAGCATGCAACCCCGGTCGCTTCCACAACACTATCCACAGGTTGTCCACAAGGTTATCGGCGTGTTGTTGAAGTTATCCACATTGCTCTTCACAGGCCGGTTCGCAATTATGGTGTCGGAGCACCATGCTAGACATTGATTTCTAGCCTTTTACATCGATAGGAGCAGTCGTGGCCGGTCAGTTTGGCGACAACGCGCAGCACGATCCCGTTCGCAACAGCGAGCGAGTCCTGCCGCACGACATGCTCGCAGAGCAGAGCACCCTTGGCGGAATGCTGCTCTCGCAAGAGGCCGTGGCCGAAGTGTTTGAAGAGGTTCGCGCGCGCGACTTTTACGCACCAAAGCACGAATTGATCTTCGAGGCGATTCTCACCCTGTTCAGCAAGGGCGAGCCGACCGACGTCATCACGATCACCGACGAGCTCATGAAGAACGGCAAGTTGGTCATGGCCGGTGGCGCCGACTACCTGCATACGCTCACCTCCATCGTGCCTACCGCAGCCAACGCGGGCTTTTACGCCAAGATCGTTGCCGAAAAGGCCACGCTGCGCCGCCTGGTCGAGGTCGGCACGCGCATCGCGCAGTCTGGCTATTCCAACGAGGGAGACGTAATCGACCTCGTAAATAAGGCTCAGTCAGAGGTCTACGACGTGCTCGCGGCTGGCGGCAGCGACGACATCGCCGATCTAAACGTGGCTCTCGACGACGCCGTGAAGGAAATCGAGCGTGCGCAGATGCACGGCGGCGCCCTTGCCGGCGTTCCTACCGGGTTCGTCGAGCTAGACGCCAAGACTCACGGCTTGCACGAGGGCCAGCTGATCCTCGTAGCGGCCCGCCCGGCAGTCGGTAAGTCGACACTTGGCCTCGACTTTGCCCGCAACGCCGCAATCCGCAACCGCCAGGCCACCGTCATCTTCTCGCTCGAAATGAGCCGTGCCGACATCGCACTGCGCATGATCTCGGCCGAAACCTCGATTCCGCTGCAAAACCTGCGCAAGGGCGAGGTCAACGACTCCGACTGGGCCAAGTTTGCCCAGGTGCGCAGCCAGATCAACGATGCACCGCTCTATATCGACGACAGCCCGAACCTTACCCTGGTCGAGATTCGCGCAAAGTGCCGTCGTTTGGCCCAGCGCATCGATCTCAAGCTCATCGTCATCGACTACCTGCAGCTGATGACCTCGGGCAAGAAGGTCGAGAGCCGCCAGCAAGAGGTCTCGGAGTTCTCGCGTGCCCTCAAGCTGCTGGCGAAGGAGCTCAAGGTGCCTGTGGTGGCGCTTTCGCAGCTGAACCGTCAATCGGAGCAGGGCGGCTCGAACAAGAAGCCCGAGATCTCGCAGCTTCGCGAGTCTGGCTCGCTCGAGCAAGACGCCGACGTCGTGATTCTGCTGCACCGTGAGGGAATGAACGAGCCAAACCACGCTCGCGCCGGCGAGGCAGACATCATCCTGGCGAAGCAGCGAAACGGACCAACCGGCACGATTGAGGTTGGCTTCCAGGGTCAGTATTCGCGCTTCGTAAATATGAAAAAGTAGACGAGTGCGTTCACTCTTTGCCGCTCGAGCCGTAGTCAGCTTTGCTGCAGGCCTTTTGGTTGTGTTCAACCAAGGGCACTACGTTGCCATGAGCCTTCCGGTCCTCACCATTTTTGGCCTAGGGATCGCCCTCAGCCAGCTGGCAATTGCCTTGTTTGGCAAGCGGGGTCTGGCTGCCGTCGAGAGCATCCCGACCGCCATCATCTCTTTGTCGATTGGCGCGATTGCCGGTTTAGCGGCTGTGCAAGCCCCGCAGGCCACCCCAAACGTCGTCATTCAGGAATTTGAGTGGCTCGTGACCGGCTGGGCACTCACCAGCGGCGCCTTTGAGCTATACCTAGGTCGTCGCGCGGGCTTCAAGAGTGGGCTCGGCCGCGATTGGGGCATCCTCGCGGCTCTGGGTCTTGCCCTCGGCACTGCCCTACTGGTGCTCGAAACCGATCGAACCACCACCGTCGGGCTCTTTGTCACCTACCTCATGTTCTCGGCCGTGCACCTGGGCCTAGCGGCAGCCTCGCCAAAGCCGGCTGTGGGCAATGCGCCCGAGGCAAAGTAGGCTTTAAGAATGGCTAGAAAGCTCAAGAACCTGACCCCAAAGAATGACGCCAAGGGCGTGCGCACCTATCTGATTTTCTCGGCCGTGGTGGGCATCGGCGTTGGCATCATCTGGTTTGCGGGCATCCGAGACTGGATCGGCTCGTTCGTTGCTGCCGGTTTGGCCTTCATTGTCTCGCTGATTATCGTCGCGACCCTTGCCCTAACGGTCAAGGACGACGCCCACGACCCAGACGAGCCTCGCCTCAAGTAGGTCAAACCGCCGCTAGACGCGCCCGAAAATAAGGGACTTTCTAGCCCAGAACGCCGTCGACGAGTTCCTTCGCCGCGACCTGCACCTGCTTGAGGTGCTCAGCACCCTTGAATGATTCGCCGTAGATCTTGTAGACGTTCTCGGTGCCCGATGGACGCGCGGCAAACCAGGCACTCTCTGTGACCACCTTGAGCCCACCTAAAGCAGCCCCATTGCCAGGGGCATGCGTCAAAATCTGCTTGATCGGCTCGCCGGCCAGTTCGCTAGCGGTGACGTCATCCGCCGAGAGCTTGCCCAGCTTGCTCTTCTGCTCGATCGTTGCCGCGGCATCGATGCGCTCGTATGCGGTTGCACCAAACTTCGAAGTCAGCTCCGCATAGCGCTGGGTCGGGGTCTTGCCCGTGACGGCCGTGATCTCGCTGGCCAGCAGCGCGAGGATCAGGCCATCCTTGTCGGTCGACCAGACGCGTCCGTCGCGACGAAGGAAGCTAGCGCCTGCCGACTCCTCGCCGCCAAAGCCAACCGAACCATCGATCAGCCCAGGCACGAACCACTTAAAGCCGACCGGTACCTCGATGAGTTTGCGGCCGAGTTCGGCAACCACGCGGTCGATGATCGACGACGAAACCATCGTCTTGCCAACGGCGGCATCGGCCGCCCAACCGGTGCGGTTGCGGTACAGGTAGTCGATTCCAACAGCCAGGAAGTGGTTCGGATTCATGAGTCCGCCGTCACGCGTGACGATTCCGTGGCGGTCGGCGTCGGCGTCGTTGCCGGTGGAGATATCGAACCGGTCGCGGCCCGCAATCAGGCTGGCCATCGCGTGCGGCGACGAGCAGTCCATGCGGATCTTGCCGTCCCAGTCGAGCGTCATGAATCCGAACTGGAAGTCAACGTTCGGGTTGACCACGGTCATGTTCAGGTTGTAGCGGTCGGCAATCGCGGCCCAGTAGTCGACCGATGCGCCACCCATCGGGTCGGCACCGATCGAAACGCCGGATTGGCGGATTGCTTCCATATCGATCACGTCGCCGAGCTGCGAGACGTAGTTATCGAGGAAGTGGAACTTAACCGGCTTTGGCTCGGCACGACGGACCTCGCGCATGCCGCCCAGGATGATCTCGTTGGCTCGGGCTGCGATCCAGTTGGTGGCGTCGCTATCGGCAGGGCCGCCGTGAGGCGGGTTGTACTTGAAGCCGCCATCACCGGGTGGGTTGTGGCTCGGCGTGATTACTAGGCCATCGGCAAGCGAGGCGTCGCCGGCTGGCTTGCCCTCGTTGTGGTTGATGATCGCAACCGAGACGGCCGGTGTCGGCACGTATCGATCATCCGCGTCGACCATGGTGAGCACATCGTTTCCGGCCAGAACCTCGAGGGCGGTCTGCTCGGCGGGGCCACTCAGCGCATGGGTGTCCTTGCCCACATAGATCGGACCGTGAATGTTCTCGCGACGGCGGTATTCGACGATGGCCTGAGTGATGGCCGCGATGTGATCTTCGTTGAACGATGCCGTCAGCGAGCTGCCGCGGTGGCCGCTTGTGCCGAATGCCACCTTCTGCTCGGGGTTGGTGACATCCGGGTGCACCTCGTAATACAGGCCAATCAACTTCTGGATGTCGATCAGGTCGGTTTCTTGCGCCTTCTGGCCTGCACGTTCGCTCATGAACCTATTTTGCTGGCTAACCTTGAGGCATGGCATCACGTCGCAATAACACTTCGGGCAAGCGCACCTTCTCGTTCCTCGGACCGGTTGGCACGTTTACCGAGCTCGCGCTCGCCCAGGTGGCCGAGGCAAAGGGTGCCACGCACAAGCCGGTCGCCCACGTGCAGGAGGCCATCGACGACGTGATCGCCGGCCGCGCCCACCGTGCCATCATTCCCGTCGAGAACTCGGTCGAGGGCGGTGTGAGTGCAACATTAGACGCGCTCGCCGCGACCGACGGCATCCGCATCTATGGCGAGTACCTAGTGCCGGTGACCTTCAACCTGGTTGCCGCTCCGGGAGTAAAGCTCGAAGACGTTCGCAAGGTCGCGACCCACCCTGTTGCGTATGCCCAGGCCCGACGCTGGCTGCTCGAGAAGCTGCCGAAGCACGAGCACATTCAGGCTTCTTCTACCGCTGCGGCGGCAGCCGGATTGCTAGCCCCGGCGCCGATTGCCGATGCCGCGATTGCCGCATCCACCATCACCGACCACTACAAACTCAAGGTGCTGGCCAAGAACATCGGCGAGAACAAGCACGCCCAGACCCGCTTCATTCAGATCGGTTTGGCCGGCGAAACTCCCGCTCGCACGGGACGCGACAAGACCTCGGTGATTGTTGAGCTGCCGACGGATGTGCCGGGTGCCCTGCTGCAGATGCTCGAGCAGTTCGCGGCCCGCGGCGTTAACCTGTCGCGCATCGAATCGCGCCCGATTGGCGATCGCTTGGGTCGCTACCGCTTCAACATCGACGCCGAGGGCCACCTGCACGACGCCGCCGTGGCCGAGGCACTCAAGGGACTGCACCGATTCAGCCCGAAGATCACGTTCCTGGGTTCTTACCCGCGTGCCGACAAGGGCAAGAGCGAGCACGAGGGCAACAACTCGAACGCCGAGTTCGCCTCGGCCGAAGACTGGTTCGCGAGCCTCGACTAGCGGGTGGCCAGGTAACGGCTACGGCTCGGGGACCCGCGTCCTCGTTTACTAGACCCGCACGGTAATCGCGCGCGGCAAGATCTCAAACTCAACCTCGAGCACCTGCCCGAAGGCGTCGCCGTCTAGTTGCAGGTGAACCGGATGCGTCGGGGTCACGCGCACCTTGCGGCCGCTGAGGTTTTCGAGAGTCTTGACGTTCGCGGTGGCGTCGAGCAGTTTGCGGCCCATCCGGGTGGGGCGGAGCGCTCGGTTGCCCCAGGTCACGCGACCCCAGAAGTCGACCCAGTCCCAGAACCGGCGCGGGCCGATGGCAGCGAGGTCGAGCAAGCCGTCGTCGAGCGAGGCATCCGGCATCAGGCCGATGTGCCCGGGCAGCCAGCCGGCGTTGCCGATCAGCAGGGTCAGAACGCGCAGGTTTCGTGGCTCGCCCGAGTCGACCGAAACGGCCATGCGCTCGTACCGAAGCGGAAGGCTCTTGAAACCGCCCTCGATGTAGGCAACCCAGCCCAGCTGACGCTTTCGACGTGAGTCTGTGGCCTGCATGATCTGGGCGTCTAGGCCGATGCCGGCCATCACCGAAAATCGATGCTCGTGGCGCTCGCCGTTCGCCGCAATCACTCGCGCAAGGCCCAGATCGATGGGATGCCGATTGCCCAGCAGCGCTTGCCGCACGCACGCACGCGGGTCGGCGAGGTTGAGCTTGAGATTGCGAGCCAGAACGTTGCCGGTGCCGCTCGGGATCAGGCCGAGTGTGGCATCTGCACCGGTCTCGGCGAGCGTTGCTGCCACCTCGCGAATCGTGCCGTCGCCGCCGGCAACCACGATATGTGTCGCGTTTTGGGCGAGCGCGCGAAGGGTTTGCTCGCGGCCGTGTTCAGTGGCGTCCGTAGGAAGAAAGAGGGGTGGCTCCCAGCCGCCGGCCTCGACAATCGCGAGGATCTCGCGCTGAATCGCAGCCAGGTCGACTCGACCCGGGTAATAGACCACTGCCGCCCGCCTCATGACCAACAGACTACGAGTTATCAACAGAATTGGGTATTGGCGGAGTGGTATCACGTTGATACCATTACCGTATGGCCATGACACTCAGACTCACTCCGGAACAGGACGCCCGCCTCGAGGCGCTTGCCAAGGCGCTCGGCGTCTCTAAGCAGCAGGCCGTTATCGAACTAATCGACAATGCCGAGATCAGTTCATCACGCCGAAACAAGCTTGATGGCGTCTTTGACAAGGTAATGAGTCGCGACGCAGAGCTAATGCAACGCCTAGCCGACGCCTGATGCACTACCTAACCATCGGCGATGCCCTCCACCTGGTGCAACGCCTCGGCTTTTATGTGAAAGATGCCGGCCTGCTAGACAGCGCCCTGGCTCGTCCGTCGACGGAGGTTTTCGGACTGGAGGCATACCCTTCGTTGTCGATGAAGGCGGCCGCATTGCAGCAATCTCTGGTCAAGAACCATGCCCTTATTGACGGGAACAAGCGAACTTCCTGGTTGCTGTTGAACGCTTTCATAGAGATCAACGATTATGAGTTGGTTATGACGGCCGACGAGGGTTTCGACCTCACGCTCGGCGTGGCCGAGGGTCGCTACGAGTTGGCCGAAGCAGCAGCCATCATCGAGCGCCACCTCAAGGCTCTGTAGAACTCGGAAGGTAGGCTTAAGCCCGTGATTGACCTCAACTTGCTCCGTGAAAACCCTGAAGCTATCAAGGCGTCTCAGCGCGCCCGCGAGGCCGACGAGTCACTGGTCGACCAGGCCGTGGCAGCAGACGTCGCTTGGCGCAAGGCTCTGCAGGAGTTCGAGGCACTGCGCGCCGAGCAGAACGCATCCGCAAAGCTAGTTGGCGCTGCCAGCAAGGAAGACCGCCCGGCACTGATCGAGGCCGGCAAGGCCCTGGCCGAGCAGGTCAAGGCGGCTAACGAGGCGGCTAACGAAGCCGAAGCAGCCCTTCAGGCACTCATCTGGCAGATCGAAAACGTCGTCATCAAGGGCATCCCGGCCGGTGGCGAAGACAACTTTGTCGTCATCAAGGAGGTCGGCACCAAGGCCGCTTTCGCTTTCGAGCCACGCGACCACGTCGCACTGGGTGAACTGCTCGACATCATCGACATCGAGCGAGGCGTAAAGGTCTCGGGTTCGCGTTTCTACTTCTTGAAGGGTTGGGGCGCACGCCTCGAGCTGGCCATGATGAACATGGCGCTCGACCTGGCCTCGAAGCACAACTTCACCGCGCTGGTTACCCCAACCCTGGTTCGCCCAGAGGTTATGGCGGGCACCGGCTTCCTGGGCGCTCACTCCGACGAGATCTACTACCTGCCTGCCGACGAGCTGTACCTCACCGGCACCAGCGAGGTCGCGCTCGCCGGCTATCACCGCGACGAGATCATCGACCTGTCCAACGGTCCGCTGCGCTACGCCGGCTGGAGCACCTGCTACCGCCGCGAGGCTGGCTCGGCAGGCCGCGACACCCGCGGAATTCTGCGCGTGCACCAGTTCAACAAGCTCGAGATGTTCAGCTACATCAAACCTGAGGATGCCGAGAACGAACACCTCAAGTTGCTCGCGCTCGAAGAAGAGATGCTGCAGGCATGCGAACTTTCCTACCGCGTGATCGACACCGCGGCAGGCGACCTCGGCTCGAGCGCAGCTCGCAAGTATGACAGCGAGGCATGGGTTCCATCGCAGCAGACCTACCGCGAGCTCACCAGCTCGTCTAACTGCACGACCTTCCAGGCTCGTCGCCTGAACGTGCGCTACCGCGATGAGAACGGCAAGACGCAGACCGCCGCTACCCTCAACGGCACGTTGGCAACCACTCGTTGGCTGGTCGCCATCCTCGAGACCCACCAGCAGGAGGACGGCAGCGTTCGCATTCCAGCCGCACTGCGCCCATACCTCGGCGGCCAGGAATTCATTCCTGTCGTCAAGGCTTAGTCACCGACTAGCCACACGACCGAAAGCCAAACATGTCGATTGCCAAGGTAAACAAGCCAGAAGACCGCTGGCTCATTGCCATCGACATCGACGGCACGCTGGTGCACGACGACGGCTACTTGTCCCCAGCAGTTGTTGAACAGGTCGCGCGTGTGCGCGAACTCGGCCACGAGGTAATCGTGGCGACGGGCCGTTCCGCTTCCAATGCGATTCCTGTCATTCGCGATGTGGGCATCCAGAACGGCTATTCGGTTGCCTCGAACGGAGCGGTTACCTTGTCGGTTAACCCGGCCGACGATCGCGGCTATGAGGTGCACGAGGTCATCACCTTCGACCCGCAGCAGGTCTTGAGTGAGTTGATTTCTCACCTGCCTAACGCCCACTTTGCCGTGGAAAACCCTGACGGCAGCTACCACTTTCATCGCCCATTCCCCGCGTATGCCCTCGGCGACCGCAACATCGAAACTTCGCTGGATGAGCTGATGAACTCTCCGGTTTCGCGAGTGGTTGTGCTCTCGCCAGAGCACGACGTCGAGGAGTTCCTTGGCATCGTCGAGAAGATTGGTCTGCACTCGGTTTCCTACGCCATCGGCTACACCGCTTGGCTCGACATCGCGCCGGCGGGCATCAGCAAGGCTTCGGCGCTCGAAAAGCTACGTGCGGATCTAGGCATCCATTCATCACAGGTGATTGCGATGGGCGACGGACGCAACGACATCGCCATGTTCGAGTGGGCGATTGCCGGTGGCGGCCTTGCCTTCGCCATGGGGCAGGGGCCAGAAGAGGTGCACGCCGCGGCAACCGCGGTAACGGGCTCGGTTGAGGACGACGGTGTAGCCCAGGTGCTTGCCGACCTCGAGGGCATTCTGTTCTCTCGCTCTAACTGATAAACTCGACCAGTTCACGCGATGCGTGACACGGAAGCGTGCCGGAGCGGCCGAACGGAACAGTCTTGAAAACTGTCGTGGTTAATAGCCACCGTGGGTTCAAATCCCACCGCTTCCTCCAGGTTCAAAGACGAAGCGCCCAATCAAACGGGCGCTTTTTCTTTGTCTGGTTATTGCCTGTGAATCGAAAGCCAACCTTTCGCTCAGACCCCGAGATTTTTAGACTAGAAGTTCGATGTTCAAGTTCAAGCGCAAGCAAGACGAAGCCCCGGTTCAGCCGAAGGGCCTCGCCCGTCACGGCCGTCTGAAGCTGCAGTCAAAGCGCAGTGCGATCGGCGGTCTGTTGTTCAAAGGCCTCGCCGTGCTTGTCGGCGCGACGCTCGCCGTAACCGGCTACACCGTATGGGACATCAGCAACGCATTGCGCGGCAACGGCATCGACCTCGCCAACGCCAAGCCGGTTACCGCAGCCGACCTCGAAGGCCCAATCAACATGCTGTTGGTTGGCTCCGACACCCGAAAGGGTCAGGGAACCGGCTACGGCACCGAGACCAGCGAGCTGGCCGACGTCATCATCCTTTTGCACATCAGCAAGGACCGCAAGAATGCGGTGGCCATGAGCTTCCCGCGCGACCTGCTCGTTCCTTGGCCTGCGTGCCCAAGCACAAGCGGTGGCCCCGGCTACCTCGCTCAGAGCCTCGGCCAGATCAACGCCACCATCGCAAACGGTGGCCCTGGCTGCACGCTTATGACCGTCGAGGCCCTTACCGGCTTGACCATCCCATACCTCGCCATGATCGACTTCAACGGCGTCATCGAGATGTCGAATGCCATCGGCGGCGTAGAGGTGTGTGTGGCCAAGAAGATCGAAGACCCCTACACCCACACCTATCTCGACCCGGGTATGCACACCCTTCAAGGCAAGGCAGCGCTTCAGTTTCTGCGAACTCGTCACGGTGTCGGCGATGGCTCAGACCTCGGCCGCATCAGCAACCAGCAAGTGTTCCTGACTTCGCTCGTGCGCAAGGTCAAGTCGGCCGGCGTTCTCGGCAACCCGGTGAAGCTCTACTCACTGGCGAACGCAGCGGCCCGCAACATGAAGCTCTCGACCAACCTCACCGACCTCAGCGTCATGGTTGCCATTGCCTCGGCGCTCAAGAATGTTCAGCTCGACAAGATGACCTTCTTGCAGATCCCTAGCCACGGCGGACTGCCGGCGCCATACTCGGGCCGAGTCATGCCGATTTATGACCAGGCCGAAGTCCTGTTTGAGAAGCTTCGCAATGATGAGCCGCTCGTGATCGCCGAGGCCAACACAGGTGCTGGAGCGGTTTTGGCTACGCCATCCCCTTCGACAAGCGCCACCCCGTCGGCTACCCCGTCCGCTTCAAGTTCGGCAAGCCCTTCGCCTAGCGCCAGCCCAAGCGAACTGCCGGAATGGGCTCGCGGCACGAACGCTGCAATCGAAACCTGCTCGGGTTAAGTTCAATCGACTAGCGTTGTCGGCATGAGCAAAGTTGTCCTTTGGGTGTCCGACATCGCAGCCCAGTCAGCCTTCTACGCCGCAATTTTCAACGTGGAACAACCTTCGCAAGAGAACGGCTTCGCTGAGGTGGCAGAAGGCATCAACTCGGTGCTACTGCATGCGCTCCCCGACGAATACGCAGCAACAACTCCTCTGACCAAGCAGCTGCCAGTTCAGGATGAAGTCGCGATCAAGCCCGTGTTTACGGTTGAGTCGATTGATCTTGCCGTCGCGCGAGTGGCGCATACATTCGGATCGGCTGCCCCAAACTCAGCAACTTACGGCGATTTCACCTACCGCGACCTCATCGACCCAGAAGGCAACGTCATTCAGATTCAGCAGCGAAACTGACAGTTTTGCCGAACTTCGATATCTACTAAACTATTCAAGTTCGTGGAGACGTCGCATAGCCCGGTCGAGTGCGCCTCACTGCTAATGAGGTAAGGGTCTTAAAGCCCTTCGGAGGTTCAAATCCTCTCGTCTCCGCCACGGACCCCTTGGGCTGGTAGTTCCAGCCACCGGTTTACAACATTCCGGCAGTCGGGTAGACTGGCAAGGTTGTCTGGCGGTCTCCGCCAGTCCCGCGCTTGTAGCTCAACGGATAGAGCATCTGACTACGGATCAGAAGGTTGGGGGTTCGAGTCCCTCCAAGCGCACGAAACACCCCCGGGCTTCTACCGGGGGTTTTTCTTTTGCCGAAAGGATGTGTGCATGAGCGAAACGGGATGGCACGAATTCTTGAAGGCCGATGGCCTCGACGACTGGGTCGTGCTGCACGGCGGGCCAACAGCAGTATTCACGACTGCCGACATCAAGCACGCGGCCAAGCTAGCGGCTGCCATCGCCGAACTTCCAGGCATGGATGGTGACTGGGCGCACATCTCAATCGTTGCCAAGCGGCTCACCGTTCGACTGACTCGCGAAATCTGGAACATCGAGACCAGCCACATCGAACTAGCGCGCGAGATTTCGAAGGTAGCGGCAACCACCGGCGCTCAGGCTGACACCGGCCTGGTTCAAGAAGTCCAGATCGCGATTGCCGCCAAGCCTGATGCAATCGATTTGCCATTCTGGCGGGCGGTTTTGGGCTACGACCCGATGTTGGATGACAACGCGGTAGACCCGCTCGGCAACGGTTCGACGGTTTGGATGCAAGACCTCGACGCCGAGAAACCACTCAGGCACGCGATGCACATCGATGTCTCGGTGGCCAAGGAGCACATCGAGGCAAGGCTGGCTGCGGCAGTCGAAGCAGGCGGCATTGTCGTGGACGAGTCGCACGCCCCGTCGTGGTGGATCTTGGCCGACCAGTCAGGCAACAAGGTCTGCATCGTGGCCTGGCCCGATGGTGCGAAAGCACTAAAGAGCGATTCGTGAGCTTCGCAGGCTACTAATCGTCACCCATATCGCAAACGAGCCGAATGTTCGTCAACACGTACAAGTGGGGTTAGCCACACGTTTTGAATGTTCTTCAGTGCGAACTTCTAAACTCGACTCATGGATACTCGCGCTAAGCACTCTCTCGTCCGACGTCTCGCATCGGCAGTGGCGGTAACGGCTCTGGCCTTCGCCGGTCTCACGGTCACCGCGGCACCCGCCAATGCAGCTGTAATCCTCAACGCCAACGGCGTCGCCCTCAAGTTCAACGAGAACAACCAGGTGGTCGACGTGATCGCCGGCACCACCGGCTCCAACCGCGGAACGGCTGCTGGCGACATCGTCGCTTACCGCAACGTCGCCACCATCGGCGGCACGAACGTCGATGCGGCAGTACAGACCGTGTCGATGAACGGCGCGAGCATCAGCACGTACGACGGCACTAGCGCGGTTAGCGGCGCCAACGACTACCTGCAGACCAACATCTCGACCTCGGGCGCGGGTGAGGTCATCTACAAGTTCTCGTTCTTCGTCGGCGGCACCTACACCGGTGGCGGCTCGGGTACCCCGGTAATTCTGCAGAACGTCTACATCAACTCTTACGACCTGGACCGTTCGAGCCCTGGCGATAGCCAGCAGTTCACCCAGTTCACCGGCGTTCAGGCTTACACCCTGTCGAACAACAACACGCTTGCTGTATCGTCAAGCGGAAACTTGCTTCAGTTCGTGAGCACCGCGCCTTCCGGCACAAACTACAGCGCTAACTCAGGTTCATACACCAAGGGTCGTGTTCAGGTTCGCTACGACAACCTGACCTCGATCAACATCAAGATCGGTACTGACGCGACCGGAAGCGGTGGAACCAGCTATTACGCGCTCGACTTCAGTGTTGGCCTGCCGTGGACCGAAGGTTCGACCACGATTCAGACCACCACCACCACCAACAGCTTCAACTCGCCACCAACTTCGACCAATGACACGAAGGCGGCTACAGCTTCGGTGCCTGAACTGCTCACCAGCTCCGACTTCGGTACCTACGCCGACCCAGACGTAAACCCAGAGGTTTCGGTCAAGATTGTTACCCTTCCAGCTGGCGGCAACCTCGAGTACTACAACGGCACCGCGTGGATCGCCGTCACTGCGGGCCAAGTTGTCACCATTGCCGACATCGATGCCAACAAGCTGCGCTACACCGCAAACGCGAACACCACCTCAGACTCGTTCACTTTCAAGGTGAGCGATGGCTTGCTGGATAGCGTCTCGGCATATACGCAGAGCATCACCGTTACCCCTGGCGTGCAGGTGTTGACCGCGCAGAGCATCGTCTACAACCAGCCGCTTAACCAGATGCTCTCGACCGGTTCGTTGACCGTTGCGCCGACCGCCACTTCGGGTCTGACGGTCACACTGACCTCGTCGACTCCGTCGGTTTGTACGGTTTCTGGTTTCGTGATCACGTTCGTGGCTGTTGGCACTTGTACCACCACGGCCAGCCAGCCGGGTGACTCGACCTACTCGGCGGCAACTGACGTGACTCGCAGCTTCAACATCAGCACGTTGACTCCGCAGAACATCGTCTACAACCAGCCGGTAGATCAGCTGCTCGCAACCGGTTCGCTAACCGTTGCCCCGACTGCTACTTCGGGCCTGACCGTTACTTTGACCTCGTCGACTCCGTCGGTTTGTACGGTTTCTGGTTTCGTGATCACGTTCGTGGCTGTTGGCACTTGTACGACCACTGCCACCCAACCGGGTAACTCGACCTACTCGGCAGCGACAGACGTCACTCGCAGCTTCAACATCAGCACGTTGACTCCGCAGAACAT
>JACCDL011136378.1_pt1 | contig 20001 bp, 23 predicted proteins | sample 7441931 | NCBI WGS metagenome assembly JACCDL01 (sample SAMN15323437, study PRJNA562643) | freshwater metagenome | isolation source: river surface water | place: USA:Blue River Watershed | collected 2017-08-16 | reverse complement strand
TGGGGTGCTTAAAACGTCGTTCTAATCGGCTCATACGCTTCGACGATGTATTTGCAATGCAGGTTCATTAACCGATAGATTCGGTACGAGCGATTCTCTGGCGCGATCGGTATGTTTCTCAGATAAGGTTGCGGCTAAGTCTGAATCGCCATCGTGTATCGCCTGAACGATGGCGGCATGCTCATCCCAAATTCCACTTCGTCCTAGTTGACGCTGATGCACGGCACCCATGACGCGGCGCAAGTGTATCCAATGCAGCATTGCCGTTTCGACGATAAAGGGATTACCAGAAGCCTCGTAAATAGCTTTGTGAAATGCGCTGTCTGCTTCGATTAGCGCATTCACATCATTATCCGACGATGCTTGTTTGCCTGCCTCAATCAACGACAAAGGAATCTTTGCATTTCTGAGTGAGGCCAGACGCGCAGCTAACGCATCTAGTGATCCTCTCACTTGATATAGGTGGCCAATACGAATTGGATCGAGTTGTGCAACCACTAAACCACGCCCAGGTCCTTCTTCAAGCAAGCCATCTTTTTTTAGTAAGCGCAGCGCTTGCAACACGGGAGAGCGAGACACATTGAGCTTCTCTGCCAAATCTTCTTGCGTAATTCGCTCACCCGGCGCCAGTACACCTGCGCTGATAGCATCAAGCAACGACTTATACACTTCGTCAACGTAGTCAGTGCGGTTTGGTAGTTTGGCCAAATTCATTGATGACTCCGTTGTCTGGTAAGGCTAAAGAATTTCCCAGTCATGAAGTTAGGCGAACATATCCGGCTGAGTGGCAACGAGGTGCTCATAAATCGGTTGGAAATGTAGCCAGCCAATGTAGTCAGAGCCCACATGCTCGCGGCTATAGCGAGCACGATCGGGCGGTACAAAAACAGGTTTATGACCGGATGCTTCGACCATGAGTTGCTGACGGCAGCAACGTTCTAGCGCTATAAACCAAAATGCAGCGGATTCGATACTGTGTCGGCTGGCGGTTAACAAACCATGATTTTGGTGAATGGCGGCTTTCACATCTTTAAACCAGTCGCAGACAGCCAAACCAGCTTTTTCTTCTACGGCGACTTGTCCTGCTTCATCTTTAATCACAATGTGATCTTCGAAGAATGCAGCGGCATCTTGCGAAATCGGATCTAACGGACGACCAAGCGCAGCGAAGGCAGTGCCATAAACCGTATGCGCGTGACACATCGATAAGATGTCTGGATGCGCTTCATGTACTGCAGCGTGCAACACAAAACCGGCTCGGTTAATAGCGTGTTTGCCTGAGACGACTTTGCCTTTGTGGTCCGCCAAAATTAGGTTAGATATTTTTACTTGCGCGAAGTGCACGCACATCGGATTGGTCCAGTAGAGCTCGGGATGCTCTGGATCGCGAATGGTTAGATGACCCGCAAAACCATAACTAAAACCTTCTAATGCAAAGGCTCGACACGCAGCAACTAATCGTTGTTTGCGGTGTAGACGTTCTGCTTCAACGTTGTCGAATGTTTGAATTTCAGGGTAGATTAAACCGGTTTGGATAGGATCATAAATCGATTTTTTATGTTCAGTCGCTTGCGGTGTTTTAACTTTATCCAGCATAAGAAACTCCTGATAAAAATTACAAATCTAATGTCAATGATTTTCCCTTAGCGCGAGAAACGCATACGGTCAGGCAATGGGTTTTTTCGTCATCACTGAGGATGTAGTCACGATGGTCGACTTCGCCATCGAGATACGTCACTTTGCATGCGCCGCACAGTCCCGACAAACACGAGGTGGGTACGCGTCGTCCTGTCAGTTCTATTGCACGCACAATGGTTTGATCGGGGCCGACATGAATTACTTCGCCACTCTTAGCTAAATGCACCTCGAAGGAGCCTTCAGGTAAATCCGATGTTGGAGATTCAGGTGCCTTAAAGTGTTCGAAATGAACGGTGTCATTAGCCCAGTGAGAACTGGCCTCTGCGCAAGCATTCATAAATCCACTCGGTCCGCAGTAATATACGTGCGTTCCTGAGGAGGGGTGTTTAAGCAAGGTTGCGATGTCGAGCCCCTTGCTTGGTTCACCGCCATCAAAATGAAAATGCAAGCGATCCTGAGGAATTAAAGCTTTCAGATCGTTTGCAAATGCCACGTGCTCAGGGCTACGCGCGCAATAGTGAAGTTCAAACGATGCACCGTTAGCGACTAATTCATGAGCCATGGACTTCAGCGGTGTAATCCCGATGCCGCCTGCGATTAAAATCGAATGCGTTGCGTTTCTCGACATTGAGAAGGCATTACGTGCGGGACTGACTTCAATCACATCACCCACGCGTACTTTATCGTGGAGTGCCACTGAACCGCCGCGGCTTGCTGACTCACGCAATACGCCAATCAGCCAATGTGTTTGATCCTTAGGATCGCCCGCCAATGAATAGGAACGAACAATCCCACCCGGCAAATGCATATCAATATGCGCTCCCGCTTCAAACGGCTCAAGCGCATGACCTTCAGGATCAACTAATTCGTAGGAACAAATGCCCTTAGCTTGCCAACGTATGGCTTGCACCATGAGTTGTTTATTTTCTAGCGCAGCACTCATGCGTTTCGTTTAGCAAGCACGTCTTGTTGCAAAGCTTCCATCTTGGTTTGTACAAAATCAGCGCGCTCTTTGCCATGGAGTTTGTCGGCCTCGGTAATAATGGCAACGACTTGTTTCGCCAGCAGTCGACGCAATGTCACTTCTTCTTCCGTTGTGCGACCTAGGGGCAATTCAAAAACATTCCCTGAGCAATAGCTATTAGGCTGACCCGCACAGTCACGTAACCAATTAGCGAATTGTTCGGGACCTGCATTCGGGTTGGCACCGCGTACAGCGTCACGTAAGAGTTTGCGGAACATGTAGAGCCCAGCGTCAAACTTGGTGGGATTTTCTAAAGCATGAACAGCAATCGGGCGTTGGCTAATGATGGCCTCGTAATCGCCTGGAGCGTACTGACAATCTTTGTAGTTTTCTCGTGCGCGATGATCGGTGGGGATAGGTGGCATGTCTTCGAGCTTGTACTTACCGAAACGCTCGGGTCGGCGCATAGCGACTTGACCTTCAAGAAAATCGATCGTTTCGTAACCAACCATTCCTTTGTCACCCACGCCGCGAGTGTCAATGCCTGGACCCATCACGCGCCATCCCATCATTTTGCTGTTGTGATCGTCAACCGGAACCGTCCAACGAATCATGTGAAAGCGGCTAAATAGTTTTTTCTTTTTGCCGTCTTCAGAGGTGTACGCATGCAAACTAAAGTTAGGTAACACTTGGTGCTGCACACGAATAAACATGTGACCGTCATCGGAACGACGAGCGCCCGCTGCAGCCAGACCGCGGCCACCGTGAACAGGTACAAAATGCATATCGGGAGGCACTTCCATAGACGCAGCACCGACTTCATCGAACGTCGTTCCTTGGTAATGCCCGCCGGTGACTTGGCGCTTAGCATGCAGTGCCATGGTGTGATAGTTGTCTACGGAGTTATCGTGTACTTGCAGCCAATTACAGTGCTGAAAATTGCTGTAAGGGACAAGCTCATCGCCTTCCGCTACCGTGAAATTTGACTCCCACTCAGGGAAAGGCGGCTCTTGTTCTGGTGGGCCCATGTAGGCAAACACTAAGCCATGACGCTCAAAGGCTTTGTAAGCACCTTGTCGTATAGAGCAGCGGTAACGTTCGCCTTCTTCCTCTTCGCCCTCAGGGAATGGCACTCTTAAACAGGTGCCATCAATATCAAACACCATGCCGTGGTAGCAGCACGAGATTCCTTTTTCTTCGATCTTGCCGTATTCCAAGGATGCGCCACGATGCACGCAATGCGCGTGGAGTAAACCAACGCGACCTGAGCCATCACGAAAGGCCACCAACTCTTCACCCAAAATTTTGAGAAAGCGGGGCGTATCGGTCAGTTCCATCGACATGCATACTGGATGCCAAAAGCGACGCATGTATTCACCCAAAGGAGTGCCAGCGCCACATTCGGTTAATTCGGGATCATGACCCGGCACCCGGTTTGCATAATAACCACCAAAAGGAACGAGTTTTTTTTCTGTGGGTTCTGGGGCCGGGTTAGTTTTTTCACGTGTATTCATGGCGTAAGCTTTTTATTTCCAAAAAGAAAATTAAATGGACGGTATTTTGTGCTTTGTATTCTGTATACAAAGTATAGCCTAAAACGTGTCGGGGCTAAAAAGGCCCTGGCAGCAATTTGGATTCCGATGTTGAAAAGTGTGTAATCTAGTAGTTGACAAAGTAATGCATGGCATTACAATCAATAAATGATTGTCTCGTTCAAGCACAAGGGTCTTGAGCTGTTCTTTACCAAGAGCAGCTATAAGGGCATCCCCGCACAGTTTGCTCCCAAAATCGAGCGAATTCTTGATCGCTTGGATGCATCGAAAGAACCAGATGATATGAGTTTGCCCGGGTACAAATTTCATGCGCTCAAGGGCGAACGCAAAGGTGAATATGCTGTTTCGGTATCTGGCAACTGGCGAATCACGTTTGATTTCGACGGTCAGGACGCCATCAACGTCAATTTGGAGGATTATCACTGATGGGCGCTTCTATGAGGAATCCCAACCGCAGGCCGACGCATCCGGGAGCGGTGTTGCGAGAGGATGTCATGCCTGAGCTTGGAATTACACAAGCAGTGCTTGCAAGCCACTTAGGCGTCAGTCGTTTAACGGTGTCTGAGCTTATTCACGAAAAACGAGGATTGACTGCGGAAATGGCTGTAAGGGTTTCTAAAGTAGTTGGTGGTTCGCCAGAAAGTTGGCTACGAATGCAGGAAGCTTTGGATATCTGGCACGCAGAAATGAAATTTAAAGAGAATCCATCGATTGCACCCACTGCTTTAGTTTGAATCATGTGGTGACTCTAAATGTAAAAAGCCCGCAAACATTCATTTGCGGGCTTTCGTATTTGGCTCCCTGGCCTGAACTGAAGCTAGGGGCTTGGTGATTTAAAATCCCTCAGTGCTTCTTCGATCTGAGTTTTGAGATTGGGAAGATCTGATTCGATAGTTTTCCATACCACTTCGAGATCAACTTTGTAGTAGCCGTGTGTCAGTACGTTACGCATGTCGTAGGCGAAGGCTAGTGGTAGATCGGAGTGCGCCGCTAAGAATTCACTGGTGGCGACGCGTTCAATATTTTTACTTGCTTCACCAATTATCTCGAAATTTCTGATTACTGCATCTTGTGTGATTTGGCTGGAGAGAAAGTTAACTTCACTCATGTCATGGCAGTATTTCTGAATGCGATCAATCGCTATGAGTATATGTTTTAGGTACTCTTCAAGACGAAGTGGACCGCGGTTCATATCGGCTGAGCTTCTCTGATTACTCTGTCGCGAAAGCTGTCAGGCAAAGAATTTGGAGTAAGAATGTCCACAGGCACGCCGAGCAAAGTACGGAGCTTGTAGCGAATAGCACCAAGATCAAATAGGGTAGTGTCGGCGGTGGGATCGATGAGGATGTCTAGATCACTTTCATCAGTATCAGTGCCATGAACTACGGAGCCGAAGACGCGAGCATTACTCGCCCTGTGCGTAAGCACGATCTCACGGATTTCGGCACGATTTTCGTTTAGGGCAACAGACGGTCTCATAGTCTGAAAAGTATAAGTTTTGCTCGAGTTTTCGGCAAGTACTGAGTAGTTGAGATAGCTTCACTAAACCTCATCGTATCACCTGCTGACTATGGTTGAAAAAAGCCCGCAAACATTCATTTGCGGGCTTTCGTATTTGGCTCCCTGGCCTGCGCTAGGGACCCTCGCTTTAACAGCCAGTATCGGTACCCACACGACTTTTAGGAAACAGCTTCATTCCTTAGGCATCGATTTTAAAAAAGGCTGACTTTTACCAAGTTATTACTAAGTAAAAAATCAAAGCACTTTGGAGATGGCATCCACAACACGGTCGATATTGCGTGAATTTAAAGCCGCAACGCAGATACGACCCGTATCGACAGCATAGATAGAAAACTCTGTTTTCAGGCGTTCAACTTGAGCCTTGGTGAGGCCTGAATAGGAGAACATGCCGCGCTGTTGAATCACGAAATCAAAATTATGTTGAGGGGCTTTAACTTTGAGCTTGTCGACAAGTGCTTGGCGCATGGCTTTGATTCGCACGCGCATGCCGGCGAGTTCTTCTTCCCAAAGTTTGCGCAACTCTGGCGTTGCAAGTGCCATCGCAACGACTTGACCACCATGCATCGGTGGGTTGGAGTAGTTAGTGCGGATCACACGCTTTAACTGTGACATTAAGCGTGCTGCTTCTTCAGCGTTAGCCGCAACGATGGACAACGCGCCTACGCGTTCGCCATACAGCGAAAACGATTTCGAAAATGAGTTAGAGACAAACAGTGCGCCGCCAGCAGCAGCGAACATTCCAACCACTTTGCCATCTTCGGTGATGCCATCGCCAAAGCCTTGATAGGCCATATCCAGAAAAGGAACTAAACCACGCTCTGTGACAACGTGAATAACTTGCGCCCATTGTTGATCGGTGAGATCAGCGCCAGTAGGGTTATGGCAGCATGCGTGCAGCAAAACGATTGAGCCGGCGGGCATGGACTTTAGCGAAGACAACATGCCATCAAAGTTCACGCCTTTGGTTGTGGTGTCGTAGTACGGGTAGTTGTTAACGACAAAACCAGCGGATTCGAACAATGCGCGGTGATTTTCCCAGCTGGGGTCGCTGATATAAACCTGAGCCTTGGGTGAGAAGCGTTTTAAAAAATCTGCGCCAAGTTTCAGCGCGCCGGTGCCGCCAATCGCTTGTGCAGTAATAGCGCGTTTAGACGTAACAACCTCGCTGTTAGCGCCAAATACCAACTCTTGCACGGCTTTGTCGTAAGCGGCCAAGCCTTCAATAGGCAGATAAGTTCGCGGTGCTAATTTTTCCATTAGCAGGGATTCTGCTTTCTGAACGCAGCCCAGCAGAGGTACTTTTCCGTTGTCATCGTAATAAACGCCCACACCCAGATTGATTTTTTCGGGATGTTGGTCGGCGTTGAAGGCTTCGGTGATGCCGAGAATGGGATCACGCGGCGCCATTTCAATGGCGGCGAATAGGGGTGCGGAGTGAGGTGCGGTCATCGTGCTAACATCAAAAATTAAGAAGGGGCTTTCCCAGGTGCGAAAAGCGCTCAAAAAGTCCGAAAATCAAAAGATTTCAAGAAACCCCGCATTTTACCAAAGGTCAAATTCCGATGGCTGTGTTATCAGAAGTCGACAGCGCGCTCGACGAGTCGAAGTTTGTAAGTTTTGAAGGTTCGCCATTTCGTTTGTATCAACCGTTCTCTCCTGCCGGTGATCAGCCTGCGGCGATTCAAAAGCTGATTGAGGGTATCGACGACGGCTTATCGTTTCAAACATTGTTAGGTGTGACCGGCTCGGGCAAGACTTTCACGATGGCGAATGTGATTGCGCGCATGGGTCGTCCAGCGATCATATTTGCGCCGAATAAAACCTTGGCGGCACAGCTCTACAGTGAGTTTCGTGATTTTTTTCCGCAAAACGCGGTGGAATATTTCGTTAGTTACTACGACTACTATCAGCCTGAGGCGTATGTGCCGCAGCGTGATTTGTTTATCGAAAAAGATTCAGCAATTAATGAGCACATCGAGCAGATGCGCTTATCGTGCACCAAATCATTGATGGAGAGAAGAGATGTCGTGATTGTTGCCACGGTATCGGCGATTTACGGTATCGGTAATCCAAATGAATACCATCAAATGGTTTTAACACTGCGCGCTAAGGATAAGTTATCTCAGCGTGACATGATTGCGCGTTTAATTCAGATGCAGTACTCACGCAATGATATTGATTTTGATCGCGGTACGTTTCGAGTGCGCGGTGATACGGTCGATATTTTCCCTGCGGAGCATGCAGAACTCGCTGTACGTGTTGACTTATTTGACGATGAAATTGACACCATTCAGTTATTTGATCCCCTAACGGGACGAGTACGACAAAAAATTCCCCGCTTTACCGTTTACCCAGGCTCTCACTATGTCACGCCGCGCTCAACGGTCTTGCGTGCAATTGAAAGCATCAAAGTTGAGTTACGTGAGCGACTTGAATTTTTTAGAAAAGAAAATAAGTTGATTGAAGAACAGCGTATTGAGCAACGCACGCGCTTTGATCTAGAAATGATGCAGGAAATTGGTTTTACCAAAGGTATTGAGAATTACTCGCGACATTTATCGGGGGCTAAGCCCGGTGAGCCGCCACCGACGTTAGTTGATTATTTGCCCCAAGATGCGCTAATGTTTTTAGATGAGTCGCACGTGCTGATGGGGCAGTTAAACGGCATGTATAACGGTGACCGTGCTCGTAAAACGAACTTAGTGGATTACGGTTTTCGTTTACCTTCAGCGTTGGATAATCGGCCGCTGCGTTTTGATGAATTTGAATCAAAAATGCGTCAGACGGTGTTTGTTTCTGCTACCCCAGCCGATTATGAAAAAAATCATTCGGGTCAAGTAGTAGAACAGGTGGTGCGTCCTACCGGTCTGGTGGATCCGCAGGTCATTGTTCGTCCTGCGGTGACTCAGGTCGACGATTTGATGCAAGAAATTTCCTACCGTGTTGCAAAGCACGAGCGTGTTTTAGTCACGACATTGACTAAACGTATGTCCGAGCAATTAACTGAATTTTTAAGTGATAACGGTGTCAAGGTGCGTTACCTACACAGCGATATTGATACGGTAGAACGAGTAGAGATTATTCGCGATTTGCGCTTGGGTACGTTTGATGTACTGGTGGGTATTAATCTTTTGCGCGAAGGTTTGGATATTCCAGAAGTATCCTTGGTGGCAATTTTAGATGCAGACAAAGAAGGTTTTTTACGCTCTGAGCGTAGCTTGATTCAGACCATAGGCCGCGCTGCTCGTAACATTAATGGTTCGGCGATTTTGTACGCTGACAAAATTACTGACTCTATGCGTCGCGCTATGGGTGAGACTGAGCGCCGTCGCAATAAGCAAATCGCCTTCAATACAGAACATGGCATCACGCCCGTAGGTATACAAAAGCAGATTCGTGACTTAATTGATGGCGTCTACAAGATTGACGATGCGCGCCAAGAATTAATGGCGGCTCAAGAGCAGGCGAAATACGAGTCCATGAGTGAGAAGCAGGTTAGTAAAGAAATTAAACGACTCGAAAAGCTAATGCTTGATCACGCTAAAAATCTCGAGTTTGAAAAAGCAGCCCAAGTGCGCGATCAGCTTCATATCTTAAAAGAGCAGTTATTTGGTGCGCCAGGTTCGGATAACGTGCTTTCTATTACTGGGAAATGAAATAGAGCGGTAATCCCGCTCTATTTATTTGTCATCGCTGCCAGATAACGGCTTCAGTCTTCGAAGCCGGCAGGTGGTACGAAAATGGTCGCCGATTCGGCGTCATCGCCGAATACTGTAGTCTGGCTCATCGTACCCACCCGATGGAAGTTGGTGCCAGATGGGTTTGGTCCACCCGGTCGCGTTTGAACTGATTGCAGAGGATTTAAGGTCGTGATGGATGGCAAAGAGCCAATCGGAGTGCGTGAGCGATATTTCATCACACCCACAATCCCAAGTATCACCGAGCCAAGGCCTGCTAAGCTTCCTAAAACTGCGGCCGCAATCTTGCCTGCTGCTGATTCTGCTTTTGGTTGCGATTTGTCGGTAACAAGGATGTAGGTGAAATTCATGAGATCACCATTCTTTTCCCGGAACCGGAGGTATGCGTCAAGCTGGGTATGGTTAAGAAAGATCGATGCTCTTGTGGGTTGATTTATTGCTTGATTAATTTGTTGGTTGATGAGATCCGTGGTGGTGGCGGGTGTCGGGCAATCGAAAAGCCAGTTCCACCGGGGGCTACACCACCCCTCTGAACCGTAAAGGCTGCTGACATTGCGGTAATCGAGGATATGATCACCTGTGATGTATCTGTGATTGTCTGCGGAATTGAGGTTTTGATCGCTGCACACGATGAAACGAGGCACATCGTCAAGGCAAATGCAGTCCGTTTCATTGGTTCCAATTAATTCGAATGTCAACGACGTGATGTATTCGAAGCCAGCTTTGGCAACATGCGTCAATTCATCGTCGCATCCGGTAACATCGGGATTGTAGTCATCGGTGCTGCACAACGTTCTGTTAACTGGCGTGTAGTCAGCATAGCTTCGCTTGTCGCGTACCCATGCTGATTGAATTTCGACCATCGGTAGTTCATGATCGAGGCGGTCTCTTGTTTCTATTTTCGGGATTTTGTTGATGTCGATGCTAGGGTTTCCCTCGATCGACTTCAGGTATTGCGTAGCTATCTGTTGATCGGTGAGTTGCGGCCGCTTTGTATTGACGACATCCGGCAGCGGAATTTCTGCCGGATTCGTGTTCCAGTTTTGAAGGGCGATGTAGGCTTTGTTGATGCTGTCTCGTGCCTGGGCGAAGACGGGAAACGACATGATGGGCTCCTAGGAATATTTAAAGAGCTCGATAAGTAGAATTTTTATCTTTTAGGTTCCACGGCCTTGCCATTTATTTGTAGCCTAAATGGGTAGGCACTGAATCGTTCGTTCAGGCCGGCACGCTACAATTTCTACTTTTTTGATCTACACATGATTCCTGAATCATTCCTGTCAGCCATACAACTTGCTGCGCCCTGTTGGCGTCCGGTTCTGAAGCGCGGTCTCGAGACGATGAACGCAGTGGAGCCGGCTTACTTGCCTTCGCTTGCGCAAGACGAGTATCTGCCCACGCAAGCCCGATTGTTCGCTGCCTTTGCGCAGCCGCTCGAACAAGTGCGGTATGTACTGGTAGGTGAAGGACCTTATCCCCGAGAGCAAAGTGCTACCGGCTTTTGTTTTATGGATGGCGCCGTGGATGACCTATGGTCAGAGCAGGGTTTATCCAAGCGAGTAAATCGCGCGACTTCATTGCGCAACTTTATGAAGATGCTGATGGTGGCTGAGGGTTTGCTGTCGGTTGATGCCACCAAGGGTGAAATGATTGCCGGAGTGTCGGCAACAGCCAGAGCGAAAGGTTCGGGCTTTATACAAACGCTGCCTGATCTTCAAAACAATCTGATGGATGAAGGTTTTTTGTTATTGAACGCAGCGCTCGTGTTTCGAACTGAGGTTGCGCCGGCCAAAGATGCCAAAGCCTGGCGCCCATTAATTAGTGTTGTGCTTGAGTCCCTACTTGAACGACGCGATCAACCGCCTCCCACGTTGGTCCTTTGGGGGAAAATCGCTCAATGGCTGGAAGAACTAGAACCGGTGGCCGGATTTCCCAAAGCGGTGGCGGAGCATCCGTATAACCTCTCATTCATCGCTCATTCCGGCATGCAGACCTTGTTTGGACCGATGAAGTTATTGCATTTAAGATAATTTATCACCCCAAAACTCAGGCAATAAAGTTCCTGATTTTGCTAATACCTGACGATTCCTGTCGACTTTGGTATACTCGACCAAATCGTTCGGGATTGCCCTCAAAGGCTGGCCCGTTCTCCTATCGAAGCAAGTTTTTTGGAGTCAGACCATGCGCCTTACTACCAAAGGTCGTTTTGCAGTAACCGCCATGATTGATCTCGCACAGAGACAACATCAAGGGCCTGTAACGCTTGCGGGCATTAGTCAGCGTCAAGAGATTTCGCTCTCATATTTAGAGCAGCTGTTTGGCAAACTGCGTCGCCACGAGATTGTTGAGTCGGTACGTGGACCAGGGGGTGGTTACAACCTAGCTCGCCGCCCAGAAGACATCACCGTAGCGGACATCATCATTGCCGTCGATGAACCTATCGATGCAACGCAATGTGGAGGCAAGCAAAATTGCCACGCAGATGGTGAAGCCAAGGGCACGCGCTGCATGACTCACGATCTGTGGGCAACGCTGAACGCAAAAATGGTGGACTACCTAGATTCAGTTTCGCTTAAAGATTTAGTTGATCAGCAAAAAGAAAAACCTGCAGAGACCAAGCCGGTGGTGGTGGTGCAGCGCTCGCACCAAGCCGCTTGATTTAGCATTTGAATAAACCGGAGTACGTAAAAATGAACGCACCGCTGGCAAAAAACCTGATGGACACCATCTGGGCGCCGCATTTCCCCATCTACTTGGATTATTCATCCACTACGCCAATCGATCCTCGCGTAGCCGACAAGATGATTCCATATTTGCGCGAGCAATTTGGTAATCCTGCTTCGCGCAGTCATATGTACGGCTGGGAAGCAGAGAAAGCTGTAGAGCAGGCGCGTGAACATGTCGCTGCTCTCGTGAATGCAGATTCGCGTGAAATTATTTGGACTTCGGGTGCAACCGAAGGCAACAACCTTGCGATCAAGGGTGCTGCGCATTTTTATAAAACCAAAGGTAAGCACATCATCACTGTAAAAACTGAGCACAAAGCCGTGCTCGATACGGTGCGTGAATTAGAGCGTCAAGGTTTTGAAGCGACGTATCTGCAGCCTGGTGATAATGGTCTGATCACTATTGAGCAATTAAAAGAAGCGATTCGTCCAGACACCATCTTGGTGTCGGTGATGTGGGTGAATAACGAGATTGGGGTCATTCAGCCTATGGATGAAATCGGTGAGCTGTGCCGTAGCAAAGGCATCATTTTTCACTCAGACGCAGCACAGGCTACGGGTAAAACACCGATTGATCTTGAAAAAACTAAAGTGGACTTAGTAACGTTCACAGCACACAAAACCTACGGCCCGAAAGGCGTCGGTGCGCTGTATGTGCGACGCAAGCCGCGCGTGCGTATCGAAGCACAAATGCACGGTGGTGGGCATGAACGTGGTTTGCGTTCTGGCACACTAGCTACGCACCAAATCGTTGGCATGGGTGAGGCGTTTCGTATCGCCAAAGAAGAAATGGCGATCGAGATTCCACGCATGCAAGCCTTGCGCGATCGTTTGGCCAAAGGCTTGCAAGAGATCGAAGAAGTGTATGTGAACGGCGATATGCAACATCGTGTGCCACATAATTTGAACGTAAGTTTCAATTATGTTGAGGGCGAGTCCTTGATTATGGCGATCAAAGATATCGCGGTGTCATCAGGTTCAGCCTGTACCTCGGCTAGCTTGGAGCCATCGTATGTATTGCGGGCTTTAGGTCGTAGCGATGAGTTGGCACACAGCTCAATTCGTTTCACCTTTGGTCGCTTTACTACCGAAGAAGATGTCGACTTCACGATTGATCTCATCAAGAAAAAAGTTCAGAAATTGCGCGATCTGTCGCCACTCTGGGATATGTATAAAGATGGAATTGATATCAATTCCATTCAATGGGCAGCTCACTAAGATTTAGGAGTAACACAATGGCTTATTCAGACAAAGTACTTGATCACTACGAAAATCCACGTAACGTTGGTGCATTCGAAAAAAGTGATGACACCGTTGGAACTGGCATGGTGGGCGCTCCGGCTTGCGGCGACGTGATGAAACTTCAAATCAAAGTAGGCGCGGATGGCTTGATCGAAGATGCGAAGTTCAAGACCTATGGTTGCGGCTCTGCGATTGCTTCTTCATCTTTAGTCACGGAGTGGGTCAAAGGTAAAACGCTTGATCAAGCCTTGTCGATCAAGAACACGCAAATTGCTGAAGAGCTCGCACTGCCACCGGTAAAAATTCACTGTTCGATTTTGGCTGAAGACGCCATCAAAGCAGCCGTTGCTGATTACAAGGCGCGTCACGGTGAAGAGACCAAGGCCGCGTAAGCACTTCGAGAGAGAACCACTATGGCGATTACCTTGACCGAAAAAGCCGCTAAACATGTCTCGCGCTTTATTGATAAGCGCGGTAAAGGCATTGGTTTACGCTTTGGTGTCCGCACAACCGGATGCTCTGGTTTGGCCTACAAGCTTGAATACGTAGACGAAAGCGCTGATGAAGATCAGGTCTTTGAGTCATACGGCATTAAGGTCTTTGTTGATCCTAAAAGTTTGCCATACATTGATGGTACAGAGCTAGATTTTGCGCGTGAGGGTTTGAACGAAGGATTTAAATTCCATAACCCGAATGTGAAAGATGAATGCGGCTGCGGTGAGAGCTTTAGAATTTAACTCACCTGGCTCGTTTTATCTTGAAGCCTGTTTGTAACGACAGGCTTTTGTTTTTGGATCACCATGAAAAACCATTTCGAGCTGTTTCAGATGCCTGTGATGTTTGAGATTGATGCTCATCAGCTCGATGCCGCCTATCGTGAAGTGCAAGGCAGGGTGCATCCGGATAAATTTGTTACAGCGACCGATGCTGAAAAACGAGTTGCCATGCAGTGGGCAACGCGTGCCAATGAGGCATATCAAACACTTAAAAATCCTTTAAAACGCGCAATGTATTTGTGTGAGCTAAATGGTGTTGATCTGGCGACTGAATCAAACACCAACATGCCGACAGCGTTTTTAATGCAACAAATCGAGTGGCGTGAAGCCCTTGACGAAGCACGCGATACTAAAAATCAGTCAGCCCTTGAGCAATTAGAAAACGAGTTGATTCAAAAGCGCAGCGATTTGACTGCCGCAGTTGCTCATCACCTCAATGCAGCTCAGTACAATGACGCTGGTGAACTAGTTCGCCAGCTGATGTTCGTAGAAAAATTCGGTGACGAAGTGGGTCGCGTATTTGAACTACTCGAAGCTTGAACCTAGTCCGCGACTGACCACGTAACCAGACACTATAAAAAATACACCATGGCTCTGTTGCAAATCGCCGAACCCGGCATGTCCACTGCACCCCACCAGCATAGGCTGGCGGTAGGTATTGATCTAGGCACGACTAACTCGCTGGTGGCCACTGTTCGCCATGGCATTCCTGAAGTATTGAATGACGATGAAGGGCATGCCTTAATGCCTTCTATCGTTCATTACCTGAAGAATGGCCATGCCACGATAGGCTACAAAGCAAAAGCTGCGCAGACAACCGACCCAAAAAATACGATTGTTTCGGTTAAGCGTTTCATGGGCCGTGGTTTGAAAGACATCGCTTACGCAGAAAATCTTCCGTATGATTTTGTCGATGCGCCCGGCATGCTGCAACTTAAAACAGTGGCTGGTATTAAGAGCCCAGTTGAAGTTTCCGCAGAAATTTTAGCGACTTTGCGTCAGCGTGCTGAAGATGCTCTGGGTGATGAGTTAGTTGGCGCCGTGATTACTGTGCCAGCGTATTTTGATGATGCACAGCGACAGGCGACCAAAGACGCTGCACGATTGGCAGGCCTGAATGTGCTGCGCTTGCTAAATGAACCGACAGCCGCCGCTATTGCATATGGCTTGGATCATGGTTCCGAAGGTATTTATGCTGTGTACGACTTGGGTGGTGGCACCTTTGATATCTCGATTTTAAAATTATCGAAAGGCGTGTTTGAAGTCTTATCCACCGGCGGTGATTCTGCCTTGGGTGGCGATGATTTTGATCATCGTTTGTTTTGCTGGATTATTGAACAAGCGAATCTCGCACCGTTATCAGATGAAGATACCCGCACCTTGATGGTCAAGGCGCGCGAAGCGAAAGAAATTCTCTCTACGCACGAACAGACGCATATCGATGCTGTTTTAAATTCGGGTGAAGAAGTCAGACTCACCATTACCGATGCCGAATTCGTAGCACTAACTCAGCATTTGGTTAACAAAACAGTGACGCCGTGCCGCAAAGCTGTTCGCGATGCGAACTTGAGTATCGATGATATCGATGGCGTTGTCTTGGTCGGCGGCGCAACTCGCATGCCCCATGTGCGTAAAGCTGTGGCGGATTATTTCAAGACCCTGCCACTGGCAAATATTGATCCAGATAAAGTGGTTGCCTTAGGTGCGGCCATTCAAGCTAACTTATTAGCAGGTAACCGCGCATCGGGTGATGATTGGCTGTTGCTGGATGTGATTCCTTTATCGCTAGGTATAGAGACGATGGGTGGCTTGGTTGAAAAAGTCATTCCGCGTAATTCCACGATACCGTGCGCGCGTGCGCAGGAATTCACCACGTTCAAAGATGGCCAAACGGCATTGGCGGTACATATAGTTCAAGGTGAGCGCGAATTGGTTTCTGATTGCCGCTCGCTTGCTCGTTTTGAGTTACGGGGCATACCGCCCATGGTAGCTGGAGCTGCGCGTATACGCGTGACCTATCAAGTGGATGCCGATGGTTTGTTATCGGTGTCAGCGCGTGAAGCGCATTCAGGTGTGGAAGCCTCGATTATTGTTAAGCCATCGTATGGCTTAGCGGACGATGATATTTCGCGCATGCTGCAAGATTCATTCGCTTCAGCAGAAGGGGATATGCAGTTGCGTGCGTTGCGCGAAGAGCAAGTTGAAGCTGAGCGCATTGTGCTGGCAACGTTGGCCGCGCTTGAACACGATGCTGAGCTTCTATCATCTGCTGAACAAACAGACATAGATCGTTTGATTGAGCAATTACGCGCTAGTGCGAAAGGCGACGATCATCACGCAATAAAAGCGGCGATTGATGCGTTAGCCAATGCCACTGAAGATTTTGCTGCGCGTCGCATGGATCGTAGCGTGCGTGTAGCGCTGACAGGCAAAAAGCTAGACGAAATTGCCTGAACAGAGACATCAATAATAAAGGAATAGCGTGCCGCAAATTGTCGTACTGCCTCATGAAATTTTATGCCCAGAAGGCGCTGTCTTTGATGTGCCTACGGGGACTTCCGTGTGCGATGCCTTGCTCGAGCACGATATCGAGATTGAGCATGCTTGTGAAAAATCCTGCGCGTGCACGACATGCCATGTGGTGATACGTGAGGGATTTAAATCGCTCAATGAAGCGGAAGAAAAAGAAGAAGATTTGCTAGACATGGCCTGGGGTCTAGAGGCGACCTCACGTCTGTCTTGCCAAGCCTTGGTTGGAAATGACGACTTGGTTATTGAAATACCCAAGTACACCATTAATCACGCACGCGAAAATCACTGATGAAGTGGACTGATACTTTACGCATCGCCGAAGCGCTATACGATAAATTTCCTGAGATTGATCCGCTAACAGTGCGCTTTACGGATCTGCATCGTTGGGTTACCGAACTCGACGGCTTTGATGATCTTCCCGATCGCTCTGGTGAAAAAATCTTAGAGGCGATACAAATGGCCTGGATTGACGAAGCAAAGTAGTCATTAGGTTTCGCTGTTCATCGATTTTTTACTCCTATCGTTGCCTGATGTTGAAATGAAGAGTCAGGTATAGGCTTTAACGGATTACCAAAAATCCATGTGGCAATCAGTACTGACAAGCCGATGACCCCCGCGCAAGCAAGCGCCGCAATACCTATCAGATGGTTTAACGGTAGCTTATTTTCTTTATCTATTTCTTCTTTCGTATAATTCATTGATCTCTCCTAAAGTTAAAACTGCAAAATATCAATAACGCTTTTTAAAAATAGCGAGTTTTGATTTACTTTTCGTTTTATACAAGAGACTAGCGGTTGATCATGAATAAATTAATCGTGGGTATGAGCTAGATCAATTGCCGCTTTTGGTTTTAGCTATTTCTGATTAGCGAACTTACTCAGTTGAAACTTCGCTCGTCATTTCTGATGAGTGGAGTGCAGAAACGACGCTCGACGATTCTGATGTACTTGCAGATGAAACTTCGATCGATGTATCGACTAAATTCGATGACTTTGTATCGGTAGGAATGACGACACTACCCAAGCTGTGGGTATCGGTTGTTGTACTTTGGGTTTCTGCAGACGTGTTCCATCCTTCCCCTTTCATCAGGTCGTAAACCAAATCGCGATTTTGAGCAAAAAATCCATAAATAGTTTGCGATACCATGCTGGCATTTACCACATTCATACCGCCGTGAATGAGTCTGTCGTAGACAGCATTTCTACAAGCACTGAGAAAAAATCGGATCGCAATTTTTTTACTCATACGTATTACTTCGGGACTTTTGCGACCGATACTTGGCCGAAGGATGTGGGCATCTGGTTTAGCAACACCCCAGCCATTTTGATGGCATACATACACGGCAGCAGCATTGCATGCACCACGTACTCCATTGGCGATAGCTCCAATTAGGAGCGGAAATATCAATTTCTCAAACTGATGAGTTTCATGGTCAGGCTGCATTTTTCCGCTGACGTAGCCATTCAGCAGAACGGTAGCTGCGAGATACGGAAGTAAACCGGCCATTGATGCGTAGACTTTGCCATTGAAAGTTAAAGCATGTCGGTCCACTGACGGTCCCCAGCGCTCCAATGAGGACTTGAAAAATTCAACTGTCGTCGCTTCTAAAACGACCCCTAAATTTTTGGGTGCTATCTTGATTGAGGGGCTGAGATAGGTATCTAGTGTCGTAATCGCACAAACCGAGGCTGCCGTGCTGACTAGAAAAATTGTCGCCTTACTGGCATCGATGGCGATGTCATCGTTAGGCCGTTTTCTGCAAAACTTAGCTAGTGAAACAGTAATAGCTAAAGCAGAACCGACCGCTAAGGCAGCGACGGGTTGATAGGTACCGAACGAAGCAATGGCGGCTCCAGCCGTAGCGCCCATCAAGGTACAAGCGGCGACACCACAGTATTGAAGCATGGTGTCGCTGCCAATTTGTGCAGCCGCTAGTCGTTGGGATTGCAAGCCCCCAAAGACAGCACCCAGACCGCCTGCAACGATTTGGCAGGGAACACTGGCGGAGGCAACGTAGGCCGCAGCGTTAAACAAGCCAAGTCCAAATGTACGTCCAAACATTTGACCCACAATATCCCGGCCGCAATGAGCCAGCATGGTAGTTTTGATGGATAAGGTAGGTGGTTTTACTGGGGTAGTGGTGAGTTGAGTAGTGGACTGAGTAGCTGGCTTAGTATCAGGTTCATAGCTGGGGTAATGTATGCCCATCGCATCGGGGCCAAGGTCGTCAATCATGATTGCAACTCGTTCAATTCTTCTAGAAGGAAAAATGTCGAACGCCATTCAATGGCTTGTGCGGTAGCGCGCTGCAGACTTATCCATAATTGTTCCGCAGTGGAAAAAGCTAATTCATAACCATAAACAGCTGCACCACTTTCCGGGTCGATGGCGAGATGCTCGCCATGCTTGTGAGTGATGAGTAAATTAAGTTCGAGTAAGCGACGGTAAATGGTTGTGATCTGTGAAGGTTCGGGTTGGCCTAGCTGTACATAAATAGCGAGACTGTTGTCGGTGGTGCCTGGAAGAATTGTTACTGGAATATCTTGGCAGCTGAGCGTGCCAGTTTCAAGAATGAGATTGAGTGAATCAGGTATGCCTGCAATGATGCAAAGATCGTTAATTAAATTACGTTGTCTCGGTTGCCACATGGTGCAGTTCCTCTCATTATTGATTTATAAAAATTCAATGAGGTGGGTAACCGCTTAAACAAAATAATTCCAATTTCCTTTATAAATATATTAATCAATTTGTAATGAAAAGGTCATAAGGGGGTGTTACAAGTATTTGATATAAAAAAAGCCCCGTTTTATTAACGGGGCTTTTTATTTGAAATACTTATCGAGTATTTAGTCTTCTCTGCGCAAATGAGGAAACAAAATTACATCACGAATATTCGGTGAATCGGTAATCAGCATCATTAAGCGATCGATGCCGATACCGCAACCACCTGTGGGTGGCATGCCATATTCTAGCGCCCGAATATAGTCGGCATCGTAGTACATGGCCTCATCATCACCCGCTTTTTTAGCAGCCACTTGCGCTTGAAAGCGAGCGGCCTGATCTTCAGCATCATTGAGCTCAGAAAATCCATTTGCGATTTCGCGACCAGTAATAAACAGCTCAAATCGCTCGGTGATCCCCGCGACGGTGTCTGAGGCGCGTGCCAGTGGCGATACCTCAACGGGGTAATCAATAATGTAGGTGGGTTCCCACAGATGTGATTCCGCAGTTTCTTCAAATAGCGATAACTGCAATGCACCGAGTCCAGAAATAGCATGTGGCTTAACGTCAAATTTTTGCTTGAGTTCTTTTTTAAGAAACTCAGCATCATTTAATTGTTCATGCGTGTAG
>JACCDL010150519.1_pt1 | contig 20028 bp, 18 predicted proteins | sample 7441931 | NCBI WGS metagenome assembly JACCDL01 (sample SAMN15323437, study PRJNA562643) | freshwater metagenome | isolation source: river surface water | place: USA:Blue River Watershed | collected 2017-08-16 | reverse complement strand
TTTTCTAATGACAGGGATTTTTATACCTATCAAACAGATTATAAAAAGAAAAAATTTGGCATTACCATTGAGTCTGGACTTAAGTCAAGTATTTTGACATTTCGCAATGATGCCAATTATCAAAAAGACTTAAATGGTTCTATAGTAAAAGATGCTTTTAGAACAAGTGCCTATGATTTTAAAGAACAGATTAATGCGAGCTATGTTCAAGGTTCCAAAACATGGGGCGCAGTTATTCTTAAAGTTGGAACTAGGGTAGAGCAAACTATCATGAAAGGAAATCAAAGGCTTCCCGCTGATACTTCTTTTTCTTTGAACCGAACAGACGCTTTCCCTTATGTTTTTTTAAGCAGAAAATTATTTAAGGTGGCAGGATATGAAATGAGGGGCTACTTGGTATACCGTAAGACCATAAGTAGACCTAGTTATGAGTTTTTAAATCCCTTTCCAAAATACATTGATCCTTTTTTATATGAAACGGGTAATCCAAGTTTAAAACCACAGTTTACTTCTAACTATGAAGCTAATATCAGTGTGGATGATAAACCCATTTTTGCTTTTGGCATCAATGAAACAAAAGACATCTTTACCAATGTTGTGTATCAATCTCCTTCTAATAAACAAATTGCTTTTCGTACCTATGATAACCTTGGGAAAAGTAAAGAAACCTATTTTAGAGGGATTGCGGTAATTCCTCCAGGAAAGGCTTTCTTTGCTGTGGTAGGTGCTCAATACAACCATAATATCTACAATGGGTTATATGAACAAAAGCCAATTGTATTTGATAAAGCTACATGGACCTTTTTTACTTTTCAGTCCCTTAAATTAGATAAGCTATCCACTTTTACCCTGAATGGTTTTTGGAGAACCAATGGACAGCAGCAATTTTATGAATTGGATAATTTTGGGCAATTGAATAGTTCCTTGAATAGACAGTTTTTAAATAAAAAGTTAACCCTCACCATTTCAATGAATGATATCTTCTTTACCAATAAAAATACCTTCACCTTAAGACAGGGTAGTGTCTATGCAGTTGGCTTTAGAGAAAGTGATTCAAGAAGATGGGGTATCAATATCCGTTATAATTTTGGTGTAAAACCAAAAGAACAAAAAATGGACCTATTAGATTCAGAAATGAAAGTGAATTAAAGGAATTTTTCTACAAGGGCATAGATACTCATAGTGCCCATTAATAGAACAACAATCCATCCTGCTGCTTCAATCCATAAAGGATATTTGTATTGTTTTAAAACTGGAATCTTTCTGCTAGCAATTAACATAATGGCCAATGCAAATGGAAGGATGAAGCCATTAATAAGTCCTGCAAAGAGCAGTAATTCTTTTGGTTTGCCAATCCATATAAATAAAATAGTGGATACAAGAATAAATCCACTAATCGCTAAACGTTCATGGTTTAAAAAAGGAATATCCAACTTTTTGATAAAGGAGTATGAGGTATAGGAGGCGCCAATCACAGAGGAGATAGCAGCGCTCCATAATACAATACCAAATACAAATAAGCCCCAACGACCTCCTGCCGTTTCAAAAACAGTTGCTGCTGGATTATTTTTATCTAAGTGAACGCCTTGTGAAACGACACCTACTACCGCTAAGAATAAAATAAAGCGCATAAAAGAGGAAATTAATATACCTCTACTTGCACTCTTGGTCACAAAGGGGATATGTTCAGGACCAACGATGCCTGCATCCACCAAACGATGTGCTCCGGAAAAAGTAATATAGCCGCCAACAGTACCACCAACAATGGTTACAATGGCCAATAAAGAAATTTGCTCAGGTATAAAACTATGCTGCACTGCAGTCAGTATCGGGGGATGTGCTGCATATACAATCCCTAAGGTTAAAGTTATTTTTACTATCCCTAATATTTTAGTGAGGCGATCCAGCATCTTTCCAATTTCATCGATCCAGAAAATAAGTATTGCAACCACACCACTGATCATTGCACCTTGTGCAAAAGGGATACCAGTTAATATATTCAATGCTAATCCACAGCCTGCGATATTCCCTATATTAAAGGCAAAACCACCCACTACCACTGATAAAGATAAAAGATAGCCAAGTCCAGGTAGCAAAAGATTCGCAATTTCTTGCGCTCGAAGTCCACTGAGTGTAATGGCTCTCCAAATATTAATCTGAGCTCCAAAATCTAAAAGAATAGAAATTAAAATGACAAAACCAAAACTAGTAAGTAGTTGTTCTGTATAAAAAGAAGTTTGTGTAAGAAATCCTGGACCAATAGACGAATTGGCCATCAAAAAAGCTGCACCTAAACTAATACCTGATAAAGAGGGTAGTAAATTTTTTGAATTAGGGTTGTTTGATTTCAATCTGATATTGTTGTAATGTGTTGAATAGATGGGCCCCAATAGCCAATGCTGCTGTATGGTCTCCATGGATGCAAATCGTATCTGCTTTTACTTCTATAATGGTACCATCAAGGGCTGTAATACTTTGGTCAAAAATCATGGATAAAACTTGTTGGGTTGCCTCAGTAGGCGCCTCGATGATCGCTCGATCCATATGTCTTGGCGTCAGCTGTCCATTCGCCTGGTATGTTCTGTCTGCAAATACTTCTTGAATACATTGAAGCCCAATGGCTTTCGCTTCTTGAATGCTATAACTTCCACTCAATCCATACAATTGAATGGATGGATCAATAGCTTGTATAGTTTGTGCTACAATCTTACTTGACATGGCGTCTTTTGCACAATCATTGTATAAGGCACCATGTAATTTAACATGATGAATTTTGCAACCCATTTGATCTGTAATTTTTTCAAAAATATAAAGTTGCTCACTAATTAATTCTGCAAGTTCAATTAAAGAAATAGTTTGAGAGAGTCTGCCAAAATTTTCTCTATCGTTGTAACTTGGATGTGCGCCAATGGCTACATCATGTGTTAAAGCCAATTCGATTGTTTTTTTTATAGTATCTGCATTACCTGCATGGTAACCACAGGCGATATTCGCACTGCTGATATAGGGCATTAATGCTGCATCATTATCCATGCCTTCACCCATGTCACAGTTGATATCAATGGTTAAACCAAGACTGTGTTGATCTATAGAGTTGATGTGCTGTTTGTACATTGGTTAAGCTTAACTTAAACTGACATTGTTGATTGAATTGCGCAAACCTTGGTAAATCTACCAAAATTATTTGACCCAAATTCGCATATCCTCCAATCGTTTGATGATCAGCCATTAAGATGATGATATGTCCATTGGGTAATAATTGTAAAGTACCCTTTGTAACGGCAGCAGAAAGGTATTGTTTGGGCCTGGATAAATGGAGCTTGGGCCCATTTAATAAAAAGCCCATCCGATTCGATTTCGGATCAATTGAAAAAGGTTTTTCCAACAATTGTTGGATACTATTTTCATCTAAATCATTCCAAGCCGGGCCCGGTATAAATCGAATAGTATGTTCATTGAATAAACAGGATTGTACTCGTTGAACCAAGTCTGCTTTATTAGCGTTGAATGTGATGGTGTCAATAGGAGCTGGTGTTATGTCAATGATTGTATCTTTTTGAAGTGTTGTTTGAAAACTTGAATAACTATTAAGCCATTTATTTTCAGTAGCTACTGTTCCTTTGAATGCTAAGTAAGCAGTTCGGCCATTGATAGGTTGTAAAAATCTGAGTTGATCTTTTGGACCCACTTTAATGGGCCTATTGTTAACAACACTTTTTTCATTGATTATAGGTACAAAATTAGCTCCACTAATACAGATATACATAGTTGCATCAAATTCAAAAACCCCAGCTGGAAAATGCAATTCAATCACTGGATGTCCAGGAGCATTGTCAATGATCAAATTAGCAAGTTGTGCAGAAAGGTAATCCATTGGACCACTTGGTTGAATGCCTAAGTCTTGGTAGCCATATCTACCCATATCAACGATGCGATCGGATAATCCTTGTTTGATGATTTTAATGGACATCGTTATAGGCATTGAGTTGATGAAACTTTTCGATGGATATCGGTACAAATTTTACTTGATCTCCTGTTTTAAACAAAGTGAGTGTTGCACTATTGGCATCAAATATTTTGTTAGGGGTACGACCAATAAGTTGCCAGCCACCTGGTGCATTCATCGGATAAATTCCTGTTTGTTTTCCAGCAATACCCACACTGCCCGCTGGAACTTTATTTCTTGGTGCGGCATGTCTAGGTAATTGTATTGCTTTATGCACATCTCCCATATAGGCAAAACCGGGCATGAAGCCTAAACAGTAAACAGTATAAATTTTTTCGCTATGCAATTGTATCAATGTGTCCAAATTGCAGTTAGCAATTTCTAACGCACTAAGTAGGTCAATTCCAAATTGGGGGTCATAGCAAACCGGGACTTCAATTAATTTGGAAGGAGAATAAGAAGTGGATTGAATAGAAGTAGAATCGATAAAGGTTTCCAGCAAATGATGTGCAAACAAGTACGGATTCGAATCAAATGAGACAATATCGTAAATCAAGGTCAATGTTTCATAAGCTGGAATTAGGTCCTTCATGCCTACAATTTCCTGTGTTGCAATAAATCTAGACAAAGCCATTAAGTCTTGGTCAATTCCTTCTTGAAGTCCAGTATTGATTTTGAATACAATTGCGTGGTCACCAAGTAAGTGTATATGAAATTTTGTACGCAGGCTTTGCATACCTAAACTTACCAATTTTTAAGACATTTCATTGTATATTTATTCTGAATAAATGAAACAATATGAAAAGGTTTGTGCTTGTTACAATAGCAACTATGTTTTTTGTCTTACATGTACAAAGTCAGTTGATGCAAACCATCACTTCTGCTCAGGGGCAATTTTTATTAAAGCAAGTAAAACTGCCAGAAACAAGGGCTAATGATTTAAAAAACCCATTAGCTAGGGTTGTCATTTACTCAAATCAAATTTTTCAAAAGATAGAAGGATTCGGCTATACGCTGACAGGCGGGAGTGCAGCTTTATTGCATCAGCTCCCAAAAGCAAATAGAATAGCATTATTAAATGAACTTTTTGGACAAGGTCCAGGTCAGTTGAATATTAATTACTTAAGAGTGAGTATAGGGGCCTCCGATTTAGATTCGGCTGTATTTAGTTATGATGATTTACCTGCGGGCATGGAAGATCCAAGTTTAGAAAAAATGTCACTCGATGTCGATCAAGTCCATTTGATTCCCATTTTACAAGCAATAAAATCAATTCAGCCAAACTTAAAAGTAATTGCTTCCCCATGGAGTCCTCCGGTTTGGATGAAGGATAACGGACAAACCAAGGGGGGACATTTAATGCCTAAGCATTATGCTACTTATGCAGCTTATTTTGTAAAATACATTCAACTAATGCGACAAGCGGGTATACAAATCAATGCTGTAACCATTCAAAATGAACCAGAACATGGGGGCAATAATCCGAGTATGTTAATGAGTTCATCTGAACAAACAGCGTTTATAAAAAACCATTTAGGCCCCGCCTTTAAAAAGAATCAGTTGAATACTGAAATCGTTATTTGGGATCATAATGCAGATCATCCGAATTATCCCATCGAAATTTTAAATGACTCAATCGCGAAATCCTATATCGCTGCCTCGGCATTTCATTTATACCTAGGGGAGGAGACCGCTTTATCAAAAGTACATGCTGCACATCCCGATAAGAAAATTTATTTCACAGAACAATGGACAGGCTCAAATGGCAATTTCGCTGGTGATTTTATGTGGCATATGGAACATATAGTGTTAGGTACACTGGCAAATTGGAGCAGTATGGTTTTGGAGTGGAATCTTGCGAATGATCCTAAGTTTGGCCCCCATACACCTGGTGGTTGTACTGCTTGTTTAGGTGCTTTAACGATTGAAGGGCCAAGCATTCAACGAAATGTGAGTTATTATATCTTAGCTCAAGTAGCCCCTTATATTGTTCCTGGTTCAATCCGAATTGGAACCCAGTCAACAGACGCATCCATCCAAACGATAGCCTTTAAAAGGCCGGACAGAAAGATAGTCTTAGTGGCTTTAAATAAGGAAAAGGAATCCATAATTGCTGTAGATAATGGAGCAAAAAAATATAACTTTACGCTGCCCGAAAAATCGGTTTCTACGATTGTTTGGTAATGCTTTATCATCAATAATTAAAATAGGATTTACATAAAATAGTAATCATGAAAAAAACGAGTACCACGATACTTGCCTTAACCTTTTTTTTAGTAGGGTTTGGTCAAACAAATAAAGAGGCAAAAATGCATCAATTCATCAATGCATTGATGTCTAAAATGACTTTAGAAGAAAAATTGGGACAATTAAACCTGCCCGCTTCAAGTGATTTTGTAACAGGAGCAGTAAGTAGTTCAGACATAGCCGAGAAAGTGAAAGCAGGTAAAGTGGGAGGTGTCTTTAATATTCGTTCTGTTACAAAAATTAAAGAATTGCAACAGTTCGCAGTCAATCAATCTAGATTACGCATTCCATTGTTGTTTGGTATGGATGTGATCCATGGCTATAAAACAATTTTTCCAATCCCACTTGGTATGTCAGCAACATGGGATATGGATTTGGTAAAACGTGCTGCAAGTATTGCAGCGAGCGAAGCAAGTGCTGATGGGATACAATGGACTTTTTCTCCGATGGTAGATTTAACAAGAGACCCAAGATGGGGCAGGGTATCTGAAGGCAATGGAGAAGATGCTTTTTTAAGTTCAGCGATTGCAAAAGCGATGGTTCAAGGGTATCAAGGTGATGATCTTGCAGCTGCAAATACCATCTTGTCTTGTGTGAAGCATTATGCTTTATATGGTGCTGCTGAAGGGGGTAGAGATTACAATACCACCGACATGAGCCGTGTTAGAATGTACAATGAATATTTTCCTCCTTATAAAGCAGCAGTGGATGCTGGCGTTGCTTCTGTGATGGTTTCCTTCAACGAGGTGGATGGGATTCCTGCATCTGGTAATAAATGGTTAGTGGATGATGTCTTGAGAAAGCAATGGAAGTTTAACGGCTTTGTCGTATCAGATTATACAGGGATTCCAGAGATGACGAATCATGGTATGGGTGATGCACAAACAGTCAATGCCATGTCTTTGAATGCTGGTGTAGATATGGATATGGTAGGGGAAGGTTTTTTAAATACCATGAAAAAATCATTACAAGAGGGCAAAGTGAGTTTGGCACAAATTAACAAAGCCTGTGAGCGTATATTGATTTCAAAATATCAATTAGGTTTATTTGATGATCCATACAGGTATTGTAACGAACAAAGATCAGCCACAGAAGTATTTACAGCTGCGAATAGAGCTGAAGCAAGAAGAATTGCGGCACAAAGTTTTGTATTGTTAAAAAACAATCATGTATTGCCTATAGCAAACAATAAAAAAATTGCTTTGGTGGGTCCACTTGCAGATGCAAAAGAAAATATGACGGGCACCTGGAGTGTGGGTGCAGATAATTCAAAATCAATAAGCTTACTTCAGGGTTTAACCAATGCTTTAGGGAACAATGGAAAATTAGTGTACGCAAAGGGATCAAACTTGGAAGATGATCTAGAATTACAGAAGCGTCAAACCTTATTTGGGAAAGATATACAAAGAGATGATCGATCTGCGGAAGCAATGATTCAAGAAGCATTAACGGTTAGTGCGGATGCGGAGGTGATTGTTGCTGCTTTAGGGGAAGGCGCTGAAAGTAGTGGAGAAAGTGCATCTAAAACTAATATAGACATTCCTGAAGCACAGCAGCGTTTGTTAAAAGCATTGGTCGCTACAGGGAAGCCAGTGGTGTTGGTTTTATTCAATGGACGTCCATTGACATTGAACTGGGAAAATGAAAATGTGCCTGCAATTTTAGATGTTTGGTTTGCTGGATCAGAAGCCGGGGATGCCATTGCTGATGCCCTTTTAGGTAGGGTAAATCCATCAGGTAAATTGACAATGAGTTTCCCTCAAAATGTGGGACAAATACCTTTGTATTACAATCATAAAAACACAGGTCGTCCTTTAACTGGACAATGGTTTTCTAAATTCCAATCCAATTATATTGATGTAAGCAATGAACCATTGTATCCATTTGGATATGGTTTAAGTTATACCCAATTTGAATATGGTGACATTCAATTGTGTTCAAAGCAATTGAAAGGAAATCAAAAATTAACAGTGACAGTACAAGTTAAAAATACAGGTGCTGTAACAGGTAAAGAAGTGGTGCAATTGTATATACGAGATATGGTTGGAAGCATTACAAGACCAGTTCAAGAATTGAAAGGGTTTAATAAAATTGAATTGGCTCCAGGTGAAAGTAAAAATGTAAGTTTTGAAATAACCCCAGAAACATTAAAGTTTTATAATAGTGATTTAAAGTTTGATTGGGAGTCTGGAGATTTCCAAATCATGGTAGGAGGGAATTCAAAAGACGTGAAGTCAAGCACTATTAATTGGATCAAATAATTATTTTTTTTCGAATTTACCAACTTCCGTACAAGCCCTCTTTGAGGGCTTTTTGGTATCTTTTCTCGTTAAAACTATACAAGTAAGCTGCTTTATGTGCTCCGCCTTTCTTGGTCTCTGTGAGTTTATTTAAAATTCCAAAGCTCAAAAGTTTACGTTGGAAATTACGACGATCTAGTTTTTGGTTTAAAATTGTTTCGTATAATTTCTGCAATTCAGGCATTGTAAATTTCTTAGGCAATAGATTTTTACCAATAGGCAGATAAGCTAGTTGCGTCCTTAGTGTTTCTAATGCTTTATGTACAATATTTTCATGATCCATCATTAAGGCTTCAAGCTGTTCAATATTCACCCATTCGCAATCCGTCGCTGTAGTTGATAATTGTGCTTTCACTTTATCAAAGTCCACTAAAGCATAAAACCCAATGGTGATAAATCTTTGTATCAACCAATTGTCCTTTGGAATTTTTACTCCAAAGCTTTGGTACCTTTTTTGATGGATACTTGCATCTGCTCTATCAGGTGCGCCAAATACATGAAATTGTTGTAGAAAAATATCTTTCACGACACCAGTTCTTTCTTGTAATACTCTATAGGCAGCAGCTTCAATGGGTTCTGTTTTTTTTATAAAACCTCCAGGTAAGGCCCATTGATTTACAGTATCTACTTTAAGTAATAATATTTTAAGTTGTTGTTCGTGAAATCCTAAGATGACACAATCCACAGAAATACCTGATTGATATTGTGCTGCACCTTTTTCAAGTAACAGTTTTAAAGAAGGGGGTAGTGCATTTTTAATTGACATAAGATAAATCGGCAAAGATTAATTCATTGTTTGTTCTGAAATTTTTCCAGTTGTCTTATGTTTAAGAATTAATTTCTTTGCCCCATAATGGGTCATTTCTTCTTTCACTAAATAATGGTCTGCGTCATATTCAACTAAATGACTTTCTTTGGTCAATCCAGATTTGCCCCTCCATATATCTAATTGTACAGGTTCCCATAATTTTGTTTTGGCCGACTTATAAGCCGCATCTAAAATGCAGTTTACCACATAGCCGTCATAGAATGTTTCTTTTGGTGCTTCACCTTTTTCGATAGAGTTAAACATGTCCATAAACATATGGTTATAGCCTAGTTCATTCAATTCATCACCAACAGGGAATAGCCAACCTCTATCGCTTTCTGCTTTTTCTGCTATATAATCGCCACCTTTTCCAGTGGTAAACATTTCGAATCCAGTTCTTAAAAAACTATTGATCCATATGGTACCCTCTGTGCCCATGACTTCGTCTCTTAAATCTAGTCCACCTCTAAATGTCCAGCTTACTTCGAACTGTCCAATTGCTCCATTTTCATATTTAACCAATCCAATTGCGTGGTCTTCTGCTTCGATAGGTTTTACTTGTGTATCTGCCCAACACATCACTTCAACAGGTTTGATATCTTTTCCAATATAACTTCTTGAAATTTCTACACAATGACATCCTAAGTCTAAGATACATCCACCACCAGCTTGGTTGATATCCCAAAACCATTCACTATGTGGGCCAGGGTGGGTTTCACGAGACTTTGCCCATAAAACACGTCCTAATGCACCTTCTTTAACGCTTTGATTGGCTTTAATAAACTTTGGGGTATATACTAGATCTTCTAAGTAACCATTAAAAATGCCAGCTTCTTCTACCGCAATCAACATGCGTTTTGCTTCTTCACCATTTCTTCCAAGTGGCTTGGTGGTCATGACTGCTTTTTTATGTTTACAACACATCATGACTGCAGCTTCATGCAGATTGTTAGGCAAGGAAATACAAACAATGTCTACATCAGGGTGCGCAATGGCTTCCTCCATTTCGGTTGTCCAATGTGCACAATTATAATCAGCAGCAAATTTCTTAGCTGACTCCTCACGTCTTGCATAAATACTGACCACTTTGTCTTTACTTCTATAACCTTGTAATGCATCTGCATAAAAGCGACCAATAAATCCTGCACCTAACATTGCGATTCTCATAATGAAATGGATGAAAAATGAATAATATAAAATAAATGATAAAGCCTATCCATTTGGATAGGCTTTATTGTGTGGTAAGTTTAAGCAGCTGAAACTTCCTTCTTTTCTTTAAAGAACAAGATGAAGGCAATCAAAACAGCCCCTGCAATGGCAGCTGGAGTCAACCAGATACTTTGCCAGTTATGACCAGTCGCGTCAGCTAATTTATTTTGTTCTACAACGAATCCACTATAATTGGTTCCGATAAACATACCAACACCGTATGTAGCAAACGTAAATAAGCCTTGCGCTGCATTTTTAATATTTTCTCCCGCTTTCTTTTCTGTATACATATAACCTGTTACAAAAAAGAAATCATAACAAATACCATGTAAAATAATCCCTGCATACAACATCCAACTAGCATCCATATTGCCATAAGCAAAACAAACGTACCTTAATACCCATGCAGTGATACCAAAAATCAACATATTTTTCACTCCAATCTTATTGAACAAGAAAGGGATTGCTAAAATAAAGATCGCTTCTGACATCTGACCCATTGTCATTTTGCCAGCCACATTATCTAAGCCAACTTCATTTAAGAATGGATTAGCAAAACCATAGTAGAATGAAAGTGGAATACAAATAGCAATGGCAGAAATAAAGAACACCAAGAAGGATTTATTCTTTAATAATACAAATGCATCTTTTCCTAAAATAGCACCCATAGAAGAAGGGGTACCAGCTGCTTTAGGTGGGGTATTAGGTAAAGCAAAACTTAAAAGACCTAATGCTGCAGAAATGCCTGCTGCCACTACAAAAGTACCTTCTGTTTTTTCAATACCTAATTGGCTAATTACTAAACCAGCAGCAATCCATCCTAAAGTGCCAAATACACGAATCCATGGGAATTGTTTTCCTGGGTCGGTCATTTGAGCAAATGCAACACTATTACTTAAGGCAATGGTTGGCATGTATAATAAAGAGTATACTAAGATCACCCAATAGAAATTAGTGTTGTCAACTTTAGTAGCAAAGAATAATAAGGCAGCACCTACAAGGTGTAACACGCCCATGATTTTTTGAGCAGAGAAAAATCGGTCTGCAATCATACCCACAAAAAATGGAGAAATGATGGTGGCAATGGCACCTGCACCATAAGCAGCACCAATATCTACGCCTGATGAGCCTAATTTTTCACCCATATAAGTTCCCATTGTTACGTACCATGCACCCCAGATATAATACTGAAGGAACATCATGGCAGATAATAATACACCTGTTTTTAATTTCATAGCTTGTTTTTTAAATCGTTAGCATTTTTAAGCGTAGTCAATATACAAACTTAATTGTAAAATTGACACAATGAGGCTTCAAAAATCAATTAAAAAATGAAAATATAGACCCAAAAAAGCCCTGTTCAGATGAAGGAACAGGGCTATATAAATAAAGTAAAATTCAATTAAGCTTCGAGTGCTTGAAGGATATCATGTAAGATATCTTCCTCATGTTCAAGACCTACTGAAATACGAATCAGACCAGGGGTAATACCCACTGCTTGTCTTTCGGCTTCTGAAAGTTTTGCATGCGTGGTACTAGCTGGGTGTGAAGCAATACTTCTGCTATCTCCAAGGTTCGCAGTAAGGGATAGCATTTTTAAATGATTCAGAAATTGTCTTCCTGCTTCCAAACCACCCTTTAATTCAAAGCAAACAATACCCCCTCCGTGCTTCATTTGTTTTACTGCAATGGCATGTTGTGGATGAGATGCTAAGAAAGGATATTTTACAAAATTAATTTTAGCATGGCCTTCTAATTTTTGTGCAATAGAAAAGGCAGACTTACTATGTCGCTCCATTCGAACTTCTAAGGTCTCTAAACTTTTACTCAATACCCAAGCATTAAAAGGAGAGAGGGATGGACCAGTACTTCTACAGAATAAATAAATTTCGTGGATGAGTTCTTTGCGTCCAACTACAGCACCCCCTAAAACACGTCCTTGGCCATCAATCCATTTTGTGGCAGAGTGCACTACAAGGTCTGCGCCAAGGTCAATCGGTGTCTGCCCAATAGGTGTGGCAAAACAATTGTCTACATTTAAAATGATATTGTGTTTTTTAGCAATCGCACTAATCATCGCAATATCCAACACTTCTAATCCTGGATTAGTAGGTGTTTCTAAATAAATCATTTTAGTATTTGGTTGTATTGCTGCTTCCCATTCAGCAGCTGTGGCTTGTGCAGCAACATAACTATATTCCATGCCATATTTAGGCAAGTATTTGGATACCACTGTATGGGTACTTCCAAAGATAGAATTACAAGATAAAAGATGGTCTCCTTTTTTCAATAAGGCCATGAAGGAACCAAAGACTGCACTCATTCCACTTGCAGTGGCAAAGCCTGCTTCAGCATGTTCTAATACGGCAAGACGGTCAACAAATTCTTGCACATTCGGATTCGAAAATCGACTATAAATATTATCATTAGATTCATCTGCAAAAGCAGCACGCATGCTTTCGGCATCCTCAAAACAAAAGCTACTGGTTAAAAACAAAGGACTTGCATGTTCGCCTTCTGAAGTTCTCTCAATTTGTGTGCGTATTAATTTAGACTGATCGTGTTTCATGTAAGTTCAATAAAAATTATAAAATTTCAACCTCCCAGGTGATCACTGCACCTGCTGCTCTCAAGGTGGCTGCAACGGAACAATATTTGTCAATAGATAAGGCACAAGCTTTTTCTGCTTTTTCCTTTGTCATAGAGCCTTTTAATTTGAAAACAATATGAACCGTTTCCCATAAGGCAGGCTCTTTACCTACGGCTCTTTCTCCTGTGATCACCATTTCGTAATGGGATAGGGTTTCTTTTTGCTTGTTTAATATCATCACTACATCTACACCACTACAGCCTCCTAATGCGCTCAATAAAGCTTGCATTGGACGCACGCCATTGCCATGACCTCCTTGATCTGCTGGGATATCCATGGTCATTGCTTGTCCTGTTTCATCTACTGTTTGAAACTGATAATCATTGTCGATGCGTTTAAGTGTAATAGTTGCCATAGGATCTAATTGGTTATTAAAAAGGAAGTATAAATATTGTACCTTTGCAAAGGTAATTCAAATAGCCAGTTAGTAAGCACAAGAAAGCGATAAAATGGACCCAGTCATCTATAAATACCATCAACCTTTTACCCTTGAATGCGGGATTAGTTTGCCTAAGCTTAAAATAGCCTACCATTATTATGGGGAATATACACCAGGGAAAAAAGTGGCCTGGGTTTGCCATGCATTGACTGCTAATTCAGATGTGGCAGATTGGTGGAAGGGATTTGTAGGGGAGGATGCTATAATTAACCCAAATGATTATTTTATTGTTTGTGCCAATATCATTGGTTCTTGTTATGGCTCTACTGGTCCTTTGAGCGTGGACGACTTGGATGCATCCATCCGATTTGATCAATTTCCAACGATCACTATACGTGATATGGTGCGTGCTCACATTTTGTTAAGACAACATTTGGGCATTGATAAAATTGACCTTTTATTAGGAGGAAGTATGGGTGGTTACCAAGCTTTAGAATGGGCTATTATGGAACCTACTGTAATTCAAAAAATGTTTTTAATTGCCACTTCTCCTTCAGAAAGTGCATGGGGTGTAGCAGTGCATACAGCTCAAAGATTGGCGATAGAAGCAGACTGTACTTGGAAGGAGTCAAAACCAAATGCTGGTGCAAAAGGGTTGAAAGCTGCAAGAGCTATTGGGATGTTAACTTATCGCAATTATGGGATTTACCAAGAAAAACAAACCGATGCAGATCCAGAAAAAATTGATGATTTTAAAGCTGCCTCATATATCAATTACCAAGGGGATAAATTAGTTAAAAGATTTAATGCGTATAGTTATTGGATGTTAACTAAATCTATGGACAGTCATCACCTTGCAAGAAAGCGTGGGGGAGATTTAATGGCTACTTTAGCTACCATTAAAATACCGACCTTGATCATAGGAATTAATAGTGACATATTATGTCCTTTGGATGAACAGAAATTCATGGAAGCCCATATGCCTAACGCTACTTTAGTAGCCATTGATTCAATGTATGGGCATGATGGCTTTATTATTGAAACCAATCAAATTACAACGCATTTAAAAATTTGGTTACAAAGGCAAGCATAATTTTAATTATTTTACGAAGCTAAATATAAAACTATGGGTATTTTAAGACAATTTGGAGAGTATTTATTTATTAAAAAAAGAGATCCAAATCAACCTAGAACACAGTGGATGAAATACATGCATGGTATGAACCGCATCTCTTTGATGGTTTTTATTTTTGCAATTCTTTTTACTTTGTTCCGCGTATTTATCTTGCCGCTATTTAAATAAAAAAAACTTGCTTTTGGCTAGGTTTATTTTTTATACAATGTCTCTTGTATAATACCTGCAGCCACTTCAGTTGCCTTTTGACCTGTGGTCAATGCTTGTTTGAGTGCAGTATAATCTGCTTTAATTGCAGCCTGTCTGGAAGGATCTTCTATTAAATGCTTTAATTCTTTTGAAAGATTTTGAGTGGTTAAATCTTCTTGAATCAATTCTTTCACCACTTCTTTATCCATAATTAAGTTAACCAATGCGATGAACTTAATTTTTACAAAACGCTTGGCTAAAGCTAAAGTGATGGCATTGCCTTTGTAACAAACAATCTCTGGCACATTTAATAAAGCTGTTTCTAATGTAGCCGTTCCACTGGTCACCAATGCAGCTTTGCTATGTTGTAAAATGGCATAGGTATTTGCTGCAACCACATGTACATTCGGCATATTTGGAATTAAAGTATTAAACCAAACAGCATCAATGCCAGGTGCTTGTGCCACTACAAATTGCTCCTTTGGAAATTCCTTGGCAACGGAGAGCATGATGGGTAATTTTTTTTGAATCTCTTGTTGTCTACTACCAGGCAAAAGCGCAATCAATTGCTGTTCCTTTAAATGAGGTAGGGGATGGGGTAAAGTTTCCAAAGCGTCAATGACTTCCATCAAAGGATGTCCTACATAATCTACCTCCCAGTCCCAGCGCTCTTTAAAATATTTTTGTTCAAAAGGAAGGATACACATTAAACGATCGATAGAGGCACGCATAGCAGGTACCCTGTTTTCTTTCCAAGCCCAAACCTGAGGGGCAATAAAATAAACCACTTTCATCCCTTTCTCTTTAGCCCATTTTGCAATCCGTAAATTAAAACCAGGATAATCGATACAGATCAACACATCGGGCTCAAATGCTTGGATGTCTTTTTTACAAAAAGCAATATTAGAAAGGATGGTTCTTAAATTAAATAACACTTCTACAAAACCCATAAAAGCTAGGCTGCGGTAATGCTTAACAAGGTTGCCTCCAGCTGTTTGCATGAGCTCTCCACCCCAACATTGTACCTGCGCAGTAGGGTCATTTTTTAAAATGGCTTTGATTAAATTAGATCCATGTAAGTCCCCGCTAGCTTCACCAGCAATTATATAATATTTCATTTATAAAAACCATTTAGTAGCAATAGCGACTATTGCATATATACAAGTCGTGAAAAAAATACCTTTCGCCGTTTTGTCTATTTGTTTTTGAAAAAAGAAAGTCAATGCAGCAGCGTTCAATAAAAGGGACACACTGATCATGGCGGATAGAATGGATTTTTGGCTTGACAATAAATCTAGAAAGGTTTGCAAAGGCACCATGCTAAATTTCCATTGATAAAATCCAACAAAACCCAAAAAGGGGAGTGCTAGTCCAATCAATACACCCAATATATAATTGTCTTTTTCTAATTGCATTGGATTACCATTTCCATTTTTTACTTAATTGTGCTTTCAGTGCATGGTTCGTTAAATCAAATTGAACCGGTACCACGCTCACGTAATTATTTTTTAATGCCCAGACATCGGTGTCTTTAGATGTATCAAAGTTGACAAACTCACCAGTAAGCCAATAATATTTTTTACCATGTGGATCGGTGCGCTCCACAAATTTTTCGTCGTATTTGGCATAAGCTTGTTTGCACATTTTTATGCCTTTGATCATTTTCGTTTCCACCTTCGGAATATTTACATTCAGACACAAGTGCTTGTCTAGCTTTTTAGCTGCCAACACATGTTCCACAATGATGCGTGCAAAATGGGCAGCGGCAGTAAAGTCTGCTTCTATACTTAAGTCTAATAAGCTAAAACCAATACTTGGAATACTTTCGATTGAGGCTTCCAATGCGGCAGACATGGTTCCAGAATAAATGACATTAATAGAATGATTGGCGCCATGGTTAATACCACTTAGGCAAATGGTTGGTTTGCGATGTAAAACTTTATCTACTGCCAATTTTACGCAATCAACCGGCGTGCCACTACAAGAATAAGCTTCCACAGAAGGGTCATCCTGCCAATGTACTTTGGTTAACCTTAAATGTTGACCTAAGGTAATGGCATGACCCATACCACTTTGAGGTTTATCTGGTGCGACTACTACTACTTTCCCTAAACCTTTTACCGCTTTTACTAAAGCGTGGATGCCTGGGGCACTGATACTATCGTCGTTTGTAATTAATATAACGGGTTGCTCCTTTTTAGGGGAGGTAGTTTTTGTTGCAACTTTCTTAGCCATACTGCAAGTTACCAAGAAGCCATATTCCTTTCAAAAAAAAGAAATTGCTAAAAATATTTGGAAAAACTAAAATAATTAGTAAATTGCACTAAAATAGTTAGTTATGTCATACGCAGGAAAGAATTTAAAATTCATCAGAAAGCAACGTGATTGGACACAGGAAGAGTTAGCAAACCAACTTCAAATTAAGCGCTCTTTAGTAGGCGCCTATGAGGAAGGTAGGGCGGAACCAAGATTAGAGGTACAGGAAGCTATTTGTGCGTTGTTTAATATTAGCTTGGAGGTCTTCTTGTTTCAAGACCTTTCTCAAATGGAATCCTTTGACTTAAATCAGGGGTATAATTTGGGTGGATCCTACTTAGAGCGTCGAAGATCCCTCAAAACAGATAGCTCAAATAGTGCAGCTATTGTTTCTTTCGTTCCTGTAAAGGCTGCGGCAGGTTATTTGGCAGGCTATGCGGACCCTGAATTCATAGATGAGTTAAATACCTTCACTTTGCCTATGTTGGCCCCTGGTGAATACCGTGCTTTTGAAATTGTAGGGGATAGTATGTTACCTACTCCAAGTGGAAGTGTGATTGTTGGAGAGCGAGTGGCAAGCTTAAAAGAAGTTAAAAGTAGTAACACTTATATCGTCATTTCAAATACAGATGGGGTGGTCTATAAGCGTATTATTACTAATGATGACCGTGCTAATGATAGCATAGGAGATAAGCTTACATTATTGAGTGACAATCCTTTATACGAGCCATATCAAGTAAACACATCGGATATTGTAGAGGTTTGGAAAGCAGTTTATATTATCCATAAAGCAGGCACCCAGCCTATGTGGAATGTGGATCAATTAGCCGGTGTGGTGAATACATTGCAGGATCAGATCACTTCGATCCAGAAAAAATTGAACTAGTAAGGTCTTAAAAAAATAATGGGTTAATTCATTGGTATATAATGAATTAACCCATTATTTTTAAAATTAAATTCTATATTATTTGCATCGAATAATCAACTTATTCCCACTCGATGGTTGCTGGTGGCTTACTACTAATATCATAAACCACTCTGTTAATCCCTCTTACTTGGTTGATAATGGAATTACTCATATGGGCAAGGAACTCATAAGGTAAATGTGCCCAGTCGGCGGTCATGCCGTCTACCGAGGTAACTGCTCTTAAGGCAACAGTAAACTCATAGGTTCTTTCGTCTCCCATTACGCCGACGCTTTTAACAGGTAAAAGGATGGTTCCCGCCTGCCATACCTTGTCATATAGTCCAAATTCTTTCAATCCATTAATGTAGATCGCATCGGCTCTTTGCAGTAAGTCTACTTTCTCTGGGGTAATTTCACCCAATATTCGAATCGCCAATCCTGGTCCAGGGAAGGGGTGTCTTTGAATCATATCTGCCGGAATGCCTAATTCAAGACCTACTTTGCGCACTTCATCTTTGAACAAGCTGCGCAAAGGCTCCACTAATTTAAGGTGTAAGGTGTCGGGTAATCCTCCCACATTATGGTGGGATTTAATGGTCTGAGAGGGTCCATGAACGCTTACGCTTTCAATGACGTCTGGGTAAATTGTACCCTGACCTAAAAACTTGGCTTCCAACATATTAGAAGCTTCTATTTGAAATACATCTATAAATAGTTTTCCAATGATTTTACGCTTTTCTTCTGGATCAGATTTGCCTGCTAGGGCATCATAAAACATATTTTTAGCATCAATCCCTTTTACATTTAAGCCTATTTTATGGTACATATCCAGTACCTGTTGGAACTCATCTTTTCTTAAAACCCCATTGTCTACAAAAATACCATGTAGGCGATTCCCAATTGCTTTATGAATTAAGGTCGCTGCTACCGTACTATCCACCCCTCCACTTAAAGCCATGATCACATGCCCTTCTCCAATTTGTGCCTTTAATTGAGCCACGGTCTCATTTACAAAAGAGGCTGGGGTCCAATTTTGACTACATCCGCAAATCTCTACTAAGAAATTGCGAATCATGGTCTTACCTTCTGTAGAATGGTATACTTCTGGGTGAAACTGAAATCCGTGTAAACTATTGCCTTCATCTGCCTTTTTTCTGAATCCAGCGACAGGGATGCTGTCTGTATCAGCTAATAATTCAAAATTGCTAGGTAAAATCGTGATAGAATCACTATGACTCATCCAAACCTGACTGTTGTTTTGGATGTTTTTGAATATAATATCCTCTTTTTGAATACGTAATTGAGCACGACCGTATTCACGCTTATTTGATTTTTCTACCTTGCCCCCAAAATTCTTAGCACTCAATTGAGCCCCATAACATATCGTCAATAGGGGTAATTGAGCCAATATCGCTTCTATATCCACATTAGGAGCTTCCTCCTCGTTGACACTTGCAGGGGAGCCACTCAAAATAACCCCTTTTAAGCTTTCATCAAACACAATAGGGGCATGAAAAGGTTGTATTTCACAATATACATTGGCCTCTCTCACCGCACGAGCAATCAACTGGGTATACTGGCTACCAAAATCTAGGATTAATATTTTCTCAGTCATACCGCGAAGATACAAGGAAAATGCATCTCCATGAAAGGGAGTATTTCACATAGGATACACAAAAGCTGGGGACAAAAAAAATCCCGCCAAGGAGGCAGGATTTCAATATAAGTCTTAAGACGCTTAGAGCGCTATAGATTACTTCTTCTTAACTACTTGCTTAACAGCAACGTGCTTAGCCAATTTGCTCTTTAAATTAGCAGCTTTGTTTTTGTGGATGATGCCACGCTTTGCTAATTTATCAATTTGAGAAACAATGTTTGGTAATTTCTCGTCGTAAGCTTTTTGTTCTTCTATTGTCTTTAAATCACGAATAGCGTTACGGGTAGTTTTACCATAATAACGGTTTCTATCGCGACGTTTAGTTGCTTGTCTTACATCTTTTTT
>JACCDL010204055.1_pt1 | contig 20044 bp, 19 predicted proteins | sample 7441931 | NCBI WGS metagenome assembly JACCDL01 (sample SAMN15323437, study PRJNA562643) | freshwater metagenome | isolation source: river surface water | place: USA:Blue River Watershed | collected 2017-08-16 | reverse complement strand
CAAGGACATCGAGCAGGTGTTCGTCAATGGCGACCTGGAGCGCCGCGTGCCGCACAACCTGAATATGAGCTTCAACTTCGTCGAAGGCGAGTCGTTGATCATGGGCATCAAGGGCCTGGCGGTGTCGTCGGGTTCGGCCTGTACCTCGGCCTCGCTGGAACCCAGCTACGTGCTGCGAGCCCTGGGCCGCAGCGACGAACTGGCCCACAGCAGCCTGCGCATGACGATCGGGCGCTTCACCACCGAAGAAGAAATCGACTACGCAGTGGACACCATCCGCAAGAACGTGGAGAAGCTGCGCGAGCTCAGTCCGCTTTGGGAGATGTACCAGGATGGTGTTGATCTGAGCACCATTCAGTGGAGTGCGCATTAGACGAGTCCACCCGGGCGCTGCCCCTCAAGGGGCGACAGCAGCGGACTGGCGAAGCCGGATCCGCGCTGTCACTGGAAGGTGTGGTTGGCGATGTGCCGGTATGAATTTGGGAGTTTGTGATGGCTTATTCTGAGAAAGTTGTTGACCACTACGAAAACCCCCGCAACGTCGGCTCCTTCGAAAAGGGCGACGAGAGCGTGGGTACCGGCATGGTGGGCGCGCCCGCCTGCGGCGACGTCATGAAGCTGCAGATCAAGGTCAACCCCGCCACCGGCGTGATCGAAGACGCACGCTTCAAGACCTATGGCTGCGGCTCGGCCATCGCCTCGAGCTCGCTCGTGACCGAGTGGGTCAAGGGCAAGACCCTGGACGAAGCGGCGCAACTGAAAAACAGCCAGATCGCCGAAGAACTGGCGCTGCCGCCGGTGAAGATCCACTGCTCCATCCTCGCCGAGGACGCGATCAAGGCGGCGGTCGAGGACTACAAGAAGAAACACGCGAACTGAAGCAGCCCGAGAAGTCGTCCAGATGTCCGTCACCCTGTCCGAATCCGCCGCGCGCCACGTCACCCGCTACCTGACCAAACGGGGCAAGGGTGTGGGGGTGCGTCTGGGCGTGAAGACCACGGGCTGCTCGGGCCTGGCCTACAAGCTCGAATACGTGGACGAGATCGCCCCCGAAGATGTGGTCTTCGAGGACCGCGGCGTGAAGGTGCTGGTCGACCCCAAGAGCCTGGCCTACATCGAAGGCACGCAGCTCGATTTCGTGCGCGAAGGCCTGAACGAAGGCTTCAAGTTCAACAACCCGAATGAGCGGGACCGCTGCGGCTGCGGCGAATCCTTCAGAGTTTGACCCACCCCCGAAGCGCCTGGCGGCGCCTCCCCCTCTAGGGGCGCCACCCGTGGCCCGGCAAAGCCGGTTCCACGGTGGCCCTGGAAATTCTGCGCCACCGACCATGCGACTGGATGACAACGACTTCGTGCTGTTCGGCGTGCCCGAGCGGTTCGCCCAGGATCGCGCCCGGCTCGACGAGCGCTGGAAGCAGCTGCAGCGCGAAGCCCACCCCGATCGTCATGCCGCCCAGGGCGCCGCCGCCCAACGCGTGGCCATGCAATGGTCGGTACGGATCAACGAGGCCTACCAGCGTCTGAAGGACCCCTTAAAGCGCGCCGCCTATTTGTGCGAGCAGCGCGGTGCCCCGATCCACGCCGAGAGCAACACCGCGATGCCGACGGCCTTCCTCATGCAGCAGATGCAGTGGCGCGAGGCCCTGGACGAAGCCTCGTCCGAGGGCGATCTCGAGGTGCTGGCGCGCGAACTGGGCGCCGCGCGTGGACAGGCCCTGGAGACCATCGGGCGCCTGCTGGACGAGGCTGGTGATGCAGCCGGCGCCGCGCACGAGGTACGCGCGCTGATGTTCATCGAGCGCTTTGACCATGACGTGCAGGCACGTTTCGAGCAACTGGGACAATAGACCGTTTCATTCACCCGTCCGATGGCTCTCCTGCAGATCTCCGAACCCGGCCAGGCGCCCGACCCGCACCAGCGACGCATCGCGGTGGGGATCGACCTGGGCACGACCCACTCGCTGGTGGCCGCAGTGCGCCATGGCGTGGCCGAGTGCCTGCCCGACGCGCAGGGTCGGGTGATCCTGCCTTCGGTGGTGCGTTATCTCGAGGGCGGAGGCCGCCAGATCGGGCACGAGGCCCATGCGGCGCAGGCGCAGGATCCGCACAACACCATCGCCTCGGTCAAGCGCTTCATGGGTCGGGGGCTGGCCGATATCGCCAACCGCGACAAGCTGCCGTACCGCTTCATCGACCAGCCGGGCATGGTGTCGCTGGACACCCGTGCTGGCGCCAAGAGCCCGGTGGAAATCAGTGCCGAGATCCTGGCCACGCTGCGTTACCGCGCCGAGGACAGCTTTGATGACGATCTGTATGGCGCGGTGATCACCGTGCCCGCGTACTTCGACGACGCGCAGCGCCAGGCCACCAAGGACGCCGCGCAGCTGGCGGGTCTGAACGTGCTGCGCCTGATCAACGAGCCCACGGCTGCCGCCATCGCCTATGGCCTGGACAACGCCAGTGAGGGCGTCTACGCGGTGTATGACCTGGGCGGCGGTACCTTCGACATTTCCATCCTGCGCCTCGCGCGCGGGGTGTTCGAGGTCCTGGCGACCGGCGGCGATTCAGCCCTGGGTGGCGACGACTACGACCGTGCCTTGGCCGAGGTGATGGTGGCGCGCGCGGGTGTGCAGATCACCACGCCCGAGGACAAGGCCGCGATCCAGATGGCGGCGCGCGGCGCGAAGGAGGCGCTGTCGGCCCAGGCTGCAGTGACCGTTGCGGTGACCGCAGGGGGTCATGCAGTGGCAGTGACCGTCACCCGTGATGAATTCGAGGCCGCGACCGCGGACCTCACCGCCCGCACCCTGACCGCTGTTCGCAAGGCCTTGCGCGATGCCAAGCTCGCGCGTGAGGACGTGCAGGGCGTGGTGATGGTCGGGGGCTCTACCCGCATGCCGCAGGTCCAGCGCGCAGTGGGTGATCTGTTCGGCCGTGACCCCCTGAACAATCTGAACCCCGACGAGGTCGTGGCACTGGGCGCCGCGATCCAGGCCAACCAGCTGGCGGGTAACGACGCCAGCGGCGACCTGTTGTTGCTCGATGTGATTCCCCTGTCATTGGGTATTGAAACCATGGGCGGGCTGGTCGAGCGCATCGTGCATCGCAACGAGACCATCCCGACGGCCAAGGCGCAGGACTTCACCACCTACCAGGACGGCCAGACTGCGCTGGCTCTGCACGTGCTGCAAGGCGAGCGTGACCTGGTGGCCGACTGCCGCAGCCTGGCGCGCTTCGAGCTGCGCGGTATTCCGCCGATGGCGGCGGGGGCAGCGCGTATTCGCGTGACCTTCACGGTGGATGCCGATGGCCTGCTGTCTGTCAGCGCGCGTGAGCAAACTAGCGGTGTGGAGGCACGCATCGACGTCAAGCCGTCCTACGGCCTGAGCGACGAACAGGTGGCCACGATGCTGCAAGACAGCTTCGCGACCGCCGAACAAGATATTCGCTCCCGCGCGCTGGTTGAGGCGCGGGTGGACGGCGACCGTCTGCTGCTGGCGACCCGTAGCGCCCTGGCGGCCGACGGCGAGCTGCTGGCTGCCGACGAGCGCGCGCGCATCGATGCGGCGATGGAGCACCTGACCCAAGTGCTTGGCCAGGCCACCGACGCCGCAGCCATCGAGGCCGCCACCGAGGCCCTGGCCCAGGCCACCGAAGGCTTTGCCGCAGCCCGCATGAACCACGGCATCCAGAAGGCACTGGCCGGCCGCAACGTGGAGACCCTCTGACATGGCCATCATCAAGATCCTGCCGCATCCCGAGTACTGCCCGCAGGGCGCGCAGATCCAGGCGAGCGCTGGCACCTCGATCTGCGAGGCGCTCCTGGAAAACGACATCAAGATCGAGCATGCCTGCGACATGAGCTGCGCGTGCACGACCTGCCACGTGGTCGTGCGCGAGGGCTTTAACTCTCTCAACGAGATGGACGAGAGCGAGGAAGACCTGCTCGATCGGGCCTGGGGCCTGGAGCCCAATTCGCGGCTCTCGTGCCAGGCCATCGTGGACCACCAGGATCTGGTGGTGGAGATCCCCAAGTACTCCATCAATCACGCCAAAGAGAACCACTAGGCGTAGCGCCGCGGCGGCCCGGGCCAGCCTCTAGAATGGGCCGATGCGCCAGATCGTTCTTGATACCGAAACCACCGGCTTGTCCGCCGAGACCGGCGACCGCATCATCGAAATCGGTTGCGTGGAGCTGGTGGCCCGCAAGCTCACCGGCTACAACAAGCACTTCTACCTGAACCCCGACCGGGACAGCCATGAAGACGCGCTCAAGGTGCATGGCATCACGCGAGAGTTTCTTCAGGACAAACCGCGTTTCCAGGCCGTGGTGGATGAACTGCTGGAGTACCTCGAAGGCGCGGAGTTGATCATTCACAACGCGCCCTTCGACCTGGGTTTCCTGGACAAGGAGCTGGAGCTCGTGGGCAAGCCCCCGATCCGCACCGTGATCGGCGGGGTGATCGACACCGTGGTCATGGCCAAGGAGATGTACCCGGGCAAGCGAAACAGCCTGGACGCCCTGTGCGACCGCCTGGGCGTGGACAACTCCAATCGCACCCTGCACGGGGCGCTGCTGGACGCGGAGCTGCTGGCGGATGTCTATATCAACCTCACGCGCGGGCAGGACGCGCTCCTGATCGACGTGGGGCCGGGCGAGGCCGGCGCGGCCCTGGGCGGCGTCCAGGTGGACCTGCGCAGCTTCAGCCTGCCGGTGATCGAGGCCAGCGAGCAGGAACTGGCTGCCCACGAAGGCGTGCTGAAGGACCTGGACAAGGCCAGCGGGGGCAAGACCGTGTGGCGCCAGGCGGCTGTGGCATAATCGCGGGCTTTGGTGCTGGGCCGGATCTGATGTTCCGTTTTCGGCACCTGTGAGCCCGATGGGGTGGTTAGCTCAGTGGTAGAGCATCGCCTTCACACGGCGGGGGTCGGGGGTTCGAAACCCTCACCACCCACCATCTCGCTCGATCAAGGCCGTGTGCGGTCCTGCGGGTGCCAGTCGCCTTTGAGGCAGTGAAGTAGTTCATGCCCCAGGGAGTCAAGGTCGACTCGCTTGGCGGTGATGATGTGACACCGCCCGTCATCCCACCAGAAGGCGCAGGCCTGCACCGCATAGGCGAAACCCTTGTTTCCGTAGGCCCGGCTTTGGCGCTCGCAAGCCTGCTTGGGGTCGTCCGCCACTTCAAATTGAAGGACGACTTTTTTGTTGCTCACGGTGTGCCACTTTTCCGTGTGACTGACTTGTGAGGCACCGGCCAGCGAAGTGCCCAATGCCAGGATCACGATCAGATTTTTCATCCTCGGTCTCTTTGATTTTTGTACGTGCAGGCCAGAGCGGCCGGATGAAGCCCCGCGGGCCTCGGATGGTGTGGCTTATCGGGTGTCCAGACTGTCCTTCAAGGCAACGGGCCAGGCGTCGCGCTTGATCGTTGCGCCCCGTATGCGAATCTTCTTGAGCGCGGTGAGCCCGGTCAGCGCATCGAGGTCCGTGAGCTCGCCCGAGCTGCGAAGGTCGAGTTCTTCGAGCGCTGTCCAGCCGGCCAGGAAGGCCACGGATCCCGCGTAGCCCGGGATCTCCAAGGCCGTTACTTGCGGGCAGGGGGGTAGGGTGTGCAACGCGGCGCTGGGCGTTTGCGCATTGAACTTCAGTGTCTTCAGCGTTGCGATACGACCCACGGGTGCTAACGCTGTGGGGTAGGTGCCGCTTGTGAGGTCAAGCTCGGTGATCGCCGCCGACTCCACGCCACTGAAATCTTCGACGGTGCAATCCCACAGGCGCAGGACCTGCACTGGCCCCAGACCGTCCAGGGAGCCCAGGGTCGATTGGTTGCCAGTCAAGTTGCGGCAGCCCGATAAGCCCCGCAGCGTCGCGGCGCCAGCCCAGATCAGTCGCACGGTCTCCAGCTGCGGTGCCTGCAGCGCGTCGAACTCGTGGCGCCCATTTCTGACCTCAAGGGAGGTGAGCGAAGGCAGCTCGTAGGCCCAGCGATGGGTGCCGGATTTATCGCTGCCACGGATGTCGAGCGCGCTGCAGTGGCGGAAGTTGGACAGGTCGATGTCCCACGACTCGAGCGTCAACTGGACTTTGGTGATCCAGGGGCATTGCAAGAAGGGCGTCGTGTCTGCCGTGGCACTCACTCGGAGTTCGAGGTGGTGGACGGCCTTGAGCCCCGTGACGAAGCGCAAGTCGCTCAGGCCTCGGCCAGTGTCCAGGCGTACGGAATGGCTGCCGTAGGTATCACCCGGGCTGGCTGTCAGCTCGGACATTCCGGACAGCACCGACAGGTCGGTGAGTGACGGGCAATCCGACAGGCTCAGCCCGTTCAGTCCGGCGCAGCCTTCCAGGCCCTTCAGCGAGGTCAAGGCATGACAGCCCACGAGTTTGAGTGTGGTGATGTTTTTCAGGCCGCTCAGACAGCCCAGGTCGGTGACGGCGACGCCCTTGAGGCGGACTTCCTTCAGCGAGGTAAAGCCGACCAGCGAGGGCGGTTGCATGTCGCCAAGTCCTGGGACCTGTACCAGATCGATCGTCTTGAGGTTGCTGCGAACGCCAACGGCCACGCTGGCCTGCGGCGGTGCCAGAGCCAGGAGCCAGGTGAGCGCCCAGCGTGCGAGCTCGCGGTCGGGTTGCTTGACCTGCTTGAAGATCTTGCCAATGGCCTCGCTGTCACCGCTGTAGGCCATCTCGGTGTTGACGCCCTCGGCGAGGGCGTCAAATACGGCGGGCGACTGGATCGATGCCAGCGCCTGGAGGGCCGTCGACACCTGCGCCGGCTGACCGCTGGACAGGACTCGGGCGAAGGCCTTGGCCAGGTCGGACACCACCGCCTCCATCACGGCGGCGTCATCCAGCGACCGCATGATCTCCAACGCTTGCAGCAGGTTTTCTGGTTCGCCCTTGAGAAGTTTTTTCAGGGCGGCTGCGTCTTTAGGGGCCTTTTTGGCGGTCGATTTGGCCGCAGGCTTGACCGTGCTTTTGGCTGCAGGCGCCAGATGCGGTGGTGCCTCGATTTCGTATTTTCGGCACAGGCGAGCCTGCAGCTTGCGTACGTGATCGAGCGAGGCATGCGTGCTGGCGCCTGCGAGCTTGGCCGCGTCACTGCCCGGCCAGAGCTGCAGATGGCTCAGTTCGGGCAGCAGGACCACCCAACGCAGATCGCTCACAAACTTGCATGCGCTGAGGTCCAGCGATTTCAGGGATGGAATCTGCCCGAGGGCACTCAGGTCATGCAGCGAGGTGGAGAAGCCGCGGTGACGTTCATCCCCCACGCTGAGCGACAGGGCAGGGATGCTGGCCAGCGCGCGCGCCAGATCTGACGGGAAGACGGTGGTGCGCTCGTCGGGCTGGTTGTAGCGCTCCGTTTCGGGCTCGAAATTGACCTGGAGCTGGGCGATAGAAGCCAGTGCCGAGGCGTCGGACAGGTAGGCGGCCTTGGCCTGCGCATCGACGAGCCGGGACCTGAGGAACAGCTTGAGTTCTGAGACCTCCTTCAGTCCGTCCAGCACCGTCAGGGCCCGGCAGCCGGAGATGTACAGCCAGCGCAGTGAGCCCGGTAGCTGACCCAGCGAGTGCAACGCGTCGCAGTCCGCCAGCTTGAGACTGCGCAGCGGCCCGCGCCAGCGCTTGGGGAGACCGGTCACCGCGCTGCAGTCGGCCAATTCCAGAATGTCAAGGCAAGCCAGCTTGCCCAGCGGCCCGAGGTCGCTCAGCGCGGGACCGGCACTGATCCCCAGATGTCTCAGCGCCTCGAACGCTTGCAGCGCGTCGAGGTTTTCCAGCGCCTGCGTGTTCAGCCTGAGCTCAGTCACCGAGGCCACCCCGGTGAGTCCCGTCAGGTCCTTCAAGGCATCCAGTCCGATGAACGTGACCTGTGTGATCTCCGGGTCCAGTGGCGGTAGGCCCTGCAGCGATGTCAGGGCGCTGCAGTTGCGGAGCACCCAATGCTTCTCGCCCAGGTGCACATTCCGGGTGGTGAGGAACGGACCCGCCAGGCCCGCCAGGGATGTGAGCTGCGTCAGACCGCTGAACTCGATGTCGGTCAGTGCCGGGCTGTCGGCCAGCGGCAGCAGCGAGTCGATGCCTCGGCAGCCCTCCAGGTCCAGCGATTGAAGCTTGCGGGCGCCTTGGAGTGGCGCCAGGCTCTTGATCGATTCACACCCGGACAGATCGAGCTGCTCCAGGGTGCCGGCCGAGCCTGCAAGGGCGTCGATCGAGGGCAGGGCGGGACTTTTCGCCAGGTTGAGGCGCTTCAGTTGTTTACACACCCGCAGTGCTTCGATGTCTTGCAAGGCCAGGTTGCCGAGTGCGGCCTCCTGCAGCGCCGGTGCGTGCAGGCCGGCGAGGGACTTGAGTTGCGCACGCGCAGTCCCCAGCGTGGCCGCTTCGATCTTGAGCGTCTGGAGGCTGGGCAGAGGACCCAGGGCGCGCAGGTCCTCGAGCGTTGGAACCTGGTGGAAGTTCTCCGGCGCTGCCAGGGTGATCTCGAGGGTCTGCAGGCCGTCGAATCCGCGAAGGATCGGGATCTCTGGGCCCGCGATGGCAATCTTGCGGACCTGGGCTCTGAGTGCGCCCAGAGCGCTTCCTGCCTCGGCCAGGGACAGCTGGTGCAAGAGCACCCGATCCAGCCGGGGTTGGGCGTCTTGGGTGCCCGAAAACCGGGCGTTTCGGATCAGCTCTCCGGTGCGGTCATTGACGGAGACGCCTTCGAGCAAGGCCTCCACCGGGGCCCCCATGGACTCGGCGACCTGCATCCCCTGTTCCACGGTGGCTTTGTCGGATGCAGAAAGCAGTTTCCAGAGGTTGCTGGCCTCTTTGCGGGCTGATGGGCGTGATTCAGGCATGGCGCCTCCGGGCAGAGCAAAGGAGGCAGCCTACACGAGCACGAGAGTCCGAGCTCGTCCCTAGGGCGTCTCAGCGGCGGGCGTTCTCCACCACCCGGTTGGATAAGCGACCGATGCCGCTGATCTCGCACACGATTTCGTCGCCGTCTTTCAGGTAGCCGGTCGCGCGCACCATGCCATCGGTGCCGGCCCATTTGCCACCCAGCTCGGGGTCGCACGACCAGGCGGTGCCGCTGGGCGTGCCGGTGATGATCACCATGCCAGGACGCAGCGTGACGTTGATCGAGAAAAAATGCACCAGCTGCGCCACCGTCCAGATCATCTGCGAGGTGCTGCTGATTTGACGCAAGTCGCCATTGACCCAGGACTTCACCATCAACTGCTGCGCGTCCGGGATTTCGTCGCGGGTGGTGATGCACGGGCCCATCGGGGCGCCGCTGTCAAAGAACTTGCCTCGACCCAGCTCGTACCAGTAGGTGCCGTCGGGGCGCTTGCGCACCTGGCGGTCGCGGGCGGTCATGTCGTTGACGATGGTGTAGCCAAACACATGGTCCAGGGCGTTGTCGACCGGGATGTGACGGCCCGCCTTGCCGATCACGACCGCCAGTTCGACCTCGCCATCGAGCTTGTTGGTCAGGATGCGATCCAGGATCACGGGCTGGCCGTGGCCGACCACGCAATCGCCAGTCTTGATGAAGAACTCGGGCTCTTTGCCGCTGATATCGGCGTTCGCCTTTTCCTGGTTGTGACTCAGGTAGTTGCTGCCTGAACACAAGATGGTGCTGGGCACCATGGGCGCTTGCAGGTCCACGCTGGCCAGAGGTTTGCGGCTGGCGGGTACGGACGCGCTTTGGGCCACGGCGGCTTTCAGCCGAGGCTGGAGGTCGCTCCAGGCGCGAATCAGTTCGGTCGTGTTGCCCAGCGCCGCCTGCTGCGGCCCCGACACGAAGGGGGCGGCTTCTTGCAGCGCCACCAGGTCGACCACGGTGTCGCCCTCGAGCACGCCCACCCGCGTCTGTCCGTTCACAAGAAAGTTGATGATCTTCATGTCAGTCGCTTACTCGATCTTGCCCATCTTGGTCAGCACGTCTTCGAAACGTCGGGTGTCGGCCACGAGGAAGTTGGCGAACTCGTTGGAATCCAGAAACTGGATCGGCGTGTTCAGGCTGTTCATGGCCTGCACGAAGCTGGGGTGGGCGGCTGCCTTTTTCACCGCCTCGCGCAGGCGGTTGACGACCGCGTCGGGCGTGCCGGTCTGCACGAACAGGCCGGTCCAGAGATAGAACTCGCCGTCAAAGCCCTGCTCCTTGGCGGTGGGGATCTGCGGCATCGACGGCACGCGCTCGGCGCTGAGTGCGGCCAGCACCTTGAGCTTGCCTGCCGCCAGGTGCGGCGCGATGGCCCCCGGGGTTTGCATGGTGGCCTGCACCTGACCGGACAGGAGCGCCGTCACCTGCTGGCCGCCGCCGGTGAAGGGCACATGGATCATCTTCAGGTTGGCCGCATTGGCCAGGATCTCCATGGCCACATGGGTGGTGCCATAAATGCCCGAGGAGCTGTATGACACCTTGCCCGGGTTGCGACGCACTTCGCGCACGAAGTCGGACAGGTTGTTCCAGGGGCTGTCGGCGCGCACGGCCAGTACCGTCGGGTCGGCGGTCAGGCGCGCGATGGGCCGAAACTGGTTCATCTGAAAGCTGGACGCGCGCCCGCTGATGCGGTCCGAGATCGGGATGGTGATGATGCTGGGCAGGGCCATCATCAGCGTCTGGCCATCGGGGCGGGCCTTGGCGGCCGCTGCCATGCCGATGGCGCCGCCGGCGCCGCCCTTGTTCTCGATGATGACGCTTTGACCCAGATCGGCGGACAGGCCGATCGCTAAGGGCCGCGCGGTGATGTCAGACACGCCCCCCGGGGTGAAGGGCACGACGATGGTGATGGGGCGGTCGGGATAGGTTTGGGCCTGTGCGAACACACCGGCCATCAAGGCGCAGACCATCGAAAGCCGTTTGGCCCAAAGCGGGTAATGCATGGAAACTTCCTGCTCACAAGATGAATTAAACCGTCGATCGTAGGGAAATAGCCGCTGGGGTCCGATACGTGAATACCCTCGAGCGGCTGCAGACCCAAGCGCGCGTCGTGGGCTCAGTCCAGTTTGGCGCCCGATGCCCGGATCACGGGCACCCAGCGATTGAGTTCGGCCGCCACGAAGGCCACGAATTCGTCCGGTCCTCGGTCGTAGATGTTGCTGCCGGTGGCGGTGAACTTCTGGCGAACCTCCTCCTTGGCCAGCGTCTCGCGCACAGCCTGGGAGATGCGGTTCACCACGTCGCGCGGCATGCCCGCCGGACCGACGATGCCTTGCCAGCCTGAAGCCTCGAGGCCGGGGTAACCGGCCTCACGCGCGGTGGGTACGTTGGGCAGTGCCGCCACACGTTGTGCGTCCGTCACATACAGCGCGCGCAGTCGCCCGCTCTGGATCTGCGGCTGCAACACGCTGGCCACATCGACCAGGAGGTGGGTCTGTCCGCCAATCAAGTCCTGCACCGCGGGCGTGGATCCCTTGTAGGGGACATGGACCAGCTTGGTCCCGGCCACATGATTGAGCAGCTCGCCATTGAGATGGGTGACCGAGCCCGCGCCGCCCGAGGCGAAGTTGGCCTGGTTGGGATTGGCCTTGGCCCAGGCGACGAATTCGGCGAGCGTCTTGGCCGGATGGTTGGCAGGCACCGCCGCGATGAAGCCGGAGCCCGAGGTCTGGTGGATGTAGGTGAAGTCTTTTTGCGGGTCGAAGGGCCGCTTGGACATCATGTTGGGGGCGAGTACGAAGGGGCCGATGTTGGCTACCAGGATGGTGTACCCGTCGGGCGCGGCGCGGGTCAGTTCGCCGGCAGCGAGCAGGCCGCCCGCACCCGGCTTGTATTCGATGACGACGGGCTGGCCCAGCGCCTGCTGCAGCCCGGGCTGCAGGTTGCGCGCGACGATGTCGATGCCGCCACCGGGCGGGAAGCCCACGATCAGTTTGATCGGTTTGGACGGCCAGGCCTGTGCGTGCACCTGGCCAGCTCCGAGGGCGCCCAGCGCCAACAGGGCGACCGGGAACAGGGCGGCCATGCGGCGGGTCAGGCCGGTTCGCAGAGAGATTCGGGTCATGGGGATCCTTTCGTGGGCAGAGAGAAAGAAGGGAAGGGGGTTGGGCTAGTAGACGGTGCTGTTGAAACCGCTGGCGAGTTTGGGACGGATTGCCTCAATGAAGGCGGTGGCCTGGCGCATCATCATTCCCATGTCGGAGGCGACCGCGACGAAGTCGTAGCCAGCGGCGATGAAGGTGGCGACCATCTCCGGCGTCGGGCCCACGATGCCGCAGGGGATGCCAATCTTGCGGCAGCGGGCCGCGACATCGGCGATGGCCGCTTGCACCTCGGGTGCGCCGATGTTGCCGATGTGGCCCATATGCGCCGACAGATCGCCCGGCCCGAGAAACAGCGCATCGACCCCGGGCACGGCGGCGATGTCTTCCAGTGCCGCGATGGCCTTCGGGGTTTCCAGCTGGATCACGGTGAAGACCGAGTCGTTGGCGCGGCGCGGGTAGTCCTTGGCCGTGCCGTAGCCGCTGGCGCGGTGGACGGCAGCAAAGCCCCGGATGCCCTCGGGCGGGTACTTGGCGTAGGAGACCGCGCGGCGTGCATCGTCTGCGCTGTCCACGAAGGGCACCATGACGGTCTGCGCACCCAGGTCCAGGGCGCGCTTGAACAGGAGCGGGTCGTTGGCAGCTAGGCGCGTCACGGCCGCAGCCGGCGTCGAGGCGATGGCTTGCAGGATGCACAGGGCTTCTCGTTCGTCGACCGGCACATGTTCCAGATCGAGCAGCAGCCAGTCAAAGCCGGCGCGTCCCATGGCTTCGGCGGTACTGGACGTGCCGGACATGAGCCAGGTGCCTAAAGGCACGCCGGGCTGTCGCAGGCGTTCGCGAAACGGATTGACCAGGAGATCGGGAGAGTAGGACATGCGAATTTCAGCGAGGAAGGGGCCAGTCAGTAGATGGGGGGCTCGGGCGTGGGCGCCTTGCCCGCGAGCAGGTCGAAGTCGCAGCCCGCGTGGGCCTGCGTGACTTGCTGCTGGTAGATGCGGGTCCAGCCGCGCGCGTAGGGCTGCTCGGGGGGCTTCCAGGCGGCGCGGCGCTTCGCCCATTCGGCGTCGGTGATCTGCACGTCCAGCCGGCGTTGGCCGATGTCCAGGGTGATGAGATCGCCTGTGCGTACCAGGGCCAGCGGCCCGCCCACCGCCGATTCGGGCGAGACATGCAGGACGCAGGTGCCGTAGTGGGTGCCGCTCATACGCGCATCGGAGATCCGCAGCATGTCTCGCACGCCCTGCTTCAGGAGCTTTTTCGGAATGGGCAGGTTGCCCCACTCGGGCATGCCGGGGCCGCCCACGGGGCCGGCATTGCGCAGAATCAGAACGGTGTTTTCGTCGGCATCGAGATCGGGGTCGTTGACGGCGGCCAGCATCTGCGCGTTGGAGTCGAATACCAGGGCGCGGCCGGTGTGCCGCAGCAGCCGCGGGCTGGCCGCCGAGGGCTTGAGGACGGCGCCGTCCGGGCACAGATTGCCGCGCACCACGGCCAGGGCCATGGCTGCTTCGGGGCAATCGGCGGGCGCGCTGACCAAGGGGCGTGAGGGATCGCGGATCACCTCGGGGTCGGTGCAGACCTGGCCCGCGATGTTCTCGCCCAGCGACTTGCCGGTGACCGTGCCCGCGTTCAGATCGAGTTCGTGCGCGATCGCGTTCAGGAGCGCCGGCACGCCACCGGCGTAGTGGAAGTCTTCCATCAGGCGGTCGCCCGAAGGAAAGAGGTTGGTGATGACGGGCACGCGCCGGGCGATGGCGTCGAAGTCGTCCAGGCTCAAGGCGATGCCGGCGCGGCCAGCCATGGCTGGTAGGTGCACCGCCGCATTGGTGGAGCCGCCCAGGGCCATCCAGGTGGCCACGCCATTGAGGAAGGAGGCGCGCGTGATGAAGCGCGAGGGCTTGAGGTCTTCCCAGACCATTTCCACCGCGCGTTGTCCGCAGACCCAGGCCATGCGCGAGTGCCCCGCGTCCATGGCGGGGATGCTGGTGGAGCCGGGCAGTGTCAGGCCCATCGCCTCCACGATGGAGGTCATGGTGCTGGCCGTGCCCATGGTGTTGCAGGTGCCGGGCGAGCGGGTCATCTTCGCTTCCAGCGCGATCCACTCGGTCTGGTCGATGGCGCCGACGGTGTATTGCTCCCAGTACTTCTTGGTGTGCGTGCCGGCTCCGACGGTCTGGCCCTTGTAGCGGTCATTGAGCATGGGCCCCGCAGCGAAAAAGAGGGCGGGGATGTCCATCGACAGCGCGCCCATGACCAGCCCGGGCGTGGTCTTGTCGCAGCCTCCCATGAGCACGACGCCGTCCAGGGGCAGGCTGCGCAAAAGTTCTTCCGCCTCCATGGCCAGCATGTTGCGGTAGATCATGGTGGTGGGCTTGACCATGACCTCGCCCAGGCTCAGAGCGGGCAGCTCAAAGGGATAGCCGCCGGCTTGCAGGACGCCGCGCTTGACGGCCTGTACCCGTTCGCGCAGGTGGGCGTGGCAGGGCGAGAGCTCGCTCCAGGTGTTGAGGATGCCGATGATGGGCCGGCCCATGAACTCTTCGCGGACGAGACCCTGCTGCTGCATCCGTTGGCGGTGCGCAAAGCCGCGGATGTCGTCGCTGGCCAGCCAGCGCTGGCTTCTGAGTTCGTTCAATGTCTTGCGGCGCGTCATCGCGTGTCCTTCGTCGGGGTCGGGTTCGCACGTTCCGGTGTGCGGGTGTTCTGGGTCAGCGTCTGGAGATCCTGCAGGTCCTGCGGTGTGTCCAGATCGAAGGTGTAGTGCGGGTTGTCGACGTCCCACAGGCGCACCGCCTGCGGATGCTCTGTGCGCCACTGGCGCAGGCTGGGTGGGTCTTGGACGACGAGCTGGGCGCACACCGCAGCGTCCAGGATCACCGGGTGGCCCGGCTCGCCTTGCACCTGCGGGATCTGCACCTGGGTGCCCGGTGCGCGCGCGGCGTAAGCCTGCAGGGCCGCACGCACATCGTCGGTATCGATCAAGGGCTGGTCCGCCAGGAGCACGAGCACTTGCTGCAGCCGGGAGGGCAGGGCGGTCAGGCCCACGCGCAGCGAGGAGGCGGTGTCCTCTTGCGGCTGCGGATTCAGGACGCAGCGCGGCACGTGGTCGGACGGCAGCTGCGCCAAGTGGGTCTGGATGGCGTCGGCATGGTGACCCAGCACGATGACACGGTGCGTCAGCGGTACCTCGTGCAGGTCCTGCAGTTGCCCCAGCAGGCGCGCGATCAGGCTGCGACCTTCAAATTGGAGGAGGCATTTGGCAACCCCGCCCATGCGCCGGCCAGCGCCTGCCGCGAGGATCACCAGGCCCGTGCTCACGCGCGTGCGGGGCAGACAGGGCTGTCGGCCGCAGCGGGCGCCAGTGCGTTCTTGGCGGTGGCGACGTCCGAGTCACGCGGCAGGGTGACCTGGTTCTTGACCGCGAGGACTTCAGCCATGATGCTGACCGCGATCTCGGGCGGTGTCTTGCTGCCGATGTACAGGCCGATCGGCCCGCGCAAGCGCGCCAGGCTCTCGGTGGTCTGCTCGAAGTGCTCGATCAGGCGGGCGCGGCGGGCGTCGTTGTTGCGGCGTGAGCCAATGGCACCCACATAGAAGGCCTCGGTCTCGAGCGCTTCGAGCAGGGCCAGGTCGTCGAGTTTGGGGTCGTGGGTGAGCGCGATCACGCAGGTTCGGCGGTCGACTTTGAACTCACGCACCACATCGTCGGGCATGCCGGTGATCAAGGGCACGTCGGGCATCTGCCAGCCTTGGCGGTATTCATCGCGCGGGTCGCAGACGCAGACCTCGAAGCCGCTAAAGCGCGCCATGGTGGCCAGGTACTGTGCGAGCGAGCCGGCGCCGATCAAGAGCATGCGGTAGGCGGGGCCGAAGGTGTTGACCAGCCAGGTGCCATCGTCTGCCAGGGCGGCGGGGGCTTGCGAGGGCTGGAGTTGCACCTGCCCGTCGGCCAGTTGCAGGCGGCGTGCCACGAGCCGGCCTTGGCCCAGGGCTTCCACCAGCTGCGCCAGCAGCGCGGTGTCGGGGTTGAATTCGAGTATCAGTTCGAGGGTGCCGCCGCAGGGCAGTCCGAAGCGGTGGGCCTCGTCGGCGCTGATGCCGTATTTCACGCGCTGCGGAGGGCCGTCGGGGATGGCGTTGGCACTGCGGTAGCGGTCGATGAGATCGTCTTCGATGCAGCCGCCCGAGACCGAGCCGACCACCGCACCGGTGTCGCACAGCGCCATGATCGAACCCACCGGCCGGGGCGAAGAGCCCCAGGTGCGCACGACGGTGACCAGCAGGGCGCGACGACCCTGTGCGCGCCATGCGTGCAAAGTGCTCAGGACTGTGACATCGAGGTTTTCCATGGAATTCAAGCGCGGGTCGTCAGATAGAGGGCGGCGGCGACGGCCAGAGCGATCAGGCCCCAGGCCCAGGTGGGCAGGCCGGACGAGCCCGTCGGCGCTTGCGCAGGGGGCTCGGTCGCAGCATCGCCCTCGGAGGCGGGGTAGCGCTGGGCCAGTGCCTCTTCGAATCGACGAAAGAAATCTTCGGCCAGCGAGCGGGAGGCCCCATCGATCAGCCGCTGTCCGAGCTGGGCCAGCTTGCCTCCGACAGTCGACTGCACGGCGTAGGACAGCTCGCAGCCTGTCTCGGTGGGCACGAGGCGCACCGCGGCCTGACCCTTGCCGAAGCCGGCCACGCCGCCCTGAGCATCAAAGCCCAGGGTGTAGGACTGCGGGGGCACGATGTCCGAGAGGCGCACCCGACCGCTAAAGCGCGCCGCGACCGGGCCGATCTTGATGGCCGTGGTGACGGTGTAGGTGTCGGGCTCGGTCTGTTCGAATTTTTCGCAGCCGGGGATACAGGCCTGCAGCATCGCGGGGTCGTTGAGGGCCTCCCAGGCCTGTTGCACTGTGACGGCGAGCGTGCGGCTGCCTTGCATGTCCACGAGAAGTCTCCTGTTGTCGAAGGATCAAGATCCTGCGCGTTGCATCAGCGCCGCCAGGGACCGAGCGAGCGTCTGCAAGCTGCTGAGATTGTGCACCGCCAGCATGCCGTGGGCATGCCGGTGCAGTACCTGGGCGCCGCGGGCCAGAGGGGCATAACCCTCGTAGCGCAGGAGCGGGTTCAGCCACAGCAGCCGACCGGTGTGACGGCGCAGCCACTGGAGTTCTTCGTCCAGTCGGTGAGGCTCGCCCGTGTCCAGACCGTCGGTGATCATCAGGACCACGGTACGACGGCCGACCAGACAACGGGCATGGTGGGTGCGCAGGGTGGCCAGCGAGTCGGCCAGTCGGGTGCCGCCGGCGAAGTCGCCGATGGTCTCGTTGGCCAGGGCCAGCATCTGGTCGGTGTCGCGCTGGCGAAAGGCGGCACGCAAATCGCTCAATCCGGTGCCGAAGGCAAAGGCAGCCCGTGGGGCTTGTCGGGTGGCGTGATGCAGAAAGGCCAGCAGCAGGCGCGCATAGCGCTCCATCGATCCGGACACATCGACCAGGATCAACAGCGGCAGGGGCTGGCGTTGGCGCGCCATGCGTGGCAGCGTGAGGAGCTCGCCATCGTGGCGCCGCGCTTCTTGAAGCGCGCGGGCCCAGTGCGGGCGGTGGCCCTGCGGTGCACCGCGGTATCGACGTGCGCGCACCTGCGGCAGGGGCAGGGGGATGTCGCGCACGAGCTGTTCGACCAGCCGGAATTCGCTGGCGGACAGGCCCTCGAAGTCGGCATGGCGCAGGCGCTGCTGTTCGCTGGCGCTCATGGCGGCGTCCAGGCGCAGCTCGCTTTCGGCCGGCGAGGACGCGGCGCTGGCAGGACGCGGGATGTGCAGTGCCTCCTGCACCCGGGCCTTGCGCCGCACGGGCTGGGCCTGGGCCGCCTTGGGCAGCATCTGGGCGAGCAGTTGCTGGGCCAGCTCGGGGTTGCGAAAGAAGGCCTCGAACATTTCGTCAAAGACACCCAGGTCCTGCTGGCGGCTGATGAAGACCGCTTGCAGCGCGGCGCGCAGATCGTCCTTGTGCTGCACGCCCACGGCTTGAGCTGCTTCGATCGCCAAGGTGATGCGGCTGCTGTCGACGGGCACGCCCGCGCGGCGCAGGGCACGGCCCAAGGCGGTGAAGTGCGCGGGCAGCTTGCCACGCCGCGCGTCGCCCAGGATCACGGCGCAGGCTCCAGCAACTGGTCGACCAGGGGCAGCAGGGCCGCCACGTCTTCGCGGTGCTTGAACAGGATGCCGGCAGTGTCCTGGATCACCTCGGGATCGAGGGTGAGGGTGTCCAGTGCGACCAGGGCCTTGGCCCATTCCACGCTTTCGGCAATGCCGGGGCTGCGCTGGAAGGACTGGGCCATGGGCTGGCTGCGCAGGCGCGCAACGAAGTCGGTCACCTGGGCACTGAGGGCGTCGCCCGCCTGCGGCACCTGGCTGCGCACGATGGCCAGCTCGCGCTCGCGATCGGGATAGTCCAGCCATTGGTACAGGCAGCGGCGCTTGACGGCGTCATTCAGATCGCGCGTGCGGTTGCTGGTGAGAAGGGTGAGCGGCGCCGCAGCGGCCCGCAGGGTGCCCCACTCAGGGATGGTGACCTGGTACTCGCCCAGGTATTCCAGCAGGAAGGCTTCGAAGGGTTCATCGGCGCGGTCGACTTCGTCGATCAGCAGCACCGCGCCGGGGGGAGGAGCTTCCAGCGCCTGCAGCAGGGGACGTCGAATCAGGTAGCGAGCCTGGTAGACCTCGCGCTCGATCTGCTCCGGGGTGGCCGAGGCCTGGGCCGCGCGCATGTGCAGCAGTTGCGCGGTGTGGTTCCACTCGTAGAGGGCTTCGCGCAGCTCCATGCCGTCGTAGCACTGCAGCCGCAAGAGGGGCCGGCCCAGGGCCACCGCCAGGGCCTTGGCCAGCTCGGTCTTGCCCACGCCGGGTTCGCCCTCGAGCAGCAGCGGACGCTCCAGGCGCAGGGCCAGGAACACGGCGGTGACCAGCTGCCGAGGGGCGTGGTAGCCCGCGGCTTGCAGCGCGCCGGAGAGGCCGTCGAGGGTGTCCAGGCGGGCGGGCACCCGGTTTATCCGTTCGCTTGCCGCACCGCGGCTTGCGTCTGGACCGTGACCAGATGGGCGCGGTAGGCGGCACTGGCATGCAGGTCGCCGCTGAAGGCGCTGGCATCAATCGCCACCCCTTGCACCGCCTCCGGGGTGAAGCTCTTGGTGAGTGCCGCCTCGAGGCCGGCATGGCGCATCACGCCATTGCCACCGCCCGTGATCGCCACCCGCACCCCGCTGGCGGTCTTGGCGACGAACACCCCCAGCAGCGCAAAGCGCGAGGCGGGCTGGCGGAACTTGGCGTAGGCCGCTTTTTCGGGCACCGGAAAGCGGATCGCGGTGATCAACTCGCCGGGCTGCAAGGCGGTGGTGTACAGGCCCTGGAAGAAGTCGTCGGCCGCGATCTGCCGGCGGTCGGTGACGACCGTGGCGCCCAGGGCCAGCACCGCGCTGGGGTAGCAGGCGGCGGGGTCGTTGTTGGCGACCGAGCCGCCCATCGTGCCCATGGCGCGGACCTGCCGGTCGCCGATGCCTTCGGCCAGAGCCGCCAGGCCAGGCAGGTGCTTGCGCACGTCAGCGCTGGCAGCCACGTCCTGGTGGCGGGTCATGGCGCCAATGACCAGGGTCTTGCCGTCCATGCAGATGCCCCGCAGGTCGGCGATCGCGCCGAGGTCGACCAGCTGCTCGGGGCGCAGCAGGCGCTGCTTCATGGCGGCGATCAGGGTCTGGCCGCCAGCCAGGACCTGCGCGCCACCATCCGCCAGGCGCTGGGCGTCGGCGAGGGTCTTGGGTTGTTCGAGGTTGAAGGCGTACATGGCGGATCTCCTTACTTGGCCGCCTGGATGGCCTGCCACACGCGGTGCGGGGTGGCAGGCATGTCCAGGTCCTTGACGCCCAGAGGCGCCAAGGCGTCGAGCACGGCGTTGATCACGGCGGGGGGCGAGGCGATCGCGCCGGCTTCGGCGCAGCCCTTGGTGCCCAGGGGGTTGGTGGTGCAGGGCGTGACCACATGGCCGAGGCGGAACTCGGGCATGTCGTCGGCGCGCGGCATGGTGTAGT
>JACCDL010644666.1_pt1 | contig 20119 bp, 16 predicted proteins | sample 7441931 | NCBI WGS metagenome assembly JACCDL01 (sample SAMN15323437, study PRJNA562643) | freshwater metagenome | isolation source: river surface water | place: USA:Blue River Watershed | collected 2017-08-16 | reverse complement strand
TCTTCTGACCCCACTTGAACTCGATCACGAGGTGGTAGTCGCGGTAGGCGCCGAGGGTGGTGATGGCGCCGTAACCTTCGCCGCTCACGACGAAGTTGCCGTCCGGACCGAACTTGAAGACGGACTTCGGTTCGCCGGCGATGTCAGCCTTCGGATTGACGAAGAGCTCGGATTCTCCCTTGCGGAAAAGTTCGAGCAGGTCGATTTTCTGGGTGACGGCCTGCGCGACGGGTTCTGGCGGCAGGACTATCTTGGCGACCGGCGACTTGCTCTGCGCGGAAACTCCGAGGACGGACAACAGCGCGAGCACGCAGGCGGCGAGGGGTGGGGTTCTCATGGGATGAAAGAGGAAGAGGGGCGAAGGGCCTACGATGTTCCAACGCTCCCGCCACTCTTCAACCCTTTCGCACCTAATGAGCGGAATAGGTCATTATCCGAGCGGAATTAGATAGGTCGGGACAGCACCACGTGCTGTCCTAGTTGCAGCCACTCTCAGGTGGCGGGTGGCAGGTGGCTGGAAACCTGCCCTCTGTCATCCATTCCATCCCCCACCCAATACTCCATACTCGATACTCTATACTCGCACTTCTCTATGCTCTCACTTCCCGCTTCAGCGCGACGACCGCCACCTTCAGCTCCCGGGTCCGCTCCTTGACGTCACCCGTCGGGTCCATCGGCGCGCCGATGATGATCGTGACGCCCCGCCGATAGAACGGCCAGAGGCAGAACAAGAGCATGTTCTGCACCGTGATCGAAAAAGGAGTCACCCAGCGACCGGGGTAATTGCCATAATGGAAATAGACCGGGACCATCGGCACGCCGGCCTGCTGGGCGATGCGCACTGCGCCGGTCTTGAAGGGCAGCTCGGCGTCGCCCAAGGCCTCGACGAGCCCCGTCGGACAGATCGCCACCGTCTGCCCCTGCTTAAGCAACGCCACGGCATCATCGATCGAGACCTGGACGAAGCCCCAGCGGAGCGCGTATTTCTTCAGGAAAGGAAAGCTGAACACCAAGGGATGTACGAGCAGGCGCGCCGAGGCGCGGATCATCCCGAACAGGAAGACGTCCCGGTAGCTGTTATGATTCCCGCACAGCAGCACCGGTCCCTCCGGCAAAGTCCCGACGACCTTCACCTCGCCGACCAGCATCCGCACCAGCGAAACCGCCGGACGAGGAACGTCATGCAAAGGCTCGCCTGCGGACATGGACGAATCATAGTCCCACCAACCCCTGAAGCAACCCCTACTCATGCGCCTGCTTGTCTTGCTCAGCCTACTCGCGATGAACCTCCTCGCCGCCGAAGAAGAAAAGATCGTCATCTGGAAGATGGACGACGTCCGCGCCGGCGAGAGGAAACGCCTGGCCCAAGGTTTCAAGCGATTGGCTGAATGGGCGAAAACCGAGAAGACCGTCGTGACGATGGGTGTAATCTGCGATTCCCTCGCCCAGCCCAACTCCGACGACGTCGCCTGGATCAAGGCCAACGCGGTCGAGAACGGCGGCGTCGTCGAGTTCTGGCACCACGGCTGGGATCACCGCAGCTGGACCGACGCCACCGGCAAGCAGCAGTGGGAGTTCCGCGGACCCGACATCGCCGCCCAGGCCAAGCACCTCAGGGACGCGCAGGCCATCTTCAAGCAGACCACCGGCCTGACCTTCCGCGTCTTCGGCGCGCCGTTCAATCAGGCCGATGACGCCACCATCGCGGCCATGGACGCCGTCCCCGAGGTCAGCATCTGGATGTACCCGCCCAAGAACGAGACCAAGCGCAAAGCCCTCGGTCGCACGCTTAATATCGAAGTGGCCACCGGCAAGGTCAGCTACGCCAAATTCGCCCAAGATTACGCCGCCAAGAAACCCACCTACATGATGCTCCTCCAAGGCCACTGCGGCATGTGGAATGACGACTCCTTCAACGACTTCGTCAAGATCGCCGCCCTCCTCAAGCAGGACGGCTGGATCACCTTGACCGCCGCCCAATACGCCGAGAGGACCCGCAAGAAGTAGGGCGGAGAAGAAAGCAGGCGGCACGCCTCGCCGCAGACCTGACGACCATCGCCGAACCGGAGGACTCTCGCTCCTCCAGCCTTCGTGCCCTCTGGCCCTCAGGCCCACGAGTCCTCCGTTAAACTGGCGGAGAGGGAGGGATTCGAACCCCCGGAGCCTTGCGGCTCGGCTGATTTCAAGTCAGCTGCAATCGACCACTCTGCCACCTCTCCGTAAGCCGGATTCAACGGCGGCTGGGGTCTTCCCTCAAGCGGATTCGGTGCCTAACCCTTGGGCTTTCTCCTGTTTTCCCAAGCGCGCGGTATTCGGCGTGGATGCGCGCATGAGCACCTGCGTCCGCGTCGAGGAGATCGACGGCCCCTACGGCCCTTTCGCCATCGGCGAACGCGCCATCCAACGGCTCTGGGCCTCGGGCGAAGTCCGCGGCCCGATGGCCGCCGCTTCCGGCGCGACGATCGAAATCCTCCATCCGGGCGACTGGAACCGCGGCGCCGGCCCGGACTTCCTGGCGGCGGAGATCCTCGTCGACGGCCGACGTCTCCGCGGCGACATCGAGATCCACCTGCGCTGCGCCGACTGGAACGCCCATGGCCACGACCGCGATCCGCACTTCGGCGGCGTGATCCTGCACGCGGTCCTGCTCCCCGGGACGAAGGACGTGACGACGCACTCGGGTCATCGCCCGGAGACGGTGGTGCTCCTGCCCTACCTGCCGCGCGACCTTGAGGACCTCGCCGAGGAAGACGCGCTCCTCGAACTCCGCGGCCGCTCGCGGGAGGTCGCCCGTCGCGTGCTCGCCGCCGAACCGAACCTGGTGCTCGGCCTCCGTCGCCGCGCCCTCGAGCGTTTCCGCAACAAGACCAAGCACGCCCGGGCACGCGTGAAGGAGGTCGGCTGGGACGCCGCCTGCCACGAGCTCTTCGTCGAAGCCCTCGGTCTCGGCGGCAACCGCGCCCCGATGTCCGAACTGGCCCGCAGCCATCCGCCGGAAGAGATGCTCATCCTCGGACTCGACGCGCTCTACATGGAAAAATGCGGACGGTGGCGTCTGCGTGGCCTCCGCCCGGCGGGCCACCCGCACCGGCGGCTCGCCCAATACCTCGAACTCCACCGCCGACGTCCTGACTGGCGAGAACGCCTCCGCGACTGGGCCCTCGCCCTGCCCGCCTCACCCCTCAAGTCCGCCCGCCGTCGGCTGATCGACGAGGTCTTCGCCTGCCTGCTCTCCGACGGGCGCGCGGACACCCTCTGTATCAACGCCTTGCTCCCCTTGCTGCAGGACGCACGTCATTCCATGGACCGGAGCTGGCTCGATTGGCCCCCCGGACATCACCCCGACGACATCCAAGACGCCCGCGGACTCGTCGGCCTGACCGGGGCCGCCCGTAACTGGGAGGTCCAGGGCATCCTCGACGTGCTCCGTCGCTCGCTCGCCGACCCGGAAGGACCCGCCCAGCCCGGGCCTGAAATATTCCGGAAAATTTTGTCCAAACCAGACGAGTGATGGAAAGTATATCCAAAGTATGGCCGCCCTCCTGCCACCCGAGCACGACGCCTTCCTCCGCCACTACTCGGTGCATGAGCCCGCGGTACGCGCCTTCGTGCGCATGCTCGTCCCGTCCGCCGCCGATGCGGCCGACGTGATGCAGGAGGTCGCCATCGTGCTCTGGCGGAAGTTCGGTGAATACGACGAGTCCCGCGATTTCCGCGGCTGGGCGTTCGGCGTGGCGAAGATGAAGGTGCTTGCGTGGCAGCGCGACCGTGGACGTGAGCGTCGGGTCTTCGCCGGCGACCTGACGGAACTCCTCGCCGCCGAAGCCGAGGCCGACGCCGACCGCCTCGCCGCCCAGCGCGCCGCCCTGATCAACTGCGTCGACCGGCTGCCCGACGACCAACGCCGCTTCCTGGATGCCGCCTACTCCGGCGAACGGCGCGTGCACGAACTGGCGGCCGATTTCGGCGGCAGCGTCGACGCTACCTACAAGCGGCTGCATCGCCTACGCCTCGCCCTCACCACCTGCACCCGCAACCTACTTTCCCAACAAGGATGGACCTGAACCCTGAAGACCCACGCTGGGAACTAATCCGAGCCTACGCGGACGGCTCCGCCGACGAGCCCGCCCTGCGCGCCCTCGAAGAGGCCCTGCGCAACGACCCAACCCTACGTGCCCGCTTCCGCGACTACCTGAACGTGGACGGCTCACTCGCACTCCATGCCTTGGGCACCTCCGCCCGTCTGGCCGCACAGTCCGAGCGTCGACCCAGCAGGATAAGGCTGGCCGCCGGGGTGACCGCCGTGCTGGCCATCGCCATCACGACCTGGCTAGCCCTCCGTTATGAAGCCCCTTGCGCCGAGATGATCGAAGCTCGCTCCGCCCGCTGGGAGAACAGCACCCTCCCGACGGCGCCCGGCAGCCGATTATCGGTCGGCATCCTCCGCCTCACGGATGGGCTGGCCCAGCTCCGCTTCGCCTCTGGCGCGGATGTCACGCTCGAAGGCCCGGCCGAACTCGAACTCCTCGGACCGAACCTCTGCCGGCTCCATCGCGGATCCTTGGTCGCCCACGTCCCGGCCGAAGCACGCGGCTTCACCGTCCTCACCAAAGCCGCCACGCTCATTGACCATGGCACCGACTTCGGCCTGAGCGCGGATGGCATCGGGCATGCGAAAGTCCATGTGATGCAGGGCGCAGTCGAACTACGCCACGCCAATGGCCTGCCTCCGGTACGTCTGACCACTCAAGAGACGGCCGCGATCACGCCGCAGAAACTCCTTCCCGCCACCCGCCTGGAAGCCGAGCCCACGCTCCGACCGAGTGACCCCGAAGGGATACCCTCCGCCTACATGGCCTCGAGCCGCGATGGGCGCGGGGCGGCCGCGACGGTGACGGAATCCGCCACGACTTCCCATCGCTCGTCGGAGCTCTTGCTACTGAAGCACTGCGCGGAGCCGGGTTACGGCCGCAAGATCGTGCTCCGCTTCGACCTCAGTCAGGCCGGAGCGGTCACGACACTGCGTTCCGGCGAACTCCGTCTCCAGATGGCCCCGTCAGGTTTCGGCTTCGCCTCCCGCGGCGGCGACGCCCGACTGGTCGCCTACGCCGTGACCGCCGACCAAGCCGATGACTGGTCCGCCTCCAATCTTAGCTGGGAACATCAACCGGCGTTCCATGCCGACGCCGGGCAAGTGGATGCGACGCAGGCGGCCCGGCTCGGCGAGACGACGATTCCGCGCGGCGTCCAACAAGGCACCGTGACCATCCCGCTCTCGGGACTCGAAGCCGTGTTCGCCCGGGATCGTAACCGCCTGCTTACGCTGGTGATCGTCCGAGAAAGCCGCATCGAACAACCCGGCGGACTTGTGCTCGGCTTCGCCGGCAACCAACACCCAACCCTCGCTGCGCCGGTCCTGATCCTGCGCTGATACCACACCTCCTCATCCTACCTACCCCCATGAGCCTTACCCGCCTACCCAGCCTCCTGCTTCTGGCCGCCTGCACCATTGCGACGGACGCCAAGGAACTCCCCAGACCGACGAACCCGAATCCGGGACTGAAATATTACTACCCAGTGCCGAAGGTCGCCGAGCCGAAGACCTACGACTTCGACGTCGTGATCTACGGCGCCAGCCCCGCGGCGGTCTCCGCCGCCTGCCAGGCGAAGAGGATGGGCAAGACGGCCGCCATCTTCGTCTTCCGCCGCCACGTCGGCGGGATGTCTTCCTCCGGCCTGAGCGACGTGGACTATGGCAAGAAGGAATCCATCGGCGGGATGGCGAAGACGGTCTTCCTCGATTTTTTCAAGAAGCAGGTCCAGAGCCCCGCCGAAGTCGAGACGCTCTTCCTGACGATGCTCGCCGACCTCGACGTCCCGGTCTTCTTCGAACACCGCCTCGCGCAGGTCGAGAAGCAGGGCGACCGCCTCACGAGGCTCGTCTTCGAGAACGGCAACAGCGCCCGCGGCAAGGTCTTCCTCGATACCACCTACGAAGGCGACCTGATGGCCCGCGCGGGGGTCTCGCAGGTCGCCGGCCGCGAAGCCAACGCCGACTTCGGCGAGAAGCTCAACGGCATCCAGATCGGCGCCCGCTCCGCGCCCCATAACTTCCAGTGGCGCGTAGACCCCTATGTCGTCCCAGGCGACCCCCGCAGCGGCGTCATCGAAGGGGTCGACGGCTCGCCTTATGCCGCCGAAGACCACGGCAAGGCCGATAAGCGCTACCAGCCCTTCTGTTTCCGCGTCTTCGCCACCAAGAAGGACCCCCTACCCTGGCCCAGGCCCGCCGATTACCGTCCCGCCCGCTACGAGCTACTGAAGCGCTACGTGAACGCGGCGCCAGATTCCGCTTGGTGGAACCTCGTCTACTCCCGCGGCCCGCTGAAACTCAACGAAGGCGACTGCAACAGCGCCGGACCGGTCTCGCTGGACTACGTCGGCGGCAGTTTCGGCTGGGCCGAGGGCACCTACGAGGAACGCGAGAAGATCTTCCAGGACCACGTGAACTACCAGCAGGGCTACCTCTACTTCCTCGCCAACGACCCGAGCATTCCCGCCGAGCTCCGCGCCCGCGTCGCGCAGTTCGGCCTGCCGAAGAAGGAATTCCCCGAGACCGCCGGCTGGCCGCACGAACTATACGTCCGCGAGGGTCGTCGTCTCCGCGGGGATTACGTGCTCACCGAGCATGACTGCCTCGGGAAGACGAGCGTCGAGGACTCGGTCGGGCTAGGCAGCTTCATCATGGATTCGCACGTCGTGCGCCGGATCATCTACAAGACGGCCAAGGACGCCCACATCACCCACCTGCGCACCTCCAAGCCCGAAGAGATCACCGACGCCCAGCGCGATTGGCAGGGCGACATGGTCGGTGTCGAAGGCCAGTTCGACTACGCGGTGCCGAAGCCCTACCGCATCAGTTATCGCGCGATCCGGCCGAAGAAGAGCGAGTGCGTCAACCTGCTCGTCCCCACGGTCATCTCCTCCACCCACCCGGCCTTCGGTTCCTCGCGCATGGAGCCGGTCTTCATGATCCTCGGCCAGAGCGCCGGCGCCGCGGCCGCCCTTGCCATCGACGGCTCCCTCGCCGTCCAGGACGTCGACTACGCGAAGCTGCGGGAAATCCTCCTCAAGGAAGGCCAGAAGCTGGACTGACCTGCGTCGACCTCTCCACGAAAAAGGCCCCGTCACCGGGGCCTTTTCTTTGGATCCAAGCCTCCGGCTTAGGCCATCATCTTCCGCGCCTTCTCGAGCGAGACAGCGAGACGGTCGACTTCCTCGAGGGTGTTGTAGAACGCGAACGAAGCGCGGGCGGTGCCGCTGAGTCCGTAATGCTTCATCAGCGGCATGCAGCAATGGTGGCCGGTGCGGATGGCGATGCCGTCCGCGTCGAGCAGCGTGCCGACGTCGTGCGGGTGGCCTCCCTCGAGGTTGAAAGAGATCACGGCGACCTTCTCAGGGGCTTCGCCCACGATGGTGAGTCCTTTGATGGCCTTGAGTCGCTCGGTGGCCGCGGCGAGCAGGACCTGCTCATGCGCATGCGCGGCCTCCTGGATGGGCATCACGTAATCCAAGGCGACGCCGAGGGCGATGGCTCCGGAGATGTCCGGCGTGCCGGCTTCGAAACGCTCCGGGGCCTCGCGGAAAGTGGTGCCGGCGAAGTCGACCTTGCGGATCATGTCGCCTCCGAACTGATAGGGCGGCATGGCGTCGAGCAGCTCCGGGCGCCCCCAGAGCACGCCGATGCCGGTCGGACCGAAGGTCTTATGTCCGGAGAAGGCGTAGAAGTCACAACCGAGCGCGGGGACGTCGACCTTGAAGTGCGCGGCGGCCTGACAGCCGTCGATGAGCACCACGGCGCCCGCAGCCTTGGCGAGACGGGTCATCTCGGCGGCGGGATTGACGGTGCCGAGCGCGTTGGAGACGTGCGCGAAGGCGACGACCTTGGTGCGGGCGGAAAGCAACCCCTGGAAGGCCACGAGGTCGACCTCTCCGCACGGCGTGACGGGCGCGACGACGACCTTGGCGCCGGTCCGCTCGGCGATGACCTGCCAAGGCACGATGTTGGCGTGGTGCTCGAGATGGGTGAGCAGGATCTCATCGCCGGCCTGCAGGTTGGCCCGGCCCCAGCATTCGGCGACCAGGTTGATGCCTTCGGTGGCGCCGCGGACGAAGACGCAGCCCCGGGTGTCCTTGAGCCCGAGGAACTTCGCGACGGAGCCGCGGGCGGCTTCGTAGGCCGTGGTGGCCTCCTCGCTCAGGAGATGGACGCCCCGATGGACGTTCGCGTTCTGCTCGGAATAATAGCGCTCGAGGGCCCGGATGACGGCCGTGGGCTTCTGGGAGGTCGCCGCGTTGTCGAGGTAGGTCAGCAGGCGGCCGCGCACGGAACGTCCCAGGATCGGGAAGTCCTTGCGGCAGGCGGCGACGTCGAACACGGGCATGAGGCCGAACGTAGGAGGACCCGGGCGGGGCGCAACCGGGAAGCGAACTTCAGGGCGCCGGCGGCAGGCGCACGGCCTTGCGGATGTACGCGGGCACGTCGACGTCCTGGCCGTCGATGAACGTCATGGGCGTGCCGCCGAACAAGCCGCGACGCATCGATTCCTCCGTCGCGAACTCGAAGATCGGCTGGGCGGGATCCTCGCCCTTTCCACCCTTCTTCGTCTTGGCGGGGGGCTTGGGCGCGGGCAGCGAAGCACCGAGGACCGAGACTTCGATGCGGTCTCCGAGCGCGGGCTCGACGCGCGCGCAGAGGATCGTGGAGGTCTCGCCGCCGAAACGCGCGCGGACCGCGGCGACCGCCTCGAAGGCTTCGGTCGAGGTCATCGCGGGACCGCCGGCGACGTGCACGAAGAGCGAGGCGACCTTGGCCACGGCGCCGGGCGCATGGGCCAGCGGACATTCGATGGCGGCGCGCGCGGCCTTCATGGCGGCGCCTTCGCCTTCGCCCACGCCGAAGGCGAAGAGCGTCGGCGAACCGGGCGTCGAGAGCAGCGAGCGCAAGGAGGAAGGATCGACGGCGATGAGCGCGCCCGGCGCGAACGCGCTGGCGAGACCGCGCAGGGCTCCGCCCACCCAGGCGTCGGCCGCGGCGAAGGATTCCGACAACGGGGCGTCCGGCGCCACCTGCTGCAAGAGGAGATCGTTGTGCACCACGACGAGGCCGTGGCACTTCTGGCCGATCTTGACGGCGGCCTCGTTGGCCTGACGCATCCGGCGTTCGCCTTCATGCGAGAAAGGCATCGTCGCGAAGGCGAGCACGGTCGCGCCCGTCTCCGCCGCGAAGCCGGCGACCGTCGCGGCGGCGCCGCTGCCCGTGCCGCCGCCGAGGCCGGTCACGAGCACGACGACCGGCACGCCGGTGAAGAGACGACGCAGGGCCGGCTCCTCCGCTTCGGCGGAAGCCAGGCCGAGGGCGGCCTCGCCGCCGGTGCCCATCCCGCGCGTCTGCGCACGGCCGAGCTGCAGGCTCGTGCCGGGTCCGCCGACGGCCAAGGCGCGCGCGTCGGTGTCGAGCAGGGCCACGGAGACCTCGGCGGGGAGCTGGGCCGAGAGCCGGGTGACCATGGCGCAGCCCGCGCCGCCGAGGCCGACCAGCAGGATGGAAGCGGGCGTGGCCATCTCAGAGGCGGAAGAGCGCCTTGACCTGGGCGAGGAAGCCGCGGGGACGGACGACGGCCGGCGGGGCGTCGGCCAAGGCCGCGGTCATGAGGCCGACGACGCCCGCGTACTCGGGCTTGCGCAGTGATTCGTTCTCGAAGTCCGGCACGCCGACGCGGGCCGAGACGCCCGTGACGAGCTGGACCGCCTCCGCCGCATCGGCGAGGTTGGCCGAGCCGCCGGTGAGGATCACGCCCGAGGGGATCATGTTCTGGTCGAGGCGCACGGCGTGGCCGGGGAAGATCTGCTCGAGGCGACGAAGCACGTCCTTGCGGACGAACTCGATCGTCTCCTGATAGCGGAGCGAAAGCACCTGGGTGATCGTGCCACGGTTGAACTGCTGGTCGCCCACGCCCTTGTCGCCGTCCTTCCAGATGGTCTGGTTGACGTCGCTCTCGCGATGGAGCGCCGAGCCGAAGCGCTGCTTGAGGTCCTCGGCCGTCTCGCGGCTGATGCGCAGCGCGACGCTGAGGTCGTTGGTGAGGTGCTCGCCGCCCACGGGGATCGAGCCCGCGCAGAGGATGTGCTCCTTGTAGTAGAGGATCCAGTCGGTCGTGCCGGCGCCCATGTCGACCACGAGCACCCCGCCCTGCTTGTCCGCGTCGCTCGCCGTCGCGCAGGCGGCGGCGTGGCTGGCGAGGATGAAGTCACGCACGCGGATGCTGAGGCCGTTGACCATGCCGACGCGCATGCGCATGTTGCCTTCTTCCATCGTCACGCGCCAGAAGTTCACCTCGAGGCGCTTGCCCGTCATGCCGACGGCGTTGCCGACCGCGCGATTGTCCAGCATCGTCGGCTGCCGCATGTAGAGCAGCGTGCTGCGGCCCGCCGGCGGCTCGAGGCGCTTGGCCGAGGCGACCGCGTCCGCGACGTCCTTGGCGGTGACCTTGCCGTCGTGCGCGGGCACGGCGATGAAACCCTTCACGCGCTCGCCTTCGGCGGCCGGTCCGGACAACGAGAGATAGACCTGCTCGACCGCGCGCCCGGAGCCGCGCTCGATGTCGTTCACGACCTCATGCACGCAATGGGTGAGCTTCTCGAGGTCGGTGACGGTGCCCTTGACGACGCCTTCCGTACGGCGCTCGCTGAAGCTGAGCATGCGGGCCTTGCCGTCGATGACCTGTCCGAGGAGGCTGGCGGTCTTGTGCGTGCCGATGTCGATGACGGCGATGAGGGACGGAAGGGGCTTGGGGGTCATCGGAGAGGGAGGGCGGCGGGGGCGGTCACGGGTACGAGGCGAGGTTCGGGGACGGGCGAAGCGGCGTTGGTGCGGTTCTGGATGGACATCTTGAGCACGTAGGCCGACGCGGTGGCGCCGGGCCGGCGCAGGAGTTCGTCGACGTTGATGCGGCCGAGCAGCACGAGCTCGTTGCGCCAGTTGGCCGTGGAGAAGACGATCTCGGCCAAGGCGGGCCGGTCCATCGGCTGGGTGCCGGGGCGGACGGTGACGCGGAGGTTCGAGCCGGGCGAATCCTCCTGCGCGCCGAAGCAGTCGCGCAGGGAGACGGCCGACCACTGCTTGTAGAGCTGCGGATAGCTCGTGCGTACGGTCAGCAGGAAGGGCGCGGCGATCTCGATGCCGTCGATGAGCAGGTCGTCGTCCGTCCCGGTCGAGCGGAAATGCTGGATCTCCGGCAGGTTGCGGACCGCCTGTTCGGGGTAACCGACGCCGGCGAAGGTCTTTCCGTCGGCGGCCACGAGACGCACCTGCATCGCGGCGTTCTTCTCGGCGAGGCTCACGATCTTGGCGACGGCGAGCCGTTCGCGCAGGGTGATCTCGAGCGTGCCGTCGCCGCGCCGGCGCACGTCGGCCGCGACGACCTGGTTGTCGGCCTCGAGCTCGGCCTTGATGGAACGGACGTCACGCGCGAAGCCTTCGGGGCCCGCGGCGACGACCTTCTTCACGAAGGCTTCGGAAAGGAAGCCGTCCGTCTGGAAACGCAGCTTGGCGGCGGGCGCGCCGGCCGTGGACTCGTCGACCGCCCACCAGAGCAGCGCGAGGAGCACGCCGAGGAAGAGCGCGGCGACGACGGTCGGCAGCTTGGAGCGCACCACGCGCTTGCGGCCGAGTTCGCCGGCGGGCACGCGTTGCACGTCCTGCGGCACGAGGGCGCGCCAGTCACGGTCGGCCTGCCCGCGGAAGGCGTCGCGACGTCGGCCGAACAAGGAATCGAAGAGGCCCATGGTCAGCGGCGGTCAGGTCGGGTGGCGCGCGCGAGGGCCGGGGCGGCCATGCGGCGCACGAGCGCGGGGAAATCGAGCCCGACGCAGGAAGCGCTCTTGGGCATCAGGCTGGTGGCGGTCATGCCGGGCATCGTATTGATCTCGAGGAAATAGAAGCGGCCGTCCGGCTCAAGGAAGACATCCGCGCGGGCGAAGTCCCGGCAGCCGCAGGCGGCGAAGAGGCGGGCGGCGGCCTCGCCGATGGCGACGGTGAGCTCGGCGGGGATCGGCGCGGGGAAAAGGTACTCCGAGGCGCCCTTGGTGTACTTGGTCCGGTAATCGTAGACCCCGGTGAGCGGGACGATCTCGACGAGGCCCATGGGGCGGCCGTCCAGCAGGCCGATCGACATCTCGCGACCGCGGAGGCGGCGCTCGGCCATCCACTGGCCGGAGGCCGGGATCTCGGCCAGGGCCTTGGCCACGGCGGCCTCCCCTTCCAGCATGTAGAGACCGACGCTGCTACCCTGGTCGGAGGGCTTGATCACCAGATGTTCGCCCAAGGCGGCCACGAGCGCGACGGCCGTCGGCTTGGCGGCGCCCGCGAAGGCGACTTCGGGAATGGCCGGGACCCCGGCGGCGCGCATGGCCTGCTTGGTCGCGACCTTATCCATGCAGAGCCGGTTGGCGGCCGAAGCACACCCGGCGAAGGCGATCCCGCGGGCTTCGAGTTCGGCTTGGGCGCGGCCGTCTTCGCCCCAGCCGCCGTGCAGGACGGGGAAGACGACGTGCTGGGCGGCGTCGAGCCAATCGGGCAAGGCGTCGGCCGTCAGTTCGACGAGCCGGGCGCCGGGCAGGACTTCCGCCACGGCCTGGCCGGAACGGAGCGAGACCTCGCGTTCGGAGGAAAGACCTCCGCAGAGGATGACGATCTGGCGGGCGTCGCTCATAGGAGTTCCTTCCATTCGCGTCCGAGCGCGACGATCTCCGGCTGGAGCTCGACGCCCTGGCGGGCTTTCACCTCGGCACGGACCGTCCGCATGAGCGCGAGGAAATCCGCGGCCTTGGCGTCGCCGGCATTGACGAGGAAGTTGGCGTGGGTCGGCGAGACGGAGACGGGGCCGACGGCGCGGCCTTTGAGCCCGCTGAGGTCGATGAGCCGGCCGGCCTTGTCGCCCTCGGGATTGCGGAAGACGCAACCGGCGCTCGCTTCGCGCGGCTGCGAAGCGCGACGACGCGCGGCCAGTTCGTCCATGCGGCCGCGGATGGCGGCCGGATCGTCGGCCGAAGGGGAACGCAGGACGGCGGAGAGGACGACGGCTCCGTGCAGCTGCGGGCAATCGCGGTAGAGGGCGTCGAAACAGTCGCGACGCGCGGCGCGCACGCGGCCCTGCGGCGTCAGCCATTCGATGGATTCGACGACGTCGAAGATCCAGCCGCCCATCGCGCCGGCGTTCATGCGCAAGGAGCCGCCGACGGTGCCGGGAATGCCTTCGAGGAATTCGAAGCCGGTGCGGCCTTCGCGCGCGGCCACGCCGCACAGCTCCTTGAGGCGGGTGCCGCCGCCGACGCGGAAACGGCCTTCGCCGAGATCGGTCACGGCGCCCCAGCGGGCCGCGTCGAGATGCAGGATGAGGCCGTCATAACCTTCGTCAGGCACGAGGAGATTGGAACCACGGCCGAGCACGAACCACCGGAGGTCGAGTTCGGCCGCCGCGCGCAGGAGGGTGACGAGGTCGTCGACGGAAGCAGGTTCGGCGTACCAGCGGGCCGCGCCGCCGAGGCCCAGCGTGGTGCGACGGGCGAGCGGTTCGTTGGCGCGGAGGACGCAGTCCGGGGAAAGACGGCCGGCGACGAGGTCGGGCAGGTCCGCGGTCAGGACGCCTTCGCCGCGACGGCGCAGCACTTTGGCGTAAGCCTCGGCGTCGCGCTCGATGTCGCCGGCGCCCACGAAGGCCACCACGGTGTCGGCGCCCTCGGCGAGCGCGTCGAGCAGGGCCGGCAGCGCGCGGCGGTCCTCGACGAGACGGTGCGCGGAACCGGCGACGATCGCGTCCGACCCGCCGCCTTCGACGGCGGCTTCGCCCGCGGAATAGACCGGCAGCACGAGCGCCTGGTCGGCCACGGCGAGCGCGTCGCGGAACTCGCGGGCATACTGGCGCGTGCGGGTGTGGCGATGCGGCTGGAAGACGACGAGCAGCCTGCCGGCGTGCGTCTCGCGCACCCACTGGAGGAGCGCCGCGATCTCCGTCGGATGGTGGGCGTAGTCGGCGAGCACGCGCAGGCCGGTGCGTTCGAAGAGGACGTCCTGCCGGCGACGGATGCCGCGCCAGCGGGCGAGCGGTTCGGCGACGAGTCCGCCCGTGATGAAGTGCGTGACCGCGAGCGCCAGCGCGGCGTTGGAGCGGTTGAAGGTGCCCGCGACGGGCAGGTTGAACTGGCCCGCGGGGAAACGTCCGCCGAGCGCCACGACCGACGAGGAATGACCGCCCTGCACGAGCCGGCAGGAGTAGTCGCCTGCGTCGCCGACGCGGATGACCGGCACCTTGAGGCCGGCGACGAGGCGCTCGAGGCGTTCGTTGCCGACGGGGATCACGACGGCGGAACGGGTGCGTTCGAAGAGCGCCCGGAAGACGGCCTCGAGCGCGGCTTCGTCGCGGTAGTAGTCGGGATGATCCCAGTCGAGGTTCACCGCCACGGTGACGTCGGGCGAGAACGCCCCGATCGTGCCGTCGCTCTCATCGACCTCCGCGACGACCCAGGGCGAAGCCGCCGAGGCGCGCGCGGGCGGGAACGTCGGGTCGCGGAAGAGCCCGCCGAGCACGTAGCCGAAGTCGGCGCCCGCGCTGGCGAGCGCGGCGACGAGCAGGCCGCAGGTGGTGGTCTTGCCGTGGCTGCCGCATACGGCGACGAAGCGTCGTCCGGCGACGGCTTCGGCGAGGAGTTCGCCGCGACGCAAGGTGCGCACGCCATGGGCTTCGGCGAGCGCGAGCGCGGGATGACCGGGCTTCACCGCGCTGGAGCGGCCGACGACGGTCGGACGACGGCCCGCGGCCCAGGGATCGCGCAGGAGCGGCACTTCGCCGTTGGCGAGCTGGAGCTCCATCGGGCTGCCGGTCGCGTCATCCCAGCCGGAGACCTCCCAGCCGTCGCCCTTCAGGTAGAGCGCGAGCGGGCCGACGCCCATGCCGCACGCCCCGAGCATCCAGGCGGACCCGCTCATGCGGCGGCGCCGCCGGCGAGGGCGACGGTCTCCGTGGCGAGGGCTTCCCAACGGTTGGCCGCGTCGGCCAGCGCGAGCGCGTCGCGCATGGCGGCGAGCGCCGCGTTGTCATGCAGGCGGCCGAAGACGACCTCGGCGAGGCGGTCCAGCTCCGCCTCGGGCAGGAGGAGCGCGGCGCCGGTCCGCGCGCTTTCGCGGGCGTTGGCCGTCTGATGGTCGTCGGCCGCGGACGGCAGCGGGATGAGGACGGCGGGCGTCCGGCAGGTCGCGAGCTCGGCGAGCGTACCCGCGCCGGCGCGGGCGACCGCGAGGTCGGCGGCGGAATAGGCCGCGGCCATCTGATGGCAGAACGGCAGGAACTTGACCACGGACTGCGGCGTCCGCACCTCGTCCTCGCGGCCGCCGGGACCGGTGAGGCAGAGCACGTGCACGCCGCGCCCGGCGAAATCCGCGAGATGGGCCTCGACCCAACGATTGAGCCGCGCGGCGCCCTGGCTGCCGCCGACGACGAGCACGAGGCGGCCGGCAGGCGGCAGTCCGAGCGCGCGGCGCGCGGCCTCGCGGGCTTCCGGGCGGATCTCGGCGCGCACGGGATAGCCGGAATCATGCTGCCGCTCCGCGGCGACGCCCGGCAGACGCACGCCCGCAGGGAGGTGGACCGAAGCCGCGAAACGCGCGATGAGCCGCACGGCCTTGCCGGGGCGGCGGTTCGCCTCATGCACGAGGACGGGCACGCCGGCGAGGCGGCACGCGAGCGCGGGCGCGAGGCTCATGAAGCCTCCGAAACAGACGAGCGCCGAGGGACGGAACTCCCGCAGCAGGCGCCACGAGGACCAGACGGCGCCGAGGAGCGCGGGAAAGAAGAGCAGTCGGCCGGCCAAGCCCGGACCGAAGCCGCGGCCCTTGCCCGGCACGAAGCGCAGGCGCGGGTAATGCGCGGTCATGCGCGCGTCGACGGCCTTGCGGCTGACGATCAGCCGGCATTCATGGCCTTCCTCGGTGAGCCGCTGGGCGAGGGCGATGCCGGGCGCGAGATGGCCGCCGGTACCGCCGCAGGCGAGCAGCACGCGGCTCATGCGCGCGCCTCCTTCGGCTCGAAGGCCGGCTGGCCCGAGGCGCGGACGCAGTTGAGGATCAGGCCCACCATGCAGGCCATGATCACGAGGTTGGTGCCGCCGTAGCTGATGAACGGGAGCGAGATGCCCTTGGTCGGGAGCAGGCCGGTCACGACGCCCATGTTGATGAGCGCCTGGAAGACGAGGAAGAGCGTGGCGCCGAGGCAGACGTTGAAACGATAGAGGTCGGCGGTGTGGCGCATCGCGCGGTAGGCGCACCAGAAGATGCCGAGGTAGGCCAGCGCCACGAGCGTCGTGGCGGCGAGCCCGTACTCCTCGCCGATGACGGAGAAGACGAAGTCGGTGTGGGCTTCCGGAAGGTAGGCGCGGCCCTGCAGTCCGTTCGCGGCGCCCTTCCCCGTCAGGCCGCCGACGCCGAAGGCCACCATGCCTTCGAAGAGCTGGTAGGCTTCGTCGCCACGTTTCTCCCACGGCTCGAGGAACGAGGTGAAGCGGCGCAGGCGGTTGGGCCAGTTGAGGATCAGGACGGTGAGGCCGCCGAGGCCGAGGAGGAAGCTCGGGATGACGTAGGCCCAGCGGACGCCGGACACCAGCATCATCACGCCGCCCACGGCGCAGCAGAGCAGGATGGTGCCGAGGTCCGGACCGAAGGCGATGCAGGCGGCGATGCCGAGCACCACGCCGACCGGCTTCACGAAGCCTTCGCGGCAGTCGATCCAGCCGCGGTCCGTGAAGATGAACGGCTTGCGGTCGCGCAGCCGGTAGAGCGGGAAATTGTTCGGCAAGGTATGCCGCTGCATGACCGCAAGGAAATGCGAGAGCACGAGGACCAGGGCGAGCTTGCCGAGGTCGGACGCCTGCAGGCGGAAGAAGCCGAAGTCGATCCAGCGCCAGGAGCCGTTGACCGACACGCCGATGCCGGGCACGCGCGCGAGGATCATCAGGCCGCACGCGCCCCAGAGGATCGGCACGCGCCAGGCGCGGGCCATGTCGAGGTCGAGCCGGAAGAACGCGAAGCCGGCGATGAACGCGACCGGGAAGTAAGCCAGCTGACGGTAGAAGGCGGCGGTGCGGTTGCTCGCCGAGAGCGAGATGCCCGCGCTGTACTGCACCATCAGGCCGAACAACGCCAAGGTCACGGCGAGCACGAAGATGCCGAGGGCGTACCCACCCAGGGCGCCCGGCTCCTCCTGCTTGACCTTGATGACCATGGCGTGCGGCGGCGCGGCGGCTTACTTCTTGTCCGGAGCGGCGACCGGGGCGGGCGCGGTGCCGGTGAGCGGGACGGGCTTGAGCGGGGCGAAGGTCGGGACGGGCGCGGGCGCGACCTTCGGGGCGGCGGCCTTGGGCGCGGCGGAGGGAGCCGAGGCCGACGGGATCGTCAGGACCTGGCCGGCCTTGAGCATGGCGTTCAGCGGCAGGCCGTTCGCCTTGGCGAGCGCGGCGATCGTGACGTTCTCGTTCCTGGAGACGCTGTAGAGCGTCTCACCCTTGACGACGGTGCGCTTGCCGCCCGGACCCACGGGACCGTTCGCGGCGAGCTTGGTCGGCGCCGGGGTCGGCAGACGGTCGGAAGGCACGGCGGACGGAGCCGGCGCGACGGCCGCGGGGGCGGCGACCGGGCGGGCGCCGCCGGAGAAGGCGGCGGTATCGCCGGGCTGTTCGAAGCCGCTGGTGCTGCGGCAGCCGTTGACGCCGACGAGGACGGCGATGACGCAGAGGTGCACGAGCACGACGGCGGTGACGGTGATGATGGGGCGCATGGTGGTGTGGGTGGTGGGACTGGGTGGGTTTGGTGTGAGAAGATCAGGAACGCTGGGAGAGGGCCGTGGCCGCGCGTTCGAAGACGAGGCCGCGCTCGGAGTAGCTGCGGAACTGGTCGAAGCTGGAGAAGCCCGGGCTGAGCAGGATCACGGCGGGGCCGTGCGCGTCCTTGGCGGCGCCGACGACGGCGTCCTGCAGCGCCGGATAGCAGCGGGCGGGCCTGCCGAGCTCGTCGAAGTGGCGCTTGAGCTCCTCGGCGGTCTCGCCGATCAGGCAGGCGGACTCGATGAGCGGGGCGATGCGGCGCACGAAGCGGCCGAGGTCCCCGCCCTTCCATTTGCCGCCGCCGATCCAACGGACCGGGACGCTGAACTGCGAGAGCGCGGCTTCGACCGCGTGGAAATTGGTGCCCTTGGAGTCGTTCCAGAACTCGACGCCCTTGTTCTCCGCGACCTTGCGCAGGCGGTGCGGCGCAAGCCGGAAGAGGCGGGCCGCCTCCTCGAGCTGACGGAGCGGCAGGCCGCGGGCCTGCCAGTACTTGACGAGCAGGGCCCAGTTCTCGCGCTGCGGCCAGCTGTCGAACACCGAACCGGCCGGCACGGCGTCCGCCACCTCGGCGCGCGTGGCGACGAGGGTCTCGGCGGGCAGTTCGATGCCGAAGGCGCGCGCGGCGGCGACGACGGATTCGCCGACGACGAGGATGCCGCCCGGCATCATGCGCTCGATCAGGCGGTACTTCGCCCGGAAATAGCTCTCGAGCTCGCCGTGACGGTCGAGGTGGTCCTCGTCGAAGTTGGACCAGAGCACGGCCTCGGGCGTGAAGTGGCGGAGGTCCTCCGCCTGGAAGGAGCTGACCTCGACGACCGCGAGGAAGGAACCGTTGGAGACGGTGCGGTGCAGCGACGTGAGCGGCAGGCCGACGTTGCCGCAGGCGATGGCGTCGAGGCCGGCGCGCTTGAACGCGAAGGAAAGGAACTCGGTGATGGTCGTCTTGCCGTTGGTGCCGGTCACGGCCACCGCCGGCCCCGTCCAGAGGAGCGCGCCGAAGTCGAGCTCGGTGAGGCAATGCAGGCCCGCGCGGCGGGCGGCGAGCAGCCACGGGTGCGTCTGCGCGAAGCCGGGGCTGTAGACGAGCAGGTCGTGACGCGCGGCCTCCTCAGGCCCGAACCCGCGGTTCTCGCCGCGCTCGTCGTAGGTGACCGAGGCGAAGCCGCCCGCGGCGAGCGAGTCGGCGACGGAACGGCCGCTGACGCCTTCGCCGAAGATGGCGGCGGGCCGGGCGAGCCGGCGACGGAGGGACTCGGGGAACTCGCTCATCGCAGCTTGAGGGAGAGCAGGCCGAGCAGGCCGCAGAGGAGCGAGAGGATCCAGAAGCGCGCCACGACCTTGGTCGCGGGCCAGCCCTTCTTCTGGAAGTGGTGATGGATGGGCGTCATCAGGAACAGCCGCTTGCCGCCCGTGCGCCTGAAATAGGCGACCTGCAGGATGACGGAGACGGCTTCGACGACGAACACGCCGCCGACGACGGCGAGCAGGAAGGGCTGCCGCATCAGGCACGCGACCGCGCCGAGCGCGCCGCCGAGGCCGAGCGCGCCGACGTCGCCCATGTAGATCTCGGCCGGGGCGGCGTTATGCCAGAGGAACACGAGGCTGCCGCCGAAGAGCGCGGCGCAGAAGACCGCGAGCTCGCCGGCCCCCACCACGTGGCGGATACGCAGGTAGGAGGCGAACTCCGCATGGCCCGCGAGGTAGGCCACCACGCCGAGGATGGCCGTCGTGATGAGCACGCAGCCGATGGCGAGGCCGTCGAGGCCGTCGGTGAGGTTCACGGCGTTCGAGCAGCCGACGCAGACGAGGATGAAGAACCCGCCCGCGACGGCGAGGCACGCCGCGAGGGACCAGCCCAGCGAACCGGCGGACCACAGCGGCTCCTTCAGGACGGGCAGCCAGATCTCGGCGAGCCCCTCGCGGTAAGCCGGGTCGAGCAGGACGATCCCGAAGGCGGTGAGCGCCACGAGGCCCTGACCCGCGAGCTTGAAGCGGGCGGAGATGCCGTCGGAACTGCCGTGGCGGACCTTGAGCCAGTCGTCGTAGAGCCCGACGAGGCCCATGCCGACGAGGCACCAGAGCGAGGCGAAGACGAGGACGCCCGGACGCGCCCAGAGGAGCACGGCGGGGATGGTCGCGGCGGCGATGATCAGCCCGCCCATGGTCGGGACCTTGCCGCCTTCCT
>JACCDL010702275.1_pt1 | contig 20128 bp, 22 predicted proteins | sample 7441931 | NCBI WGS metagenome assembly JACCDL01 (sample SAMN15323437, study PRJNA562643) | freshwater metagenome | isolation source: river surface water | place: USA:Blue River Watershed | collected 2017-08-16 | reverse complement strand
GCAAAACCAATCAACGGCACCCGCCCGTCCAACTGTTTGCGAATTAACGCAACCGCATCAAACACATAACGCAACTGTTCCAAATCCGGTACGGCAAGTTTGGCAACATCCTCTTCGGTACGCACCGGGTGCGCAAAGCGCGGCCCCTCACCCTGCGCGAAAGACAAACCCAAGCCCATAGCATCAGGCACTGTCAGAATGTCTGAAAACAAAATAGCAGCGTCCAATGGATAGCGTTCTAGAGGCTGGAGGGTGACCTCGGCGGCATAATCGGGATTCTGTGCGAGTCCCATAAAGGATCCGGCACGTGCACGTGTAGCGTTGTATTCGGGCAGATAGCGACCAGCTTGGCGCATCAGCCACGTAGGGGTGTAGGGCACAGGCTCACGCAGGAGGCTACGCAAAAATACGTCGTTTTTTAAAGGTGCAACGGACACAAGTTTCCTTTGGCTTTTAATAATTGACTGCCGCGGCGCACAACCACGTTCTGGAGTGTTGGGATTTTACTCTCACAGATCTTCGACTCGATACTGCTCCGCATCAATTTCATACTTGCGCATCAATGCCCAGAATGCGCGGCGATGCTTATTGGAAGCGCGGGCAGCCATGGCAATATTGCCCTGCGCGCGCTCAAGTGCCTGCTCTATGTATTCTTTCTCAAAGCTCTCGATTAATTTGGCTTTAAGTTCACGAAACGACTCGGTCGCGGGCAGCAGTGCTGGGCTATTCATACTCTGACCAAACTGCGTCGCACGACTATGCATGATATTACGCACAGGGCGACCACCCAAATTGCGTCTACGGAATACTTTTGGCGGTTCGGGCGTGCTTGGTTCTGAAGTAACGATGGGACGTACCGCTGGCAGTATCCCAACCGCTTGCAACCAGGCGGTTTGTCCGGGATGGTCAGACTCACGCAAAGAACCCATGCGCGGTACGCGTGCGACCGTTGCTAACACGCGTGCGCGAAATTCGTCTGGGCAGAGTGGCAATCGGACAAAGTCCGCAAGACCTAATTCAAGCAAGTCTTGCATCGCTGCAGATTTAAGGTCACGAAAAATTCCGATGATCGGCAAAAATGGACCTCGAGGAATTGCTGCCAATGCCTGACGGGTCCAGCCAAGACTGTCAATTGATACTGGCAGCAGACACACATCAAACCTTCGTAAGCTCACGCTCGCCTGGGCTATGGCGTGGACAGGCAAATGGATTAACTGATCTTCGGCGACCTCAAGGTCCTGACCCGCTTCCCAATTGAGTTTATGCAGCCTTATCCTTGCTAGCCCCGCTTGAGCAACCTCAAGCGTCTGCGGCATCCAAGTCGCATGCGCCTCCAGCAAAAGCACTGCACAATCTATTTGTTGCCGCATCTCTCTACGCTCCAAGCAAAAGCGTATAGGCTAGAGGGTTAGCTGAATTCCGAATATTCGGAATTCACACATACGGAATAGCCACAATGCGTGCTTCACAAGCGTTGAATAAAAAAACGCGCCACACTGGGCGCGTTTTTCTTCAACAAAGCGTTAAGACTAGTGCTTGTTCGTGATTTCCCGAATGCGGCGCGCAGCAGAAGCCTGAGCAACCAACATATCCAACTCAGCTTGCATCGCATCGATGTCCGCTTTGTCTTTAGCATTCGCAAGAGCCTCTTGTGCCGCTTGACGTGCTGCCTCAGCTTTCTCAGCGTCGAGTTCACCGCCGCGGATTGCTGTGTCAGACAACACGGTGATATGTCGAGGCTGAACCTCTAACAAACCACCCGCCACAAAAATGCTCTCTTCCGTACCATCTTCTAAAACGATACGAACTAAACCTGGACGAATCCGCGAAATAAGCGGGGTGTGTCCGGGCATGATGCCCAACTCACCCGACTCACCCGGGAGCACCACAAACTTTGCAACGCCTGAATACAGGGATCTTTCGGCGCTAACAACGTCTACTTGGACCGTAGCCATAACAAATCCTTATTGGAGCTTCTTGGCTTTCTCGAACGCTTCATCGATGCCGCCGACCATGTAAAACGCCTGTTCGGGCAATGCATCACACTCGCCGCTCACAATCATCTTAAAGCCGCGCAGTGTCTCAGCCAGCGGAACGTACTTGCCTGGCGAACCAGTAAACACTTCAGCAACGTGGAAAGGCTGCGACAGGAAGCGCTGGATCTTACGTGCGCGAGCCACTGCCAGTTTGTCTTCTGGCGACAATTCATCCATACCTAGAATCGCGATAATGTCGCGCAATTCTTTGTAGCGCTGAAGCGTTTGCTGCACACCGCGTGCAACGTTGTAATGCTCTTCACCGACGACGTTTGGATCAAGCTGACGGCTGGTTGAGTCAAGTGGATCCACAGCTGGGTAAATACCAAGCGAAGCGATATCACGCGACAACACAACAGTCGAGTCCAAGTGCTGGAACGTTGTTGCAGGCGATGGGTCGGTCAAGTCATCGGCAGGCACGTACACGGCCTGAATCGAAGTGATCGAACCAGTTTTTGTCGAAGTGATACGCTCTTGCAGAACGCCCATTTCTTCGGCCAGTGTTGGCTGATAACCCACGGCAGATGGCATACGACCCAGAAGCGCGGACACCTCTGTTCCGGCCAGCGTGTAGCGATAAATATTGTCAACGAAGAACAGAATGTCACGGCCTTCGTCACGGAATTTCTCGGCCATAGTCAGACCTGTCAAAGCAACGCGCAGACGGTTGCCTGGAGGCTCGTTCATCTGACCGAACACCATCGCAACTTTGTCCAACACTTTGGACTCTTCCATCTCGTGGTAGAAGTCGTTACCTTCGCGAGTACGCTCACCCACACCGGCAAACACCGACAAACCGCTGTGTTGCTTAGCGATGTTGTTGATCAGTTCCATCATGTTCACGGTCTTGCCCACACCGGCGCCACCGAAGAGACCGACCTTACCGCCCTTAGCAAAAGGACATACCAAGTCAATCACCTTGATACCAGTCTCAAGCAACTCAACTGAAGGCGACAATTCGTCGAACTTCGGCGCAGCTTGATGGATCTCGCGCAATTCTGTACTTTGAATAGGACCCGCGTCGTCGATCGGACGACCAAGTACGTCCATGATCCGGCCAAGTGTGCCAGTACCAACTGGAACTGAAATTGCAGCGCCTGTTTTGGATACTGCCATCCCACGACGCAAACCGTCGCTTGAGCCCAGCGCAATGGTACGGACAACGCCGTCACCCAATTGCTGCTGCACTTCGAAGGTCAAGCCTTTCTCAGCAAATGCTGATGAGTCATCCGCTAAGCGGAGCGCCTCATAAATATGGGGCATGTTATCGCGGGGAAACTGAATATCCACCACGGCGCCGATGCACTGAACGATGGTTCCGTTGCTCATGTCTGATCCTTACTTGATAACTGTCTAATGGGAAACCGTTGGGCTGTCTAGAAATTAGACCGCCGCGGCGCCCCCTACGATTTCCGAAATTTCTTTGGTAATGGCAGCCTGACGCGTCTTGTTATAGACGAGTTGCAGGTCACCGATCACCTTCTTCGCATTGTCCGAGGCTGCTTTCATCGCAACCATTCGGGCCGACTGCTCAGAGGCCATATTTTCTGCGACACACTGATACACCAAACCTTCGACGTAACGCTGCAACAACTCATCGATAACGGTTTGAGCATCAGGCTCGTAGAGGTAATCCCAACCATGCTCTGCCGTAACGCTTTCTTTCTCTTCGTTAGCGGCAGAAGATGCTTGATACGGGTCGACAAGTTTGCCCGGCAAAGGCAATAGCCGTGTAAACGTTGCTTCTTGCTTCATCGTATTGATGAAGCGGTTGGTCGCGATATAAACCGCATCTACGCGTCCAGCCAAATAGTCGTCCAACTGCACTTTGATCGCACCTACCAAGCGGTCGAGCTCAGGCTTATCACCGAGACCGATCTCTTGGGAAACAACATTTGCATCAATACGCGTCAACACACCCAAGCCTTTATTGCCAAGTGCGGTGAACTGTGTCTTGATGTTCTTGTCGTTGAACTCACGCATGCGGTTGAGCACCAAACGCATAATGTTTGTATTGAGGCCGCCGCAAAGTCCTTTATCCGTTGACACCACAACAATCCCCACCGCATTGAGCCCAGTGCGCTCAATCAGAAAAGGATGTGTGTATTCAGGGTTGGCTTCCATCATGTGGCTAGCCATCTCGTAGACTTTGGTAGCGTATGGACGACCAGCCCGCATCCGGTCCTGCGCTTTGCGCATTTTGGAGGCGGCCACCATTTCCATAGCCTTTGTGATCTTGCGCGTGTTTTGCACGCTCTTGATCTTGGTTCGAATTTCCTTAATTCCTGCCATTTCGCTTCCTGTGTCAGACCTGTTTGCAGGTTTCAGACCATCTGCTGTGTCGCAGATCAGGCTCACACCTGATCTACGCTATAGCGGGTTGCTTAGAACGTGCCGTGCTTTTTGAACTCAACCAAAGCTTTGACCAATTCTGCTTCGTCATCTTTGGAGAGTTCTTTGCTGCTTTCGATACGCTCGATCATTCCTGCATGTTTGGACTTGAGATAGTCTTTGATGCCTTTCTCAAATGGCAACACGCTCGAGACTTCGACATCATCCAGGTAGCCGTTGTTCACAGCAAAGAGGATCACGCCCAATTCCCAAACTTGCAAAGGCTGGTATTGAGGCTGCTTGAGCAGTTCAACCACGCGCTTGCCGCGCTCGAGCTGACGACGCGTCGCATCGTCCAGATCAGAAGCAAACTGTGCAAACGCTGCAAGTTCGCGATACTGCGCCAAGTCGGTACGAATACCACCGGACAATTTGTTAATGATCTTGGTCTGTGCAGCACCACCAACTCGCGACACCGAAATACCTGCGTTAATAGCAGGACGCACACCGGCGTTGAACAAGTCTGTCTCAAGGAAGATCTGACCGTCAGTAATCGAAATTACGTTGGTTGGAACGAAAGCGGACACGTCGCCTGCCTGCGTTTCAATAATTGGCAATGCCGTCAGGGAACCAGTCTTGCCCTTCACTGCGCCATTCGTGAATTTCTCAACGTAGGCTTCGTTCACGCGAGCAGCACGCTCGAGCAGACGTGAGTGGAGATAAAACACGTCGCCAGGATATGCTTCACGGCCTGGTGGGCGGCGCAAAAGCAGCGAAACCTGACGATAAGCAATAGCTTGCTTGGTCAAATCGTCATAAACGATCAGAGCGTCTTCACCGCGGTCGCGGAAGTATTCACCCATTGTGCAACCAGCGTATGCTGACAAGTACTGCATCGCAGCCGAGTCAGATGCAGCAGCAGCAACGATGATGGTGTATTCCATTGCGCCAAACTCTTCGAGCTTGCGCAACACGTTGTTGATGGTGGAAGCTTTTTGACCAATCGCGACATAGACGCACTTAACGCCTTTGCCCTTTTGGTTGATGATGGCATCCACAGCAACAGCTGTCTTACCTGTTTGACGGTCACCAATGATCAGTTCGCGCTGACCACGACCGACCGGCACCATCGAGTCAATCGACTTCAAACCGGTTTGCAGTGGTTGTGACACGGACTGACGGGCGATAACGCCTGGAGCCACTTTTTCAATGATGTCGGTTTGCTTGGCGTTAATTGGGCCTTTGCCGTCAATCGGCACGCCCAGTGCGTTCACAACGCGACCGAGCAATTCGGGACCAACTGGCACCTCAAGAATGCGGCCAGTCGCTTTAACGGCGTCACCTTCAGAAACGCCTGTGTAGTCACCCAAAATAACGGCGCCAACGGAGTCGCGCTCGAGGTTCAGTGCCAGACCGAACACGTTATTGGGAAACTCAAGCATTTCGCCTTGCATCACGTCAGACAAACCGTGAATGCGTGTAATGCCGTCGGTCACGGAAACGACCGTGCCCTGCGTACGAATATCGGACGACGTACCCAGACCCGCGATGCGGTTCTTGAGTAGTTCGCTAATCTCTGACGGATTGAGTTGCATGTTCAGACTCCTGGAATCTTGTAGATTGGCGCTATGCCACCAACGTGTCGCGCATGCGGACCAACTGGGCTTGCACGGATGTATCGAGCACGTGATCACCCACCTGAACGCGGACACCGCCGATCAGGGAAGCATCAGTTTTCACGTGGGCCTTTAATTTGACTCCGAACTTGGGTTCGAGCAGTTTCACTAGCTCGGCAACTTGCTGTTCAGACATCGGGAATGCACTGGTAATGTCGGCTTGTGCAACGCCCTCGGCCTCGTCCTTCAGCGCATGGAACTGCTCGGCGACGAAAGGTAACAAGGTTAGGCGGTCGTTCGTGACCAACAAAGTCACGAAACTTTGCATCGCAACAGATGCCTCGGGCTTAACAAGCCCAAGAAAAATACTGGTGCGCTGTGCATCTTCAAGCCGCGGGTCTGCCATCGCAACACGCACATCTTCGATCGCTGCGATATCAGCAAGCTGCTGAACCTGTTCAGCCCAAGCCGACAGACCAGCCTTATCCTGCTTAGCGACAGCAAACAGCGCTTCTGCGTAAGGCCGGGCAACGGTTGAAAGTTCTGCCATGATGTCGACCCCGGGGATTAGAGCTGTGCCTTAAGCTGCGTGAGCAACTCGGCGTGGGCGCGAGCATCTACTTCGCGCTTAAGGATCTGCTCGGCACCTTTGACGGCCAGATTCGCCACATCATCGCGCAACGCATCACGCGCGCGTTGAACTTCTTGTGCAGCGTCCTGTTTCGCTTGCGCAACAATGCGTGCGCGCTCGCTTTCGCCTTCGGCACGAGCTTGCTCAATAATTTGAGCAGCATGTTTTTCAGCGTCCGTCATGCGGGCATGCAGGTCGGCTTTCGCAGATGCCTCGATCGAGCCGATACGTGCCTGCGCCTGGGCGAGGTCTGTCTTGCCTTTTTCGGCAGCAGCCAAGCCTTCAGCGATTTTTTGGCGTCGCTCGTCGATTGCCTTTGTCAGCGGAGGCCAGATGAACTTCATCGTGACCCAAGCCAGAACAAAGAACACGATCATCTGGAAAAAGATCGTCGCGTTCAGATTCACGGTCGTTTCCCTATTACATCTTAAGCTTCGCAGGCATTTGCCCTGCGAAACTGGATCAATAAGCCGTCAGCGGAACAGCCGCCGCGGCATCTTTGCTCGCACAAAAAGTGCGAGCCCCCGAGCGATTTACTGGAAGGGGTTGGCAAATGCGAACAACATCGCAATACCGACACCGATCAGGAATGCCGCGTCGATCAGACCTGCCAACAAGAACATTTTGGTTTGCAGGGCGTTCATCAGCTCAGGCTGGCGAGCCGAAGCTTCGAGGTACTTGCCACCCATCATGCCAATACCGATGCAGGCGCCAACAGCACCCAAACCGATAATGAAAGCGCAAGCGAGAGCAACGAAAGCGACGTTAGTCATGACAACTCCTTGATTAGTATCTAAGTATCAAAATTTAAAAAAACAAAAATTTAACTACAACCTGCTACGTAAACCTGCCCGCAACCGAAGCCTGTATTTAGCCTCGGAAGCCAAACATTAGTGCCCTTCGTGAGCCTGACCAATGTAAACAAGGGTCAGCATCATGAAAATAAATGCCTGCAACAACACAATCAGAATGTGAAAGATTGCCCAGACAGAACCAGCCAGAATATGACCAATTCCTAATCCGATACTCATGGCGTTAAAGCCCGTCCAAGCGCCGCCCAAAAGAGCGATCAGCATAAACACGAGTTCGCCGGCAAACATGTTGCCGAACAGTCGCATACCAAGCGACACCGACTTGGCCGCATACTCGACCAAGTTCAGTAAGAAGTTAGCTGGAGCCAACAATACAACCGCAAAACCATGTGCATGGAATGGAGCTGTGAACAACTCTTTAACGAAACCGCCGGGGTGCTTAATCTTGATCCCGTAATACAGCATCAACAATAGAACACCCATTGACATGCCCATTGGGACGTTCAGATCGGCTGTCGGCAAAATACGGTGGTAGTAAAGAGGCTGACCTTTATCACCCACGCCCAAAGCGTGGAAAATGGCATGCGGTAAATCCACTGGGATCAAATCCAGTGCGTTCATCAGCACGATCCAGAGAAATACAGTCATCGCTAATGGAGCAACAAACTTGCGAGTTTCTTCGCTTGGCACAATCCCGCGTGCCTGCTGGTCAACCATATCAACCAACATTTCGACAAAAGCCTGGAATCGCCCTGGGACACCTGCCGTGGCACGGCGAGCAGCTAACCACATCAACAGAATTGCCAGAAAACCAGTAAACAGCACCCAAAATATTGAGTCATAGTTGATCACGTCAAAATTCGCGATCAGCTCCTGCTTTTTTCCGATATTGTTGTTGTGCACCAGGTGGTGCTGAATATATGCGGCTTGAGGAGATGCGTCGGCGGCAGCGGCCATGATAAATCTCTAAAAAAAATCGGTAAAAGATTCGACAGATCAAACTATGTTCGGGCACGCCCAAACATCAGCACCAAGACGTAGCCTTTGAGCACCGCGATCAGCCCGACCAATACCGCCAGCCACTGAACACGATCACCACCCAAACGGGCCACAACCCACAACAAACCCACCGCCACGCCTATTTTCAACATCTCGCCAATCAGGAACAACATCGGGCCTGAACCCCCTGGACGAAACGTTGCTATGTACAAGCGCAACGCAAAAATTACATTCGGCACAAAATACGTACCTGCTCCGGCTAAAGCTGACAACCCGGCATCACCGCCTGCAATCAACCATGCCAACCCGGCCACAACACAACCCAACAAAGCTTGGGCTTTGACGATTTGCACGAGTTCCAGCCGAGAGCGCCTATTAATCTGCGCTAAATCTGCTGCGGTTAATTCAAGCTTCTCTGATGCGTGGGTACCCATATGTGACACCCCCAGAGCTATGTACTTGACCAACCACCCGGCACCACTTTAAAGCCCCACCAACCTGAATTCGGGCTGAAAGCGTGCTCGCCGACAAACTCAATAAGTATAGCGTTTTTTTGTCCCCTCATGCAAACCCTATTGGGGGAGACCCGTAAGGCGAGTACGCGCCCAAGCTCGTTTGAGTCAGGCGCGTAAGTGATCGCTTACTTGTGCGTAAAAACAGGCTTACGCTTCTCAACAAAGGCTGCCATGCCTTCTTTTTGGTCATCCATTGCGAAGCAAGAATGGAACACGCGGCGCTCAAACAAAACCCCTTCGCTCAATGAGGACTCATAAGAACGGTTGACAGACTCTTTTGCCATCATGGCCGCAGGCAAGGACATGCCCGCAATCACAGTGGCCGTCTCAATCGCGTCTTCCAATAGGCGATCTGCCGCGATGATCCGCGACACAAGCCCAGCACGCTCGGCCTCGACCGCATCCATCATGCGACCAGTCAAAACCATTTCCATGGCCTTAGACTTACCCACGGCGCGAGGCAGGCGCTGCGTACCTCCAGAGCCGGGAATTACTCCGAGTTTGATTTCTGGCTGTCCAAATTTAGCTGTATCTGCGGCCAGAATAAAATCGCACATCATCGCAAGCTCGCACCCACCACCGAGAGCGTAGCCAGCCACTGCAGCAATCACGGGCTTGCGGATCCGGCGAATCGTTTCCCAGTTGCGCGTGATGTATTCCGTTTTATAGACGTCCATGTAAGACCAGTCTTTCATGGCGCCAATATCCGCACCCGCGGCGAACGCCTTTTCGCTACCCGTGATGACGATGCACCCAATGTCATCATTTGCGTCAAAGGCGAGCAGTCCTGCGCCCAATTGATCCATCAACTGGTCGTTCAAGGCATTCAGCGCCTTGGGGCGATTGAGTGTCAATAGCCCGACTCGGCCACGCGTTTCGCTCAGTACAAAGATTTCGCTCATGGGTGTCTCCGTGGAAATGTGAAATAAGATATCGATATGAACCGCAAACCCATACTTTACAGCCTAGAACCCTTCGATCCAGCTGGTCACCGCGTACGCGCTACCCTGACGATCGCAGATCCGACCCCATCCGGACAGATAGTTTCCATGCCTGCCTGGATACCTGGCAGCTACTTGATACGCGATTTCGCTCGTCAAGTAGAGGTTATCAGTGCCCGCTGCGGTCGCCAAAGTCTAACCATCAAAAAACTCGACAACCACAGTTGGCGAGTCGCGCCATGTCAGGGCACACTCACCATCACGGCAGACATTTACGCTTGGGACCTATCCGTCCGCGGAGCGCATCTTGACGAAAGTCACGGTTTTTTCAATGGCACGAGCGTGTTTTTGAAGGCCCATGGTCACGAAAACCAACATTGCGAATTGACGCTCACCCCGCCCCCGGGGCGTCTAGGGTGGTCCGTCCACACCAGCATGCCCCTGAGTGCACGAGAGCGTCGTGCGCGAGGTTCGAGAGGTTTTTCTGTCTATTCCGTCTCAGATTACGACGCACTCATTGATCACCCCATTGAAATGGGCCGCCCGCAGGTTGCTCGCTTTAACGCCTGCGGCGCAGAACATGAGTTGGTGTTTACTGGAGTGATCCCAGGTCTGGACTTGCCTCGCATCGCGCGCGATGTCAAACGTATTTGTGAAGCACAGATTCGTTTTTTTGAACCGGCCTCGCAACAAGCCCCCTTTCTGGACTCTGCGCCGAAGTATGTTTTCATGACCATGGTCACCGGAGACAGCTATGGCGGGCTTGAGCACCGCGCATCCACCGCACTAATGGCTTCACGCAAAGACCTGCCCACTACCGGACAAGAAAAAACATCCGACGGGTATCAAACCTTCTTAGGTCTTGTCAGTCACGAATATTTTCACACCTGGAACGTTAAACGCATCAAACCTGCGGCGTTTGCTCCGTATAACTTGGCCAAGGAAAATTACACAGAACTCTTGTGGATTTTTGAGGGGTTCACGTCGTACTACGACGACCTTTTTCTATTGCGCAGTGGCGTGATCGATCAACCCACATATTTAAAAACTCTAGGCAAACAAATCGCTTCGGTTTGGGCGAGCCCAGGACGAGCGAAACAATCTGTCGCTGAGAGCTCTTTTGATGCCTGGACACGCTATTACAAACAAGACGAGAATTCACCAAACGCTTTAGTTAGCTATTACACAAAGGGCTCACTTGTCGCGCTCGCCTTAGACCTAACCATCCGACACGCAACGCAAGGACAATACAGCCTCGATGACGTGATGCGTCTGATGTGGGATCGCTTCGGACGAGATTTCTATACAGGTGGGGCGCGAGGCTTACGAGAAGGCGAATTCCCTGCCCTCGTTCGCGAAGCGACTGGCGTTGACGTGCGCAACGAAGTTCAATCCTGGGCTTACGGCCGTCATGACATTCCACTTGCAAAGCTCTTTGCACAGCATGGCATCACGATGCAATGGATCGCCGCCTCTAAAACCCCGAGTGTGGGACTGCGCGTTCGTAAACAAAGCGAACAACTAGTGATCGCAACAGTGTTTGAACACGGCCCCGCGCATAGAGCTGGTTTGTCCGCCAACGATGTGCTCGTTGCAATTAACGGACTAAAAGTCGATTCAGCTAACAATACGCTCGACGCACTACTCGCACATTACCAGCCGGGTGATCGCATCAAAATGCACGTGTTCAGACGGGATGAGTTACGTCAGTTTGAATTGACGCTCGCCGCTGCGGCCCAGACTGAATGCAAGCTCACACTTGCGACAAAATCATGACTCTTCGCATAGACTCAGATAATTACGCCGAGATTCTGACTAGCGGCGTTCCTCTTCTCGATGTACGTGCACCGATAGAGTTTTCACAAGGTGCGTTTCCCGGCGCAGTGAACCTCCCCCTCATGGAGGATGATGAGCGACACCGAGTTGGCACACGTTACAAACAAGCAGGACAAGACTCGGCGATCAAACTTGGTCATGAACTCGTCAGCGGGAGCATCAAAGACGAGCGTGTCGCTAGATGGGTAAAGTTTGCAAGTGCGAATCCAGACGGATATCTTTATTGTTTTCGTGGTGGCTTACGTTCACGCATTTCGCAGCAATGGCTGGCCGATGCAGGGATTCAATACCCGCGCATCGTTGGCGGCTACAAGGCGATGCGCAGTTTTGTGCTTGAGCAATTAACGCAAGGAATCGCGCAATCACAATTCATACTGATTGCGGGCTTTACGGGCTGTGGCAAGACGGAGGTCATCAAAAATCTTAACGCGACGATTGATCTTGAGCAGCTGGCACATCACCGCGGTTCAAGCTTTGGCAAACATGCTACTGAGCAGCCAACACAAATCGACTTTGACAACAGTCTCGCACTTTCTTTTATGCGCTTGCGTGCGCAAAACATCACCCGTATCGCACTTGAGGATGAATCGAGGTTAATTGGCCGGTGTGCGCTGCCTATTCCACTGCGCGAAGCGATGCTCACGAGTCCCGTTGTCTGGGTAGAAGAATCCCACGCATCCCGCGTTGAACGGATCCTGCATGATTACATTGAAGACCTGGGTGCGCAGTTTAAAAACAAACTGGGGCCAGACGCCGGCTTTGAAGCCTTTAGCCAGCGCTTACTCGAGAGCCTGCAAAACGTTTATAAACGCCTCGGCGGCGAGCGGCACGCAAGGCTGCAGTCTTTGATGCAAGATGCACTTCGGATACAAGCCCAGTCGGGAGTCGTTGATGCGCACCGCGAATGGATTCGGCCATTACTGACAGAATATTACGACCCGATGTACGAGCATCAACGTGCAGGAAAAGCGTCGCGGATTATTTTTTCTGGCGACCGTTTAGCCGTTACACGCTATCTGACCCAAGCAGGATACTGACGTGCAGTCTGTCGATTTCAACACCACGCAAACGACGAGGCTTTCCGAGGAACGCCAGCGCCTCGAGCAAAACAAGCTATCCAAACGCTTAATGCGTGAGACAGGCCGAGCAATTGCGGACTACAACATGATCGAAGCGGGCGACCGCGTGATGGTCTGCGTGTCAGGAGGTAAAGACTCGTACGGAATGCTCGATATTCTGATGACGTTACGCCAACGCGCCCCCATTGATTTCGAGATCGTTGCTGTCAATCTTGATCAAAAGCAGCCCGGCTTCCCCGCTGACATTCTTCCCGAATATTTAACGAAACTAGACATCCCGTTTCACATCGAGACCCGAGATACCTATTCGATCGTCAAACGTCTTATACCCGAGGGTAAAACGACCTGCTCGCTCTGTTCGCGCTTACGTCGAGGCATTCTGTACCGTGTCGCGAACGAATTGGGAGCGACAAAGATTGCACTCGGCCATCATCGAGACGACATCCTCGCAACATTCTTCTTAAATATGTTTTACGGGGCAAAGCTCAAAGCAATGCCTCCAAAGCTTGTCTCGGACGACGGGCGACACACCGTCATTCGCCCCCTCGCGTACATCACAGAAGCGGATCTCATCGCTTACGCGCAGCTCAAGCAATTCCCAATCATTCCTTGTAATCTTTGCGGCTCCCAAGAGAATCTGAAACGCAAAGAGATCGGCGAAATGCTTGCACAATGGGACAAGAAAGACCCCGGTCGCGCTTGGAATAGTTTTAAGGCTTTAGCGAACATCGCACCATCACATTTAATGGATACGACACTCTTTGATTTTGTAGGGCTTAAACCGGATGGTGTCGCCAATCCGCACGGAGATACGGCGTTTGATGCGCCGGAGCCGACAACCGATAGCACGGAAGACGCGTGCGGATCAGGCCCCGTCAGTGCCCGCCCAGCGTGGACCATTCACGTCGATACCAACCATCTCAAGAATACGTGACACGGTGTGATCCACCATCTCCTCGATAGACTTGGGACGATGATAGAACGCAGGCAGTGGAGGAAAAACAATCCCTCCCATCTCTGTGATCGCGGTCATGTTTCGTAAATGCGCCAGATTAAAAGGCGTTTCACGTACAACCATCACCAATTTCCGACGCTCTTTTAGCGTGACATCCGCCGCACGAGTGATCAGGTTGTCTGACAACCCAATCGCCACGGCAGCAAGAGTTCTCATTGAGCAAGGCACAACAACCATCCCGGCAGTTTCAAAGGCACCACTCGCAATCGTTGCACCCACATCACGAATACTATGCACCTTATCAGCCAGCGCATAGACCTCGTGACGACCAATATCAAGTTCATGCTTAATATTCAGGACGCCCGAACCCGAGACGATCAAATGTGTCTCAACGTCTGGGGCGTTCGCCCGTAAGGTTTGCATCATGCGAATCGCGTAGAGCGACCCAGTCGCTCCCGTCACACCGATGACTAAACGACGTTTACTCACTCGGTCGCGCCTGCTTGCACCAGTGCAGTTTTCAGTTCGCCGCTCGCATTCATTTCACCCATGATGTCTGAGCCACCGATGAATTCGCCACCGACGTACAACTGGGGAATCGTTGGCCATTGCGAAAACGTTTTGATTCCGCTGCGCACTTCCTCGTCTTCAAGCACGTTGACCGTGACAAGCTTGGTCACGCCATTGCTTTTTAAGATTTCAATGGCACGACCAGAAAACCCGCACTGAGGGAATTGGGCTGTTCCTTTCATGAACAGCACCACTGGATTGTTGGTTACGGTTTCACGGATAAATGTTTGAACGTCGCTCATGATGACCCTACAAAAAAATAGTTTGATTAAAAAATAGCGGTAAAAATTTTCGAAGAAGTAAGTAGAACAATAAAACAATTATAAGTTCCGCAACGTCCCGCCGGTGACTCTAGGCAAACCGGCCAAATCTGGGATTGTCTCTACGTTTTCAAAGCCATTGCTTTTAAGGATTTGAGCCACAGCTGGCCCCTGTGCAAAGCCGTGTTCGAGCCAAATCACGCCCCTTCGAGCTAGCCTGGACACCGCTCCCGCGGCAATGGCTCGCAAGGCACCCAAACCATCACCATGTTCGGTGAGTGCATCCTTAGGCTCAAAACGCAGATCCCCTTGCGTTAAGTGCGCGTCATTTGCTGCAATATACGGGGGGTTTGAGACGATCACGTCAAATTGCCCTTCCGACGGTAGGGCTTCATACCAGCTCCCTTGCCAAAACTGTACCTTCGCCCCCAAAGCGTGAGCGTTACGTTGTGCCACCTCAATAGCAGCCACGCTCTGATCGGATGCCACAACAACCGCATCGGGCCGCTCTAGCGCAACGCTCACCGCTATCGCGCCACTTCCTGTTCCGAGGTCTAGTATTTGGGGGCGCTGCAAGCCAAGACAGGATTTCAGCACGAGCTCAACAAGTAGCTCGGTCTCAGGTCTCGGAATCAATACGTCCGGTGATACTTCAAACCGGTGGCCCATGAACTCACGCACTCCAACCAGATAGGCCATCGGCGTGCCCTGACGCCGCTGCGCTGCAAGTGTCAAGAATGATGCCGCCTGCTCAGCCGTAATGGGATCCGTATCATGTGCGAGCAGCCATTCCCGTGATTTCTGCAGCACATGCTCAAGCAACATTCGTGATTCAAGCCTGGGTAGGCCGCAGATTTGCGCGATTGACTGCGCCGTCTGCATTATGCGTCGTCACCCAGAGCGGCTAATTGCTCGGCTTGATGCTCTGCAATCAAGGCGCCGGTCACTTCGCTAAGATCGCCTTCCATGATTGCACCCAGCTTATAGAGAGTGAGATTGATGCGATGATCCGTCAAGCGACCTTGCGGAAAATTGTAGGTACGAATGCGCTCAGACCGATCGCCCGTACCAACAAGGCTCTTACGCGTTGCTGCTTCCTTGTCATGTCGCTCTCGTTGCACTTTGTCTTTCAAGCGCGCGGCAAGCACTTGCATTGCTTTGTCTTTGTTTCGATGCTGTGAGCGATCATCCTGGCACTCAACCACCAAGCCAGTCGGCAAGTGCGTTATACGCACGGCGGAATCAGTCTTGTTAATGTGTTGACCACCAGCACCACTGGCCCGAAACGTATCAATCCGCAGCTCACTCGGATTGATAACGATTTCTGTCGCGGCATCAGCTTCAGGCATGACGGCCACCGTGCATGCCGAGGTGTGAATCCGACCCTGTGCCTCGGTTGCAGGCACACGTTGCACGCGGTGCGCTCCCGACTCAAACTTTAAACGCCCATAAGCACCCTCGCCGTCCAAGCGAACAATGACTTCTTTGTAGCCACCGAGTTCCGAGGCGCTTTCAGACATCAATTCCACTTTCCAGCCCTGCTGTTCGGCATAGCGTGTGTACATGCGCAACAGATCACCAGAGAATAAAGCGCTCTCGTCACCGCCTGTACCCGCCCGAATTTCCAAAAAGACACTACGTCCATCATCGGGGTCGCGCGGCAATAGCTGTAACTGCAGCTCAGCGCCCAACTTTTCGATGCGGACCTTGCAATCCTCGATCTCATCCAAGGCCATCGCCTTCATCTCGGGATCTTCGAGCATTTCGCGCGCGCCCGCTAGATCCGACTCAGCCGACTCAAACGCCTCAAACGCTTTCACGACAGGCTCAAGCTCAGAGCGCTCACGCGATAACTTTCGAAACTGATTCATATCGTTTGCCGCGTCGGGCTCTGCCAGCAAGGCGTCAAGCTCGACTAATCTTCGGGACAAATGCTCTAGACGAGAGCGCATTGAAGGTTTCATAAATATCTTTTAACTATCTTATCTAGGGGGTGCACAGACACGTGCAAGTCGGACGCAAGAGCGCAATTGATGCAGCGTAGCTAACGCCGATCTGTACCCGATGGAAACAAACGTGGCAGCCAATGTAATAGCTCTTGGCGCTCAGTCACGTCGCTCTGATTTAGGGCAGTCATGGTCCCATGCAAATATTTTTGCGTTAGACCATGCGCTAGCTGTTCAAGCACGGCCTCGGGAGACTCACCCTTGGCCAACAGACGTTTGGCCCGTTCAAGCTCTAGGGCTTGAATCGACTGGGCCGTCGACTGCAAATCACGAATGACAGGGACGTTGGCACGTACCTGCATCCAGTGCATAAAGTTTCTGACGCGGGCGTCAATGATCGCTTCTGCCTGAACAACCGCTGCACGCCGTGCGTCAGTACCACTTTGCACAACCGCACCTAAATCGTCGACAGAATATAGGTAGACGTCATCAAGCTGCGCGACTTCTGGCTCAATGTCGCGTGGCACGGCCAAGTCCACCATCACCATTGGCTTGCGTTTACGCTGACGCGTTGCACGCTCAACCATTCCTAAACCAAGTAATGGCAAGGTACTGGCCGTACAGGACACCACAACATCAAACTGCGCCAGCCGATCTGGCAGGTCCGCTAAACGCATCGTGCTGGCAGCAAAACGATTCGCTAGATTTTCAGCGCGTTCGAGGGTTCGATTAGCAACAACAATCGACGAGGGTTGCCGCGCCGCGAAGTGCGTTGCGCAGAGCTCAATCATTTCGCCAGCACCAATGAACAACACTTTGCATTGCGCTAAATCGCCAAACACACGCTCGGCTAAACGTACCGCGGCGGCTGCCATCGACACCGACTGTGCGCCAATGGCAGTAGTTGAGCGCACCTCTTTCGCGACCGAGAAGGTGCGCTGAAACAATTGATGCAATAAGGTACCAAGCGCACCAGCCTCTTCGGCTGCACGCACGGCGTCTTTCATCTGACCCAATATCTGGGGCTCACCCAAAACCATTGAGTCAAGTCCACTTGCCACCCTAAACGCATGACGCACCGCCTCATCGCGACCATGCAGATACACATGCGGCGCAAGAGCACCGGCTTCAATCTTATTGAAGTCGGCCAGCCAGCTTGGCAGTTGATCCGCCACATGAGGCTCAGCCGCGCAATAGAGCTCAGTGCGATTACAGGTCGACAGGATTGCAGCTTCTTTGACGGCACCACCAAATGCCTGTCGCAATGCATTGAGCGCTGGCTGCACAAGATCCTCCGGCAGGGAGACACGCTCGCGCACCGAGACCGGAGCCGAGACATGGTTTAAACCCAACGCGAGAACGCTAACCGACATGAATGCAGTGGCTGAGAATTAATTAGGGGCGAGACTGAAATGAATGTGTCATTATAGGGCGCAGAGGAGGAGTACCCATGCGTTTAAACCTAAAAGTCCTTACAAGCACCCTACTATTTTTGAGCCAATTTCTTGGATTTGGCTCTAGTTACGCCCAAGACAGCTACCCAAACAAGCCAATTCGGATCGTGGTGGCCTACCCTGCGGCTGGCTCCACCGATATCGTTGCGCGCCTTTTTGGACAGGAGCTAAGCACGAAGCTCGGCCAACCTGTCGTGATCGACAACAAAGCAGGCGCCGGTACGCTCATTGGCACAGAATTTGTCATTCGGGCAGCGCCTGACGGCTACACATTGTTTATGGGCACCCCTGCAACCGTTATCACTCCCCTATTGCACAAGACGCCAACCTACGATGCGGTTAAGGACTTACAGCCGATTAGTCTAGCCACCACCCAATCGATGGGCGTGCTGGTCTCGAACAAACTCGGTGTCGCCTCGATTCCAGACCTCATAAAGTACGCCCAAGCGAACCCTGGCAAGGTCAATTTTGCATCGTCTGGTAACGGCTCCGCTCAGCACCTCGCGGCGGAAGCATTAAACGATTCCGCAAAAATCAACATGCTGCATATTCCTTACAAGGGAGCGGGAAACGCCATCAACGATCTAGTCTCGGGCCGTATCGATGTCATGATCACCTCTCTTGTGGGCAATATGATGGACTACGTCGCCGATGGACGAATCAAGCTCATCGCAACAACTGGCCCTGAGCGCAGCAGCTTCCTGACCAACACCCCAACCGTGGCGGAAGGTGGTGTGCCCAATTTCGGGATTCGGACGTGGACCGCTCTCTTTGCCCCGGCTAATACGCCACCTGCTATCGTCGCCAAGCTAAATCAAGCAATGGAAGCAATCAAGAAAGACGGTATCGTCCAAAAGAAGATTGAAGCCCAGGCAATGGACGTCACAATTGGGTCCCCAGCCGACGTCAGCAAGATGCTTGTCGAAGAGCGCGACTTCTATGGCGCGATTCTGAAACGGACCAATGCAAAGTTAGACTGAGCGGGCGTCGGTAAATTGGTGTATCATTTCGCCCTTCAGATGGCCCGGTAGCTCAGTCGGTAGAGCAGAGGATTGAAAATCCTTGTGTCGGTGGTTCGATTCCGCCCCGGGCCACCATCTGAAACTGAAAAAACCCCTGCGTTCGCGCTGGGGTTTTTGCTTTTGTGGGCCTGTAACTGGATGTTTCTGGCTGTGTCCAGTCATTGCCAAACTCAATTTCAACGCCTAGCATTGGGGTATGCCAAAAATGAGCTTAGAACTAACAGATTCATTACAGTCTTTTGTCGACTCAGAGTCGAGCCAGCAAGGCTTTGTCTCAACTGACGAATATGTTCTACATGTTTTACAGAAAGAACAGGATCGGGCTCGTCTTCGGGCACTAATCGAAGAAGCTGAAGCATCTCCCTCGCAAGAGATCGATGTCGAGAGTTACATCGCAACTCTTAGACACCGCTTTCATACCAAAAAAGACCTTTGACTAAAAGGTCTCTAGCTCTTAACTCTGGAGCTGATTTTGATATTAAAGATGTTCTCAGTCACTACCAAGCACAACAGGCCTTTCAAGCTGGAGAGGTCTTTCTAATCGAATTAGACAGATGCTTGAAATTTGTACAGACTTTCCCAAAAGCTGGCTCATTACGGCTAGGTCATGAATTGGGTCGTCGCAACATTCGCACTTGGCCAATGGATAAGTTTCCGTTTTTACTTTTATACAAAGAGACCCAAAGCCATGTGGATATTTTGCGGGTCTTACATCAGAGCAGCGATATTCCAAGATGGTTGAAGGATTAGCCATCCTCAGGCCCTGGTCGACTCCGCCACGAGCCATCGCTGAAACTATAGAAGCCCCTGCGTTCGCGCTGGAGTTTTTGCTTTTGTGGGCTTGTAACTGGATGTTTAGTTAAATAATGACTTGTGTGACACTAAACGCTTTACCCCAAGTGCGTATCTTGTAGCTTCGACGATCAGGCGAATAATACGGATCAGACTCAATCAGCTCAACCACTCGCTCTCTGCTGGGCACATCAAGCACCCACAAGCCACCGACATATGCTTGGCCTGGCTCCTCTCTACAGCCACCTGCCAACAGGATCTCATCGCTATGTTTTCGCAAATACGCAAGGTGGTCGGGTTCCCATTCCTTCCTGATAGATAACATTTCAGGGG
>JACCDL010734026.1_pt1 | contig 20149 bp, 16 predicted proteins | sample 7441931 | NCBI WGS metagenome assembly JACCDL01 (sample SAMN15323437, study PRJNA562643) | freshwater metagenome | isolation source: river surface water | place: USA:Blue River Watershed | collected 2017-08-16 | reverse complement strand
CTTCTGCGATTTTGGCCGATATCTACGGTGTACGGCTAGTGGGCTTTCTGTATGGCTGGGCTTACTTTAGCCATCAGATCGGAGCGACGATCAGCTCGTGGTTGGGAGGGTGGGGCTATGAAACCTATGGCACGCACTGGATCGCGTTTGGCAGCACAGGTATTTTATTAATACTCGCTGCGCTCCTGTCTTTGCGTCTACCAGCAGGCCGTTAGGTTTTCTTAGCCGCCGCTTCTAAGCTTTTCAACTCCGCCAAAATCTCGCTCGTGTGCTCACCTACACGCGGGGCAGGGTAGCGAAAGCCGCCTGGGCTTTCTGAGAGCCTAGGCACAATGTTGTGCATGGGGACCGAGCCAATATCCTTGTCTTCGAGTTCGACAATCGCCTCGCGTTCAAGAGCATAAGGGTGATCAAGTAGATCAAGTACAGAGCAGACTGGGCCAACCGTCACCCCGGCTGCTTCAAAGAGAGCAAGATTTTCTTCTTGCGTTTTGCTTCCAATAAAGGCGCTGATGATGCCATCAAGCTCGTCTCGATTTTTGACACGACCATCGTTTGTTTCAAAGCGCACATCGGTCTTGAGCTCAGGGCGTCCGATCGTATCCGAGATACGCATTGCCATGGATTGCATCGAGCCAGACATTGCAACGTGCTTGCCATCTGAGCAGAGATAAATATTGCGCGGCGCAGTGTGTGAAGACTGATTGCCTGCGCGCATGGTGGCTTGTCCGGTGAGGCTTGATTTCGCTGCTTCAGAGGAAATCACTGAAAAGATCGGTTCAAAGAGCGATAGGTCAATGACCTGTCCACGACCTTCTTTTTCTGCGACGCGTAGCGCGGTCAATACTCCCGCTGCACCGTAAATCCCTGCAATCATGTCGGCGAGCGCTAGCGGCGGTAGTGCCGGTGGTCGATCCGGGAAGCCATTTAGGTAAGCAAAGCCTGACATCGCCTCGACCAGTGTTCCAAAGCCCGGCTTGTGTTTGTAAGGGCCTGTTTGCCCCCAGCCGGATACGCGAACGATCACAAGCGCTGGGTTGATCTCAAGTAAGACATCGGGCCCCAGTCCCATTTTTTCGAGGCCGCCCCGTACAAAGTTCTCTATGAATATATGAGAGTGCTTGAGCAGTAGCTTTAGCGTTGAAAGCCCTTCGTCACTTTTTAGATCAAGTACCAACGAACGCTTGTTACGGCCGTAGACCTTCCAATAGATGTCCCAGCCTTCTTCACGCCAATTGCGTAAATCGTCGCCTTTGCCTTCGCGTTCAACCTTAATGACATCCGCACCGAAATCAGCCAGATAAGCAGACAGCATATTGCCCGCAACCAGACGGGAGAGATCAATGACGCGTACATCGGCGAGCGGGCCACGCAGACTGGGATCAAACGTTTTCAAGTAAAGCCTCCTTAGAGATCACGGGATCATAAGGTAATTTTGCTTTACCGTGCACTCGCAGGGTAAGCCTCCCCCCAGTTGAGGAAGGCGCTAAAAGCAGCGTCTGGCAGGTACGCTGGTTGATAGCCAAAGTCTGCTTGGATGCGCTCAATGCTCATGGGCGAGCGGCTCGGGCTGGAGGTACGCCCTATGGTGCATAGAGCTGGGTCGTCGACCAGTTCATAGTTAAACCCAGGGAACGCTGCGCGCATCCTCTGGCACCAATCGGCGACGTCCCAGCGCAATCCGGCTGATAAATGGTAAAGCGGTTTGGGTTTGAAGGGGTTGTTCAGTGCAGCAATGACTCCTAAAGCGATGTCTACTGAGTAAACCCAGTCATCTGCGCACTCTCTAAGCAATACAGCTGCTTTACCTGTCTGGGCAGATCTAAGCAGTTGCAGGGGAATACTTAGCGTATCGCGCAAACCAGTGTCGTATTCCCATCGTCCGAAGACTGTGCCTAATCTGAGAGCGGTTACTTCTAGGCCTCGCTTCGTTGCGTATCGTATGCACGTGCGTTCGGCTGCGAACTTGCTGATGCCGTAGAGAGATTCCGGTAGGGCAGGACTCGAGCCTTCGTCTAGCCAGTCGCTGCTGCGACCTTGCTCTCCAAACACCGAGCCTGTGCTGAGCTGCACGACGCGAGGGATTTGATGCCGAATGCACGCTTCGAGTAATTCAATTGTGCCAAGCAGGTTGACCTCGAAGATCCGTCGTGCGGATGATTTCTCGCGATCAAGGCCTGCCGTGATGGCCGCAGCGTTCACAACACGATCGGGTTTAAACGTGACAAACGCATGCTCGAGGTCAGCAGCTTGAGACACGTCGCCGTCTATGATGATGAGCTCACCAGGCAGTTCCTTGAGTGCGCTTTTGAAACTAGAGGGCGCACTATTCGGCCCAAATAGTGCGACCGCATGCCCTTGCTTAAGAAGTTGCTCGGCAATATTCAGTCCGACAAAACCCTGTCCACCGGCAACCAGTGCACGCATCAGTTCAACTCAATCTTGGCTTTGTTGGCGATGTCGCGCCACTTGTTCGTTTCCGCAGCGATAAACGCAGTTGCTTCGGCTGGGGTCATTAGAATCGGATCGATTGCCATTTCAGCGAGCTTGCTGACGTATTCTGGATTTCGGATAATTTGATCATTCCAGGCCTGCAGCTTTTTTTGGATATCGCTAGGTGTCTTGACGGGAACGGCAATGCCCCACCAGGTGCTCGACATAATTTGCGGATAGCCTAGTTCTGCAAAGGTGGGGACATCGGGCAGAGGTTTGAGACGCGTCTTGTTGGCCACAGCAATTGCACGCACTTTCCCACCATCGATGTTGCCCTTGAGTGTCGTGAGGTCATTGACAGTCATGTCGATTTCACCAGAAAGCAAGGCCAGCGTGGCAGGGCCGCCACCTTTATAGGGCACATGCAATACATCGATATTCGCGCCAACCTTAACGATCTCAGATCCCATTTGCACGATCGATCCCATTCCTGCTGATCCGAATGTGAGTGTGCCAGGCTTCGCCTTAGCCAAAGCAACGAATTCGGCAAAGTTTTTTGCCTGAACCTTTGGGCTGACCACCATAACGTGCGGGGCATTGGCGATCAGGCCAATCTGTGCAAAATCTCTTTGGAAGTTATAGGGCAGGTTCTTCATGAGAACTTCATTGATCGCCATCGTGCTGGTGGTGCCAAACAGAATCGTGTAGCCATTGGGCTCGGCACGCGCAACGTTATTCGTACCAATTGAACCGGCTGCCCCTACAACGTTTTCTACCACCACTGGCTGTCCAGCTAATTTGTTTAGGTGTTGCGCATACAGACGTCCGACGATATCCGCTGGTCCACCTGCAGGAAACGGTACAACCATTTTGATAGGACGGGTGGGGTAGTTATCCGTCGTTTGTGCGTGGGCTGTTAGACATGTGACTGATGCCAGTGCAGCGCCGGCTAGAGCAAGAGCGTGGCGCTTAAGGTGATTAACTTGTGAGCGGAATTGAGTAGAGTTTGGCATATCAGTGATCTCCAAAGTTGAATACGCAACTTTCATAATTTGCAGGGACCCGGATGGCGCCCCCTCTGAAAAAACTTTCACTCAAGCGTTCAAAGCCCGCTCGGTTGATGCTTGTATTGTGGGACCAGACGCTGCCTGCCAGGTAACGACTGGCCGCACTTATCAACTGCGCATGGCTGAGTTCTGAAAAATATTCGTTGACCAATCGCGCGGTCTCGTCAGGGCCAGCGTCGTGCATCCAATGTAGCGTCTTTGCAAGAGCCGCATCGAGCGCTGCCACTTCGCCAGAGCGTGATTTTAAGGTCGCGCGAGAGGTGATAAAGCCTGTATAGACCGTCGGACCTCGTTTGCTGGCCTCCTAGAGGAGATGGCCACCGCCGAGCAGGGCTTGGCTAACAAAGGGCTCGAACGCCTGGATCACATCAACTTCATTGTTAGCCAACGCGTCGAGCTGTTCCTGCATGCTCCAGGTGGTTACGAGTTGACGCGGGAGACTAAGACCCCGGTCAGCCAAGTCGGCTTGAAGGCACAGCCACGGTGTTGGAACCTCCTTGACGATCGACAGCCTCAGGTCGGGCAGGTCCGTCAGCGAGAGGTTTGGTTGATTAGAAATCAGACAAAAGGGGTCTCTGCCTACCGCTTCAGATAGGCTGAGCAGTCGATGCTCGTCATCTGCCGAGGTGTCATGATCGATCATGACACGCATCGGGCCACCCCAAGTGAGGTCGATTTTGCCCGACTTGACGTCATGAATAGCGCCGCCTGGTGAACCCGGTGGTAACCATTCAATATCGAGTCCATACTCTTGCGCTAGAGAAAGCTCTCGCAAGGCATAGTAGGGGACATAAAAGAGACCACGGAAGTTCTCCGCGATGGTGAGTTTCACGATATTCGTGTGGCTAAAAGCCAGATCTGAGATAAAAAAGTAGTCTAGATGTCTAGCTCACCGCACGCAACAAAAACATTTAGTATTTCTTGGATCGCACTCTGGTGTAGGCAAGTTATTGCTTATCCTTAGATTTTATATGGGTTAATCTGTGCGTTTTAAGCTGGGTTTTAGGTGATTAAAGATGATGACCTTCGACACATTTAAGCAAGAGGCGCTTGACGCAGGCTTTGACGAAGTTGTCGAGCGGCAGTGGGATGCTGATGTGTTCTTGGACACACACACGCACCCAGTGTCTGTCAGTGTTTTGGTGGTCAAAGGTGAAATGTGGTTAGGTATGCATGGCACAACCCGCCACCTGACGCCGGGCTCCACATTTGAAGTGGGATATGAAGAGCCTCATTCAGAACGTTACGGACCTGAAGGTGCGACGTACTGGGTTGCAAGAAAAAAGCAAACAATCATGTGAGCTGACTGGATCAGCATTAATTGCACTTTTCTAATTTAGTGCCATCAGCAGATATAACGGATTGATGAGAATAGTCGGCGCAAGCTTGGCGAGTTAGTTTGGCAGGTGAAGTTGATTTAATGTAGTTCGCCAAACTGTCTACTGCGTAAACTCCGCCAAGCGGTAGGCATCTAGTGCTTCCTGGTGAGAGGCAGATGTCCTTAAAAACCGTATAGTTTTCTGAGCCATCTCTTAGATAGTCATTGATCACAAGCTTATAGGATTTGTTGGGATCCCATTCGTGCCAGCTACCCGTAGTATGGTTTTTTATCTGCAGATTAGAAAACCTATTGCCAAAAGGTTTTGATAAATCAAGATCCCATCGAAGACCGCTTGCATAGGGATGCGATCCATCTGAATTCAGAAGATCTTTCCAGTTCTGCACGCCTTGTTCTAGAGCGGTTTTTACCTCTGCACCCGTGATATTGACTACGATCAACTCGTTTGGAAAAGGCTGGATGGTAAATATGTCTTCCATCTTGACCGCCCGATCATTTGTTCCGTCAGTTTCAAGTTGTTTGCGTACTGCACCTGCAACTATCAAGGCAAAATCGGAGACAAAAGGTTCTGAAGCTGACTCTGTCGCTTTACGGTAGCCTTCCACGACTACTTGGGTGATATCACTTCCGCCAGCTTTTTTCACGACCGAATCACATATAGTCCCGCCTCGGTTAGCTGTTCCAGGAACGCGGATTAAGCAAAGAGATTGATCTCCTTTCAGAGAGCCAATTAGCGCGAGGGTGTCTTGATCATATTGCTGATTAAAAGGCAGCATTTCACTTTTAAAAGTGATGTCTTCAGACGCCACGGCAACTTCTGGGACAGTCTTTAATTTTTCGAGTACTAAAGCATTTGCATTCGTTGATAGCGGAGTTGTTAACTCTCTGTCAGCGTAAAACGTATCGCTAACAATGACGGATGCAGTTCCAGTGCAGGACAGTACTGTGCCGTCGGGATTGAAATTAATTTTCATTCGTGCAAACACTTTTGTGTATTCCCACGCCTGGCCGATGCATACTTTTCCACCGGATTTATTTGTCACAACCGTCGGATACTTTCCGGACGGTGTTTTGTTCACGATGGGCGAGTTTTCGCCTAAGAAGGTGTGGGAGTCTCCACCAATGATGACACCCACGTCCGTCAATTGTGGGGCGATAGCCAGATCTCCGTCATAGCCAATATGGGACATCATCACAATGTGTTTAACACCTTGTGCCTTTAATTGATTAATGGTCCTTTGTGCGGCCGTGACTTCATCTTCAAATACAGTTGATGGATCTGGTTTTGAGGCATTTTTAGTTTTACCAACGACATCAATGCCAAAAATTCCGACCTTGACACCAGCAATTGTCTTGATGATGTAGGGAATGAAATAAGGAGGCCCATCGGGTCTGCTAATCAATGGCGATGCGGGGGCTGGAGTTGTTCCTGGATGAATATTGGCAGCCAGAACGGGCGTATTGCATTTTGCGGGGTTGATAGCTAAAAAATCCAGGAACTTTTTGAGCGCTGAGTCGCCAAAATCAAACTCATGATTGCCAGGAATAAAGGCGTCAAAGCAGATGTTGTTCATCGCAATGGCGTCTGTTTTTCCTTCATAAAGCTTATAAAAATATGTCCCCGTAATGGCATCGCCAGCATGCAGTTTTAAAAGGTTATTGGTTTTATCCAATGTTTTAAAAAGGGTAATTAACTGACCAAAACCACCTAGTGGAGAATATATTTTCTGGCCATCGATTAAAAGTTCTTGCACATCTGGCGAGCGAATGTTCGAGTGCGTGTCGTTGACATGTGCAATGTTTAATTCGAATGCGCTTGCTGATTGAGCATTGGCGCTTGAACAGGCCGATAGAAAAAAATAAACACAGCGAATAATCCACGTGGGAAAAGATAGGCTTTTATAAGGTTCATTATTTTTCTTACGGAATGTTAGGAATTTGATTGAAGCTTTTCGATCGCTTTGATTATTGATTTTCCGATAATAGTGCATGAAATCATGCCAAACAATCTACTGATGAGCACGGTTACTTGAGGTCTTGTACGAAAAGTGTCTCAAAAAAAATGCCAACCCCGAAGGATTGGCATTTGCGGATAATGGTGGAGCCGGGGGGAATTGAACCCCCGTCCGCGAGCCCTCTGCAGACAGTTCTACATGCGTAGTCGTTTAATTTTTTATTTAACCGCGGACTTTGCCAAACGACAGGCCGGACCTTGGCGATTCACTTGGATTTAAGAATTTGACGAGTGACCCGGCAAACCCCGATTCTTTGTAAATGACGCTGCTGTGGTTTTACCCACCTGACCCAAAGACAAATCAGTGCAGCGGCTCACCGCTTAAGCGGCCAGAGCGAAACGCTCGTCGTTGGCGTTTATAGTGTTTCCAGTGGATTTACGAGCGAACTGGTGCTCGGCATGCCCTGCGCTGTTTCGCGACCCACGTCGAATCCGGATCGGCCCCAGTAGTGCGATTGTAGACGAACAATCTATTGATTCAGACAGCTCAGATGTAAAAGAGTTCAGTCTTTGTTACACATTCATCAGTTGTTTGATCATGGGCCACATATCACGTGCAGAATGCGCTGTGTGATTGGCTTGCCAGGTGTCAACTGGGTGGTCAGGTCCGCAATAGCCATAGGCCGCTGCAATGGATGGCATACCCGCTGCGCGCGCTGCTTGGATGTCGCGGATGTCATCGCCAACATAGAGACAACGATCTGTACCGAAACCCGCTTGCTGTGCTGCGTGCAGCAGGGGCAGGGGATGCGGTTTGGCATGCGCTGTAGTATCGCCGCATACTAAGACGGCGCAGTTTTTGTCGAGGCCGAGTGCTGTGACGATCGGCTGTGCAAGATGCGTCACTTTATTGGTGACGATTCCCCATGCAAGCCCTTGTTTTGAAATTTGTGCCAGTAACTCTGGCACGCCATCAAACAAACAGGTGTCGACAGTCATTGCGGCTTGATAGTCTGCTAGAAATTGCAAGCGATGCTGCTCATAGGTCTCGTCTCCTGGTGCCAAATTAAGTGCGCAACGCAATAGACCGCGTGCACCAGCTGAAGCGTAAGGGCGTAGAACCTCTAACGGCAAGGGCGGCAAGCCTGCACGCTCTCTTTGCTTGTTAGCCGCGGCGCCCAGATCAGGCGCTGTATCGGCAATCGTGCCGTCAAAATCAAAGAGTACAAGTGCGGTCATTTGCGGGTAGCCATCAAATAGTTGACGCTCGTGTCATGACCGAGCGAATAGATTTGTGTGAAGGGGTTATAACTCATACCAATCAGCTCTTGTGTCGTCAGGCCATACGTGCGTGCTGAAGCCGCCAGTTCGCTTGGGCGCACAAAGCTGCGCCAGCTATGCGTGCCACGCGGCAGCAAGCGCAGAATGTATTCTGCCCCCACAATTGCAAACAGAAATGATTTGGGGTTGCGATTGAGTGTTGAAAAAAACACCCAGCCGCCGGGCTTAACGAGTGTTGAGCAAGCTCGTACGATCGAGCCTGGATCGGGTACGTGTTCTAGCATTTCCATACATGTCACGACATCGAATGCTTGTGGTTGCTCAAGCGCCATATCTTCAGCGCTAATGCTCCGATAGGTGACGGGTACGCCTGACTCCAGGCCATGTAGCTTTGCTACGCGCAGCGACTTATCTGCCAAGTCAATACCGGTGACCTGTCCGCCTGCACGTGCCATGCCCTCGGCCAGAATGCCGCCGCCACAGCCCACATCAAGTACCGTTTTGTCTTGTAGACCGCCTACAAGCCCTTTGATCCATTCGAGTCTGAGCGGATTAATAGCGTGCAGTGGTTTGAATTCGCTATTGGGATCCCACCAGCGTGAGGCAAGTGCGCTGAACTTGTCTAGTTCTGCCTGGTCAACGTTGGAGGAGGGGCGTGGAGCGTCGGAGGACATATGGCTAATCGCCTATAAAACAGCAAAATGAAAAAAGGCCCCGCAAGCGAGGCCTTTCTGAGTCGGAATAAGCGCTGGCAGAGCCAGCCTTACCCAATCAACATCAAGAATTACTTCTTGCTGCCGATGATTTCGACGTCTACGCGACGGTTCTTAGCACGACCGGCTGCTGTACGGTTGTCAGCGACTGGCTGTGACTTGCCTTTGCCCGAAGCGGTGATGCGGTTAGCAGCAACGCCTTTGGTAACCAAGTAAGCTTTGACAGCTTCTGCACGGCGAACCGACAGGGCTTGGTTGTAAGCATCAGAACCGATCGAGTCAGTGTGACCGATGGCGATGATGGTTTCGAGGTTGATGGCGTTTGAGCGCTCAACAACTTGGTCGAGCAGCTTGCGGCCTTCAGGTTTGACGATCGACTTGTCAAAGTCAAACAGAGCTTCGGCTTTGATCGAAACTTTGTCTGCCATTGGCTGAGCTGTCTTCTTGACACACTCGGCAGCTGCCGTTGCTGGTGTCCAGAAGTTGTCCTGCCAGCAGAGTTCATTGGAACCGTTCTTCCAAATGAGCTCGTTAGAGCCGTTCTTCCAATTGTCTACTGTTTGTGCGGAAGCGACGCCAGTTGCCGAAATAGCAGCAAAGGCGAGTGCCAGAGCGAATTTGGAGGGCTTGTTCATGTTTCTCCTCGATTGAGCTTGAAGCTGGATAAGTGACTCGCAGCGAACTCCCGCCGCAAATGTAAAAAAAAATACATCAGGTAACCAGTATAACAAAGCAGCGAGCACGTTCAAAAGAGCTTACTCACTGGGTTTCCTGCGTGCTGATTGGAATCTTACGGCATTTGGGGAACTTTGGCGAAGTTAATGCATCACTTGAACCCCGGAACTGCGTATTTCTACCCCCCGAACCCCTTTGCTGTTGGTTTTTGGCAACAACAAACCCCATTTTTACAAGCTTTTCTCCTTTGCTGGGCGCAGAGCCGCTTTTTCGCCACAGAACGTTGTATTCGCATTCTTTGTTTAGGCATAGCCCGAAACACGGGTCGGCTACCTAATTAGAGGGTGGCGGCGGTGTAGAATCCAAGGTTAACCTTTAGACCCGATTTTGGGGTTCTCAACCGCTGTCTTTTGTTGCGAAATTTATGGATTCCTTTGCCAAGGAAACACTTCCGATATCCCTCGAAGAAGAAATGCGCCGGAGTTATCTCGACTACGCAATGAGCGTAATCGTGGGGCGCGCCCTCCCGGATGTCCGGGATGGTCTTAAGCCAGTACACCGTCGCGTCTTGTTCGCGATGCACGAGCTCAACAACGACTGGAACCGTGCTTACAAAAAATCTGCGCGTATCGTTGGTGACGTAATTGGTAAGTATCACCCGCACGGAGACCAAGCGGTATACGACACGATTGTGCGTATGGCTCAGGACTTCTCTTTGCGTTACATGTTGGTCGATGGTCAGGGTAACTTCGGCTCGATCGACGGCGATAACGCCGCGGCGATGCGATATACCGAGATCCGTCTTTCGAAGATCGCCCATGAGTTGCTCGCGGACATCGATCAGGAAACCGTTGATTTCGGACCGAACTATGACGGCAGCGAACAGGAGCCGTTGCTCTTGCCTTCGCGCTTACCCAACCTGCTTGTAAACGGAAGCTCGGGTATTGCTGTGGGTATGGCGACGAACATTCCACCACATAACCTTGCAGAGGTCGTGGATGGCTGTTTGTATTGTTTGCGTAATCCGGACTGTACGGTGGATGAACTCATCGAGCTTATTCCTGCTCCAGACTTCCCGACCGGTGGCATTATTTACGGCATCGTGGGTGTGCGTGAAGGGTACCGCACTGGGCGTGGTCGCGTGATCATGCGCGCCAAGACGCACTTTGAAGACATGGAGAAGGGCAACCGTCAGTCGATCGTGGTCGACGCCTTGCCTTATCAGGTCAACAAAAAGACGTTGCAAGAGCGTATCGCTGAGCTCGTCAACGAAAAGAAGATCGAAGGTATTTCTGACATCCGGGATGAGTCCGATAAAGACGGTATGCGTCTGGTGATCGAGCTCAAGCGCGGTGAAGTGCCTGAGGTCATCCTCAATAATCTATACAAGCACACACAACTGCAAGATACCTTCGGGATGAACTTGGTGGCGCTTGTGGATGGCCAGCCACGACTGCTTAACTTAAAGCAGATGGTTGAGTACTTCCTGTCGCACCGTCGTGAAGTCGTCACGCGTCGTACGGTATTCCAGTTGCGCAAAGCGCGCGAACGCGGTCATGTGCTCGAAGGTCTGGCTGTTGCCTTGGCAAATATTGATGAGTTCATTGCAATCATCAAAGCGGCGCCAACACCACCTGTCGCGCGTCAAGACCTGATGGACAAGTCTTGGGATTCGTCACTGGTGCGTGAAATGCTCTCGCGTGCGGATACCGAGGCTGTTGGTGGCCGTGCGGCATATCGACCAGACAATCTGCCGGATACTTACGGTTTGCAATCTGATGGGCTCTATCGCTTAAGTGAAACGCAAGCGCAAGAAATCTTGAACATGCGCCTGCAGCGCTTAACCGGACTTGAGCAAGACAAGATTGTCAGCGAATACAAGTCCGTGATGGACACGATTTCGGATCTGCTCGACATTCTGGCGCGTCCTGAGCGCATCACAGTCATCATCAGTGAAGAACTCCAGGCGATCAAGACTGAGTTCTCGATCAACGCCAAAGATGTGCGTCGTTCAGACATCGAGCTCAATGCAACAGAGCTCGATACAGAAGACCTGATTACACCAGCCGATATGGTGGTGACGCTTTCGCATGGCGGCTATATCAAGAGCCAGCCGTTGTCCGAGTACCGTGCGCAGCGTCGTGGTGGTCGTGGCAAGCAAGCGACTGCAACAAAAGAAAACGACTGGGTTGATCAGTTGTTCATTGCGAACACACATGATTATTTGCTGTGTTTCTCAGACCGCGGCCGTGTTTACTGGCTCAAGGTTTGGGAAGTTCCGCAGGGCACGCGTACGTCACGCGGCAAGCCAATCGTCAATATGTTCCCGTTGATTGACGGTGAGAAAATCACCGTTGTCTTGCCGATTAAAGCGTTCAGCGATGATCAGACGGTGTTCATGGCGACCTCGCGCGGTACGGTCAAGAAGACTCCATTGTCTGATTTTTCGAACCCACGCAAGGCTGGCATTATTGCGGTCGATCTCGATGAGGGCGACTTCCTGATTGGTGCCGAACTGACAGACGGCAAACATGATGTGATGCTGTTCTCGGATTCTGGCAAGGCTGTGCGCTTTGATGAAAACGATGTGCGGCCCATGGGACGTAATGCCCGTGGTGTGCGCGGCATGATGCTCGAAGACGGCCAGAATGTGATTGCAATGCTGGTCTCGGGCGATGAGTCCCAGACTGTCCTGACTGCGACACAAAACGGCTTTGGCAAGCGTACGCCGATTACGGAATACACCCGTCACGGCCGCGGCACGAAAGGCATGATTGCTATTCAGACCTCCGCTCGAAACGGCAAGGTTGTAGGTGCAGTCCTGGCTAATGCCACGGACGAGATCATGTTGATCACAACCGGCGGTGTGCTCGTGCGTACGCGTGTCGCAGAGATCCGCGAAATGGGCCGTGCAACGCAGGGCGTCACCTTAATTAGCGTGGACGATGGCAGCATGCTGTCTGGTGTGCGTCGCGTTGTTGAAAGTGATGCGGATGATGATGGCGAAGACATCGCAGATGCATCAGATTCAGCAGCACCCGACGCGCCGACAGACTCAACAGACGGGGCCGATTCGGCGACTTAACATGGCGCGTCCCTGGAATTTTTCAGCAGGGCCGTCTGCGATGCCGGAGCCCGTGCTCGAGCAGGCTGCAGCAGAAATGCTGGATTGGCACGGCTCGGGTATGTCTGTTATGGAGATGTCGCACCGTGGCGAGCAGTTTATCGAGATCTGCACGCAAGCCGAGGCTGATCTGCGTGAATTGCTCGCGATTTCCAGCGACTATGCCGTGCTGTTCATGCAAGGGGGCGCAACCGCTGAAAACGCGATTGTGCCCCTGAATCTGTTGGGCCGCGTTGCGCAACCCAAAGCGGATTTTGTCATCAGTGGTATCTGGGCAACAAAGTCACACGACGAATGTCAGCGCTACGGCGACGCACACATAGCCGCGACGAACGCGGTGGCCACCACGATAGACGGCGTGCATCAGGCGCCCTTTACTTGGCTGCCTGACGTGAGTACGTGGCGTGTGCGTAAAGACGCCGCCTATCTTCATATCTGTAGCAATGAGACCATCGGCGGGGTAGAGACGGTCGATTGGCCCGATATGCAGGCGCTTGGTGCGCCAGACGTCCCCCTTGTTGTAGATGCGTCATCGCACTTTCTCTCCAGGCCGATGCAGGTTGATCGTGCCGGAATGGTTTTTGCAGGTGCGCAAAAAAATGCGGGGCCTGCAGGTTTGACGATGGTTATTGTTCGTCGGGATTTAATTGGTCATGCTTTAGCGATTTGTCCCTCTGCCTTCGACTACAAGAATGTAGATGCACAGCACTCGATGTACAACACACCGCCGACGTATGCGATTTATATCGCCGGATTAGTGTTTAAGTGGCTCAAGCAGCAGGGTGGTTTAGCTGCAATTGAGCAGAGCAATATCGTGAAGGCGCGCACGCTCTACGACTATTTTGATCAAAGCGATTTTTATACTCTGCCGGTGCACCCTTCGGTACGTTCACGCATGAATGTCCCTTTTTTCTTGCGTAACACGTCCCTTGATGGCGTCTTTTTGAAAGGTGCCCAAGAGCGAGGTTTGATGCAGTTGAAGGGACACAAAAGTGTCGGTGGGATGCGTGCTTCCATCTATAACGCAATGCCATTGGAGGGTGTGCAGGCCCTCATAGACTATCTCAAGGATTTTGAACGCGCTCATGGATAAGTCATTGCAAGAACAGTTGCTGCCGTTGCGTCAGCGCATTGATCAGATTGATGCTGAAATTCTCGATCTGTTGAATCGACGCGCCTTGACCGCTCAAGAAGTGGGTGAGGTCAAGCACAAGCACAATGCAACGGGCCCGGTGTTGCGCCCCGAGCGTGAGTCGCAAGTTATTCGTCAGTTGCAGGAACTCAATCGCGGTCCATTCCCGGCCGAGGGAATCGCTTCCGTTTGGACTGAAATCATTTCTTCCTGTCGTGCGCTCGAGCAATCGCTGACGGTAGCCTACTTGGGGCCCGCTGGTTCCTTCTCTGAGCAAGCAGCGTTTGAACATTTTGGTCACGCTGTGACGAGCTTGCCTTGTGCCTCGTTCGATGAAGTGTTTCGCGCAGTTGAAGGCGGTGCGGCGCAAGTGGGTATGGTGCCTGTTGAAAATTCAACGGAGGGTGCTGTAAACCGCAGCCTTGATTTGTTGTTGGGTTCGCCTGTCAAGATATTGGGTGAGCGTTCTTTGTTGATTCGTCACTGCTTGTTGTCTAAAGCGGGTGACATGAACAACATCACCAAAATCATGGCGCATCCTCAGGCACTTGCACAATGTCAAAATTGGCTGAATCGCGAGCACCCAGGGATCCCCCGTGAATCTGTTTCAAGCAACTCCGAAGCGGCACGGCTCGCATCGCTTGATCCGAGCTGCGCCGCAATCGCGAGCGACATAGCGGCGCATGCCTGGGGCCTCAAAGTTGTTGCGCACGGGATACAAGACGATTCGCAAAACCGCACGCGCTTTTTGGCAATCGGACACATTGAGAACTTGCCGAGTGGTAAGGATAAGACCAGCTTGATTCTCGCTGTGCCGAACAGGGCGGGGGCGGTTTATCAGATGCTTGCGCCGCTGTCTGAGCATGGTGTGTCAATGACGCGTTTTGAGTCCCGTCCAGCTCGTAATGGCCAATGGGAATACTATTTTTATGTGGATGTCGAAGGACATGCGCACGATGAGCGTGTAAAGAAAGCGCTCGCTGTGCTTGCCTCGCATTGCGCTTTTTTCAAACTGCTGGGTTCCTATCCTGCGCAGTCATAAGTCCTATTTATTGACCTCATTTTGTTGGTGCTTTTCTTATGTCTGCAAAAGATTCCGTCTTAAGTGCGCCCTCACACATCGCCGCCATCGCTCCATATCAAGCTGGCAAGCCAATTGAAGAGCTCGCGCGGGAGTTTGGTCTTGACGCTTCAAAGATCGTCAAGCTTGCTTCGAATGAAAACCCACTGGGTATGCCAGAGTCGGCAAAGCAGGCGTTAAGTGCTGCCGTTGCGAATCTTGGTCGTTATCCTGACCCAGCGGGTTTTGATTTAAAGAAAGCGATTTCGCAGCGCTTCGGTGTAGATCAAGCATGGCTCACGCTTGGCAATGGTTCGAATGACATTCTTGAGCTTGTGGCCTCAGCCTTGATTGAGCCGGGCAGTGCTGTGGTGTATTCCCAATTTGCGTTTGTGGTTTACCGTCTGGCGACACAAGCCCGAGGTGCCAAGCATATTGTTGTGCCTGCGAAAGATCATGGACATGATTTGCCAGCAATGCTTGAGGCTATTACGCCCGAGACAAAAATTGTGTACGTGGCGAATCCCAATAATCCGACCGGTACGTATTTGTCGATCGAAGCGATTGAAACCTTCTTGGCAGGCGTAGCTACCCGTCATGGCACACGCGTCACGGTTGTTTTGGATGAAGCCTACAACGAGTTTCTAGAGCCCGCTTTGCGCGTCGATGGTGTGGCACTCGTCAAGCGTTACCCAAATCTGATTGTGTCGCGCAGTTTCTCAAAGGCTTATGGACTCGCTGGTTTACGTGTTGGGTTTGCTATGGCACAGCCCGCGCTCACAGATCTGCTTAACCGCGTGCGTCAGCCTTTTAACGTGAACTCACTGGCGCAAGCCGCTGCAATTGCGGCGTTAAACGACAAAGAGTTTTTGACGAAGAGTTTTGCAGTCAATCGCGACGGAAAGGAGCAACTGCAGAAGGCTTTTGAAAAACTTGGCTTACAGTTTGTTCCCAGCTACGCCAATTTCGTTCTAGTGAAGGTGGGTGATGCGGCACGCATTAACCTCGAGTTGCTCAAGCGCGGCGTCATCGTGCGCCCCGTCGCTGGTGATGGCCTGCCTGAATGGTTGCGCGTCTCGATCGGTCTGCCCCATGAGAATCAGACTTTTATCGACGCGTTGACGGCGGTACTGAAAACGGCGCCTTGACGATGACTACGCTAAAAATTGGCACGCTTGCGGTAATCGGCGTTGGTTTAATCGGCGGCTCTTTTGCGGCTGCGTTGCGGCGTGCCGGTAGTCTGGGTCGAGTGCTGGGTGCAGGACGTCGGCCTGAAACGCTTGCACAAGCGGTTGCGCTAGGTCTGATTGATGAGGCCGTCACGCTTAAAGAGGCTGCAGCACGTGCTGATTTGATTTTTATCGCAGCACCTGTGGGCGCCTTCGAGGCTATTTTTTCTGAGATCGCCCCGCACTTGGGTCCTAAGACGATCGTCACGGATGGCGGCAGCACCAAGCGCAATGTGATCGAGGCAGCGCGCACGGGTTTGGGTTCGCGGATTGCACAGTTTGTACCGGGGCACCCGATGGCGGGATCACACGAAAAAGGGCCGCAAGCAGCGAATCCTGATCTCTACCAAGGGCGGCGTGTCATGCTGACGCCTCTTGTTGAAAATCATCCACAAGATATTGCGACTGTTCAGGCTGCCTGGCAGCAATGCGGCGCCAATGTTGTTTGTATTGATCCGAGTCAACACGATGGTGCTGTTGCGGCCGTGAGCCATTTACCGCATTGGGTCGCTGCGCTCTTCATGCAATACATCATCTCGGGCGACGACGCGGCTCTAAAGTTAGAAACTGCAGGTACTGGTTTTAGAGACTTTACGCGTGTTGCTCAGGGTTCGCCAGAGATGTGGCGCGATATATTCATGGCGAACCGAGATGCAGTTCTCGCTGAGCTCGCTAGTCTGCGCCAGGTGATGGACCAGGCTGAGCATGCATTACGTGAGCACGATGCCGTTTGGCTTGAAGATATGCTTGCGCGTGCTGCACAAGCTCGCTCTGACTGGCCCGGTAGTTCTAAATGAGTAGTCTGCCTAGTTTGCAGTTACGGCCAGCGGTCGCCGCACTTGGCACCGTGAATTTGCCGGGCTCAAAAAGTATCTCAAATCGCGTGTTGCTCTTGTCTGCACTGGCCTCTGGCGCGACCCGCATAGATGGCTTATTGCAATCGGACGACACGCACGTCATGCTGACCGCGTTGTCTGCGCTTGGTGTACAAATTACGACGCACGCACCCGACTCTGTCACCGTGCATGGCGTGTCGCGTTTTCCTGTTGAGCGTGCCGAGCTTTTCATGGGGAACGCAGGGACGGCGATTCGACCATTGACTGCGGCGCTCGCCATGATGGGTGGGCATTACTCCCTGTCAGGTGTACCTCGTATGCATGAGCGCCCGATTGGCGATTTGGTCGATGGCCTACGTGGAATGGGCGCGCGTATCAACTATCTTGGTCAAGAGGGTTACCCACCCCTGCACATTGAACCCTCTGGGGCGCTCTCAGATCGTGTTGCTGTGCAAGGCTCAGTATCCAGTCAGTTTTTAACGGCCGTGTTGATGGCGGCACCGCTTGCGGTTGCGCGCTCTGGCAAGGCCTTAGTGATAGATGTTGTTGGCGAGCTGATCTCTAAGCCCTATATCGATATCACTCTCAATTTGATGGCGCGCTTTGGCGTGACCGTGCAGCGCCATGGTTGGCAGCAGTTCGTGGTTCCGGTTGGTGCGGCTTATCGTTCGCCCGAACATATTTATGTAGAAGGCGATGCTTCGTCCGCTTCCTACTTTTTGGCGCTCGGTGCGATCGGCGGTGGTCCCGTCAAAATTGTCGGGGTAGGAGCGCAAAGCATTCAGGGCGATGTGGCATTTGCCGATACAGTGCAGGCGATGGGTGCTCAGGTCAAGCGCGATGCAGCTTCGATCGAAGTTACCGGGATTCAGGTTGCTCGCGGCGAAAAGCTCAAAGCCTTTGACACCGACTTTAATTTAATTCCGGATGCAGCGATGACCGCTGCGGCGCTCGACTTGTTTGCCGACGGCCCATGCACGTTACGTAATATTGGGAGCTGGCGTGTCAAAGAAACCGACCGTATCGATGCGATGCAAACTGAGCTGCGCAAGCTCGGTGCGCAAGTTGAGAGTGGTCCGGACTGGCTGCGAGTTTTTCCGATTGCTCAGGGTGGTTGGCGCGACGCAAGTATCCATACCTACGACGACCATCGCATGGCGATGTGCTTCTCGCTTGCCGCATTTGGTCAAAGCCGGGTCACGATTTTGGATCCCGGGTGTGTGAGCAAAACGTTTCCGACCTACTTCGATGTGTATGGTGGGCTGATTTCATGAGTGGAGCAATCCCGGTCATCACGATTGACGGACCAACCGCTTCTGGTAAAGGAACCGTCGCGCAACGTGTAGCTTCAGTACTTGGTTGGACAGTTCTAGATAGCGGGGCGCTTTATCGGCTAACGGCACTCGCGGTGTTACAGCAAGCGATTGATCCCGATAACGAAACAGCAGTTGCCGACATCGCAACCCGCTTGGACGTCCAGTTTCGCCCTGATGAGATCCTGCTCAACGGTCAGGACGTTTCTGGAGTCATTCGCCAGGAGCATGTTGGCAACCTCGCGTCACGGCTTGCGCCGAATCCTAAGCTGCGCGCAGCCCTGTTGGGCCGTCAGCGCGCTTTTCGTCAGGCCCCGGGGCTTGTCGCGGATGGCAGGGATATGGGGACAATCGTGTTCCCAGATGCTGAGGTAAAGATTTTCTTGATTGCTGATGTGCAGGCCCGAGCGGAACGACGTGCTAAGCAATTGATCGAAAAGGGAATTTCTGCTAATCTAGAAGACCTTCTTGCAGATATGCGTGCCCGCGATGCCCGAGATACTGAACGCTCGGTTGCGCCACTCGTCGCTGCAAAGGATGCACACGTGGTGGATTCGTCGACTCTGACGATCGATCAAACGGTGCAAAGCATCCTTGACCTCTGGTCAAGGTTTTTATCCACTCCACCCAAATCGGGTGTGTAACCGGCTCCAAAGGCCATCTGGACTCCTCCTACATGTCAACTCAACAAACCTCAACCCAAGCCGGCGAAAGTTTTGCCGCGCTGTTTGCAGAAAGTATCCAAAAGCAGGACATGAAATCCGGCGAGGTTATTTCCGCCGAAGTCGTTCGTATCGATCACAACTTTGTGGTTGTGAACGCAGGTCTCAAGTCTGAAGCGCTGATTCCGCTCGAAGAATTCCTTAACGATCAGGGCGAGCTCGAAGTCAAACCAGGCGACTTTGTGTCGGTGGCTATTGATTCGCTCGAAAACGGCTACGGCGATACCGTGCTGTCCCGCGATCGCGCTAAGCGCTTGTCTGCTTGGCTGTCACTCGAGCAGTCGCTCGACAAAAATGAACTCGTGACCGGCACGATTACAGGCAAGGTGAAGGGCGGTCTGACCGTCATGACCGCCGGTATTCGTGCGTTCTTGCCTGGCTCGTTGGTTGATTTGCGTCCTGTCAAGGACACAACGCCTTTCGAAGGCAAGACCATGGAGTTCAAAGTTATCAAGCTCGATCGCAAGCGCAACAACGTTGTGTTGTCGCGTCGTGCTGTGCTCGAAGCCAGCATGGGCGAAGAGCGTCAGAAGCTCCTCGAGAACCTGCAGGAAGGCTCGATCGTCAAAGGCGTGGTTAAGAACATCACTGACTATGGCGCGTTCGTTGACCTCGGCGGTATCGATGGCCTGCTGCACATTACCGACATGGCATGGCGTCGCGTGCGTCACCCTTCGGAAGTTCTGACCGTTGGTCAGGAAGTCGAAGCAAAAGTGCTCAAGTTCGATCAAGAAAAGAGCCGTGTTTCGCGTGGCGTCAAGCAACTTGGCGAAGATCCATGGGTGGGTCTCGCACGTCGCTACCCACAGGGTACGCGTCTGTTCGGTAAGGTCACGAACCTCACCGACTACGGTTCATTCGTTGAAGTGGAAGCTGGTATCGAAGGCTTGGTTCACGTGTCAGAAATGGACTGGACCAATAAGAACGTCGACCCACGCAAGGTTGTGACGCTCGGCGAAGAAGTCGAAGTCATGGTCCTCGAAATCGACGAAGACCGTCGCCGTATTTCGTTGGGTATGAAGCAGTGCCGTCAGAATCCATGGGAAGAGTTTGCAGCAAACTTCAAGCGTGGCGACAAAGTGCGCGGCGCGATCAAGTCGATCACCGACTTTGGTGTGTTTGTTGGCTTGGCCGGTGGCATCGATGGTTTGGTTCACCTCTCGGACTTGTCTTGGACTGAGACTGGCGAAGAGGCTGTGCGCAACTTCAAGAAGGGCGATGAGCTCGACGCAGTTGTGCTCGGAATCGATACCGACAAAGAGCGTATTTCG
>JACCDL010827085.1_pt1 | contig 20157 bp, 24 predicted proteins | sample 7441931 | NCBI WGS metagenome assembly JACCDL01 (sample SAMN15323437, study PRJNA562643) | freshwater metagenome | isolation source: river surface water | place: USA:Blue River Watershed | collected 2017-08-16 | reverse complement strand
TTTATTTGTTAGTACTAATGAATGGGAAAAAAATGTACAAGAAAGAGAGAATCATTATTCACATGTTTTTAAAACTAAGTCACCAAATCTACCAAAAGAAAATGAAGTTTATACCTCTAGTTTTAGTAGGTCGAAATCATTAGAAAGTAATGATGATGTGGTGAAAATATTTAATGAATATTTCGTCGATTTACTAAATAAAACTTCACCATTTCCTTTAACCGATTTTGATGTGAGATGTTATAAATTAGATGTTGGAGACCATTATAGAACCCATATGGATGATTATGCAGGTAAAATAAACGCAATTTACTATGTGAATAAAGAATGGGTTTGGGATTGGGGTGGAATGTTAAATATTTGTTCAGATATTGACCATGAATTTAACAAACAAATATTCCCAAAGTTTAATCGAGTGGTCTTATTAAATAACCAAGTTTTTAGACAACCTCATTTTGTGAGTACGGTCCAAAATTATGTGAAAAATCCAAGATTTAGTATAGTTTCATTTAATAAATAATATGAGTTATAAAGATAAAAAATGGGATGAGTGGAATGTATCATATCTAAAGACATTTGGATGTGAAGTACCCATATTTACACCATCAATTTATAGGGAATATCGAGGTGAAATATTCTCCACATTTCATTCTGAAAAACATCCCGTTTTAAATAACATTCATCACAACATTAATGAAATTAATTTCCACACCAAATTCTCCAAATCACACAAAGGTGTTTTAAGAGGTTTACATTACGATAATAAAAGTTGGAAATTGATACAATCAATTGTCGGAGAAATTTATTTGGTGGTATTGGATAATCGAGCCATTTCACCCACTCGTGGTAAATGGGAATCTTATTTATTGTCCGATAAAACAAGAGACCAAGTTTTAATACCGCCAGGATTTGCCAATGGACATTATGCTGTTACCGATTGTATGTTTTATTACAACTATTTTTATGTTGGTGATTATGTTGACGAACATCAACAAGGTGTAATTAAGTGGAATAATCCGGAGTATAATATAGAATGGCCAACAGATAATCCAATTTTACAAAAAAGAGATAGATGATAAAAAATTTAGAACAATACCCAATAGTTAATCAACCATTATGGGACACCCATGGTTTAATTGGATTTGAGAAAAAAATGGCCGACCATTGGGAAGCCGGTAGAATTCGTGGTCCCGTTCATTTGAGTGGCGGTAACGAAGAACATTTAATTGAAATTTTTAAACGAATTAAAAAGAGTGATTGGGTTTTTTCTACTTGGAGGTCACATTACCATGCATTATTAAAAGGTTTACCGTCTGAGTGGTTAGAACAAGAAATATTGGAAGGTAGGTCAATCACCATTATAAACAAAGAAGAGAGGTTTTATAGTTCGGCCATTGTTGGTGGTATTATACCTATTGCTGTTGGTGTTGCAATTGCAAATAAACGAGATAACAAAGATGACGTTGTCTGGTGTTTTGTTGGTGATATGACATTTGAAACGGGAACCTTTATGGAAAATTATAAGTACGTTAAAAATTTTAATTTACCAATAAGATTTGTTGTAGAAGACAACGGAGTTTCAACAAATACACCAACAATTGAAACGTGGAATAAAAAATCCGAAATACCAAGTGATGTTGTTTATTATGATTATGAAAAACAATGGCCACATTATGGTACAGGAAAATGGGTAGTATTTTAATTATGAAAAAAATATTAGTACTTGGAGGAGGGGGATTTATTGGTGGACATCTTTCAAAAAAACTCAAAGAAGATGGACATTTTGTGCGTTCTGTTGACATTAAAAAACATGAGTTCTTAGAGGAATCGGAATTTTGTAATGAATTCCACCAAGGTGATTTAAGAGACCCTAAATTTGTTCTAAATGTTATGTTTTTAAAAACGGGAGAACCCTTTGATGAAGCATATCAATTAGCTGCAGATATGGGTGGTGCGGGTTATATAAATACCGGCGAAAACGATGCGGAAGTGATGCACAATTCAACACTAATTAATTTGAATGTTCTTGACAGTTGTATTAGAACTGGTGTTAAGAAGGTATTCTATTCTTCTACCGCTTGTGTTTATCCTGAACATAATCAAATGGATGAAAATGAACCAAATTGTGAGGAATCGACAGTATATCCGGCACATCCTGATTCCAATTATGGGTGGGAAAAATTATATGGTGAAAGATTATACATGGCCTATAATAAAAATTATGGAATTGATGTTAAAATTGCTAGATATCACAATATATTTGGACCGTATGGAACGTATGATGGTGGAAAAGAAAAGGTACCTGCTGCATTATGTAGAAAAGTCTCAGAATGTTTAGATGGTGGTGAAATCGAGGTTTGGGGTGACGGATTACAAAGTAGAAGTTTTTTATATATTGACGAATGTATTGAGGGGACAATAAGATTAATGAATTCAGAATTTAGTGGTCCTGTTAATATCGGTAGTGAAGAAATGGTTTCAATAAATTCATTGGCGAATTACATAATTGATATAAGTGGTAAAACGATACAAATAAAAAATATTAAAGGACCACAAGGTGTTAGAGGTAGAAACAGTCATAATAAATTGATAGAAGAAAAATTGGGGTGGAAACCAAATAAACCGTTGTATGAGGGATTAATAAAAACATACAATTGGATTAATAGTAAAGTTAAAATATAGATGAAATTCTTTAATATACTTTTCGATAGTACTGTTGTTGGTAATAAAGAGTTAATGACGAATACGTTGTCACCATATAATGTTGAGGAGTTAAAGATGGTAGACATTAACGGATTAAACGTTGAGGATGAACAAAATTATTATTCATTTACAATTACCGGACAATACCTCGAATCATTGGTTGCAACTTTAAATTGTTTACCAATACATCATCAAGTAAAGACATTGATGAGAGAACATGAAAACATATATTGGGTTTTAATGGCCGAACATGAATCGGATGCAGATAACATTGTCATGTTGATTGAAGAATATTGTAAAAAAGAATTATTGAATCCTAAACAAATCATTTTACTTAATGGTAATCAAAAAATTAAAAAATTGATTAAGGATTTTAATAGTGAAATGAGGGGTCACACATCCAACAGGTTACCAAACGTAGCGGTAACCGGAATGAATAATTTTAAATACGAATTTAAAAAAGAAAAAGAATCTTTCTTTATGTGTTATAATAGAATGAATAAACCACATCGAATTGGTTTATTAGTTTTATTAAAAAGAGCGGGGTTTTTGGATGATATCGATTGGACACTGTTAAGGGCCAACGAAATAAAACCAAATTACACAAATTCAGATGGTACAATTTCGATGAACTTATTGGATGTTAGAACAAAAGATACAAAAAAATATAGTGTGTTCACAATTGATGATTTTAACGAACATCTAAATGAGATTGAATATTTTTATAACTTAGATTCCAAAAAGAGTAAATTTGAAACCGGATATAAAATTGATGAACCACCATTTTTTATTGACTTTTATAAGACATATGAAATGAATCCATATAGTCATTCATATGTGAACATTGTGACGGAAACAAATTATACTTCCAACGACGTTATTCACATAACAGAAAAATCTTTGATACCGTGTTATTATTCACAGATACCATTAATATTGGGTAATTACGAGCATAATAAATTTTTAAAAGAAAGATACGATTTGGATTTGTTTGAAGACATTATCGATTATTCCTACGATAATGTGACAACACCTCGAGATAGGTTATTCATGTTCGTTGAAGAAGTAAAAAGAATCAACACAATTAAAAACGATGTTATTGAATTCTACAAGAATAACCAAGAAAGATTTGAACAAAATAAGAGAAAGATAATAAACATATTAGAAGATAAAACTGATTATAATTTTTTTAAAACGTTAATATAATGACATATAAAGATTCACTAACAAGTGCAATGACTAAATTAGGTGAAAGAGAAGATACAGTATTCATCGGACAACAAATTCTTTTCCCTGGTAATCCGATGAGCTCCACATTAATTAATGTTCCTAAAGAAAAAATGATAGAGGTTCCGGTTATGGAAGATACTCAAATGGGAATGTCATTGGGGATGTCAATGAATGATAAATTTGTGATTACGTTTTATCCGAGATGGGATTTTTTAATTTGTGCAACTAATCAACTTGTAAATCATGTTGACAAATTAAAATTAATGAGTAATAACGAATGGTCATCCAATATGATTATTAGAGTCGGTAAAGGTTCAGATGACCCGATAGACCCGGGACACCAACATAAGGGTAATTACTTTGAAGAATTCAAATCCCTTTGTAAGAATATAACGTTTTATGACCTTAAAACTAAAGAGGATGTTGATACCGCATATGAAACCGCAATTAATATGGGTGGTATACATGTTATTGTAGAATACCCACAAAATTATAATTTATAATATGAAAATTATTCACACATACGTTAAAACTAAAAACGGAGGGGGACTAAACGAATATACTGCATATTGTATGTTACTGTCAGTATTATTGGCTAAAAAACACTATACAAGAGTTGAGTTGTATTGTGACAAAGAAACTTTTGATGTTGTAAAAGAATTAGGAATTCCTTATACCGATTTCCACGTCGATGTTTTAGATGGGTTGGATGTTGGGACATTCTCAATACCTAAGTTATTAGTCTATTCCGTGCAAAATGAACCATTTTTACATATAGATTTAGATACTTTTCTTTATGAAAAACCAAAAGAATTAGATAAGAAAACAATATGGGGATGTTATCCAGAGGGTTCGGGTGAATACGTTAGTTATACTAAAAATAATACAAATTTTTTCACTACATATCTTCAAAACGCATTTAAAATACAGAACAATGTACCTGAAGACTTTTTAGAATTTGTTAAGTTTAGGGATATCATGAACATGTGTATTTTTGGTGGTTATAATTTTGAATTGATATCTAAAGCTTCAAAATATTGTTTAAAAATATATGAAGATAATAAAGAATTCTTTGATTCAGATTATTACAACGCGTGTATCATTGAACAACTTTTTATACCATCGGCTGTTAGATACTTGGTTAATAACAAAGTATACCCAAGAAAAACCGATAAAGAACTATTTTCGTTCTTTTTTGAAAAAAACCCAACACTATTACACTACGAAAGTCAAAAACTAACATATCCATTTATAATTGAAAGTAACGGGAAGGAATTGTTAATTAAAAATAAGGTGGATATATTCAAAAATATATCATATAATTTTAATGGTTTTCTCCATCTAAATGGATACAAAACAAACGAAGAGATTATATTTTTTATAAAACAAAGACTAATACAGGAATTTGGTGTGACCAATGAAATTATTAAAATTGATGAGAAATATTCGGAATTTGGTAATTGTAAGGAGATGACGAAAACATATAAAAAATATCTGTCAGACCAATTAGAACTATTGGATAATATTGATGGTAAGGTTTTTAAAATTGTATAATTATTAGTATGTACGTAATTGGAATATCATCATATTATCACGATTCTTCTGCTTGTTTATTTGAAAACGGTAAACTGGTATTTGCTTGTGAAGAAGAGAAATTTACAGGAATAAAACATGACAGTTCATTTCCAATTGAAACTTTAAAATACATTTTTGAACACTATAAAATAACAAAATCAGATATTGAATGTGTTTGTTATTATGAGGACCCGAAACTAAGATTTAACAGAGCTAAATCGTTTCTTACGTCATTGTTGAATAACGTTAAGGTATGGTATAATCTAAGAAAAATTAGTAAAAAAATATACTACACCCCACATCACATCTCACATATGATGTATTCATATGCATCGTCGAATTTTAAGGAATCGTTAGTGGTATCGGTTGATGGGGTTGGTGAAACATCAACTGTTTCAATTGGAAAGGGTATTGACGGTCAATTAACACAAATTAAAACAATTGAATACCCACATTCATTGGGATTATTTTATTCCGCGATGACTTCATTTTTAGGGTTCAAACCAAACGAAGGTGAATATAAAGTAATGGGTTTGGCATCATATGGTGACCCATCTGTTTTTAGGGAGGAGGTTTCAGAACTAATTAAATTTGAAAATGGTGAAGTTATATGTAACATGGATTATTTTTCTTGGGACAGTTCTAATATAACAATGTTTAACCATAAATTAGAAGAACATTTAAATGTTGAACCTCGATTCACTAAGAGCGGATTAGAACCTTTTCATAAAAATTTAGCAGCATCTGTACAAGAAAGATACGAAGAAGTTTTATTTGATTTATTGAACTATTCAAAAACACTATATAATTCAGAAAATCTTTGTTTAGGTGGTGGATGTGCTTACAACGGAAGGGCGAATGGTAAAATTGTTGATAATAAGATGTTTAAGAAATTGTGGGTACCACCTGCACCTTCGGATGCGGGAAACGCAATCGGAAGTTGTCTATATTATCTATGGAAAGAAAAGGGTGTTAGAAAAAGATTACACACTAACCCATTTTTAGGTCCACACTTTAGTTCAAAGGAAATTGAATCGTCATTAGAAAAATACAAAATACTAATACATTACGAACATTCAACTAGAGAAAATGTATTAAAGAAAACTGCAAAACATATTAAAAACGGTTTAGTGATTGGTTGGTTCCAAGACAGAATTGAATTTGGTGCGAGAGCTTTAGGTAATAGGTCAATTTTAGCCGACCCAACTGTTCCTGATATGAAAGATAGAATTAATCGAGTAATAAAGAAAAGAGAAGGTTTTAGACCCTTTGCACCAATGGTTGCATATGAAAGTCAACATGTGTATTTTAAATCGAAAGAATATGTTCCATATATGAACCAGGTGGTGGAAGTTGTGGAAGAATACAGAGATAAATTAGTTGCCGTAACTCATGTGGATAACACCGCAAGAATACAATCAGTAACACCGTTTAACCCAATCTATTCTTTGATTAAAAAATTTGAAGAAATTTCGGGTTACCCAATACTTTTAAACACATCCTTTAATGTGAAAGATAAAACGATGGTACTAACCCCTGAAGACGCAATAATAACATTTTTAGATACTGAAATGGATGTTTTAGTATTGGGAAATTATATGGTTTATAAAAAATAAAATTATGTTTAAGAAAATTATTAATTGGGTTAAAAATAAAATATCCCAAAGAAAGAAAAAAAAGGAATTCCAAAAGAAATTAGAAGAATTAAGAAAAAGAGACCCATTTATTTACAAACATTAATATATGGTTTTTTTAACGTTTTCAATTGGTGATGATTCTTACCATGATTTTGCAACCCAAACAGTTAACTCCGCAATAAATCAAGGGTATGATACATTTGTATTAACAGACAAACCTGATTTATACCCGAATTCAAAAACACTACTTTATGAAAAAGAAAAATTTTCATATCACGATAAATTGGATGCTGTTGAGTGGGTTTATAGTATGGGTTATAAACAAATACTTTATTTGGACGCCGACATTATAGTCAATGATATTGTATTTTTTAATGACGTTAAAAAAATTGAGTTTAATGACGGAATCAATTATACGAGAAGTGGTATACCTAAAGATTTAGAATCACACCTAAACGAAAAACACTTAAGTAATTACCGTACAAAATTAGACGAAAACTTTAAGTTAAATTATTCCGAAATCCCATCAATATTCGAAGATATTTTCGTTTTCAATTTTGAAAAGGTGGACCCATCACAATTCTTTAAGTATTTTAAAAAATTAAGGGATTTAAAACACGAATCAGACATCCAAACTGATAACCAAAGATATGGAGACCAAGAAGGTTATTCAATATCAATAGCATCTAAATTATCTTTGATGCCTTGTCAAATTTCTGACAGTTTAAGAACTTTATCATCCACTCATTTATTAGCGAGTAACTACACATATGATGGAATCATTAAATCGATTATGGCTGAAGTTAGTTTTATATTCCCATATAGAAAAGATAGTATTGAAAGAGAACAAAATTTCTCAACATGTCTAAATTACTATAAAAGATATTTTAATGATTCCGAATTTATAATATCGGAACAAGGTGAAAAAAGGACTATATTTCACCATTCAGGATACAATTATACATTCGAAGAATTACCGTTACCACATAACCAATCGAGAACAATCAATCAAGGAATTAGATTAAGTGATAAAAAAATTGTTTGTGTGATTGATTCGGACATAATTTTAATAAATCACTACAACATCTATTTGGCGGTAAAAGAAATTTTCCAAAATAAGATTGATTATTGTTTACCATATCTTGAATGTGTTGACTTACCCGGATTTATGTTTAGAGGTCCATGGGGTGGTTATTGTATTGGTGGAATTTATGTTGTAGATAGAAATAAATTTATTGAGATTGGATTAAATGACGAAGAATATCGTGGTTGGGGAAGGGAGGATGATGATAGACACCAAAGAATGTTAGACAACGGTTTTAGATTTAAAAGACATCACGGTAACATTGTTCATATGTACCATCCACCACAAGAAAACATAAAGGAAAGTGCGGAAAAGAACCTAATTAGATTAAGAAATTATACAGATGGTAACGGTAATACTAACGAAGTACAAAAGGACAAACTTATTTGATGAACAATATCAATCTGTTTTAAATCAAACACTTAAACCCACCGAAATTTTAGTGTGTGATAATACAACCCAAAACACAGGTGTTTGGGGAAGATTTTCATTGGCACTATTGGCAAAAAATGATTTTGTATGTGTTATCGATGATGACACTATACCTGGTAATTCATGGTTACAAAACTGTGTCGATTGTTTCCAAGAAAAAGAAGGACTATATGGTACCTGTGGTTATCTTTTTAATTCGAACACACATTACCAAGATAATTACACCAGACACGGATGGTGTAACCCAAATGAAGAAATAAAAGAAGTCGACTACGTCGTACACAATTGGTTCTTTAAAAAGGAATGGTTAAAATATTATTGGTCGGAAATAAGAGATGAAAAATATTGGTTGTGTGGTGAAGACATGAATTTTTCATATCAACTACAAAAACAAGGAATTAAAACATTTGTTCCTCCACATCCAAAAAATAATGGTAACCGATGGGGTAGTATAAAAGGTTGGCAATATGGAATAGACTCCGTTTCTCTATATGAAACAAACCCCGAAAATTTTAGACAGAATATGTTTGATTTTTTCGATGAACAAATAAAAAAAGGATGGAAATTATTATATGAATCATAAAGTTGTTACATTTTACGCAATCGAATTACCCAATGTTGAGTCGGTAATCGGATATCAAAAAAAAGTATTTAATCATTTCGGTTTGGACATTGAACAAATACCGTTTACAGATAAATTACCACACCCACATAGTGAAGCGATGACAAATTATTTGTCAAATAACCAATGGGATAGTGTATCGATATTCGATGTCGATTCAATTGTAACCTCAAGTGAAACTATTGAAAGGGCAATTGATTTAATTAGTGATAAAAATACGATTTACGGTAACGCACAGGCAACACATAACGAACTTCCATTTGCGGCGCCAAACTTTTTGAATTTAACAAGAGAAGTTTGGGATAGGACTTTAGAGATTTGGAATAAGGACCAAGATTTACATAGAGACATTTTCAGATATCAAACTTACCATAAAGATGGTAAAGAAATTATGTGCGATGTGGCGGAGAGATTCAATATTGAACACAGGAAAATAGGTACTAAAATATTGGTATCTTATCCAGTAAAGAATGAGGGAATACCTGAATGGAAATATACTGGAGGAAATGGATACAAGGATTTTGAATGGGGAAATGGAACATGGTTTGACAGTAAAACTTTTCACGGTAGTGAAATAAGATATCCACATAAACAACAAGTGTTTTTTGATATTTGTGAAAAAATTTTAAATAATGGGTAAGGAAATATATTTTCTTAGTTTTTATACCACAGGTGACGGTGCACCAGACTTAACCCATGTTGCAAATGAAGTTAAAGAGAAACTATCAAAGTACTTCACTGAAATGTTCATTTATAACAAAGAAACTTTAAAACAATTACCAAACAGCGAAGATATTTGTAATGTTTTTGAAGAACCCACAGATATGACATATTTTCCATATGCACATAAAATGGGTTACTATGATTGGAAAGCGTTTTTGATTGATTACACACTAAAGAATATACCCGAAAATTCAATCTTGTTATATCACGATATTAATTTTGAAAAGTACCCAAATTATTGGCAAAGTGATTGGGAAAACATATATGATGTTTGTGACGGGTTTTTAAAAGAAAATGAAAGTGATATATGGGCGAAGTTTGAGCTACATGATTTTTTTCTTAAAAAATCAATGAAAACGTACGCAATCGATAAAGTTTTTACAGACCCAATACAAAATGATGTGGTTAAAAATTCATTACAAATAAATTCTAGTCAAGTTGTATTAAAAAATACAAGTTTCTCTAAAGAATTTGCGAAAGATTGGTTATATTTTACTAGAGATTGGGATATTACACACCCATCGCCAAATCCAAATCGTCACCCCGAATCGGAAATAATTGGGTGTCCTGACCAAGATTCGATGCAATGTGCACTATACCAAAGAATATTTGACGGTAGGTTGAAACCCACATTCCCAATATATGGATTACATTGGAGGGTGATGAGAACTGATACTATTGTGTTTAATATGAAGGGTATGGAATGTAAAACCGGTCCATATCGTTTAGAAAATAAAGCGGTTATAAATTATTTTAAAAATAAAACAAATGAGGAAGTTTTCTGAAAACAGTAACCTATACCTATTGGACCCCATTCCAGTATGGAAACGAAAATTAACCGATGATGAGGTTGGTTGTTCGTTAGAAGAATTTAATGAAAAATTATTAAAAATTGCTAGACAATATTACGATGAGTGGCAATTAGAGGTTCCTGATGAAAGACATTATTTAGACAAATCAATAATGGCTGAGGAGGAATATGATAGGATGAATAAAAGAGAAATATTCACACAAGCAAATTATCCTGCAGTTGGTAAGTGGCATTTAGTCCCAACCAATAATTTCTTTAAAGTCAATGAACCAGAAGTAAACTTACTTAAAGAGATTATATTAAATGATTATAAAACGGCATTAACTGAGTATTTTGAATTCGAATTCGAGGGAAAACAAAAAAACAATTCTAATCACGTAATAGATGAGAGTTGGTTACAATTTTATAAAAATTCAGACTATAAAGTTTTACACAATCATTTACGTTATGATTTAGACCCAACTGAACACAGGAATATTTGGGCCGGTGGTTATTATATTAGTGACGGTGAACCAGACAAATATCAACCATATAGTGGTAGATTTTCATTTAACACTAGAAATAAATCATATTTGATTAAACCTGAAACAGGAATGATTATGTTATGGCCGGGTGAAATTTTACATGAGGTACATCCGTTTTATGGGGCGAAAGAAAGGATTTGTATAAATTTTAATTTAAGTACGAGAGAAGATGAATAAATTGGCGTTAGTGGCAGTCGGTGAAAAATATATTGAACCGGCAAGTAAAGTTATTAATGATTTTTTTGATAAATGGGACATACATGTCTTAACTGATAACCCAACAAAACTACCATTTAAATGTCACACTAAATTACAAGAAAACAAAATATTCTCATATTTTGAAAAAATGTTATTTGTGTTGAGACTGGTTGAGAAACATAAAAGTGGGGTCCTTTATGTTGATGTTGATAGGGTAGACGAATTTGGTGAAGAGTTAATGAATGAAATTGTTTTAAACGAAAGTGTAACAATAAAAAATTATTGGCACGGAAACAATAAGAACTTCAAAGGATTCTACGACTCAAGTATCCATTTTAAACCATTAATTGAATACTGTAAAAGTAATGATATCGATTATGACGTCGATACGTTTTCTGAAGAAATATTTTATGTACCTTATTTGAAAAATATTAGTGAAATTATATATGATGTTGAAAAACTTAGACCGATTTTTGAATACCAAAGTTTGATAAGTTTAGAAACAAATCAATATTACCCAAATATCGGAAACGCGGAAGGACTCGCCCTATCTATGTCCTTAAAAAAGAACGGAGAAAAATTGAAAAAAATATAATGGAAGAGGTTAAATTATTTTGGAGTTTTGATAGTAGGATGAATCTTTATGGTGATAATGAATATCTTTATGACCTTTATCGTGCATCAATGTTAAGGGCCAAAAAATTGGGGTACACAGTTCATTTTTACGGAGATAATTTCGCAATTGAAAAATTCGGAGACGTTATTGACATACCTTTCGATATAACAGATAAACATTTCAACATCGTTGATGACTTGAAAACGTTTGTACACGAAGACCAAGATTTAAATTGTGTCACAATTGATGGTGACTTAATATTACATGACAGATTGGTGTTTCCTGATTACGAAACTACACATGTTTATTTTGATTTTCCTGAAACAAAAAATGATATATTAAAAGAGGAGAACAACATCTACAACGGTTATGGTGATTTGAAGAAGATGTTTGAAAAGTATAATACACATTATTTTTTTCCATCATTTAATTATGACAATGATTTCGCTTGTAACACGGGGCTAATTAAATTCAATAACCAAGAAACAAAAGATTTATTTCTTAATCAATTTAAATCACTAAAAAACTATTTTGTGGGTAATATTGAACCATATGAAAATGTTAACACTGAAGAAAGTAACTCTAAACTTAGAAAAATAAGATTTATTATTGCTCAGTATCACTTCGGTTGTCTTTCTGCAACAAATAATATCCCCACAATTTTTCTAAAACAACATAACAATTATGTACATCTTTTCGGTAATGAAAAGTTCTACGACCACAATAAAGAAATGATATATAAAATCATAGAAAACAATGGGTAAAAGAATATGTGCATTTAGTCAAACGTATGGAAATGATAGAGAAGAATTATATGAGTATCTAAAAAATGATAATTCATCAATCAACTTCAGGAATTCGTTCGATTTAAATTTATATTCTTTTCACAATTCAAGTCGTGAATATATTGATAGGATTAAAAATGAAGAATATTTCACAAAATTAAAAAATCTAAAACTAATAGAATTTAATAATATTGAATACACTCATACTTTAAGAAATGTGTTATATGGACTATTAGATGAAGGGTACGATTACATTTTTTATTTACAAGACGATTGTTTCACACATGAATCTCATCGAGATATAACAGACTTAATCGATTTTATAAAAAACGAAGACTTCAACATGTTATATCTTGAATCTGACGGTTACTATATAAACAGTGACACAATTAGGTTCAAAAAAGACACATTAACAGTATATGACACCACTACCCAAGACTTCTTTAAACGAAATGGTTGGGGAATGGATGATGGCGCATATGTTGCCAACATAAAATTCCTCTTGACTAAAGTTTATGACGAAAAGTACTTCTCAATCGGTTCAATAGAGAAAGCCGAACAACACCTCTCAGCAAAGTTCTCGACTTTAAATTTAGAGAGATTAACACCCAATTTTAAATTATACAGAAGATTCAGTATTGTTGGTCCAAATGCACATTGGGACGAATCGAAAGAAAGGCAGATGTTGATAGAAAAGTTCAAATAAATTGACTTTTCCAATAAAATATCTTATATTCTCTTATTATGATATATTGGTTTACAGGTCAACCTGGCGCAGGAAAAACAACATTGGCTAAACACTTAGTAACGTTCCTTTCAAATACGGGTAACGTCATTCACATTGATGGGGACGATTTGAGGGACATTTTTCAAAATAAGGATTATTCGGAAAATGGTCGACGTAAAAACATAGAAAGAGCACAAGATATTGCCCAATTTATGAATGAAAAGGGTTCTGATGTTGTGGTATCTTTAGTGTCACCATATAAAGACCAAAGAGAAGACTTCAAATTAAAAACATCGGTAATTGAAATTTTTGTTCACACCTCAGAAGAACGAGGTCGTGAAAATTTTCATGTCATTAACTACGAAAAACCCGAAGAAAATTTTGTGGAAATAGATACCACAGAAAATTCTGATGTTGAATCGTTTATAGAATTAATTAGTAAAATAGATTTATGAGTAAAAAATATGCAATGTACGTGGGTCGTTGGCAAAATTGGCACAAAGGACACGAATGGTTAATTAGACAACAATTAGACCAAGGTAAAAATGTTTGGGTTGCGATTAGAGACGTCGAAGTTGACGAGAATAATCCCAAAACCGCTAGAGAGGTGTTTGATTCATTAATCACCGAACCATTCTTTAACGATAATTTTGATAAAATTCTTCTATCGATAATTCCCGATATTGAAAGTATCAATTATGGTAGAGGTGTTGGTTATGATGTTATTTACCATGAGCCACCGAGTGACATTGCCACAATCAGTGGTACGGCAATTCGTACTGGACATATGACACCAGATGGTAAAATAAAATATGACGAAACGAAAGGATAATTTAGATGATTGTAGAAAGAAAACGACATATCGCTAAAACAATTTCATATAGAGTTATATCTACGTTAATTGGGTTTGTGGTAATGTGGTGGGTAAGTGGGTCAGTTAAGGTTGGGGCGGCTTTCGGGGTTGCGGAATTAATCTATAAACCCATTCAATACTATCTTCATGAAAGAATATGGTATAAATGGATAAAATATGGACTCAGAAGAGGTGAAAAATCGTAAATTAAAACTTTTATTGAATTTTTTAAATGAAGAAGAATGTGTTAACATCATAAATAACACTCATAATCTTGTCATTTTAAAAAATAGAATATTAAGGGAAATTGAAAAGAATTTTGTAACACAATTTAAAGGTTTTTATGTTGGGGATTTTATTGATTTAAAAATTGAGAAATATGATACAGAACAAAAATATAAGGACTTTGAAAAAGGGATGGGTGGTACGTATGTTTCATTTTTATTACAATTAAATGATGACTACAAAGATGGTTTTTTTCAGTTTTTAATTGACGATGGAAATAGATATTTCCAAGTTCACCATGGTTTGGGTCACCTCACTATGTATTTTTCTGATTTACCAAAAAGAACCACACCTGTTACAAGTGGGACTAAGTACACGTTGGTTGGGTCGTTACCATTAATTAAAAAAACTAATAATAAAAACACACTTTTATAATGTTTCACAAATTAATTGAAGATTTTTTAACACTTGACGAATGTAATTTCATTATCAATATGGGTAAATCGATTGGGTTACATAAGATGACTTCCGCAAAATTTGTTAACGGAATTTACACCGAAACATCGTTAAACGAAGACACCAATAAAAGGAAGGGGTGTTATTTTGTTGAGAATGATTTGAATAATCCCCAAATAAAAATAATATCCGAAAGGATTGTAAAAACCTTAAATGATTTAAAAATTTTTAACGGATTAGATTATCATACAATCCCTAAGTACTCCTTTAATGAGTATACTAAAGATGATTTTTTAGATTGGCATTCGGATTCACATGAAATATTGTATGGTGCATCAACTACTGTCATTTTTCAATTAAATGACGAATATGAAGATGGTGAAATCAAGTATTTAATTGAAGGTATTGAATATTCGGTACCAAAGAAATGTGGTAGTATCTTTATTTTCGACTCTAATATTCCACATTCAGTTGTAAAAATAAAATCGGGCATTAGATATTCATTAAACGTTTGGCCATCATCAAAGAAAAAAACAAATTTACTATGAAAAAAATTGTAATTGTTGGTGGTGGTACTGCCGGTTGGTTAACTTCATTGGTAGTAAATAAATTTTGGAAAAACACCACAATCACTATTGTGGAGAGTTCTAAAATTGGAATATTGGGAGCAGGAGAAGGAGGTACCTCCAACTTCGGTAAAATGTTATCATTATTAGACATTAATCAAAACGAATTTTTTGAGAAAACTAAATCAACTGTAAAAGGTGGATTGCATCTTTATAATTGGACTGGTAAAAATGAACTATCTAAACATCTATTTTTTGGTGATAATCCAAATGAAACTAATAAATCTTACGCATACCATTTTGATGCTCGATTAGTTGCGAAATATTTTAAAGAAATTGCATTGAGTAGAGGGGTTGAATGGATTGACGGAGAAGTTGATGAAATTAAAAAAGAAAATGATAAAATTACCGAATTACATTTAAAAGATAACAGAGTAATAGAATTAGACTTTGTTTTTGACTGTAGTGGGTTTTCTAAAATCATAGTAGATGGTATACATAAAGAAGAATGGATTAGTTATACCAAATATCTTATGATGAACAAAGCGATTGTTTTCTTTTTACCGCAAGAAAATGAGTATAAATTAAATGACAAAACTTATACCGAAATGTTATCCATGGATTGTGGTTGGATGTTTAAAATCCCATTGCAACATAGGTGGGGATGTGGGTACGTATTTAATGATAAGTATTTAACCGTGGAAGACGCAAAGAAAGAAGTGGAAAACCATTTAGGTCAAGAGGTTATATTACAAAACGTCTTTAATTTTAATCCTGGAACACATAAAAGAAGTTGGATTAGTAATAGTATATCGATAGGGTTATCATACGGTTTCATTGAACCTTTAGAGGCAACATCGTTGATGTCAACAATAATGCAACTAAAGAAATTAATTGATATTAATTTCGACGAGGGTAATATGGACAAATACAATAATTGGTGTTATCAAATAAACGAACAGAATTTAAACTTTATAAGGTATCACTATTTGTGTGAAAGAGACGACACTCAATTTTGGAGAGACTGTACATCGATGCCGATACCTAACAAATTAAAAAAAATACTCGATAAAAACAATTCAATCATTGCCAAGAATGATGTGGAGTTACTAAAATTATTCGAATTAGAAGACATTACACCAAACGAACTTACATTTTTTGTGAAGAATTATTTGACAATATTTAAAAAGAATAAAAAATCGAACAAAAAAGAATTGATATAATATGGAAAAAATGTATTTCGACGATAATACTTACATTTGGAAAACCAAACTAAATCTAAGTCATTTAAAAGAAAAAATTGTTTTAGAAGCAAAGGATGTGATTGATTCACAACCAGATATAAAGACGGATGGGTTTGCTTATAAAAAAGAAGATAAAAACATTAATTTTATGGGTGAAGTTACAATTAAAAATAATTTAGATGAGATTGTACAAACCGGTATAAATTTATGTAAAGAATTATATGAGGAAACAAAAACACCCTATAATAGAATAAACACCGATGCGTGGGTTAACGTAGTACGTTCAAAAAATCCTGTACAGTTACAGTTTAGACACGAAGAATTAAAACACGTTGATAAGTACCATGTACATACAGTCATCAATAAAGAAATGAATTCCTTCGTACCACACTATACGTATGTTTATTATATACAGATGCCTAATATTATGGATGGGGACGATGGTGTATTATATTTTAAAAATGAAAACAATGACGAATTTTGGATTAGACCTGAGGAGGATGATTTAATAATAATGGAAGCAACTATGCCTCATGCACCAAATAATGCACCACGGTCAACAAACGATAGAATTGTTATGGCTGGTAATGTTGGGTTTGAGTATATTAAAAAAGAAAAATCATTAATATAATGTTAATAGATAATAAATTCATTTATTTAAGTTTACCAAGATGTGCATCCACGTCATTTCATTATTCTTGTATCTTAAATAATTTAGACGTTAAAACTTGTGATGACGGTTGGACAAAAGAGAATGGTAAAATTGACTTCACCAAAATAAATAAAGTTGATATAATGAATTACATTTACCATGGACATGAAAGTTTGAGTGATTTACAGTTGAAATTTGGTTCAGAATTTCCAATTATTGCGGTTAGACGAGAAAGACATGAGAGGTTTTTTTCACTTTATAAACATATTTTATCGGATTTTAAAAGGTTTGGTTTAGATGATTTTTATGATTTATTTTCTAAATTAACAGTAGATGAACTGTTTTTCTTTACTAAAAATGACCTATTAACCAAAAAATCAATTTGGACAAAAATTTTCACTTTTTTAGTCGATAGAGGATTGTTTGATAAAAACATGACAATGGATAAGGTGATTGCACCAATGAAGAAAAGGGGTGACTACTACAGACAAGATAAAAACCTCTATATAATCAACATATTAGAAATCCTATTAACCCCAATATCAACATTAACAAACAATAGTAATAAAATTATTTGGTTCGACTTCAATAGAATGGGTGAAATGGAAGAATGGGTTTCAAATATTACACGTAAACCGTTTAAGTTAGAATCTGTGAATTCAAGTAAACACATTGAATGTAGAATTGAGTTTAATGATGAATTTATTATGAAATACGATGAGATTTATGATTTTTATGATTTACAAAAAGAAAAAATAACACTAATATAAAATTATATATTTATATATAAGATTTAAAAACAAAAAATAAATATTTATATTAAAAGAAACTAAATATTATGAAAGGAACAATTATTGGTACCGATTTATTAGAGAAGGGAGACTCAGTAAAAATACTGGAAATCAACACAAACACAACGATTTATAATTCTGGTGCAGATATGTTAGATTATGACGCATTTTTTTCGGTTTTAACCGGAAATAACATAACAGAATTACATTTTATATATACAGAGAGTTCGTCACATGCGCCGTTACCGAGTGAATTTAGATTCGAGAAAAAATTGATAGATAAATGTACGGAATTGAACATTACATATTATCCGTATTTGGTACCTAGAAATTCTGTTACTGTCCCATATATCGAAGATTCTTCGAATAAGTTTATATTGAGACAATCTTTCGATACTACAGCATTAGTTGACGAAACATATTGTGCCGACAAATTTGAGTTTTTCAAATTAATGAGTGGGTCAACTTATGTCCCTAACACATTCCTAAATTCGACGGATATTAATATGGACACCTTAACAACGGTAGACACTTCAAATACGGGCCACCCAAACATTATTAAAAAACACAGATATCCACAATATGAACCAATGGATTATCCCGCTATTTACGTTTTAAACGATAACCAAGAATTAACTGATTTAAAGGCGGACAATAATCCCGAATTGAATAATTTAATACAAGAATTTATTTACGACGATTCAAATGTGGTGGACGGTAGATATTCAATAATTAGAAGTATTGATATAATCTATGGGTCAACTTTGGAAGTGATTAATTTAGGAGGATATAGACAATCAACAATAATACCATTATCGTTTACTGAAAACGAGTTTGTTGAAAACACTAATAAAATAAATCAAAAAACTAGATACAAATATATCACCAAAGAACTTGGTAATTTCTCAACAATTAACTATCACGTAGATGATGATACCATGATTTTAAATTATGACGGTACACTACAAGATGTTGATACGATACAATTGGGTAATTTTATCAAGTCAATTAATTTCCAAGATAACAATGGTAATAATGCCGGTGATTTTGAAGAAGAGGTGTTATCAGTATATGGGTGGGACGGAACAATGGAAAAAACAAATGAAACATTAGAAGTCCTACAATCAGAATTATTAGGTAAAACATCGGCAAATGTCGACACCATGTTTGTAAGAATTACATTATCGAATGGATTAACATGGACCGATTCACCAAGTTGTAAGTACTATATTGAAGAATCTGGGTCAACATATACTAGATTCGAAAAGGTTAATAATATGCTCATAGGTGATAAATTAGTGGTGACTGATTCACAAACAAACCAATTGACAACTGTTGAAATAACCGGTTTAGAAATGGAATATGCAGTTAAAACCATTTATGATTTAGATTTTGAACCCTCTGATTTATTTTTAGTCGACATTGGTGATGGGTTATTTGGTGTGATGCACAACTCATGTTGGTGTCCGTGGAACTATTGTGGATACTACTGTAACAGTTGGTATTGCCCATCATGTGGTGGTGGGGGTGAAACAAAATTATAATTAAATTAAATAAAAAATATTATGGCAATTAAAGAAAGAATAGAAAGACCGGCACAAACAATTAAAACAAATGTTACATCAATCAATGGAACATTAAAGGTTAAAATTTCAGGTGCCATTCAAGAAGTAGTTAATAAAATTAAAGAGAAACATTTATCA
>JACCDL010058802.1_pt1 | contig 20173 bp, 15 predicted proteins | sample 7441931 | NCBI WGS metagenome assembly JACCDL01 (sample SAMN15323437, study PRJNA562643) | freshwater metagenome | isolation source: river surface water | place: USA:Blue River Watershed | collected 2017-08-16 | reverse complement strand
GCCCTTCTCGGCCCGAAGGCTCAGGCAGTTCGCCGAGACCGATGTCGTGGTCGAATGGGATGGCGCCATCGACGTGCTCTTCGAGCGCTTCCAGGCCGGGCTAATCCCGCCGGCGATGTTCCGTGACCTCGCTGATCTGTCCCTTTATCGTACCATGACCGCGGGTTCGGCGGTGGTCTCCGGGGGGCCTTATGACACCTCCACTTCGCAGGACAGACCCCTCTCCAAGCCCGAGATCTATTCTCGGACCCGTTCGCTACTGACGCAGAAACTCCAGGGCGTCGAACTCGCCGACGAAGATGTTACCGTTTCTCGTAAATGCTGGGATGACGGAACGACTCGTTTCTACTCGGTCTCCGGCATCGTCACGTTCACCAACACGGCTTCGCGCAGGGAGACGGCGCCTTTCACCCTTTGCTTCAAGATCAAGGACGCGAGCACGCCTCCGACGTTGCTCTGTTACGTCGCCGGATCCGCCCGTTTCGGTGAGTTTCCCGCCGAGTGCGGGCGGCGTCCCTGATTCTCAGGGTGTGATCGCCAGGTCGGCGAGCAGCTTGCTTCGTGTCTTCAGCAATTCCGCGAGTTCGTGCGACTCTCGGAGGGCTTCCTTCGTCTCGTGCGACAAGGTCTTCTCGACCGGATTCCTGCCAAGCATCTGCATGGTGACCTTGGTCCGGGCGGCGGCGGCCAGACGTCCGACAATCTTCAGGTCTTCGGTCGCCTCGAAGCGGCAATTCTCGGTGACCGAGTTGTCGTCGCTGATAACGCGTCCGCATTTGTACGCAGGGATGACCGACGTCTCGGCGGATTGCTGACCGAAGACGAACTTAAGCTGGTTATGGAAGATCCAGCTCTTTCCCTGGTAGAAAGTCTGAAGGTTGAAGCGTCCGTCTGCATCGATGTGGACGCGCAGCGGGATGCGATTTCCCACGCCGCGGTAGTAACGATGGCTATAAGCGGTCATCCCGGCCGGTTCTTTCACCGTATCGAACGACGAGGCGACGAGCACCGTGATCTTGGCCTGAGTCTCGCTCAGCTTGAGGCTCAACGGTTTGTCTAGGCGGCTGCGCGTGCCTGCCGGCGAGCCGCTGGGAGAGGGTGGGGGGCTGTCCGCCGGGCCGACGTCGGGATTAGGTGAAAGAGCGAGGTAGGTGACGGCGCCGACCGTCAGGAGGCTGGTGACGGCCAAGCCGACATAGAGGAGCGACCGGCTCGGAGCCTTGGCGACTTTTCCGCCGGCGGCGAGCGAGTCCACCTGGTCTTTGATATCTGCCAGTTTGACCCACGACTCCATGCCCTCCGCCCAACAGTCATCGGTCCAGGCCAGCTTGCCAGATGCGATTCCAGCGGCGATTTCCGATAGGGCGTAGGTGCCTAAGGTCGTCCCTTTGCGGGCTACCTCGTAACGTGGTTCAGGACCGGGCTGGGTCATGTCGGAGGATGCTTGCGGCCATCCATTACAGGCAATCTTAAAGAGGAATCCCCCTTCGGCTTTTCTCGACAAAATAAGGAGAATCATTGATTGGTCTACTTAGCTTGGGTCAAATCCGCTTAAGACGCATCGGCCTCGATCATCTCCTCGTCCTCGCAACGTCCCGCTTCTTCTGCTAGTTGCCGACAACTACACTGACTTAAACCGATAAGCATGAACCCTCCCGACCGATCTGTCGTCTACCGCGTCTCCCGAAACGGACACGTCATGGGCGAGTTTGACATCGACCGCGTGGTCGAACTGCTCGACTCAGGCGAGTTCCTCTGGACTGACCTATGCTGGGCTCAAGGCATGGCAGGGTGGGTTCCTCTGGCTGGCCTCCGGGCCGAGGTGGCCGCCGCTAAGGCCTTCCCGCCTGTCGCCGCCGTGCCTGCTCCGGTCGCTTCGGGTCGGCGTCGCGTGCCGCCCGCGCCGGCCCTTGTCTCCCCGTCTCAGGCGATGGCCTCAAAGTCGTCCGGGTGGGCTTGGGTCGCGGGAGGGGTAACCTTGGGGGCCTTGGTCGGCCTGCTTACCACTCATCTGTTTCCCCAAGTGGTCCTGGTGGACCGACCCGTCGAAAAGATCGTCGATCGCCCCGTAGAGGTCATTAGGACGGTTGAAAAGCGGGTCGAAGTCCCGGCTGCGCTCACGACGGTGCAGCTGGAGGCCATTGAGTTCGCGAAGAAGAAAGAGGACGCCTTCAGGCGGGAAGTCGGATGGGGGGCGACATCCATGCTGCCGGTTTTTGATAAGAAGATCAGGGTCATCGTAAACTCACAGGCGGATCAAGGTGCGGTTAGCATCGAGTCAATCCGCGCCCGTGTGGAGTCCGTCCTACGTCGTAACGGATTCGTTGTCGTCTCGGAGTCGGATAATACTCAATTCGCCAGCACGATTGTGATCGCGAGCTTGTTATGCGTCGATTCCAAGAACGAGGATCAGCTTTCCGGACATGTCGCCGTGGAGGTTAAACAGTACATGTTCGTCGCCGGCGGTGGCATCATGAAGCAAGCTTGGGTGACCATGAGTGAATATGACATGACGATTCAATTCGGCAGTCTTAACTTCTATAAGATTCCCGGACTATTCGATGATCTCGCCGTCCGCGCCTCCAATGACCTCCTCAAGGCCGGCGAACTTCCTTACTCCAAGTGACGACCCAAGGCCGAGCCCCTGGTTCCAATCTGCGACTTGCATGTCAGTCGCATGTGATTCCCTGTAGTCCGCTTGCATGAACCTCTCCGAAGGAGTCCAGGTATTCGTTTTGATCTATGTCCTGGTCATCGCCGCGCTTTTCGTGACTGCGAGATTCTGGTCGCCGGCTTTGGGAAAGCTCTGGCGGGGGCTGGGCTTTTCGATTGCCAAGCCGACGGTCGGCAGTCCAGCCGTCGTCGCTGACACCGCGGCGTTGGTCTCCCCGTCTTTTCGGCCGGGTGCGCCTCGTCCGCCCCGCCTGAAGGAGCCTCCGAATCTGGCCTCGCTCGACGCGGCCGGGCTCCGGGGGTATGGCCATCGTTTGGGTCTTTGCGCCCAGATCGTGGGTTTCGTGGCGACGCACAATCCAACCGGTTTCCCGATCGGGCTGTTCCGTGAATGGTATGAAGCCCGCTGGATGGCGGTCGAATCAGCCTGCGGGGTGGGTGCCGAGCAATATCTGGGAGAGGCTTTGCGCGCGATTCCCACCGATGAGGCTGGTCATGACGCGGTGGTCGCCCGTTTCGCCTCCGAGGCACGCTACGTTGAGATGTCCGACCTGGTCCATTTCTGCGGCCAGGCCTTCGCGGCTTCCCGCGCAGGTTCGCCCGTGCATGACGCCGTCGTCGCGTTGTCAGACCGGCTGGCTGTGACATCGGCTTTCGGCGGAGCCGAGGCGGCTCCGGCCGACGAGGAAGAACGCTTGCTGCTCGAGCGTAAGCTCGAAGTCGATTTCCTCGAAACGGCTGAAGCCAAGCATGACCACCTGCGTCGCATGCATGGGTTCTTCCGTCGGAGGTTGGTGCAACTCCGGGACGACCCTCAGGCCGAGCGTCGCGCCGAACGCATGGCGGATTGTCGCCGGCATCTGGAAGAGCACGAGAAACTGCTGGCTTGGCTTGGTTCTTCGGTCTGAGGTCGGTTTCTAGTTCTAGTCTTCTATCCCCGCTTGTGGCTTGCCACCCCTTGTCGCCATCCTATCTCTGACGACGTGAGACTGCTTTCCCTCCCCAAGCCGCTGCTGTTTCTCCTGATCGGATCCCTGGGCGCCCTGCTGGGCTGGGGGGTCGGTGAGATCTTCGCCTCCAGGACGGCCCGTCCCGGCGAAGTGCCTTTGGTCCAGGAGGTCAGTCCCGGCGTTTACCGCCGAAACACCGCAGCCTCATCCGCATCGCCGTCCCTGCTTTTCGATTCCGCGGTGCAGAGCAGGTTGGTCGCCGCCGGCGCGAGCATGAAGGGAGACATCATGGCGGCGCTCAGCTGGGGTACTCGTGATGACCTTGACCTCCATTGCTTCGACCCCTCCGGCACCCGGATCTATTTCCAGAGGCGGCGCTCCGCGACCGGCGGCGAGCTGGATGTCGACCAGAATGCGGGGTCTGCTCTTCGCGATGATCCCGTGGAGCATATCTATTGGCCGATCGGGGAGGCGCCCGATGGCAAGTATGTGTTCAAGGTCTTCTTCTACACGCGCCGTACTTCTTTGAACGACGTACCCTTCAACCTCGACGTGCAGATCGGCGATCAGCTGATCAGGCGTTCCGCCACGCTCTCCTCCGCGGGGCCCACCGAGGACAACGGGAAGGTCGTGTTCGAGTTTAATTACCTCAAGGCTCCGCCCAGCGCGCATAAGACTTCCTTCATGCCATTCATCCTCGGCGTCGCCACCGTGGGTCTGACGCTGGGCTTCCTCGCTTTCGGGACTTCCTTCTTCATCTCGGTCATCCAGGGTCGGATGCTGGGTTCCGACGCCTGGCTGCCGCCTCAGGCTGGTCGGATGGTGTTGTCCGCGCTCAGCGCAGGCCTGGCGGCAGGTCTGGTAGGGCAGGCGATGCTCGAGGTGATGTCACCCCATCTCGGCGCCTCCGGCAGCAAGATGCTCAAGGTGGTCGCTTGGGTGATCGTGGGCGGCATGCTCGGTTTCGCTTTCGCTCTGATCATCCCCAACCTCGATCGCGCCAAGGCGGTCCTTGGTGGTCTCATCGGCGGCGTGCTGGCCGGCATCGTGCTTACGCAGCTTCCCGGCGTCGTGGGGCGCCTGCTGGCATGTCTCATCCTCGGCGGAGCCGTGGGGCTCTCGGTAGCCGTCGTCGAAGCGATGGCTCGCGAAGGTTATCTGCGGGTGATCTGGGGCCCGGGTGAATTCACCACCGTCAACCTCGGGGTGACTCCGGTCACCGTGGGCACAGGCGTCGAATCCACCGTGAAGATCCCTAAGTCCAGCGGATTCCCTGCCACGATCGCGACCTTCACCATGCGAGACGGCAAGGCCGTCATGTTCCATAACATGACCGGAGCCACGCACCCGCTGCGTGACGGCAACAAGCTGCCGCTGGGGACCGTCACCATCGAGGTAAAGCTCTTTTCCTGACGTCCATGCGCAAACTGCTTTCCGGATACCCGAAATGGCTGGTCTTCGCCTTGGCCGGAATGCTGGGGGCCGGTGTTTTCAACGCTGGGTACGAACTCATCTTCGGCGGAGGTACTCCTAGTCGCAATCTGCACGTCGTCGCGTCTTCGATTGGCTTTAGGTTCGGCGTGTTCGGGGCTGGTATAACTACGGCAATCTTTGTCGTGCAACGTGTGTTGCTTGGTGCTGAAGAGTTCATCTACGGCTCGATCAAGCCAGTCCTTGCGGGCTCTGTTCTTGGTTTCGTTGCCGGTGCTGCCGCACAATATTTTTATTCCTTCGCCCACTTTATCGGAATCGATGCCGGGGAGTTGCCGAGAATCGCGGCATGGGCAATGGCAGGCGGTGGCCTGGGCGTTGCGATTTCATTGGCTATTCCCAACTTGAAGATGCTGAGGTCGTTTTTCTATGGAACACTAGGTGGTGCCGCGGGTGCGCTCGGTTTCCTGTTGGTATGCGCTATCGCAAGTGATGTGGGTGGAAGGTTGGTAGGTACGGCAATCATCGGTCTTTTCATCGGTCTTTCCGTCGCGGTGGCTGAGGCTACGGGCAAGGAGGGTTACCGGCGCGTCGTCGGGGGGCCCGGCGAATTCACCCGAGTCAATCTGGGCGACAAGCCGGTCACCGTGGGAAGTTCGCGCGAATCCACCATCCGCATGGCATCTTCCGCCGGCTATCCTCCGATCGTGGCGACCTTCAGCCTGCAGAATGGACAGGCGACGATGGTCAACCACATGTCACGCTCCACCCATCCTTTGCGTAACGGTAACAAACTGACGCTCGGCAGCGTAGTGATAGAGATCCATCTCTTCAGCTGAACCCGTGCGTTCTTTCCTTAATCGCGCCCCCAAGTGGTTGGTCTTCGGCCTCGTCGGGATGGCCGGCGGGTTGTTCTTCTCCTTGCTCGGAGAGCCGGCGGCTCGTCTGGGAGCCCCGCGCGTCATGCCGGGTTCGAACAAGGCGCCCGTCGACCTGGTCTTCGTCCTCGACGTCACCGGCAGCATGCAGAAGGAGATCAACGGCGTCCGCGCGAGCATCACGGAATTCACCCGTCAGGCCGAGTCATCAGGAGTAAGCATGCGGTTCGCTTTGGTGACCTTCCGCGACCTCACCTACGGTCAAGGAACCAAACTTGCGCAGGATTTCACTTCTGACCCCGGAGAGTTCGCCTCCGAGATGTCGGGGCTCCGCGCCTCCGGGGGCGGTAACAACAAGGGGGAGAGTTCCCTCGACGCGCTGCGGGAGGCGGCCGAACTGTCATTCAATCCGATCGCTCGCAAGGTCTTCGTGCTGATCACCGACGAGACCTGGCACGAACCGGATGGCCAGGTCCGTTCGACCTCGGCCTTGGTGGGCGATCTGCGTTCTTCCGGCGTGGAAGCGATCCACGTCGTCGCCGCCGACGACATCATCGGCACCTTTGATTTCCTCACCGAGGCGGCGCCGGGCAAGCGCTTCGTGCTGGACGCGTCCGGCCGGACGGAGAGCAGTCTCGAGCAGCTTTTCCAGGGGGTCGCGCAAGCGGTCGTGAGCCCGTCGATGCTCGGGCGAGCCGCCTCCGATACGCGCAAGGACTACTCATTCTCTTCTTACCTCACCGGCGTGGCTTCGGTGGGCTTGTGGCTTTCCATGGTGTCGATCGGCGTAGGCTTGTCCTTGGTCGCGGCTCAGAAGTTCATGCTCACTGGCTCCCTGCGTGTGCCCGGGCTCCTGAAGGCGATCCTGATCGGTACGCTGATCGGTGCCTCATCCGGCGTCTGCGGGCAGACGCTCTTCTTCCTGCTGGACGCGCTCGGTTCACCCGACGCCTTGGGGAAGATGTTAGCCTGGGTCGTCGTCGGCGCCGGTCTCGGCTTCGCCATGACCTTCGTCATCCCGAACATCCCGAGGGCGAAGACCATCCTATGCGTCTCGGCCGGCGGACTCGTCGCCTCGCTCGCCTTCCTGCTGCTCGTCGGCGTCATGTATTTCTCCCTGTTCGGCGGCCGGGTCGTCGGCGCCCTGCTGATCGGCGGCTCGGTCGGCATCGCGGTAGCCATGGCTGAAGCGATCGCTCGGGAGGCCTACCTGATCGTCCATTGGGCCAAGAACGAGAAATCCACCGTCAATATCGGCGGCTCGCCCGTCCTCATCGGAACCAACGTCGAATCCACCGTGCGTCTTTCGCCTCAGACAGGTTACCCGGGCGCGATCGCCAGCTTCAAGATGGTCGACGGAAAGCCCACCCTTCAGAATCACATGTCTCGCACCACCCATGTCCTCAAGGACGGGAACAAGCTGACTCTCGGCACGGTCGTCATCGAGGTCAGGATCGTGCACTGAAATCGCCTGCCTCCTATGCGCTCGTTGCTCGCACGTTCACCTAAATGGCTGGTACTAGGGGTCGCCGGACTTCTCGGCGGCCTGCTGCTTTCCCTGTTCGCCGAAAGATGGGTGGGGCAGAAGCGTGCCGAGACGATCCTCGTCTCCGAGGACGTGAGACCCGTGGACCTCGTCTTCGCCCTGGATATTTCGGGAAGCATGTCCGGCGAACTTGAGAGCGTGCGCAACAGCCTCAATGATTTCCTCGGTCAGCTGGAGGCGCGAAAGATCAAGGGGCGATTCGGTCTGGTGACTTTCGACGACGACGCCCGCCTCACTCATCCGCTGACCTCGGATGTGCGGAAGATCGTCGAAGTCATGCGGCCTTTGTTCGTCACCGGAGGTAGGGCGACGGGGGACAGTTCTTTGTCGGGGCTGGCGCTTGCGGCAGGCCTGCCTTTCGATCGTGATGCCCGCAAGGTGGTGATCCTGATCACCGATGAGACGACCGACATACCTGACGGCGAGATTTTCTCCACCGAGGAGGTCGTCGTGAAATTGAAGGCCGCCCATGTCGACGAGGTGGACGTGGTGACTTTGGCGACCCTGACCGATGACTATGCCTTTCTTTCGGAGGCCGCTCCCGGCAAGTTCTTCACCATGGACCGCTATGGCCGGCAGACCGAGGGGCTGGCCAATCTGTTCAAGGAAGTCGCCGTCGCCGTGGCGGATAGTTCCGTCCTAAGGGCTACGGGAGCGCCGGGAGCCAAGGTTGATGTCGCTCTGATCCGCAAGAATTTCTGGCCTGATGCCATGCAGGCCGGGCTCTGGGTAGGTCTGGTCTGCTTCGGGATCGGTGTCGCCATCGAGACTTTCCAGCAGTTGCTGCTCGGCGCCTCCTTGAGACCGTTGCCGGTTCTGCGGACCATGGCGATCAGCCTAGGCCTGGGCTTTGCCGCAGGTGTCATCGCACAGGCGCTCTATGCGTATGCCTTGGGAGAGGCCAAGGACGTCGGCGCGCTGCCCCGGATCGTCTCATGGGCCTTAGTGGGTGCGGGGCTGGGGCTCTCGATTTCTTTGGCGATCCCCAATCTTAACGTGCTCCGTTCGGTCCTGTTCGGGGCTTTGGGCGGCTTGGTGGCGGTCGGAGGTTTCCTGCTGGTCGCAGCTTCGGGTTCGGAGATGGCGTCACGCCTCATGGGCGCCTCCTTCCTGGGCCTGTTCATCGCGTTGGCGGTGACTATCGCGGAAGCCGTGGCCCGGGAGGCTTATCTCGTCGTGCATTGGGCGAAGAACGAAACCACGACGGTCAACCTAGGTGCCCGGTCCGTCATGATCGGGACTTCCCGTGACTCCACCGTACGACTTTCGGCCAAGAGCGGTTACCCTCCGCAGGTCGCCAGCTTCGAACTGAAGGACGGAAAGGCTCTGTTGACCAACCATATGTCGCGGACCACCCATGTGCTGAAGGACGGCAACAAACTCACCCTGGGCACCGTGGTCATCGAGGTGCGCATCCTATCGGCCTTCCTGACATCGCCGCGCCCATGAGCCTGCGCAGGGTCATCATCTTGCTCGACCGGTCGTCCTCGATGGCCGGCGCCCCCGTGGGCCAGGCTGGGGCATTCGTCGAATGGAGCCTGTTGTCCGCCCTTAAGGGTAGCCGGCATCTTTACGGGGACGTCTTGGTCAGTCTCATCGCCTTCGACACTTCGGCCGAGTGGATCGTGAAGGATTCGGACATCGACAGTTTCGTGTTCCCGAACGCCCACGAACTCGCGGCCTTCGGCGGAGCCACGCTCGGGGCGGCCACCGACCTCTTGGCGGAGGAGATTTCGCGGATCGGCGACAGCGAATCAGACCTCATCGTGCTCATTTCGGACGGCCATTTCCTCGACGACGTCGTCGATGTCACCGACCGATTCTCCGCGTTGTCATCTGCGATGCGAATCAGTCTCGGCGTAGACGCCGCCTTCAGGCAGTCTCTGGCTTACTTCGAGAACTGGACGAAGGGAGGACGCCGGGCCGTCGGTGACGTGTTCGGCACCACTCCGCAGGACGTCGAGAACTGGCTTAGCCTGATCTGACCATGACTGCGGCCCGATTGCCGATATTCATCCTGATCGACACCTCTGGCTCCATGGCAGGAGGTCCTGCCGAGATCCTGGCACGGGACTTGGGTCGCTTGCAGCGCGTGATGCGGGGAGACGCGCTCATCAGGGAGCGGGCGGACGTATGTCTCATCGGTTTCGGCAACGAAGCCCGGCTCATTCGCTCGCTCTCTCCGATCGACGCCTTCGATTTCCGCTCGGAGCTGCACGCCGTCGGAGCGACGGCGACCGGGGCGGCCATGGAGCTCATGCTGGCCGAGCGCGCCAAGATGCTCCCGGAGGATCGCTTGAACTTCCTGGCTCCGGTGGCCTTGCTTGTTTCAGACGGTGTCGCGACGGATGATTTCGATGCCGTGATCGGCAGGATGGACACGCTGTCATGGTCTGCGAGGGTGGCATGGGGGCTAGCCTCGGCGGATGAAGACCAGCTTTCCCGTTTCGTGGGAGGGCAGGGTGGTCGCTCCTATCTTTCTGTCTTGGACCGTAGGTCTGCCGATCCGGTGGATAAGTTCTGCGAGATGCTTCGGACGCTGCTGAGAGGCGACGTCGACGGTGGCGACCACGGCGGGGACTCCGCCTCCGTGCCGAAGAAGACTCCGCCCGTGGAACCTTCAGGCCGAATGGCCGTTCGGGTCGGCGGCAACCCTGAGATTGCATGGGAAATTCATATAAAAGCACAAGAAATCCAGACGCTTGACGGGGTGGGATACGGCGGGTATCCCAATGGCACACCCCCCATGAGCTCCGCCCGTCGTCTCCCCATCTACTTCCTCGTCGATACTTCCGGCTCGATGAGCGGCGATCCTATCAACCAGGTCCGCACCCAGTTGAGCAGCATCATCGATGGTCTCCGCGCTGACCCGCAGGCCCTCGAGACCGCCCACCTCTGCCTCATCTCCTTCGGTGCAACCGCCAAGGTCGAGGTCCCGCTGACCTCCCTGGAGAGTTTCAATGTGCCTGCCGTTCTCGATGCCGCTGGTTCCACCTCGATGGGGGAGGCGCTCGAACTTCTTGTGCGCACCCGCAAGGCGGACCTCGTGCCCAAGACCGGCACCACCGCGGGTGACTGGCGTCCCATGGTCTTCCTGCTTTCTGACGGCGTGCCTACGGATGACTTCGATGCCGGTGTCCGCGAGTTCAAGAAACTTCGTTGGGGCGTACGCGTCGCCTGCGCCGTCAACGGCGCCGACGAGTCGACCCTGAATCGTTTCCTCGATGCTTCCGATGCGCCTGCCGGGTATCCGGATGAATCCGGAACCAATCTCGTGCACGTAAGCACGGCGGACCCGATGCGCATGCAGGCCTTCTTCAAGTGGGTTTCCGCTTCGATCGCCGCGGTCTCGGGAAGCGCTAATCCTGATGATATGGCCGGCGGCGCCCCTCCGCCTCCGCCCGGAAGTTCTTCGCCCGGGCCGTCCTCCGCCGGCAACCCGCCTCTTCCTCCGCCTCCTCCTATCCTTACTTAAATGCCCGAGCCTATCGGCGGCAGGGAGTATAAGTGGGAGTGGTCACGTGCTTTCGGCAGGTTTGGCGGCTTTCTGAACGGCTTCGCCAGGTTCTTAGGCTGGACCCTCCTGCTGGTTTTACCCGTCACAGGCGTGATCTGGGTCTACCTTGAGATGTGCATGCCCGCGCATGTGATCAAATTCCCTGCTTGGCCGGGGTTTCCTTGGGCGGGTTTTATCGGCTTCATCAAGGGCTTCGATTCGGCCTTCTTCACCAAGTTCCTGCAGCTCGCCGAAGCCTGGCTGCTGCTGACCATCTGCTTTGTTTGCTCGGTCATCACCAGCATCGGCTTCATAAGTCACTTCTTCTCAAAGAAACGGATGACCAACTCCGAAGAAAACGCACCTTCTCCTGGCTCGACGGGCGGCCGTGCGCCGGATTCCGGTCCGCAGCAGGCCAAGCCAAAGACCGCCGATACGGCTCCTCCTGCCGCCGGCGTGCCGGGTGATTCCGCCGAACAAGCCAAGAAGAACGCAGAGGTCGACGCAAAGAAGCAGGACGAGGAGCGCCGCGAGCGTATCGAGGCAGCCCGCAAGGGGTTCAAGGCCAAGTTCGCCGAGTTCAGGAAGGCCATTCCTTCCAGTTACGAACTCAGTGTCGCCGGCGGAACGGTAGATTTCGCTGAGAAATTCAACGGCGGCCCCCTCAAGGTCACGATGCGTGAGGGGTCTCTGCGGCCATACTTGTCATGGAACCATGAGCGGATGACGATGACGGTTAGCGACTCCTTCGCCTTCTTCAAGGACCGTAAGGCCAAGTTCACCCTGGAGGTCCAGGATCCTGCCATCGCCGCAGATCCTGAGATGCGTGATGAAATCAAGTCGGAGACTTTCGAGGTGGTGTTGAAGGCCGAGTATCCTGCCGCCGCCGAGAAATTCTTCGAATGGAAGGCGAAGACGCCTCCGGCCGTTCGTCTGGACAACGCCAAGCAAGGTCAGGATGTCGATTATGACCTGAAGACTGTCCTTGGTGCCGACCCTCAGTGGCTGACCTGGAAGTCGGCAGACGGATTGGGTTCGCTCAAAGCGGATTTCGACGGGCATCGGATCAAGGGTCTGCCGACCGTCGGCAACGACAATAGGATCAAGGTGGTGTTCGCCTGTCGCGGATGCGAAGGCCTGACGCATGAGTTCGACCTTCTGCTCACCTGCAACATGGATGCCGAGCAGCTCTGGAAGCAGATCGAAACGGATGACTCCGACAAGCCCGCTGTCTTGTCCGAGGACGAAACCCGCAAGCTGGCGAAGATGGCCGACGCCGTCCGTTCCACGGCGAACGCTTATGCGGTCCCCAAGCCGGATGACCTTTTCACGAAGCCGCACCGGGTTTCCAGGCGTCAACGTTCCGGTGATTTCGACCTTGGATACGCGTCGATACGAGGACGCAGTCACGTCAAAGGAGGAAGTTTCCGGGAAGACCATGTCGAGTCGCGTTTCTTTCTGGATGGCAAGGCTGTCGCCATCGTCGTATCCGACGGAGCCGGCTCGGCGCCGCTCTCCAGACGCGGTTCATGCATCGTGACCTCGGTGGGCGTGAGGTCGCTGATTGAGCTCGGAGAGCGGCTGCTCAAGGAGCCTGACGCATTGAACGGACGCAGCCAGCTCGCAGTGGAGGGCTTTGCCGCGGTCGTGCGGGCGATCCGTGCTCAGATAGGATTCGAAGCCGAATGCATCCAGGAGCAACGCCCGGAGTTCCAGGCCAAGGAGATGTACGCGACCTTCCTTGCCGCCCTGATCCTTCCGACTTCTGATGGGCAGGTTCTGCTGACTTACTCGGCCGGAGATGGCGCCATCGGCCTTGGCCTCGCCGGCGAGGTGGCTGGTTTGAAATGCGTCCCCGACCACGGGCAATCCGCCGGCCAGACGCTCTTCGTCCTCAACAAAGGTGCCGAAGACGCCTATAAACGCCTCGTTTTCACGAGACTTCCTGAACGCTATGCCTTGTTGCTGATGAGCGACGGAGTCAGCGATCCGCTCATCGCTCATGGTGAGGAGGAAAAAGCCGAGACTTGGGACGCCCTCGCGGGAGTACTGACGCCCATCGTCAAGGCGGAGCCGGTCGCCGATGGCGATGCCGACAGGGAAGAAAGCTACAAAGATAGGGGCGGCCTGTGCGCGTGGCTGGATTCCTATCAGAAAGGTCATCATGACGACCGTACCATCGCAGTCCTTTTCCATAAGCTGACCTGAACATGCCTAAGATGAACCTGAGGACGGCCGATGGCCGTCAGTATGTGATCAACACCGACCATGAGGAGAAGTCGGGACGCATGAAGGACGTCTGGTTCTGCGAAGACCGCGTCAACGTCGCTGCGTTCTACAAATCCCCACTCAAGGAGAAGGACAAGGTGCGTCTCCGGAAAATTACCACCATCTATCGCGAATCCATCCTGCGCGGAAACGAACCTTATTATGGCGAGGTCTTCGGCCTGCCTTTCGCCACGGGTGAGGCGAGGCATCCTCGTCTGGGGGTGGATACCCAGTTCATCATCCTCCCGCTCTATCCGAAGGAGTTCTTCTTCAAGATAGGCGCGAAGCCAGGCGGTCCCAAGATCAAGGGCGCGGACAAGAAGGGGCGTTGGTTCGCCTCGGCCAAACTGCGGAAGAAGTTCCTGCATCCCGACGAGCTGGGCACGTGGGAGAACCATCTGCGCTGCTGTCTGGAGATGTGCCGCGCCATCGCGAAGATGCATCAGGCCGGCGTCGCCCATTCGGACCTTTCTTACAACAACGTCCTCATCGATCCCATGAGCGGAGGCGCGGCCTGCGTAATCGACTGCGACATGCTCGTCGTCGAGGGCATGTTCCCGGCCGACGTCGTGGGCACCCCCGACTTCATCGCGCCGGAGGTCTACAAGACCCAAGGCACGCCCGGCAGGGTGCTCCCGAACCAGAAGACCGACCTTCACGCCTTGGCTGTCCTCATCTACCAGTACCTTCTTTATCGTCATCCTCTTCGCGGCCGGCTTGCGGGCACCCTCAATCCGAACGATGCCGGCAACGATGAGGTTCGCCTGATGGGCACCGATGCCTTGTTCGTGGAGCATCCTACCGACCTCCGTAACCGCATCAACGCCCAGAGCCCGAACAACGCCGAGTACCTGCCGTATTGCGACACCGACAGGATTCCGATGACCGTCTGCGGCGAGCCGCTCACGAAGCTCTTCCTGCGCGCCTTCGTCGAGGGCCTGCATGACCCGAATAAGCGCCCTTCGGCGACGGACTGGATCCGGGGTATCGAGCAGACGCTCGCCATGGTCGTGCCCTGCAATAACAGCCACTGCCAGCAGAAGACTTTCGCCTATTTCGGGAAGTACCAGTGTCCTTTCTGCGGAACGACCTCCTACTCCTATCCGCAGGGCACCTTCTATTCTCCCTCCGGAACCGGTGATTCCCGCAAGTATGAGCCGGACGGAGCGAGCATCACCGTCGTGCATGACCGAACCCTCGGCTCCTGGCATGAGAGCAAGATCGGATATGAGAACATGTCCGTCAAGGAGTCGGATCGTCCGATCAAAGGACGATTCATCCGCACGCAGACCGGCTGGGCTTTCGAGAACCTCGGGTTCGAGAACATGATCGAGCGGGGTGCGAAGAAGCCGATCGCCAAGGGCGAGAAAGTGGACGTCGTGAACAACATGCAGCTCCAGCTGAACACCGACGGCCGGATCCTGCTGATCCGGATTCCTTCCTGACATGCTCAGGCGTCTTCCCGTCTATATCCTCCTGGACTGCTCCGAGTCCATGGTGGGGGAGGGGCTTGCCGCCGCCCGGCGCGGGATCGGAAGCATCCTGTCACGGCTGAGCGTAAATCCGCAGGCCCTCGAGACGGTCCATATCTCGATTATCGGTTTCTCCAGTCACGCCAAGGTGCTGATGCCGCTCACGGCTTTGCCTGACGCCGTGATGCCGCCTGTCAGGTTGGGAAACGGGACCGCTCTCGGCGCCGCCCTTGAATTGCTCGCCGCCCGCATCCGTGATGAAGTGACGCGTCGTGACAAGGTCCAGAGCGGGGATTGGCGGCCTATCATCATCCTTCTGGCCGACGGTAAGCCGACGGACGATCTCGACAAGTCGCTCAAGGTCTACAAGTCCATGGTCGGCGATCTGGTCGCCAATTTCTATGTCGTCGGATGCGGTGAAGACGCCGACCTCCGCTCGCTTGCGAAGATCTCCGACATCCTGCTGAAAGCCGAATCCATGGAGGCAGGGCTTCTTGACAGGCTCTTCTTCTGGATGAGCGAGACCCTGACGGATGCCAGTCGTTCCCAGGATGACCGAGGCGGACGTGCCATGCTCGACAGCCTGCCGGTCGGCGTGACCTTGGTCGACGCCAAGCACCTGCCCGATGAGAGTGTGATAGGGGACTTCTATCTCCGTGCCGTCTGCGGAGCCAAGCGTCGTCCTTTCATCATGCATTTCAAATGGGATGGAGCGGAGGAGACCTTCAAGGCTCATCGTTCCCATCCTGTCTCGCCTGATGATATCGAGCCTGAGAAAGAGGCCGGGGCAGGTGAGGCGATCGACATCTCCATCGTGTCGTCGCCGCCCGCATGCCCCTATTGCGGCATGGATAAATATGTGATCTGCGGGCCCGAATGCGGCTCGATTTCCTGCGCCGGGGGCGTGAAGCAAGGGCAGGAAGGCTTCAGTCATGTCTGCCCCAAGTGGGAGGTCGAATTGGCGATCGGTAAAGGCGGGGCCTCCTCGCTCCGAGTCAGAAGGGGATGAGCCGGCCAGGACCCATAGGCGAGTCGGTGCACCGCGCGCGCAAGAGCCTGGCCTTGCATGTGGGGATATCGGAAGCAATCTGCGCCGCTTTCCTTGAGGAATCCGACGATGCGCTGCCGAGGACCGTCGTCGCCGCATTATCACGCATCGGCGACGGACGATCCGCTTCAGCCAAGCCTTGGGAGGCAAGCTCGGATCATTGGGTCGCGGTCAGGCTGTTCATGGATCCTGTCATCCTGTCGGCCGCGACCCTTCGGGCCTCCAAGATCATCGACGGAGCGTCTGGTCTGGGGGCTTCCGTCGGGATACCCAGAAGGGCCAATGATTTCCCTGACGTCACTCCTTTCGGGTTGGGACTCTTCTACGAAGCTTCGCTGCACCACTCGCGGAAAGGGGGGCCATCCTTCAGTGATTTGGAAAGGCTTTTCTCCCTTCACTCCGTAATGGCGGCGATGCGCGAACGCGCAACCTCGGCCACGCTCACCGACGCGCTTCTGCTTAGCCTCGTGCCATTCGCCAAGAGCCATCTGACCATTGCGGCCCAGCAGGGACAAGTTACGCTTCCTGACGAAACCATGGAGATCGCGCTGATGAGCGACGTGCTCGCAGGACTCAGGCAGGGGAAACTGCCGGACACCTTGCCGCGAACCCGCATCGGAGGCGATCTGCTGGGACGCGAATCTTTCCATGGCTTGTTGCAGGCCGCTATTCGCCACGGCGCTGCCTCCAAGGATAAGGTAGACCAGTGGCCCTCGCTCATTACGGCTTACCTCCCGGGCGGCTCGGTCAAGCACCCTAGGCATGAGCGTGACGATGTTCCCTTGATCATCTGCGCCCTGGCTTCCACCTGGCTTAAGGTGAGCTGGAGACTCCTGCCGCCGGGTCGTAAAGAGGCGTTTTTGGCTGATTTTTCGTCCCTCGTGGCCGGTTGCGCGCATGAGCAGGCGGCGGCATTGCCGTCGGCCCTCAATCGCACCATTGCATAGCCGGTTCTGACCTATCTATAACATTAGCAGTATGTTCGATTTACCTCCCGATCAGTTCGAGGCGAAAATGGCGGCTTTGCTGGCGGACCCGGCAGGTACGGCTGAACTGATGGCCCTCAAGCCGAAGGTCATGTCGGAAATTTCTGCCATGACCAATGACGTCAAGGGAACCCTGGTCGCCAGGGACGAGGAGGTGGACGTCGTAGCCGCCGGTCTGCTCTCGGGTACTTCCGTGCTGCTGATGGGGCCTCCGGGGACGGCCAAGAGCCTTCTCGTGCGTTCGGTCGCCCAAGCCTCCGGAGTCAGCGGCCCAGGATTCTTCGATTACCTCATCAGCAATCACACCATGCCGGAGGAGCTCTTCGGTTCGATCGACCTTAACGGCCTGGTGCAGGGCAAGGCGCTGCGAAACACCCAAGGTAAGATGCCCGTGGCGGAGGTCGCCTTCCTTGACGAGGTCTTTCGCGGCGGCAGCCACATCCTCAATACTTTGCTGACGATCATCAACGAGAAGAAGTACGACAGCGGCGAAGGACTCAAGCCGGTGCCGTTGCTCGCCGTCGTCGGCGCCGCCAATAATCCGCCCGATAAGGAGGAGATGCAGGCTTTCTTCGACCGTTTTCCGGTGAGATGCTGGGTCGATCCTGTCTTAGATCGTCCCAATCCGGATAAGTTTGAATGGGAGCTGCTCAGCAAGGCGGTAGCCGGAGAGCGTCAGCGCCTGCTCAGCACTTGGGGCAGGGGCAAGGTGAAAAGTGCTTCGGCATCCATCACGACGAATCATTTCCGCTGCGGAAGGGCCATCCTGCATGCGATGCTCAGGGACTCCTCGGGTAAGAACGCCGTGAAGCGTTGGGAGGAATTCATCGGCATGTTCCGGGATTGCCGTTCCGTCGCCAGGTTGTCCGACCGATCTCTCGCGCAGCTCTGGTTCTTCGCGGCGGCTTTGGACTTCGTCCGTGGTCTGGACCCGACGCAGCCTTACGAGGCGGCCTCGAAGGCCAAGCGCTCGGACGGGCACCTGCGCGTCTTCCGGCACGTCTCCCGGTCCGGGCAAGGTCGTCGCGGCCTGGCCGACAAAGTATCCGCATACCTGGCCAACTGAGCGTGATGAGCCTGCAGCGGGAAAACATAGAGACCCTGGGGAAGATCTATTGCAAGGCCGCGCCGTCCCGTGCCGTGGTCACCGCGTTTCCGGAGGTCTACGGCAGCCTTTTGAATGAGCGGCTTTTCCTGCCTCCTTTGCTGGTCCTTGATCTCCTCGTGGCGGTGACTAAGCCGATCAATGCGCTGACTCCCGGTGGCTTCGCATCCCGTCCTGCGAGCCAGGGTTGGGAGCAGATGCTCGAGACGGTAGCCCGCAGGGCGCTGCCGGGGCGCATCGGGGATATCGATCACGGCAAGGTCCTCTTGGTCGCAACGGCACGGCACCTCAAGTCGACCGCCCACCTGTATTGGAGTTTGTCAGAATATGAGGACTGTGTCTCCTCGGGCGTAGAAAAACTGGTGGCTGAGGAACTGAAGTCGCTGTCACCGAAGTCAGGCAAGCAGGCCCGCTGGGCCAGATTCTGGGAGCATCTTGACAGGTTGGTGGCAGACGAGGCAGGTCGAGAGAAGGTGATTCCGTTCAGCAGTTCCTTCCGGAGCCGTCAGACCGACGTCTTCCTTTTCCAGGAGCTGCCTGCTGTCGACGAACAGCTGGACGCCCTCGTCGAAGAACTCGACGTCTATCGCTCCCGTAACCAGCTCCCGGTCTCCGTGCGAGCGGGTGACAAGGATCCGTCCCGGCGTCGAAGCGACGCCGGTGATTTTTTCGAGCGATCCATCGGTTCGCTTCCCGACAATGTCGCCCGGATATCGCCCGTTGACCTGGTGCTCCTCAATGCTGGCGACCAGATTCACGACGACGTGAAGGAACGGCTTAGGCTACGTTTCGCCCTCAAGGTCGTAGAATCCGACATCAATCAGCGTTATCATGCCCAGCCTGACCCTCACAAGAGGTCTCGCAAGATGGAGGTCAGGGTGACGCTTCACGACGACCGTCAGGTACGCTCCGTCCCGCCGATCGGGACGGAAGGGCGTGAGTTCTTGCAGGTCAATCTCTACCGGGCCACTTTAGTCTACTTCCTGCACCATTTCTCGCAGTCCATGGAAAGCAGTCCGATCGATTGCGACATCAACGTCATCCTCTCGCTGGGCGGGACTTCGCGTATGGTTCGCAGGCTTCCGCCGGATTTCCTCCGATCCGCAAGACGTAGTCCTCGTTCCTGCTTTGAGGCCCTTTGGATGGCCTTTCCTCAGTTGTTTTCTGCCGTCACGCTCCGTCGCCTCAAGGAAACCGGCGGCAGCACGCATAAGGAATCCGAGCCTTCCATGCTGGTGCTGCTCAGTCTCGGGCAAGCCGCCCCTGCGCGCGCGGATGATTGCGAGAACATCTGCCGGGCGGATGTTCTCGCCGATCCGGCCGCCTGCACCTTGAACGCCCGCGTCATCGGGTTCACCAGCGATCAGGTTAGGTCGACGATCGTGAGCAGTCATGATACTCCCGGCGCCTTGGGCTGCGAGGTCGTCAAGGCCCTCTTCGGACAGGAGGGTGCCGCATGAAGGTTTTCTATTCCGTCGGCGGAAACGGGCCTGGACTGTCCCAGCCGGCATGCTTCGCTTTGGTGAAGCGACTCCTCACCCGTAATGAAGGTCGCAGTCTCGCGACCGAGGATCGTCTGCGCGTGCTACGTAGCATCACGCTGCATCGAGGCAAGGGGCCGGAAGTAAAAGGTCTCTGTCTGATAGTGAACGACAAGTCGTGCCTCGACAACGCGACCGGCCCGGCGTGGGACAGCCTGCTCAAGGAGCTCGGTGCAGACTCGAGGGCGACGATGCCGCCTCAGTTCGATGCTGAGCCATTCTGCGGCGGAGATTCGCTCTATAGGATCGCCTCTCCGGCTCCCGGCGACGGAGGTGAGGTGAGGCACGTCATGCTGGAGTCCCGAAGCGGCAGATTCGAGAACCTGCTGGAAGAAGTGACGAACGTCGATGGCGCCCGGGCTGCCATCGTGACGATGACCAGCGCAGCCAAGGGGCCTATGACCTGCATCATGGACGAGTTCTCCAAGGAGGGGGTCACAGGGGGGGGCCTGGAATCGCTTTTCCCGAGCGCCGAAGTGATCCGAGTCTCGGATGATTCACGCCGTCTGGTCTTCACCCATTTGGGGAGTTCCTGCCGCTGGATGTTCGAGGCTGAGAACGATGTCGTGCTGGTCCCCGTCCTTGTCCGAGATCAACTCGAGGAGAACAGGGCTTTGATTACTTTCCGGGGAGAAGACGGCGCCCTTGAAGCCGTCCTCTTCAGCTGGACCCGTAGCGACGAATCCGGACTCGGTTCCTTCGTCAAACTCAGCCTCAACACCCCAGACCGGCCGCTGTTCCCTCGTTCGTCCGCCGAAGCCCTCGGAGATAGCTCCGTG
>JACCDL010360304.1_pt1 | contig 20180 bp, 18 predicted proteins | sample 7441931 | NCBI WGS metagenome assembly JACCDL01 (sample SAMN15323437, study PRJNA562643) | freshwater metagenome | isolation source: river surface water | place: USA:Blue River Watershed | collected 2017-08-16 | reverse complement strand
TCGGTTCGCGCGGCGCACTCGACATCGAGGCACTCGGCTATGTTGCCGCGGTTGCCCTTACCCAGCCGCTCGACGGTGTTCAGGCTCCGCTTCGCACCGAGGCCGACCTGTTCGACCTAACGCTCGAAGACCTGCTCCCGGTTCGTTCGTATGTGCTCGACCCCGACACGGGCATTCCAAAGTTGGATGAGGCTGGCCATCCCAAGGTGGTTGAGTTCTTCAAGAAGAAGGACGGCACTCCGGCAGAGGTCGCACTCAAGCTGCTGCGAAACCTCGAAGAGGCAAAGACCCGCCCGCTTTGGCGAATTGTCGTGGCCCTCTCGATTCGTCACGTTGGGCCTGTCGCCGCTCGCGCCTTGGCTAGTCACTTCGGCTCGTTGACAGCGATTTTCGCAGCCACCGAGGCCGAACTGTCGCAGGTCGATGGGGTTGGCGCAACCCTCGCCAGTAGCATTCGCGAATGGATCGCCGTTGACTGGCACCGCGAAATCGTCGAGCGTTGGGGCGCTAGCGGTGTCCTCCTCGAGACTCCGGGTCACCCGGGGCCGGGCGCTGCCGTCGAGGGTGCCGGTGGTCGGTTTGCCGGCATGTCGATCGTGGCGACCGGCAGCCTCAAGCAATTCACCCGCGACGAAATCGAAGAGGCCATCATCTCGAACGGCGGCAAGGCTGCCTCGAGCGTCTCAAAGAAGACCTCGTTCGTGGTTGCTGGTGAGAATGCCGGCTCGAAGCTGGCCAAGGCCGAGGAGCTCGGGGTAGAGGTAATCGACGAAGACGAATTCGTTCGTCGCTTGAACGCCTAACCGCCGCCCACCAGCCGCCCAAACGGCGCAATGTCGACCGCTTGAAAGCCGGTTTTCCACAGATTCTCGAACACCCAACCTGCCCGCGCCCCGCTTGGTGACGATTGACCCACTGGCAGGAAGTGCACCGTTGTCTAGTCCAGTGAAAAACCTCACCTAAGCGTCAGCTGGGGTGAGGTTCGATACTCCGGAGAATGTCAGACCGGCCCTTGAAGCCGAGAGATAGCGTCTCTCGAGTATCAACCTGGAGCACCAACCTCGGTTGGCCTTCAGGTAAGGCCGGGTCTGACATTCAGTGGTGTGCACTCTAACTGAATGGGGGATAGCGTGACACGTTGTCAAGTTATCAAACTGGTGCTTTCGGTTGTCAAGGTAATTCTGGCAATTGCTGAGCTACTGATTTCGATCAGTTAGACCCGCGAAGGGGTCCCCGTCGAGCTGACCCTCGGCGGGGATTTCTTTTTTACACGCCCGCGCAAGCCAGAAACACGCCCGAAACGCGCTACGGGTAGACTTGGGAGCAATCCGAACTCCATCGTTTTGAGAGAGATTCATGTCTGAAATCACCCCTGACCTCGTGCGCCACCTGGCTGGCCTCGCACGCATCCTGGTCACCGACGAAGAGGTCGACAAGTTCACCTCACAGCTTTCGCTAATCGTCGACTCGGTTGCCACCATTTCGAAGGCTGTTGACGGCGATGTGCCTGCCACCAGCCACCCGATTCCGATGGCAAACGTCTTCCGTGAAGACGTCATCGAGCCTTCGCTCACCCAGGCCGAGGCCCTCAGCGGAGCGCCTGACAGCGCCGATGGTCGCTTCCGTGTTCACGCAATCTTGGATGAGGACTAAACGATGACTGATCTAACTCGCAAGAGCGCACACGAGCTGGTTGAGCTGCTCACCAGCAAGCAGGTTTCCTCGGTCGAGGTAACCCAGGCCCACATCGACCGCACCGCCGCAGTCGATGGAGCCGTTCACTCATACCTTCACACCTCACCCGAGTCGGCCCTGGCCACCGCAGCCGAGATCGACCGCAAGCGCGCCGCGGGCGAAGCCCTGCACGCCCTGGCCGGTCTGCCAATCGCGGTCAAGGACAACCTGACCACGACCGACGCACCGACCACCTCGGGCTCGACGATTCTTGAGTGCTGGATTCGGCAGTAGGACGCGACCGTCGTCGCCAAGCTGCGCGCAGCCGGAATGCCGATCCTCGGCAAGACCAACCTCGACGAGTTCGCGATGGGTTCGTCGACCGAATTCTCGGCGTTCGGCCCTAGCCGCAACCCTTGGGATCTCGACCGCATCCCCGGTGGTTCGGGCGGTGGCTCGAGTTCGGTCGTTGCCTCGTTCCAGGCACCAATCGCCATCGGTTCAGACACCGGTGGTTCGATTCGATTCCCAGCAGCCGTCACCGGCACCGTCGGCACCAAGCCAACCTACGGCGCTGTCTCGCGCTACGGCCTCATCGCACTTGCCAGCTCGCTCGACCAGATCGGCCCAGTCAGCCGCAACGTGCTCGACGCGGCTTTGTTGCAGGACGTAATCGCCGGCTACGACAAGCACGACAGCACCTCGCTGCCTGAGTCGCTCGGTTCGATGGTCGACGCGGCCAAGAAGCTCGACGTCAAGGGCATGCGCATCGGTGTCATCAAGGAACTGACCGGCGCCGGCTTCCAGCCAGGCGTTCAGGCCCGCTTCAACGAGTCGCTGGCCATGCTCCAGGCTGCCGGTGCCGAAATCGTTGAGGTTTCGTGCCCAAGCTTCGAGTATGCAATTGCTGCCTACTACCTGATCCTCCCTGCCGAGGCATCGTCGAACCTCGCAAAGTTCGACTCGGTTCGCTTTGGTCTGCGCGTTACCCCAGAGGGCAACCCGACCATCGAGCGCGTGATGGCTGCGACCCGTGAGGCCGGCTTCGGCCCTGAGGTCAAGCGCCGCATCATTCTGGGTACCTACGCCCTGTCGAGCGGCGCATACGACAACTACTACGGCGCAGCACAGAAGGTTCGCACCCTGATTCAGCGCGACTTCGACGCCGCGTTTGCGAAGGCCGATGTGTTGGTTTCGCCAACCGCGCCGACCACCGCATTCAAGCTGGGCGAGAAGCTCGAGGACCCGCTGGCTATGTACCTGAACGACATCGCAACGATTCCGGCGAACCTCGCGGGCATCCCTGGCATGTCGATTCCTAACGGTCTTGCCGAAGAAGACGGTTTGCCTGTCGGCATCCAGCTCTTGGCTCCGGCTCGCGAAGACGCCCGCCTTTACCAGGTTGGTGCGGCCCTCGAGAAGATGCACGAAGAAGTATGGGGCAAGCGAATGATTGATTTCGCTCCCGAGCTGGAGGTGAAGTAATCATGGCTAAAGAAGAGCTCATGAACTACGAGCAGGCGCTCGCACAGTTTGAGGTCGTCATCGGCCTCGAGGTGCACGTCGAGCTAAACACCAACACCAAGATGTTCTGTGGCTGCAAGAACGAGTTCGGCAACGAGCCAAACACCAACGTATGCCCGATCTGCATCGGCCTGCCTGGTTCGCTACCTGCCGTAAACAAGCGTGCGGTGGAGTCGAGCATTCAGATTGGCTTGGCACTCGGCTGCGACATCGCGCCAACCGGTCGCTTTGCCCGCAAGAACTACTTCTACCCAGACCTTGCCAAGAACTTCCAGACCTCGCAGTACGACGAGCCAATCGCCTTTGAGGGAGCCCTCGAGGTAGAGGTGCCGTCAGGCAACAAGTTCAACGTTCTGATTGAGCGCGCGCACATGGAGGAAGACGCCGGCAAGCTCACTCACGTGGGTGGAGCAACCGGTCGAATCCAGGGTGCCGAGTACTCACTCGTCGACTACAACCGTGCCGGTGTGCCTCTGGTCGAGATCGTCACCAAGCCGGTCTTCGGCGCCGGTGCCGAAGCGCCTGAGCTGGCAGCGGCATACGTTCGCTCGATTCGCGACATCGTTCGGGCATTGAACGTCTCAGATGCCCGCATGGAGCGCGGAAACGTTCGCTGCGACGCCAACGTCTCGCTGCGCCCACACGGTGCCGAGAAGCTGGGTACCCGCACCGAAACCAAGAACGTGAACTCGCTTCGCTCGATTGAGCGCGCGGTTCGCTTCGAGATCCAGCGTCAGGCAGCGATTCTCGCCAAGGGCGGTTCAATTCTTCAGGAGACCCGCCACTGGCACGAGGACCGTGGCATCACTAGCTCGGGTCGCCCAAAGTCGGATGCCGACGACTACCGCTACTTCCCTGAGCCAGACTTGGTTCCGGTTCAGCCTTCGAAGGAATGGATCGAGCAGCTACGTGCCGGCCTGCCAGAGAACCCGGCTGACCGTCGTCGTCGACTCGCAGCAGACTGGGGCTTTAGCGAGCTCGAGTTCCGCGACGTAGTCAACGCAGGCCTGCTCGACCAGATCGAAGAGACCGTTGCCGCCGGCGCAAAGCCGCAGGCCGCCCGCAAGTGGTGGGCCGGCGAGCTGAGCCGCATCGCAAACGATGAGAGCAAGGATGTCGCCGAGCTGGCCATTTCGGCCCAGCAGGTTGCAGAACTTGCCGGCCTGATCGACGCCGGCAAGATCAACGACCGCCTCGCTCGCGAGGTTCTCGGGTTCGTTCTTGCAGGCGAGGGTTCGCCAACCGAGATCGTTGCCGCTCGCGGCCTAGAGGTCGTGTCTGACGACGGCGCACTCATCGCCGCCATCGACGAGGCACTCGCTGGTCAACCAGACGTTCTCGATGCCATCCGCGAGGGCCGCATGCAGGCCGCCGGTGCCGTCATCGGTGCCGTCATGAAGGCAATGAAGGGCTCAGCGGATGCGGCACGCGTGCGCGAGCTGCTTATCGCTAAGGCGAACGCCTAAACACGAGTTAATCGAGAAAACCCCGGGCTGTTGCTCGGGGTTTTCGTTTTTCATAAGTGCATGTGGCTCGATCCGAGCAAAATGGCCTGGTTCGGCCAGGCAGATTTATCTGACTTTCCTGTTCTTCAACCGATGCCACCGGGTCGTACTACTCCTGGCGGGGCTTCAAAAGAAAAAGAGCCTGGAAACCCAGGCTCTTTTTCTTTTTCGGGTGAGTAACGGGACTTGAACCCGCGGCCCCCTGGACCACAACCAGGTGCTCTACCAGCTGAGCTATACCCACCATGTGTTGTTCGAGAACAACAACCGCAAGAGTCTATCAGTTGGCGGGCTTCAACGCATCCGCAGCCGCTTTGGCCTGGTCGCTCGTTGGGCCTGGCTGCTCAACAAAAACCGTCTTGCGGTAGTACTTGAGCTCCTCGATCGACTCGAGAATATCGGCCAGCGCGCGGTGGTCGCCGGTTTTCTTCGGCAGGTTGAAATAAACGCGAGGGAACCAGCGGCGACTCAGCTCCTTAACCGACGAGACGTCGATGTTTCGGTAGTGCAGGTGCTGGTCCAGGGCCGGCATGTAGCGGTTCAGGAACATGCGGTCGGTGCCGATCGAGTTGCCGGCCAGGGGAGCTGTGCGTGCATCCGGCACGAAGCGCTGAACATACTCGAGAACCATGCGCTCGGCCTCGGCTAGGTCGACACCCGATTCGAATTCCTCGATCAGGCCCGACTTGGTGTGCATGTCACGCACGAACTCGCCCATGTTTGCCAGACCTTCAGCGGTCGGCTTGATAACGATGTCGAGACCGGCGTCGAGAACCTCGAGCTCGGAGTTGGTGACCACTACGGCCACCTCCACGAGGCAGTCGACCTCAACGTTGAGGCCGGTCATCTCGCAGTCAATCCAGACTAGGTTCTCTGAAATTTCGATCATTCCTAAAAACTAAGGGAGGCCACCGACATTCGATGACCTCCCAATTTTAGTTGCGCGGGGTGCGCCGCAGTTACGCGCCTAGGCGGTTGCCTCGGCCTTGCGTGGCTTGACTAGCTTGCGACGCGGCTTCGCTTCGCCGTCGCCCTTGCCCGACTTGCGAGCAGCGCGACGCTCCTTGCGTCCTTCAACGAGCCAGTAAAGCACCGGCACGATAACCAGGGTCAGCACTGTCGATGAGAACAGGCCACCGATAACGACGATCGCGAGCGGCTGCGAGATGAAGCCGCCGCCACCGGTCACGCCGAGCGCCATAGGAGTCAGCGCGAAAATGGTCGCGAGTGCGGTCATCAAGATCGGGCGCAGGCGCTGGCGCGCACCATCCATAATCGCCTGCTGGGTCGGGCGCCCCTCGGCTCGGTACTGGTTGATCAAGTCGATTAGCACGATGGCGTTAGTGACCACGATGCCCACCAGCAACAGCATGCCAATCAGCGATGGAACACCAAGCGCGGTGTCGGTTGCCAGCAGCAACGCGAATGCACCCGTTGCCGCGAATGGAATCGAGATAAGCAGAATGAGCGGTTGCATGATCGAACGGAACGTTGCCACCATGACGATGAACACGATCGCGATTGCCGCCAAGAGGGCCATGCCGAGCTGCGAGAACGAGTCAGCCTGCGAGGCCGAAATGCCGCCAATCGACGCGCTAACGCCGGCCGGTAGTTCGATCTTGTCGAGGCGCTTGGTCACGTCGGCCGTGATGGCGCCAAGGTTGTTGCCCTCAGGGGTCAGCATTACCTTCGCGGTGCGATCACCCTTTTCGCTCGTGATCGAGACTGGCACGTTCGCCATCTCAACATCCGCGATTGAGTCCAAGCGAACAACGCCGGTCGCGGTCGGAATCGACAGGGCCTTGATCTCGGCAACGGTCGCCGGGATGTCGGCCTTCTTGACAAAGATCGAGGTCGACACGCTGTCGATGTTGACCTTGCCGATAGCCGAAGGGTTCATGGTCGAGGCCACGATTCCGCTAACGGCCATCTCGGTGAGACCCTTGCGAGCCGCAGCCATGCGGTCGATGGTGACCTTGAGGGTGCGCTGCTTTTCGGCGAGCGAGTTCGTAACCTCGGTGACGTTCTCGGTGCCCTGCATCGCGTCCTGTACGGCCGCAATTCCGGCGTTGAGTGCTTCATCGCTGGTGGCAGTCAGTTTGATGTCGATAGTCGAGGAGGAACCGAACGATGGACCACCGCCCGACGAGAACTTGACCTCGCCAAGGGATGCATCTGCAGCAAACTGCTTCTCGAGCGACTTCTGGAACTCGGCTTGATCGACACCGTCGATCGTGGTGATTTGCAGCGAGGTTCCGCCGGCCGAAGCGCCAAACGCAACGCGTCCGTCACCCGACGAGCCGATGGAGGTCTGGACGACCTCGACCTTGCCGTCTTGGTCTAGCAGGATCTGCTCGAGCTTGGCCGCGGCCTCGCCCTTCTGCTCGAGGGTGGCTCCAGGGGCCAGGGTCTGGTTCAGCACGAACGAGTTCGAGCCCGAGTTGCCGATGAAGTCGGTCTTGAGCTGCGATGACAGGCCGAAGGTGAGGAAAAGCACCATAACCGAAGCCACGATCGTGACGACCGGGCGCTTCTGCGTCCAGCTGAGCACTGGCAGGTAGCCACGCTGCAGCAGTGACTTGCGCTCACGGGCTTCCTCGGCCTCGCGAATCTCTTCAGCGTGCTTTGCGGCGGCAGCCTCCGTCTTGAACTCCTGCTGGGCCGGAGCCTTCAGGAACCAGTAGGCAAGCACCGGCACGATTGTCAGCGATACGAACAGCGACGCGACCAGCGCGATCGTGAACGTCCAGCTAAATGGACGGAATAGCTCGCCAACCAAACCGGAAACGAGTGCAATAGGGAGGAACACTGCGACGGTGGTGATGGTCGCAGCGGTGATGGCGCCGGCAACCTCGCGCACCGAGCGAAGGATGGCCTTCTTCTTCGGTTCGCCATAAGACAGGTGTCGGTTGATGTTCTCGATAACCACAATCGAGTCGTCGACGACGCGTCCGATGGCGATGGTGAGTGCACTAAGGGTTAGCAGGTTGAGCGAGTAGCCGAACCAACCGAGGCCAATGAACGTGATGAGCACCGAAGTCGGGATCGAAATCGCGGTTACTAGGGTCGAGCGAATCGACATCAAGAAGACCAGGATGACGGCGATCGCGAATCCCAGACCCAGCAGACCCTCGGTGGTGAGGTTCTCGAGCGACTTTTCGACGTATGGAGCCTGGTCGAAAACGACGTCGATCTCTACGTCACCGAGCTTGCTCTGCAGGTCGGCCAGTTCTGCCTCTACCGCGTGCGACACGGCAACTGTATTGGCGTCCTGTGTCTTGGTGATCGCCAGGGTGAGCACCTCGTTGCCGTTGACGCGCGAAATGCTGGTCACAGGCGCGTTCTCGTAGGTGACGGTGGCGACGTCCTGGATCTGCAGGGCGGTCGAGGTGGTCGTGGTCGTGGTGGTACCGCCGCCGAGCTGGCCGGCCAGCGAACCAAGGTTGCCGAAACCACCGGCGCCCAGCTGACCCAGGACGCTCGATGGAATCTGTGGGGCAGAGGTGGTGGTGCTGGTCTTGCTGCCGATCAGCGGCAGTTTCTTGAAGTCTTCGAGCGAATTGACCGGGGTTCCGGCCTCGACCGAGATCGAACCCTTGGCGTCATCGATGGTTCCCGCAGGAACAACGAATCCGTTAGCCTGCAGCGCCGAGACGATGCTCTGCTGGCTCAGGCCGTTAGCGGTCAGAACGCTCTGCTTGAGCTCGAGGTTGATGCGCTTTTCCTTGGTGCCGGTCAGGCTAACTTCGCGCACACCAGAGATGCTGCTCAGGGCCGGTACGGCGATTTCCTCGAGCTTGACGCTCAGCGCATCCAGGTCGCCGTTCTTAGGGTTTACGCCAAGCGCGATGATTGGTACCGAGTCGAAGGAGCCGCTCAGCTGTTTGGCGGTTGCGTTGGCTGGCAGAGTGCTCGAGACGCTGGCGAGTGCCGCTGCGACCTTCTCGCTCACCTGATCGGTCGAGGTGCCGTATTCGAACTCGACGCGAACGATAGAGATGTTGGCCTGCGAGGTAGTGGTCGACGAGACAAGGCCGTCTTGCTGGCGCATCGCGTTGTCGATGACCTGGCTAACCTGCTTGTCGACTACCTCGGGGCTTGCGCCGATGTAGGTGGTGACGACGGCCGCCTGTGGGGTTTCAAAGCTTGGGATGAGCTCCTGCTTGAGCGAACCAAGCGAGATGAAGCCGAAGATGGCGATAATCGCGGTCGAAAGCGCCACCACCGAGCGGTTGTTAAGGCTGAGCTTGGCTAGACGGTGCATTTTGACTCCCTGACGCCGTTATCTGTCTTGGGATCAGCACGCGCGAACCCCACTTACAGGCTAACCGCCTTTAAGGGTTGGTTATTCCGTCGTCAACGCAGCGAGGGTGCGCTAATGCGCCAAGAATGCGAGCTCGTCCGCGCTGAGGCGTACGTCGACCGCGAACTGGTGCAGCTGCTCGACGGTGCGGGCGCTGGCAATCGGGGCGGCGATGGTCGGCTGCTGACGAACCCAGGCGAGGGCGATTGCCGAGATGTGCACGACGCGCCCGTCGGTCGAGCGGTGGTCGGCCAAACGCTGCAGGCGTTCAATCGTTGCCCAGCCAGTTGGGTTGGTGTACTTGGTAACTCCGCCGGCGCGCACCGAGTCGATCTCGACGCCCGGCTGGTACTTGCCGCTCAGGAAGCCACGCGCAAGGCCGAAGTAAGGCACGCCGCTTAGGCCAAGTTCCTCGATGGCCGGGCGGGCATCGGTCTCGTATTCGTCGCGCTCGAGCAGGTTGTAGTGGTTCTGAACGGTCACGTATTCACCGAGGCCAAGCTCGCGGCTGATCTTGGCTGCCTCGCGCAGACGAGCGCCGGTGTAGTTCGATGCTGCGGCGTAGCGAATCTTGCCGGCTCGCTGAAGTTCGTCAAACGCAGCCAAGGTTTCCCCGAGGTCAACCTCTTGGTCGTCGTGGTGAGCGTAATAGATGTCGATGTAATCAGTCTTTAGGCGGCGCAGCGAATCATCGCAAGCGGCCAGAATGTTGGCGCGGCTCAGGCCAGGGCGGGTGCTCAACTTGGCCACCTTGGTGGCAACAACCACCTGGTCGCGGTTCTTGCGGTCGCGCATCCAGTTGCCAATCACAGATTCGCTCTCGCCGCCAATGTGCCCATCGGCCCATTCGCTGTATGCGTCTGCCGTGTCGATGAAGTTGCCACCGAGCTCGGCGTACGCGTTCATCACGCCGTGGCTCTGCGCTTCGTCGGCGCTCCAGCCGAATACGTTTCCGCCTAGGCAGAGACGGGCAACATTGAGGTCAGTTTTTGGCAGTTGAATGCGTTCCATGGCAGCCATTGTGCCATCGCATAGTGTCAAGATTCCCAGACGGCACACCCGCGTTTCTCGCTCTGAGAAGCGACGCTTAGAATTGCCGCATGGCTGACACCGCATACATGTCTTTTGAAATCATCTCGATGGTTGTTTTGACCGGCATTCTGCTGGCTGACGTACTGCTTATCTTCAAGCGTCCACACGTTCCAAGTGCCAAGGAATCGACCCTCTGGGTGCTTTTCTACGCGGCTCTGGCCGTAGTGTTTGGCTTGTTGCTTCTGAACCTGTTCGGTGCAGATAAGGCAACGGAGTTCTATGCCGGTTGGCTCACCGAGTACAGCCTCAGCCTCGACAACCTGTTCGTGTTCGTGATCATCATGAGCCGATTTAGCGTGCCTAAGAAGTACCAGCAAGAGGTGCTAATGGTCGGTATCGTCCTGGCTCTGATTCTGCGCGGCATCTTTATCCTCATTGGTGCAGCACTGATCGAATCGTTCAGCGGCATTTTCTACATCTTCGGTGCCTTCCTGCTCTACACCGCCTGGCACCAGGCCTTCCGCTCGCACGACGACGAAGAGGAGACGGAGAGCAAGCTCATCGTTTGGCTGCGTCGCCACGTTGAGGTCTCCAAGGACTTCGATGGTGCCAAGATTCGCACGGTAGTCGACGGCAAGAAGATCTTCACCCCGATGCTCATTGTGTTCATCGCGATTGCCGTTACCGATGTGATGTTCGCCTTCGATTCGATTCCGGCTATCTTCGGCATTACCGAGGACGCCTTTATCGTGTTCACCGCCAACGTGTTTGCCCTCATGGGTCTGCGCCAGCTCTACTTCTTGCTGGGCGGCCTGCTAGATCGCATGGAGTACCTCAAGTACGGCATCGCATTCATCCTTGGTTTCATTGGCTTCAAGTTGGTTGCGCATGCCATGCACGTCAATGAGCTGCCTTTCATCAATGGTGGCAAGCACATCGAATGGGCGCCTGAGATCGAGACTTCGACCTCGCTGATCGTGATTGCGTCGTCTATCGCCGCCTCGGTTGTAGCGAGCCTAGTGAAGGCCAGCCTTAAGGCCAAGAAGTAGCGCCTGGGTTTCGATTCCAGTTCAGTAGAGGTCGTCCGCTAGGGCGGCCTCTCTGGCTATCTGAGGAGTAGGGGACTGGCCGCCCTTGGCTAAACTTGAGGGGCTAACAAGCGCTGCCTCCGTAGCTCAGTGGATAGAGCAGGAGCCTTCTAATCTCTTGGTCGCAGGTTCGATTCCTGCCGGGGGCGCTTGAAATACCATGGCGCTTCGGGGCAGGCACTCGACATCTCCGGCGCTTCTCGAGCGACACGCCGAAAACACAGTGTCCGTGTCGCCTGGCAGACTTCGTAATTGCTTGATCTGACGCGGATATCCACCCCCAAAATGAAGTTTTTTGACCTTTTTTGAGGAACTTTCGCGAAATGCTAAAACGGCCGTTTGCCACTAGGTATAGTGGTCAAGCAAACAAAAAGACCTACATCTAGGGAATTTGGGGGAAAACCCCGGATTCGACCGAGCAGCGGCTTCGAAGCAGAGGCCAAAGCACCTAGAAATGGGGTTTCACCGCAGAAAACCCACCACGAACAACGGGGGAATCGGCGATTCGGCATCCATCGGATCCAATCGCCAGCCAGCAGATTCGTGAGCAACAGAGAAGAGATTGACATGACCGCAAAGGCCACCATCTACACCCTGCCATCGTGCGTTCAGTGCGACAGCACCAAGCGCCTTATGACCCGTGAGCACATCGAGTACGACGTCGTTGACCTGTCGACCGATGAGAAGGCCATGGAGTTCGTCAAGTCACTCGGCTACAGCGCCGCCCCAGTCGTAGTTGCAGGTGACAAGCACTGGTCAGGCTTCAAGCTCGACCAGATCATGTCGCTCGCTTCCTAAGCACAACTCCACACCCAACAGCACTTTCGGGGTCGGAAATGTTTGAGATCGTCTACTTCTCGAGCACTTCCGAAAACACCAAGCGCTTTGTCGAGAAACTCGGCATCAAAGCCAAGCGCATCCCTTTGATGACAAAGGATGTAGCCGACTTTGAGATCAGCGATCGAAGCGTTTTGGTGGTTCCCACCTACGGCGGCGGTGACGACCACCGAGCCGTGCCAATCCAGGTCATCAAGTTTCTAAATAACCCTCACAACCGCAACTTGGTTGCGGGGGTTGTTGCAATGGGCAACACCAACTTTGGTGAAACCTATTGCATCGCCGGAGACATCATCTCTAGCAAGCTTCAAGTCCCACTGCTCAACCGAGTTGAGATTTTGGGCACCCCTAGTGACATCGAAGAAACACGAGAAAGAATCGCGCAGCTATGGCAATCACAACTGAGCTAGACGGCCAGGAGAAGGCACACTTCAACGCACCTGAGGTCGAGAGTGCAATGAGCTATCACGAGCTCAACGCGATGATCAACCTTTGGAACGCCGAAGGCAAGATGCAGATTGAGAAGGACAAGGAAGCGGTACACAAGTACTTCCTTGACCATGTCAACCAGAACACCGTGTTCTTCCACAGCTTGCGCGAGCGTCTCGACTACCTAGTTGAGCACGAGTACTACGAGCCAGAGGTTCTCGAGAAGTACACCTTTGAGTTCCTCGAGAAGATCGAGAAGCACGCATTCTCGAAGAAGTTCCGTTTCGAGACCTTCCTCGGTGCCTACAAGTTCTACACCTCATACGCTCTGAAGACCTTCGACGGCACCCGCTACCTCGAGCGCTTCGAAGACCGTGTGGTCATGGTCGCAATCACTCTTGCCGACGGCAACGAGGAATTCGCCATGAAGATGGTCGACGAGATGATCTCGGGCCGCTTCCAGCCGGCTACCCCAACCTTCCTGAACTGTGGCAAGAAGCAGCGCGGCGAGTTCGTCTCGTGCTTCCTGTTGCGCATCGAAGACAACATGGAGTCAATCTCGCGCGCCATCAACTCGTCGCTTCAGCTCTCGAAGCGCGGCGGTGGTGTGGCACTCAGCCTCAGCAACATTCGCGAGTCGGGCGCACCGATCAAGAAGATCGAGGGCCAGAGCTCGGGCATCATCCCGGTTATGAAGCTTCTCGAAGACAGCTTCAGCTACGCCAACCAGCTCGGTGCACGTCAGGGTGCCGGTGCCGTCTACCTGAACGCACACCACCCAGACATCATGAAGTTCCTCGACACGAAGCGCGAGAACGCAGATGAGAAGATTCGCATCAAGTCGCTGTCGATCGGTGTCGTTGTTCCTGACGTAACCCTCGAGCTCGCTCGCACCAACGAAGACATGTACCTGTTCTCGCCATACGACGTTGAGAAGGTTTACGGCGTTCCTTTCGGCGACATCTCGGTTACCGAGAAGTATCAGGAGATGGTCGACGACCCACGCATCAAGAAGACCAAGATCAAGGCCCGTGTGCTGTTCGAGCGCATCGCCGAACTGCAGTTCGAGTCGGGCTACCCGTACATCATGTACGAGGACACCGTCAACAACGCCAACCCGGTTCAGGGTCGCATCAACATGTCGAACCTCTGCTCAGAGATCCTCCAGGTCAACACCCCGACCACCTACAACGAGGACCTCAGCTACAACAACATCGGCAAGGACATCAGCTGCAACCTCGGCTCGCTGAACATCGCCATGGCGATGGATGGCGGCAACCTTGGTCAGACCGTCGACATCTCGATTCGTGCCCTCACCGCCGTTAGCGAGATGAGCTACATCGAGTCGGTGCGTTCGATCGCCGACGGCAACGCCAAGAGCCACGCAATCGGCCTCGGCCAGATGAACCTGCACGGCTATCTGGCTCGCGAGCACATGCACTACGGCTCGCCTGAGGCACTCGACTTCACCAACATGTACTTCTACGCGATTGCATTCCACGCAATCAAGGCGAGCAACAAGCTGGCTATCGAAAAGAAGCAGAAGTTCGACAACTTCGAAAACTCGAAGTACGCGACCGGCGAGTTCTTTGCCAAGTACATCGACCAGGAGTGGAAGCCAAAGACCAGCCGTGTCGAGGAGCTCTTCGCCAAGGCCGGCATCGCGCTGCCAACCCAGGCCGACTGGTCGGAGCTCGCTGAGAGCGTCGCCAAGCACGGTATCTACAACCAGAACCTGCAGGCCGTTCCACCAACCGGTTCGATCAGCTACATCAACAACTCGACCTCGTCGATTCACCCTGTTGCCTCGAAGATCGAAATTCGCAAGGAAGGCAAGCTGGGCCGCGTTTACTACCCGGCTCCGTTCCTGAGCGACGAGACCAACGAGTTCTATGAGGATGCCTACGAGATCGGTCCAGAGGCGATCATCGACACCTATGCTGAGGCAACTCAGCACGTCGACCAGGGCCTCTCGCTGACCCTGTTCTTCAAGGACACCGCAACCACTCGCGACGTCAACAAGGCGCAGATCTACGCATGGCGCAAGGGCATCAAGACCATCTACTACATCCGTATTCGCCAGCAGGCGCTTGCCGGCACCGAGGTTGACGAGTGCGTCAGCTGCATGCTCTAAGCCGCCCTGCAAAGTATTAGGAGAGAAGCGCAATGACCACCAAAATTCAGGCCATCACCCGCCCGGTCAACTGGAACAAGATCGAGGATCCAATCGACCTCGACGTTTGGAACCGTCTGACCTCGAACTTCTGGCTGCCAGAGAAGGTGCCACTGTCGAACGACATTCCTTCGTGGGCGACCCTGAAGGACCACGAGCGCACCATGACGATGCGTGTGTTCACCGGCCTCACCCTGCTCGACACCATCCAGGGCACCGTCGGTGCGGCCAGCCTGCTACCAGACGCGCTGACCCAGCACGAGGAAGCCGTAATCACGAACATCGCGTTCATGGAGTCGGTGCACGCCAAGAGCTACTCGAGCGTTTTCTCGACCCTTTGCTCGACCGACGAGATCGAGCAGGCTTTCCGCTGGTCAGAAGAGAACCCTTACCTTCAGAAGAAGGCCGAGATCGTTCTTAGCTACTACAACGGCACCGACCCGCTCAAGCGCAAGGTCGCCTCGACCCTGCTCGAGTCGTTCCTGTTCTACTCGGGCTTCTACCTGCCTATGTACTGGTCGAGCCGCGCAAAGCTCACCAACACCGCAGACCTGATCCGCCTCATCATTCGCGACGAGGCCATCCACGGTTACTACATCGGCTACAAGTTCCAGCAGTCGTTCAACGCAGCGCCTAAGGCTCGCCAGGAGGAAATCCGCGGTTACACCTACGACCTGCTGCTCGAACTCTATGAGAATGAGTGCAAGTACACCGCAGACCTGTACGACGAGATTGGCCTCACCGAGGACGTCAAGAAGTTCCTGCACTACAACGCGAACAAGGCCCTGATGAACCTCGGCTTCGACGCGCTGTTCCCGAAGGATGACTGCGACGTGAACGCCGCCATCCTTGCCGCGCTATCGCCAAATGCAGACGAGAACCACGACTTCTTCTCGGGTTCGGGTTCGAGCTACGTCATGGGCAAGCACGAGTCGACCACCGACGACGACTGGGACTTCTAGTCAGAATGGTGGATGCGCTCTAGCGCAAACAGCTGTCGCTGAAGGTCGGAGACTTAGATCCCGGCCTTCAGTGCTTTAAGGGCTGCCACGGCGAAGTCGTGGTCTTGCTTCCACTATCCGCCGAAAAAGGCAACTCTTTCGAAACCCTCGTAATTCACGAGGCTCGCTCCTTGCAACCGAGCAGCCAAGGTCGGTTCGGATTGGTGGAAGACCACCGGCGCTTGTTTTTGTTGCGGCAACGAAATCGAGTAACTTGTTCCGCCACGTACACCCGTTAGCGGAATCACTGAGCTGGCAATACCGGCATCAGAGCGTTCAAACACTAAGCACGAATCGGTCACATGAAAGTCGGCCTTGGAGGCAAGTTCTGCCTGCAAATCCTTCCAAACATCGGCAAATTTGAAGTACGGCGATTGATTTGCGAACAAGTCTGTAATCAGCGAAGCGCGCAAGTAATCGCGCGCAGATGGCTTCTCGTAGGCGCAGTAATCCGGCAGGAGCCAAGTAAGTGGGTTGAGCAGCGCGCGCTCTACCAAACTGCACTCGCCGGCGGGCAACTGAAACAAAACCAACGGACCAAATTGAGGGCCATCGTACGCAATTGTTTCGGCGACTTCTAAACCTGATTGATCGAATCCCACCAAAGTCTGGAGGTATGGCAGGTCTCGATATGCAGGGTATGTGGCGAATTGTTCCAGCGGTGCCTGAAGAGGCCCGGTTGCCGAAATAGCGACAGTTGATGCCCCCGATGCCCGCAATCTATCGAATGCTCGGTTCAGGCGAAGAGTATTCGATTCAATCGCCTCCTCTGCCATTAAGAGCTGCTGAGGTTGCCATGGTAGGTCGGATGGCACTTTGTCAAAGTCATAAGGAGCTTCGAGTTTCACGAGCAACCCACTCGATTCCACCTGAATGGACACTTCGGACACATCTTCGAGTGGTGCCACGAAGTCGACTGTGATTACCGGGGTTCCCCGTTGGCAGAGAGCGAGCGCAGCCGTGGCAAAAATCGCTATCGCCACGATCGTTACGCCACGAACGTTAGCCATCTACGGCATTCAGAGGAGCAAGCTGAGCTATTGGCCCGCCCGAGCCGCCACCATATGCGGGAAACGTGATGAAGTTGTCAGGCCATGAGAGATAGTTAGTCGCACCTGGGTGGAGCGTCTTTCGTGTTGTTATCTTCAAGTTGAAATTGTCATCTGTGATTACAATGCCAGTAATTTGACCAAGCGAATTTGTCTGAACCGATTCCACCCAAGCGACGTGCCCGAAGTTCCACTGGGCGACGTCAAGCACGTGTGGAATGGTCGAGACGCGCACCCCAGGAATTGCTCGAGCGCGACTCGCCCACATGGATGCATCGCCTAACTGGGCGTAGCGCGTGTTGTAAGACTTGTACAGGTAGACCTTGTACGCAGCGTACATCGTGCAATTGTGGCCGTCGTTGGTCAAGTAGCCTGATGTATAGCCCATAGCCGTGCCGGAGTATCCGTCGGTGGTGCAGGCGTAGGACGTGCTGGTGCAATCCAAAGTGTTTGGTGTGGGTCCCGCCGCCTGGGCAGGTGCTGCACATGTCGCGGCTAGCGCGAGCGCCACAATTGTCCAAGCGGCTTTTCTCTGAAACAATCTTCTCCCCCTGAAAAACTCCCTCGAATGATGTCGAAGCAACCCAAGATTAGCGCAAACAGCTGTCGCTGAAGCTCGGAGACTTAGATCGCGGCCTTCAGTGCTTTAAGGGCCGCCACGGCGAAGTCGTGGTCTTGCTGCTGGGGGAGCCCCGAAACCGTAACAGTCGCAACGATTCCCGATACGCCTTCGACGCGAATCGGAACGCAGCCGCCGTGCGGGGTGAAGTCGCGCGGGTCAAGGCCCATCAGCTCTACAAAGTCGGTTCCGGCTGCCTTCTCGAGCGAGAGCTCCCACGAAGACTGGCCGATCAGCAGGCTCAGGTTGCGCTTGCGTCGCGCCCAATCGAAGTTCGCGGCGGTTGCGCCTGGGAGCATCAACGAAAAGAGGGGAGCGTCGCCTTGACGAATGTCGATAACGATCGGATGCCCGGCTGCGAGTGCCCGGTGGCGCATCCAGTTGCCCAGCGCCCAGGCATCTGCCTCGTCGAACTTTGTTAGCGCGAGAGTCGCCAGTTCGGCACGTACTTCGTTGAGGAGGGTCTTGGCGGCTGCGGTTTCGGGCATGAGTAAAGCCTAGGCACAAGCTTTCGCTATGCCTAGGCTCTGCTCAGAATCGACTATTTAGGCAGTATCGACTTCATCTGGCTGTAGATGATCTCGCCGGACTTGACCGGCATGAAGCGCACGAGCTTGTCCATGATGGCTGCGTCCTTTCCAACAAATACCCGTGCCTTGTCGGCCTCGATGCCGTCGATCATGATGCGACCGGCATCCGCGGGTGCGGTCATCTTCATCTTCGGGGCATCGCTGCCAGCAGCCAGATCCATTTTGATGCCCGAGTTGGCGGCGATGTTGGTGCCGATCGCTCCAGGGAAGATTCCGGTGACGTGAATCGGGGTATCGGTTAGTTCGGCGCGAAGCGCTTCGGTCAGCAGCTTGATGGCAGCCTTCGAGGCGCCATAGACGCTCTGGCCCGGTACAGGCCCGTAGCCACCCATCGACGAAACGTTGGCAATCTGTGCCTCTGGGCGCTTCCTTAGCTCTGGAATGAAGGCCTTGATTAGGTTCAGTGGGCCGTTGAAGTTGACGTTCATGACGCGATCGATGTGCTCGAAGTCGAGCTGGTCGACAAACACGAATGGCTGAATAATGCCGGCGTTGTTGACGAGCACGTCCACCTGGCCCAGCGCCTTGATTACCTCGGCTGGGAGGGCAGCGCACTGAGCGCGATCGGTGATGTCCATGGCCTTGGATGCGAACTTCGCACCAACGCCTGCGAGCTTGGCGGTTTCGGCCAGAGCCTCGGCCTTGAGGTCAACGCCAAAGACCGAGGCGCCACGACGGAGCGCCTCAAGAGTCATTTCGCGGCCCATGCCATTGCCGGCGCCTGTGATTACAACAACTTTTCCGTTGAGCTTCATTGCTTGCCTTTCGAAAATCCGCCTTGGATTTCACTTTCAGGATACGCCTTAACCGGTCATTCGTTAGTATCCAAACGAGTTTGCTTGCTGAATTTTGGTTCGGCTAGTTTCTGCGAGTTTCGCCTGGCTCTACGGTCGTGCGACCGACATTAGGCAACCCACCGGTAGATGTGCGGGCTGACGCGTTCAAGCCAATTTTGGTGATGCTGTCCATGAAGCCCTCTGAGCCATCGAGAGCGCCGCCACCGGGGTTGCCCATGGGGGCGCGCCCAGATTCCTGGAGTTCACGCTGAAGAATCGCTTTTTCTCGCGGTGTCAATGCGTCGTATAGTTCATGGCCGTTCGGGTTGCCGCGTTTGCCGAACAGTCGCGATAGCCATCCCCACATGGTCACTCGCTTGCCTTTGTAGTCGCTTATCCGCTTAGGTCAGCTCGAACTGTCCGCCCGAAATCTGGCCCTGCTTGCGGTAGAGGTCCAGCTTGGTGCGGGTGTCCATGATGTCGAGGTTGCGCATGGTGAGCTGACCGATGCGGTCAGCTGGGCCGAACGCGGCATCCTCGGTGCGCTCCATCGAGAGCTTCTCTGGGTGGTAGCTGAAGCCCTCGCCGCGGGTGTCGACGATGGTGTAGTCGTCACCGCGACGCAGACGGATGGTGACCGAACCGTTGACGGCAGACGCGACCCACTTGGTGAGCGATTCGCGCAACATCAGGGTCTGTGGGTCGAGCCAGCGACCTTCGTAGAGCAGACGGCCCATGCGGCGACCCTCGTTGTGGTACGCAGCAACGGTGTCTTCATTGTGGATCGCCGAGATAAGGCGCTCGTAAGCGGTGAACAGCAGCGCCATCGCTGGGGCCTCGTAGATGCCGCGGCTCTTGGCTTCGATGATTCGGTTCTCGATCTGGTCGCTCATGCCGAGGCCGTGGCGTCCGCCGATTTCGTTAGCGGCCATAACCAGGCCGACGGCGTCGTTGGTGTAGTCCTTGCCGTTGATCGCAACAGGGCGCCCCTGACGGAAGGTAACGGTGACGTCTTCACTGTCGATCTTGACGGTTGGGTCCCAGAAGCGCACACCCATGATCGGCTGCACGATTTCCATCGACTCGTTCAAGAATTCGAGGGTCTTTGCCTCGTGAGTTGCGCCAAGCATGTTGGCGTCGGTCGAGTAAGCCTTTTCAACCGATGAGCGGTATGGCAGGTCGCGGGCGAGCAGCCACTCAGACATCTCCTGACGGCCGCCGAGTTCGTTGACGAAGTCCTCGTCGAGCCATGGCTTGTAAACGCGAAGGTTTGGGTTGGCGAGCAGGCCGTAGCGGTAGAAACGCTCGATGTCGTTGCCCTTGTAGGTGCTGCCATCGCCCCAGATCTCGACGCCATCCTCGTGCATCGCACGAACCAGCAGGGTGCCGGTCACGACACGGCCGAGGGGAGTGGTGTGGAAGTATGCCTTGCCGCCGGTGCGGATGTGGAACGCGCCACACGCGATGGCTGCGAGGCCTTCCTCGGCTAGCGACGGTCGGCAGGCAGCCATGCGTGCCTACTCGACCCCAGAAACCAGAGCAGGGTCTGCGATCTCTTCGAGGTTGACTTCGGCGTACTG
>JACCDL010238902.1_pt1 | contig 20181 bp, 23 predicted proteins | sample 7441931 | NCBI WGS metagenome assembly JACCDL01 (sample SAMN15323437, study PRJNA562643) | freshwater metagenome | isolation source: river surface water | place: USA:Blue River Watershed | collected 2017-08-16 | reverse complement strand
TATAGAGTGGATACACACTCCCGAAGCTCATAGTGTAGATGCGATGCTTGGTCATAGTCAATTCATGCTAGCACACACAAAACGAAAGAGTATACTAGGTTGTATATGAAATTCATTGTTACCTACCAAATGCCCCACCAAGGGCTTGATGCGTGGATGCAGTTACCCGAGGCGGAACGGAAAGCACAAGAACTCGAGATGCAAGCCAATTGGAACGTTTGGCTTGATAGCCACAAGAGCGCCATCATTGAAACGGCTGGTGTTGGTAGGCCAAAGCGCATTACCGCTCGTGGCGCCGAGGATGCTCGAAACGATATCATGATGTACTCGTTCGTCGAAGCAGAATCACTTGAAGCAGCTACCGCTATCTTTATCGATCACCCACACTTCGGCATTCCTGGTGCCACTATCGAAGTCATGTCGGTTAATACTGCAGTGAGTTAACGCTTACGGCCATCGGTGCGTGTAATCTCATAGGGTCGCATCATAGCAGGTGCCGATTTGCACATTGATGTATTTGAAGAGTACACTTTTAGTTTCTTCAAGAATTTCAGCTGGAGTAACTACCGAAAAGGAATAGTCTGTGCTGTATAATCAGTGTATACCTATGAAATATATTTTATACCTCATACTCGTTGTGGTCTTTTTTTATGGAGCAACTCCCTACAACGCTGCAGCAGCCACTAGTACTAACCAAGCAGCTCAGATTGAAAGTTTAAAAAAGTTACTCGTACAATTGCAGGTCCGGCTCGCAATCTTAACCGCAAAGAATACGGCAACTGCCACCATCCCGACACTCACCTATGAACGCAAAACTAATTACGTGGACGAAAATATCAATCGTTTCGGAGTAACCTTACTCTACTCCGGACCAACCTCATGCTCGGCAACAGCAAAAAAATACAGAGTGTACTTTGGTGACGGCACTTCTGCTCCTGCTGACTGCAAAGGTGTGGTTGACCATATATACAAACGAAGTGGTACGTACACCGCAAAATACACTGAAAATGGAACAGTGATTGCAAAGGTGAAAATTGTACTTGATGGAAGCACACCCAAACCAACCCTTACCATTCCAGCACCTCTCTACGATTCTCCAGCAATTACTGCCACCATGAATGTTGTAAGTACTGGGAATCGCTCAATTAAAGTGACTGGCGTTATTACCCCGCCTAAAAATTGTGTCGGTACCGAGCAAATGGAAGTACAGCTACGCTTCACTGATGAAAACATGGTTTCATACACACTGAGCACATGTAAGCCACGAGAGTTTGAAATGTCCACTACGTACGATACGAGCTCCCTCAACTTCTTCCCTGAACTACGCACTCGCTGGGTAGATGCGACAAATAACACCTGGACATACACAGATCTAGTCCGATATCGTGTCGACTTCTCCCTTTCTGACGATACTCCACAAATTATCAAACTCGGTGCAGCTTCAAAGGGCTAGCCCTGTACACTGACGGAAGCTCATTACGGCATGCAACTCTTAAACAAATATTTAGCACTCAGGAGAGACATTAATCGGCGTTCACTCGTGGGTATGGGCTTACTCTATGTATTTGTAGGAGTCGTTTCCGCATACTTGTTTGCTACAAAAATTCACTTGGACTACACTCACGAAACCATGGGTGACCTAAAGTCTTGGTACAGCTTCAGTCGCTTTGGGGATAACGTTTACTGGAAGCACGGTTCAGTCTTTTCACCCTACATACAACTACCAGCTGATAGAGACACGTTTACGACTCTTCATCAGACACTGGCATACGACAAAAATAATATTTACTTTTCTGAAAAGCCGCTTTCAGTTACCACTGAGCAGTTTAAGCACTTTGTTTTTGTTCGATGTGAAGGTAATCCAGTTTACTTAATATCTGATGTCAAAAACAATGTATACCAAATTGATGGGTGGCACCTATCGACCTCCGATACTCCGCTCGAACTTATTCAGTACATAGACAACGCCGATACCCCGGACACCAACCCACTAACGTTTGAACTTGAATCTAGATGTACAAAGATACTCGAAAGATAGTTGAGTAATTCAGCTCGTTAGCCATCACTTCTTTAAGTCACCCGCTAAGCCGCAGTAATATTTCCCAACCTGAACCGGCTCTTTCAGTATGAATAACACATTAGTTGGAGCAATCGCCGTCATTGTCATTGTTGTTGGTGGTATTTGGTACTGGTCAACACGTGATGTAGTCGTAACCACTACCCCAGAGCCAGCCGTACCCACACCTGTCGTCACCCCGCAAGCAACCGCGAGTACCTACACGAACAACGAACTAGGCTATTCGATAACCCTCCCAACGAAGCAAGCCTCAACCGCGAGCGAAATCCTTTACAGTGTTGATACTGCCTACTCATATACCAAAGACCCCGATACGGTTATTAAGGGCGTGCAATTCACTATCCCTGGCGGATTAATTGGCAACACCAATCTAAGCAAGGACACCTACCTCAGCATTGAATCACTGGATGATGTGACGACCTGCGAGGCTGAAGCCTTTATTGCGTCTGAATCGGTAACCTCACGCATGATTACTGACGGTGGCAAAAGCTACTCGTTTGCCACCACGAGCGAAGGGGCGGCCGGTAATCGCTACGACGAATACCTCTACGTGCTACCTGACTCAAGTCCATGCACCGCACTACGCTACTACATCCACACGACCGCTCTCGAGAACTACCCGGCAGGTACCGTCACCGCCTTCAACCAAACTGCCCTCCTCAACACCTTCGACCAAATCCGCCAATCACTTACGTTCACTGAGTAACCAACAACTACGCAGCACCGCATTAAAACTACAGCCACCTGAAGCTGTAGTTTTTTAGTACCAATCTTTGCTACACTACCTCTATGACCAAACTCGCGTCAGGTGTTGTTCACACTATTCCCGCCGACTTGCGAAAGGCGCTTTTACATACCGACGCGGTGGCTGCCGCTTGGAATAGCCTCACCCCTTTAGCGCGGAACGAGTGGATTTGCTGGACCACCTCAGTGAAACTCGCAAAAACGAGGCAAGAGCATGTAGAACGCCTCGCCTACGACATAACCCACGGCAAGCGTCATCCGTGCTGCTGGCCAGGCTGTCCGCATCGCCAGAAAGGCACAAAATAAGGAATCGGCGTATACTATTTGCTATAACATAAACCACAATGTATTTCTTTCTTTTCAACTTCCTCAGTTTTTGGCTTTCAGTTGCTGGTCTCGCTCTCCTCTTCATTACCATCGGTCTCTTCGTCGATTACTACCGCTTTCAGAGTCGCTACTACACGCGCTACGTACACCGCTTCGCTTGGCCAATCATTATGCTGACAACTTCTGGCAGCGTCGCCCTGTCGCTTATCTACTCTGAGTACTTTGGCTTTGTCCCCTGCTCACTGTGCTGGCTGCAGCGTATCGCCATCTACCCACAAGCACTCCTTTCCATTATGGCCTTCAAAACAAAGGACACAGTATTCTTTCCGCTCTACGGCATTGCCCTTTCTATCTTTGGCCTCATCGTCGCCATTTACCAGTACATCTACCAAATGCTGCCCCAGGATGCCTACGCTGGCCTTATGCCCTGCCTGGCTGACGGCACCGCCGACTGTGCCGCAAAAGTTATCAACCAGTTTGGCTTCGTCACCTTCCCGCTCCTTTCTGCAATCACCTTCCTCTTTTTGATTGTGCTGTACCTCAACCTACGCCGCGCTAACGCTCGCTAAAGACAACGTTGCCGTTCTGTAGTATTGTTCCTCACTGAAAGCTCTTCAGTAGGAGGAACGAATGTCGCTGAATACCTACCTAATCAACTGGTCTGGACATGCCATTCCAGACGCTGAAATGATGGTTATGCGCCGAGTCGCCATTGAAATGAAAACTATTCATGGCGTTGCAGAAGTGGAGTTTGTGCACGACATCTGTGCCGGCATCGTTCGTTTTGAAAAGGATGGCGTGTTTGGTGCGGTGGGCGGTCTCTTTTTTTGGGGCGACTTCGGCGCGAAAAATAACCAACCAAATACCGTAGACTTCTTTATTCCCCGTTACGCCCTTCACCGGCGAGAAATTGGTATGGTAATCAGCCAGTCATTCCGCCGCGAAGGCAATACGTATATATCTTCCGGCTACCCTGAAGATGTCGACGAAAAAACCGCTCGTGGCTCGGGAAAGCTCAAAGTTACTGTTCGGCGAGAAGTTTAGATAACTTCCACCAGCACAAGGACCGGCGCATGCGCTCCGGTCTTTTTTTATAGCGCACGAGAGTGATATTGACATAAACACGAAACGTTATACCATTCGCGCAGTTGTTTTTTGGAAAAGGAGCTGACAATGGACACACTCTTCTCGATGCCACTTGCTGCACTACACAATCACTCGCAAGCGCTGCACCCGCTACCCTACACAATGGGCCAGGTGACTGAGCTGATTACGTTAGCCCGCGCGGTCAGACGACGCTCATACGCACCGTACTCGCACTTCAACGTTGGTGCCGCAGGCCTCTTCGCCAACGATCAAAAGAGCGCCAAGGTGTACGTTGGTGCCAACGTAGAGAACGCTGCCTACTCACCCACGTTTTGTGCTGAGTGTGTCGCGGTAATGGCTGCACGAACCAACAAGTATCACGAGCTGCACATTATGGCCGTATGCGGCGGCCCTGATTCCTCAGTGGCTCTCGATATACGGAAAAAAGCCGCCAAGGACTGGGTTGCGCCCTGTGGCCGGTGCCGGCAGGTCATGGCCGAGACAGCGAATGATAACTGTCTTGTTGTCCTCGTGCGAGATGATGACGAAGTGATGGGTGTTCGCTTCTCCGAACTCTTTCCGCTTTCTTTTGGTCCAAAGAACCTCGGCATCAACCCGAGCGACTATCGGACATAATCGAACCGCAACGTACGTACAGACCGGAGCTATGCTCCGGTCTTTTTTAGTTGCTACGCTACCGCGCTTTTGGGCACCGCCACGGACACTCAGTGTTGACGAGTTCTGGCGCAAAGCGGACATGTACTGTACCGGTGTTCTTCAGCATAAATATCTTCACCAAGAAGCGTCCTGCCTGAAGCAGTGAAAGTCTATCCTCATGGCACATGTGCGCCACAAACAGCGTAATGAAAACCGAGTGCGAGACGACCACAATCCTGGAATCAGGTGGGAACGTTGCTAGGTACTGCTTGGCTTCTTTTATACGCCGGCGAAACGCTTTATAACTCTCCCCTTCACCATTGTCTCCATCACCCCCCGCACGACCAAAGTACCAGCGGACCAAGTACCCGATTGTCTTAAAGCTTCGGTGGTAGTGACCATTGATGTTGTCAGGGCGAATAAGCTCCTGGAAGAGTCCGTTCGTCTCCGGAATAAGTGCGACCGTTTCTTCAATGAGACGCGTTGTCTCTACGGCTCGTATCTGTGTACTCGTGATAAGGTGCGTCGGTTTTAGAGCGGCCACTACCGGCCCAGCTGCACGAGCCTGCATGGTGCCGCGCTCAGTGAGACGAGTTGCATCAGGTTGGTTTCGCTTCGCAACGTTGCCATTGGTCTCGCCATGGCGGATGAAATAAATATCAATCATACAGAAATTATTCAGCAAAGTGCGCAGTATCGTTCCAGGTAACTAACTTCCAAGTGATACCATCGCACTCAAACAAGGTGATACCGGTATTGTGTGCCTTCATACTGTGCGCTGTCTGCCACGCAACGGCTGGGGTAAGTTGCTTTTGGTGGAGTAAGTAGGAAACCAAAAAACGAAGCAAGTGGCCATGTGAGACCACTACCATCGCTTGCTCATCGCGCTGCTCAAGCATCGACACCCCATCGGTGACGCGTGCCAAGATATCGGAAAAGTTTTCCCCGTCTTCGAAGCGCCAATCAGGGTCAGCGTAGTTGAGCGCTTCAGCGGCATGAAAAGCCTCATAGGGTTCAGTCCCGTGCGCGGCCCCATGAATTGAGGTTGGTCGAATCACTTCATGAAAGAACTCAGTCGTCTCAAGGGGCAGGTTCTTCGCCTCAGCAATATATCGCGCTGTGTCTTGTGCTCGGTCCATATGGCTCGCTAACACTGCCTCAATTGGGAGTGACGTAAACCGCGCTGCCACCTTCATGGCTTGCGTGTGACCAGTTTCGGTTAATGGCGTGGTTGCCGTTTGCGAAAACCCGTTAAGGTTCCCCTCTGCTTCCCCATGCCGCACAAAATAGATTTTTTTAACAGACATACAGTTAGACAGTTGGGTTAATGATTTCAATCACGGCGAGTTCCAGCGGGAGGTAGGGCAACTGTGACTTCCCTAGACGCTCACTGGCATTAAGGAGGCGGACCAAAGCGTGCGAGTTAAGGGGTGAGGGTGTGGCAGCTGCGAGGGCTTTAAGCTGCGCCGCATCACTCTCTGAGAACGGCGCCAAGATACTTTCTGCCTTATTCGGCATATTGCGCAAGAGCATAATCGCCCGTACTCGCTCCAGGAGGAGTCGCATGAAGAGCTTTACGTCAGCATGACTCACCATCGCTTCAGCAATAGCGCCAAGTGCTACTTCAGCATTCTTCTCGTGGAGCGCACCAACGAGCGCACCAATGGTTGCTTTCTTTGGCGCACCAATAATCGCTGCCACTTCATCAGCTTCACCGATAGTATCGCCGGAAGCTAAAAATACTTTCTGGGTGATACTCAAGGCGTCACGGAACGAGCCGTCGGCGGCAATCGCAATAAGATCGGCGGCATCAGGCTTCATGGTAAAGCCTTCCTTTGTGGCAGTATCCATAATCATGAGAGCGAGTGCTTCTCGTGACGGTTCACGCATGCGGAACACCTGGCAGCGCGAAAGAATGGTGTCGAGAATTTTCTCTTCTTCAGTGGTCGCTAGGATAAACACCACGTGTGCTGGTGGCTCTTCCAGTGTCTTCAAGAGAGCATTAAACGCGTCCTTGGTGAGCATGTGTACCTCGTCGATAATGTACACCTTGTACTTCGACTCAAAGGGTACCGTATGGACCGCTTCGCGCAGTTCACGGATGTCGTCAATCCCGCGGTTACTAGCAGCGTCAATCTCGTAGAGATCAACAGGCGAGGTGCCAATAGCGGCGGCAAAGATGCGCGCGAGGGTGGTCTTCCCCGTCCCCCGAGTGCCCGAGAAAATCATCGCGTGCGGGATTTCACCCTTCGCAATCGCTCCTTCCAAGACCGTCACGATGTGCTCCTGATTACGCACTTCAGCAAAGGTTTGCGGACGGTGCTTTCGGTAGAGGGCGACGTGAGAAGACATAGAAAAACAGAAGTTATAAAGTAACGGCACTAGTATAGCAAATTGTCCTACTCAAAGCCCACCACTGCCCCGGTATAGGCCCGCAGGGCCTGCATATCGGCCGTCAGGTCATCACTCGAAAGGAGCACGTAGACCACCTCCCGCTCCCCCGCTTCAGTTACATCACGAAACCGTGCTACCGCGGTGCGGTTAGCTGCGTTCGTGTACCCATGCTTCCCACCCATGTACCCCTCCATAGCAATAAACGGACTATTATTCTGCCAAGCATTTACGTGGTTGAGGTACTTCGGAAGTGTAGTGATATCAATGACATGTGGCTCATTCGTAAGTACGGCAGAAAAGAGCGTCGCTACATCTTTAGCCGTAGAGACATTATCATCACTAATACCTGAAGCGTCAGCAAACTGTGTGGTACGGGCTCCCGCCTCCAGCGCAAACGTATTCATAGCAGCAATGAGGTCAAACGGTGCGTTCCGCTCCATCGCCGCTGCGGCATCATTTGATGACTCTAAGAGAGCTGGGAAAAGGAGCTCACGGTTTTGGTACGTCTGCCCACCCTGCAATCGGCCCGAACGCCCTTCTTCAGCAACGTCTTGCCAAGAAATGGTCGACGTGCCCAGTGGGTCAGTCCCTGCCCAAAAGGCTGCTGCACTAAAGAGCTTCGTCACTGACGCAATCGGCAGCGGTGCATCAGCGTTTCGCTCGTAGAGCACCATACCTGTCTCACGATCAACCACGTAGACAGCCGCCGCAGTAACCTCAGGCGGAGGCAGCTCACGAAGACTGAGCGTTGGTGTATGCGTCAGTGTCTCTTCAACGGTAGCTGCCACTACGAGAAAAATACCGACTGCAAAGAGACATGTCAGTACAAACAGTGCACTCAGGTGATAGCGAACCGTTTTCATGTATACCGCAATAATACCGCGGCAGCCCCTAGGGGCCGCCGCGGTATGAGTCCTTCTGTGTATAGCTACTTAGCTGCTGCTTTCTTCGCTGGCGCCTTCGCGACCTTCTTTGCTGGTGCCTTCGCTGCAGTATCGGCTTTGGCTGCTGGAGCGACAGCCTTCTTTGCCGCTTTCTTGGCTGCAGCTTTCTTTTGTACGCGCTTCGCAATCTGGTCAGCGGTCAGTACCTTCGCTACACCACTCTTTAAGAGACCACCCCAGTTGTCACTCATTTCATCTTTAAAGTCCTTGAGTTCACGCTTTGAAAGGGTCTGCGCTTTGTTGTAGGTCTTCAAGACACCTTCAACGATTTGCTGGAATTCTTCCTCGGTCATGTGCTCAGCCTTCTCGAGTGCCTGCAATACCTCACCCTTAGCCTTTAACGCCCACCCCTTTACTGCCTTGCGGTTCTTAGCGGCATCATCACTCCCATAGAGAAAGTAGGCACTTGCTGCTGCAACTGCCGCAGCTGTGAGCCCAACACCGATACCCATCTTTTGTGTGTTTGAAAGTTCTACTTTTTTCTTAGCGTTAGCCATAGATATGTATTTAAATTATGCTTCGTCGGTATAATTTGTCTTTGTATCACGCTTGGCTTTTGTAGCGCGCTTGCGACGCCCCATAAAGAAACCGACAATCTGTGATACGAGACTTCCTTCCAGAACATATGAACGAAGTTGCTCAACATCTTCCACAATCATTTCACTACTCGCATCAATACGCTCAACAATACGCCGTATCGACTGCAGAATTCTTACAACGTGGTAGAGGGCAAGACACAAAAGCAGCGTGAATAGTACCACCGCCACACTTGTGATAAAGAAAAATATATTTGCGTGCAATACTTCGTCCATCCCTATAGTGTATCAGGGTTCACTAGGTGCGAAGCCTACTTACGGAGAAAAGCGTGGACAATCGGCTCCATTTCAGCTGAGGAGTTGCAGGCCATGAGCTCAGCGCGAAGATCAGCCGCTCCCGGAAAGCCGTTGACGTAGGCCTTGTAGTGCTTCTTCATGGTGGCAAAGTTCTTATGTGGCAGGAGCTCCTCAAAGAGCTTGGTGTGCTCCAAGAGCACCGAAAACCGTTCCTCCAAACCAACATACGAAATCTCCGCCTCAAGTTCGAGTTCGGATCTCGAACTTGAGGTACGATTTCCCGTATCGGCAACAAGTATTGTACTAACATCTACCCCATGGGTCGGGAGTGCAGTGAGACGAGTTGGAAGTCGACGAGCCGGATTAAAAAACCAAGGGTTACCAAAGAGTGCCCGGCCTATCATGACGCCATCAACACCATAGGTCGCCGCCTTATGCACTGCGTCTTCACGCGAGAGTACGTCACCATTCCCAATAACGAGGGTCTCAGGTGATAGCTCGTTACGAAGCTCAATTACGCGAGTAATGCGCTCCCAGCGCGCCGGCACCTTACTCATGTCTTTGCGAGTGCGCGCATGAATAGTTAATGCCGCTGGCTGCTCAGCTAAAATAACCGGAATCCAATCCTCTACCTGATCAACGTTATAGCCGAGGCGTGTCTTTACCGACACCGGGATTCCTCCATTATCGGTCTTAGCGCCGCGCTTGGCCGCTCGAATCACCTCAACCGCAATCTCTGGGGTTTTAATCATCGCCGCCCCACAGCCCTGGTCGATAATCGCACCGGCCGGGCACCCCATATTGATATCAATGCCATCAAACCCGAGCTCAAGACAGAGCTTGGCTGCGTACTCCATATGTTCGACGTTGCGCGTAAAAAGCTGCGCCACTATCGGCCGCTCTTCTTCTGCGTAGAGGAGATCAGCCATGAGCTTCTCCTTCCCTTCTGGGGTTGCCCGCACCAGCCCGTCGGCCGCCACAAACTCCGTCCACATCACATCAGGCCCGCCCACCGTGCCATTCCCTCGTTCATGCTTGGAGTACTTCGCAATCATCCGACGAAAGGCCACGTCAGTGACGTCTGCCATTGGAGCGACTGCAAAAAAGGGTTTTGGGAGTTGTTGCCAGAAGTTCATAGTTGTTGTACTGTACCGAAAGTTCTCATAAACGCAAGGGAAAAGTTCATGTACAGGTTGTTTGGAGTCATCGCCCTGGTAATCGGACTGAGTCTTATCTTCGGTAGCGTTGTCTGCTACGCCGAGTACGGGCTTGGACCCGCCATCTTTTGGGTTCTCGTTGGAGGTGCATTCACCTGGATGGGTATTGGCATTATCACCGACCCCTAAACCACACCAACACCACAATGCCCGTCACGTGTGACGGGCATTTTTAGTTCAACGCGGCAGTGTCTTCATCACTCGTCGTAGCGGTTGTACTGGTAGCGATTACCTCAACCTCACTTACAAATACCTTGTCACCAAAGCGCAGGTCGATATAGTGAAATTCACCCGTAGCAATATCGGCAAAATCTTCAGAGGCAAAAATCGTTTGCAGGTTTGTGAAAGTCTCATCAGCCGTCATCCGCTCCGACACCTTAATCTCTGCCCCACTCGCTAAAAAGTACGACGTATCAACCGCATCACTTTGCACGACATGCGTTACGTACAAGTTAAGCTCTTGCTCGAGTCGCAGAGCCAAGCTACCGGTTGTATCGATAAAGCTCTGGCTAAAACCAACCGTTCGCTCCTGAGGTGCAACCCCCTCTTTGACATAGCGCACAAATGCACTGCCAGTTAGGTACGGCGCTTCAGTAAACGCGTACCCTGAGTCATCAATAAACAAACAGCTCGTCGCCTCTGTATCACCGCACCAGAGGGCGAAGGGCTGGTACTCCTCAAAGACCACCGTGAGCACCTGGTCATTCACCTCGGTGTACACCTGCTTTAAACGTGGCAGTTGTGCCAGCTGGGCTTCAATGTGTGCCTTTGGGTACCACCACGAGAATGTGTACGGCACGAGGCGGTAGTGCGCCCCAACGAGTGACTGCCACACGGTTGCCTCAATGGTGTCGTGAGAAATTGTGCTTCCACCCACCACCTCCACGTCGGTAATCTGGAACGATGCCAACCGCGTACCGTACCACAGCACAGTGACGAGAAGTGCAATAAGGAGCGTAAGGACTACCCCTACAATAATCTGCCTCCGCCACGGCGCAATGGCCACACTGAAGCGACTGGGTGGAGTAATTTTCTTTCGCTTTTTTTCAAGCCGAAATTTCATTCCGCATAGTGTAGCACAACAGGGAGTAGGCAAAATACCAAAACCGGGCGGCACCTTTGGTGCCGCCCGGTTTTGTCCACTGTACACCTACGTGCTTTCTACCCAATCTTCTCTTTACCCATGTATGGACGGAGTGCCTCAGGAACCACAATCGAGCCATCTGCCTGCTGGAAGTTTTCCACGAGTGAGACCAAGATACGCGGTGTCGGAATAGCCGTACAGTTGAGTGAGTGCGCATAGCGAACCTTCCCTTCGCCATCGCGGTAGCGAATATTGAAGCGACGTGTCTGGAAGTCATGGAAGTATGACGCTGAACTAATCTCGCGGTACTTTCCTTCTTTTGGTACCCAAAGTTCGATGTCGTACTTCTTCACCTGTCCCTGCCCTAGGTCGCCGCCGCAGTTCAAGACCGTACGGTACGGGATTCCGAGCGACTCAATAAATTCCTCAGTGTTGCGGTTAATCCACTCGTGCCAGCGGACACTCTCTTCGTGGGACGCCTCACAGAGCATCACTTGCTCCAGCTTGTAAAACTCATGCACGCGGATGAGCCCCTTCACGTCTTTACTGTAGCTTCCTGCTTCTCGACGGAAACACGGTGAGAAGCCGAGGAACTTAACCGGGAGCTGTGCTGCCTCAAGCACCTCATCACTGTAGTACCCCATCACCGACACTTCACTCGTACCAATCAAGTAGTCTTCGTCTTGGGTGTTGTAGACGTCTTCCGCGTCGTTCGGCAAGTGCCCTGTTCCGTAGAGGTTAGCCTTTCGCACAATCGCTGGTGGCAAAATTGGCGTGAAGCCCTTCTGCATAAAGAACGCCTGCGCGTAATTCCAAATCGCCCATGAGAGCATAGCGCCATCGCCGAGGAGGTAGTAGCCCCGGAAGCCATGCACTTTTGCCCCACGTTCAAAGTCAACCATTGCGTGCTTGGTCATGAGCTCGACGTGATCCTTTGGCTCAAACGCAAACCGTGTCTGCTCGCCCCAGGTTTTATGCTCGACGTTATCAGCATCACTGGTGCCATCCGGTACGGTCATATCCGGGACCTGCGGTACCTGGAGCATAAGTTTTTGCCACTCCTCCATAATTGGCTTCAGTGCTTCTTCTTCTTTCTGTGCTTCAGCCTTTAAGGTCTGCATTGACGCAATCAAGGCTTCACGTGCCGCTACATCACTCGCTCCCACGATTTGCTTAGAAACCTCATTCTGCTCTGCTCGCTTTGCCTCAAGTGAGGTCATGAGGGCACGGCGCGAATCATCAACCACCATGAGCCGATCGAGGTCTACCGTAATTCGCTTCTTTGTCGCAGCGAGTTTTACGATGTCTAAGTTTTCGCGAATAAATTTGATATCGAGCATAAAATACAGCAAATACTAAGTAATGTATGCGATATACATTACCACGAAGCGAAAAAAGAAAAAGACCAACCACCAGGTGATTGGTCGTGGGTTACCGATCTGAAGCGCAGGTTAGTCTAAAGCTCGGTATAAGAACCAGGCGACAGGTGCCAGGCTTTGGCAACCCGTGCTGTATCCCAAGCACATCAGCCAAACCGTCGCCAAGCTTCTCCCGCTTCGCAGATGCACTACTGTGTACATCTACTGGGACTGGTGCACCCTCACTACTGTACGGATACAAGCCAAACGTAGCATCAATAGCTGGTACCGCTTGATCAAAGCTCTGCGCCGAAGCACTCCCCGCTATAAGCATGATCACCCCTGAAAGAACCCCTCGCATTCGTCTCCCCTCCCTGCAAGTAGCGATTACCCTAGTATACCTCAGAACCAAATTCGCGTATGCTACACTTTTTTATATGAGTTCATTTCCCATTATTGAGCTTACTGAAGGCGCTATGCCACCGCTCCTTCGAGAGATTCCACACCCACCAGCACAACTCAACTACCGCGGCACTCTCCCGCTACCGACCCTCCCCCTCCTTGCTGTGGTCGGCTCTCGTCAGTACACCACCTACGGCAAACAGGTTGTCGATTTTCTCATTGATAGCCTTCGCGGGTACCGTGTCGGTATTGTCTCAGGACTCGCTCTCGGTATCGACTCGCTCGCTCACGAAGCGGCGTTGCGGAATAATCTCTATACCCTTGCCATCCCCGGCTCTGGCCTTCAAGACGACGTACTCTACCCCCGCACCCACGTTCGTTTGGCTTCGCGTATTCTGGAGAACCACGGCTGCCTACTGTCGGAATTTGCGCCAACCTTCAAAGCTACCAAGTGGTCGTTCATTCAGCGCAACCGCATTATGGCCGGCCTGACACAAGCCACCCTCGTCATTGAGGCAACCGAACAGTCAGGCACACTCACGACCGCCCGGATGTGCGTTGATTACAATCGAGAGCTGCTCGTCGTCCCTGGCAATATTTTTTCACAAACAAGTAAAGGTCCACACCTCTTTATGAAGATAGGCGCCACCCCGATAACCAGTGCTCAAGATATTATAGACGCACTAAAACTAGAACCGCTGTCAGAGCAACCGGCAACACTTTTTACGCCATCAAACGAGCTCACTGCGACGGAACAACTCGTCATAACAACCCTCCGCGAACCGACCGATACCAACACCCTACTCACTGCACTCGCCCTTCCTGCCCACGAAGCAAACGTACTCTTAATGCACCTTGAGCTGAAAGGATATATAGCTAATGAAAATGGGATATACCGTCGACTTATTTGACACAGGGCCCCATCAATAGTATTTGTTACGTCACTACCTATATATGTCAAAACAAACCCTCGTTATTGTGGAATCACCGGCCAAGGCGAAAACCATTGAGAAATACCTCGGTCCTGGCTTTACCGTAATGTCCTCTATTGGACACGTTCGTGACCTCCCGAAGAGCAATAAAGACGCCGTCGATATCGACGGTGGTTTCGTGCCGCGCTACATTGTGTCGCCGGGTAAGGAGAAAGTCATCGCCGGCCTTAAGGCTGCCGCTAAGAAGGCCGACACCGTTCTCCTCGCATCCGACCCCGACCGTGAAGGTGAAGCAATTGCCTGGCACGTCGCTGAGCTCATTAAGGATGCCAACAAAAACCAAAAGCGAATCGTCTTTCACGAAATTACTAAGCCCGCGGTAGAAGAAGCGGTAAAGCACCCACGCGCGATTGACCTACACCTCAAGGAGGCCCAAGAAGCACGCCGCGTCCTCGATCGTTTGGTTGGCTACGATCTCTCTGGTCTTATCTGGAAGAAAGTTCGCTACGGCCTGTCTGCTGGTCGCGTGCAATCGCCGGCGCTTCGCATCCTCATGGAGCGCGAGCGGGAAATTCGCGCGTTCATTCCTGATGATTTCTTCGTCCTTACTGCAAACGCAAGTAAAGCTAAACTTGCGATGCCGTTTGCCTGCACCATCGAGCCGCAGGAAGAAGCCGAAGCAAAGCGCATTAAAAAAGTTGGTGAGAGTAACGACTGGGTTATTACCGATATCAAAGAAAGTGAGGCTAAGCGCTCACCACGCCCACCATTCACCACCTCTACCCTGCAGCAAGCTGCCTCTACCCGCCTTGGCTTTTCTCCATCACGCACCATGCAGGCTGCTCAGAAACTCTACGAAGCTGGTCACATCACCTACATGCGTACCGACTCAACCAACATGAGTCCAATCGCCCTGAAGCAAATGCATGCGTACATCGTCGAGGAGTACGGCAAAGGCTACCTGGCACCCCGCACCTTTACAACCAAGAGTAAGTCAGCCCAGGAAGCCCACGAAGCCGTACGCCCGACCAACTTTGGGCGTGAAGTCGCAGGGGCTACCGTTGATCAAAAAATGCTCTACGGGCTTATCTTTGCACGAGCCGTCGCGTCCCAAATGGCTGACGCACAGCTCAAACGCACAAAAATTCTCACCAATGTCACTGGTACTAAGGAGACCATTCCCGATTTCAGTGTAAACGGTTCACGCGTTATCTTCGACGGATGGCTTAAAGCTGACCCGCGTGCACGAGGCGAAGACGTTGAAGTGCCGAAGCTCGAAATTGGTGATGCACTCACCGTGAAGGAGGTTACTATCGAAGCAAAGCAGACCCAACCACCAAGCCGCTACTCTGAAGCCGGCCTCATCAAAGAGCTCGAGAAGCGCGGTATCGGGCGCCCATCAACCTACGCCTCAATCATGAATACCATCGTGGAGCGCGGCTACGTGGCCAAGGAAGGTCGTACGCTATTCCCAACTGACACCGGTGATGTTGTATCGAGTTTCCTCGAAGAGCATTTTGCAGACTACATTAGTGATACCTTCACCAGCGAAATGGAAGACGGTCTCGATGAAATTGCTGAAGGCACACGCACGTACGTGAAGACCCTTAAAGATTTCTATATTCCGTTTCGAGCTGCCGTTGCAGCAAAAGAAAATATTGAGAAGCTCACCAACCTCGGTGATGGACCGAAAGAGTTCCCGTGCCCTACCTGTGGCGCAGCTATGGTCATCAAGCTTGGTCGTGGTGGCAAGTTCCTCTCCTGTGGTCGGTATCCCGATTGTGAAGGAGCGCGCACCATAACCGGTGCTGAACTGGCTGGCGATGAACCATTGGGCAATCATCCCGAAACCGGTGAACCAATCTTTGTACTCGAAGGCAGGTTTGGTCCGTACGTACAGCTCGGTGAAACCCCTGATAAAAAAGATAAGAAAGCTCCGAAGCCACGTCGTGCGTCGCTGCCAGCCACCGTAAAGCCTGAAGAGGTCACCCTCGAGGAAGCGGTGAAGTTCCTCCTGCTCCCCCGCGAGCTTGGTCCCCACCCAGAAACCGGCGAGCCAGTTATTGCTAACTCAGGACAATTCGGGCCATACATCGTCCACGCCGGTGATTTCCGATCGCTCAAGGGTACTGATAACCCCTACGACATCACCTTTAAGCGCGCCATGACCATCCTCGCCGAACCAAAGCAGGGTCGTAAAGGTGAGAAGATGGTTAAAGCCCTTGGCATCCATCCAAAGACTCGCAAAATGATTAACGTCTTTGAATCAAAGTCTGGCCGCTACCTCCGCAAAGGGTTCAAGCGCATCAGTCTCCCCGATAACGCCGACCTTGAGAAGTTCACCATCGAAGACGCAATAGCCCTACTGAAGTAGCGCCTGCAAACTAAAACCCAGTTCGAGTTCGGATCTCGAACTGGGTTTTTTGCTGTACCTTGCCAGAAATGCAGTTCAGCGTAGAATGAAAATATGGTCACATTAAAAGACATTCTCCGCTCTGCGCAGCACATCACCGACGCCGACAAGGCACTCATTGAACGCGCCTACAACTTCGCCGAAAAAGCGCACGAGGGACACACCCGCTACTCAGGTGAGCCGTATCTCTCCCACCTTACCGCAATTGCGCAAAAACTGGCCGAGATGGGCATGGGGCCGCGCACCATTTCTGCCGGACTACTCCACGACACCATCGAAGACACTGATGTAACCAGTGAAGATATTCGTAAAGAATTTGGTGAGGAAATCCTCTTCCTCGTTGAAGGTGTTACCAAGCTATCATCAGTCCGCTACTACGGTACCGACCGGCACAACGAAAGTTTGCGAAAGCTCTTTGTTGCCACCAGCCAGGACATTCGTGTACTTATCATCAAGCTCGTGGATCGCCTCCACAACATGCAGACTCTTGGCCACGTGCCAGCCGAGAAGCAGCTCCGTATTGGGCGCGAGACGCTCGAAATCTACGTACCGGTTGCCCACCGTTTAGGAATGGGCCGTATTCGTAAGGAGCTCGAAGACCTGGCCTTCCCCTACGTCCACCCTGACGAGCACGCGCGCGTCGTGAAGCTCCTTGAAACCAAAGCCAAGAAGTCTGAAGAGATTCTCGAGCGCGAGCGTAAAAACCTGCAAAAGAAATTAGCTGAAGCGGGTCTTAAAAACTTCCAAACTTCGTACCGTGTTAAGGGGACGTATAGTCTCTACCATAAACTCAAGCGTAAAGACTGGAACCTCGATGACGTATACGACCTTCTCGCCATGCGTATTGTTGTCGATACTATTGAGGATTGCTACCAGGCTATGGGGGTCGTCCACACGCTCTGGCGCCCACTACCAAAGCGCATCAAGGACTACATTAACTTCCCGAAGCCAAACGGCTACCAATCAATTCACACTACCGTCATTAGTGGGAGCGGGAAAATTTTTGAAATCCAAATCCGTACCAAGAAGATGCACCAAGAAGCTGAGTACGGTATTGCCTCACACATTGCCTACAAAGCCAAAATTGTTCCTGATGGGGCGAACGCTGGTTGGTTTGCTAACCTCGTCCCTACCCTCTTCCGTCCGTTTGCGTGGCGCAATCAACCAAAAGCGGAAACGCCACAGCGCGACATCAATGCCATTAAGCACATTCTGCCCCGACAAAAAATCCCGCAGTGGATTCAGCAAATTGGTGAAATGTACACGAAGGAAAAAAGTACGAGTCAGGAGTTTATCGACGACATGCGCAAAGACTTCTTTGAGAATCGCATCTTCGTCTTTACACCAAACGGTGACGTCGTCGACCTCCCGGTTGGCGCCACTCCAATCGATTTCGCCTACGCCATTCACTCTGAGGTTGGTGACCACATTGCCTTCAGTAAGGTAAACAACAAGATGGCCCAGCTCGATAGTGAACTCAGAAACGGTGACATCGTAGTAATTGAGACCAAGCAGTCAGCACACCCTACGCAAAAGTGGCTCCAGGGCGCGAAGACATCTCTCGCCAAGCGCCGCATTAGAGCGGCACTCCAAGCTCGCGAAGACGAAAAAGCCGGAAACTAACGTTTCCGGCTTTTTGCCAACTCACTCTAGTTTACAGAGAGAAGTTTTTCATCGAGTACAAATCATCCTCAGGTGGTTCAACTTTTGGTGGTACTGCCGGGGTAACCGGAGCTGGTGGTACTACTGGTGCTGGCGGTACAACTGCCGGTTGTGCAGGGACACTCGATACTGGTGGCTGCGGAGCAACCACAGGTGCTGCTGTGTATACAGGCGTACTCGGAATCACCGGTGCTGGCGCAGGATACGTCTCGGTCATCGGTGGTGCTGGCGGTACGTACACTGGTGCTACTTCAATAACCGGTTCAGGAGCCTGGTACGACGGCGGTGGCGTAACTGGTGCTGGAGCTGCTACTGCCGGAATCTCTGGGGCCACCGAAGCAACTTCTAGCGCTGGCGGAGTTAGTGGCGCTGCTGCAAACTGTGGTGGATGAACAGAAACTGGCGCTTCAGTTACATATTGAGATACAGGTGGAATCTCTGGCACACTCGACACCTCAATATCCATCTCCTCTACTAACTCAAGCGGTGTAGCATCAACAATGTCCTGCAGCGGCGCTACCATCTCGTCCATAGTACGGATGACCGTCTCGCCGGTGTTACTAGCTTCTGCTGCCGGGACTTGCGGTGTCTCCCACACACCTTCCTTGGTTTTGATAACCGCGAGCAATTTCTCCAGATCAGTCTCAGAGAAATAATCAATGGTGAGCTTGCCACCGAAGTCTGTCTTTGAGATCTGCACGCGAGTACCCAAGGTATCGGTAAAGGCTCGCTCCATTTCGATTAAGTGCGCATCAGTATCGAGCCACTCCCGCTTGCGTACCCTATCAGTCGCAATCTTTCGACTAATACGCTCAACTTCACGGACTGAAAGCTTCTTGAGGAGAATTTCTCGAAACACAACGTTCTGCTCTTCTGGTCTATCTTTAAGCATCAAGAGCGTGCGCGCATGACCTTCACTTATTTCACTGCGCTTCAAGGCATCGAGAATCACTTCAGGCAGTGCCAGTAAGCGAATACTATTACTGACGTACTCACGAGAGCGACCAACTTTCTTTGCCACCTCACTGTGCGAGAGCGTGAACATATCCGCGAGCTGCTTGAAGGCCAACGCCCGATCCACTGCGTTGAGGTCTTCACGCTGCAAGTTTTCGATAATCGCGAGCTCGAGCTTCTCTTGCTCTGTTTGCTCACCTGAGCGAATGAGTACCGGCACCTGCTCAAGCCCAGCGAGGCGTGAGGCACGCAACCGTCGCTCACCAGCAATCAGTTCGTACTCACTGCGGAATGAACCGTCTTCATCGTAAATTTCTTTGCGCGTCACCGTCAGTGGCTGTAGCACGCCGTACATGCGAATTGACTCCGCCAATTCGCGCAACTTATCTTCATCAAATTCCCGCCGTGGTTGAAACGGATTCGGAACAATTTTCTCTACCTCTACCCAAAATATTGAATCTCCTTGAAAAGCCATACGCAACAATTAAATACCTCAAGAGCCTCCTTGCCCTTCGTACCGACATTCTACCACACCGAGAAAAGAAGCCTGTTTATAACTTTTTTATGTGGAAATGTGGCTATATTTCTGCTATACTCACGCCGTGCAAAGATGCCTCGGTGGCGGAATTGGTATACGCGCACGACTCAAAATCGTGTGTCGCAAGGCGTGAGGGTTCGACTCCCTCCCGAGGCACAAAATATTAAAACTCAAGCGTATGCTTGGGTTTTATTATATTTTGTAGCAACGGGTGGGAGTCGAAAGGCGGAGCCGGGGACCCTTTGGGCCGGCGAGCCGGGGTCGCGGAAAATTTCTAAAAGAAATTTATCTGTGACCGACTCCCTGATGTTGTTTGTGCCTCGGAGCAAGCAAACTGCTTTGCTTGCGTGAGGGAGTCGAAAAGCGGAGCGATACCGGAGGTAAGCGAGCCGGGGTCGCGGAAAATTTCTTTAAGAAATTTATCTGAGACCGACTCCCTGATGTTGTTTGTGCCTCGGGAGAAACAGTGCCTACGCACTGTTTCGGAGGGAGTCGAAAAGGTTGCCTGATATTTTTTGAGGGACGAAAAGAAATATCGACAACCTGTACTGAAACTGTA
>JACCDL011310717.1_pt1 | contig 20219 bp, 3 predicted proteins | sample 7441931 | NCBI WGS metagenome assembly JACCDL01 (sample SAMN15323437, study PRJNA562643) | freshwater metagenome | isolation source: river surface water | place: USA:Blue River Watershed | collected 2017-08-16 | reverse complement strand
CTCATTAATGAACTTATGATTTCACCTACTGTTAATGACGGTTCTATTTCTGGTCCAGGGCCAAATGGAGGAAGAGGAGAATGGATTGAATTATACAATCCTGATTTATGTGATAGTGTGGATATATCTTGTTATTATCTTGGGAATTCAACTGCCGAGGGATCTGGTGGCTTCAGATTGCCAACCGGGACCATAATCCCCCCAAATGGCTTTTGCATGGTTAGGGGAGTTAATGCCGCAGCTGTTCCTAGTAATTTATTAGTGCAAAATGGTGGAAATGTAGTCGAAGTGATTGTTCCTGGAGAAATCAATCAAACAGGAATTTGCTGCACTGGTACTCGTGTTTGGTTTCCAAATTTAGGAGGATGGTTTGCTTTTTACGACGCCAATGGGAATCCTGTTGATGCTGTGCGATGGGGCCCAGGAAATACAGCATCTTTAGCCGGACAACCATGTATTTCTTCCAATGGAGGCTGCTCGAATACAACAAGTTTGCTTAGTTACAATTCAATACCCAATGACTTAAAATTCTATGCAAGTACTGCTGATGGTAGCAGTCATTTTGGCCAAACAATTCGTAGAATACCTGATGGAGGAAATTGGGCCGGTATTGGTCAACCAACCTATGCAATTTGTAACGATCCTAATAATTGCCTTACGGGCTCTTTAATTGGTTTCTGCAACGGAACTGGTACTGTAAACATAACATCAGGTCAAGCTCCATTCACTTTTCTATGGAACGACGATTTAAATCAAACCACTCAAACGGCTACAAACTTGTGTGAAGGTGACTATCAAGTTCTTGTAACAGATGCAAACAACTGCCAAGAAACTTACAATATTAGTGTAATAACAAATCCTTTTGATTTAACCACCAATATTCAACAACCAGGTTGTTTACAATCAAATGGTTCCATTAGCATTGATCCATATAATGCCGATTATACGTATTCTTGGTTACCTAATGTGTCCTCGACAAATAGTGCAACTAATTTACCACAAGGGTCTTACCAAATTACAATTACACAATTCAATTGTACATATGATACTACAATAGTTTTGCAAAACCCAGTTCCTTTTGGATCATTCTTTCAAATACAGCAAACAACATGTGGAGAAGATAATGGATTGATTATCGTTGACAATACACCAAACAGTTCGGTTTATTCCTATACATGGACTCCAGCTGTAACAACTTCAAACAGTGCAACGAACCTTGCTCCAGGATCTTATCAAGTAAGCATATCTGATAATTCATGTGCTTTTGATACTACGATAACGATTTTGCCAAGTTCGGGATTAACCTCTACTGCAACAATTTATAATTCCACCTGTCAACAAGCGAATGGTGCTGCCGATATCGATGTTTCCCCAAATGGAACTTATACGTTTACTTGGCCGACTGGTGTTAATTCCACAATTGATAGCGCCGCTAATTTAGCCGCAGGATCTTATTTAGTTTCCTTTACGAACGGAATTTGTACTGGTGACACAACGATATTAATTACCACGACAACGCCGCCAACGGATATTACCACGAACATTACTGCAACGCAATGCGATGAGATTACGGGAGAAATTGCAATTGGCACAACAATGGGAGGAACTTCGCCCTATACATATTCCATAAATAATGGTATTTATTCTTCTGATCAATTTTTTGATAGTTTGGCCCAAGGAACTTTCACGATATCTGTACTCGACGCGAACAATTGTTCTTATCAAGAACAAACTTTAGTACCTATGTTTGCCGGCCCAACACTTATCCAAGTTGGATTAACTAATCCTAATTGTGGATTAAACAATGGTGCGCTTATTATCAATGGAACTATTGGGGGATCTGCGCCTTATCTATACACTGTTAATGGAACTAGTACTCCGCTTCAATATAGTTTACAAGATCTGGGTGTCGGTTCGTACTTCTTGAATGTGGTTGATGCCAATGGCTGTATTTACAATCAAACTGAAGCATTAATAATGACTACTGGTGAAACAGTGATTCGCATTCCAAATGTTCTTACCGCCAATGAGGATGAGACCAATGACATTTGGAAAATCTACACCGAATGCATCGAAGGCGTAAAATGTGAAATTTTCAATAGATGGGGAAATAAAATCTATGAATTTAACGATTTGACCGAAGGTTGGGACGGAACAACAACCAGTGGCGAGGAAGCCGTAAATGGGGTTTATTTTTACAAAGTTACATTTGACTTATTTGGTGATGAAGAAAATGATGAAATTTATCATGGGCACATTACTTTAATTCGATAAGTGTTTCAGCGCTTCTCTTTTTGCAAGACCTGAAATTCCATTTTTTTCAACAAAATTTATCACCCATTTTGAATCTGTTTTGGCAAACTCACGAAGCGACCATCCAATTGCCTTTTGGATAAAAAATTCTTTATTCAATTGAAAACGATTAATTTGAGTAGACAGAATCTTTAAATCTGTATTCTTTTTATATCGCAATTGAAAAATGATTGTCGCTCGATGCAACCAAAAGCTTTTTTCTTCAGACCATTCTTCAATTACATTCAACATGTTAGTTGGGAATTTTTGACCGTATTTGCCCAAAACATTGCTTGACAACAAATCGACCGTATCCCACCACGATTTATTTGAAATTAAAAATTTCAAGTGTTCAGCATCATTTTCAAAAATATCAGTCATTTTCCATGAATTAAGCCAATCCATTGCCACATATTGGTATTCTCTCCCTTCCTTTTCCCAAAGCTCATAAATAAGCTCCCATCTTTCCTCTCTCCCCATATTAGTTGGTAACTCTTTTTTCCAAGTTATAAACATTTCTTTTCTTGGAACGCTCATGACACCAATAAAATCAAATTTATTGCGCATGTATTGTTTCATAGCAACAGCTCGGTGCGAATCTTTGATTAAATCAAGTGAATCAGTTAATCTGGAAATGTGTTCTTTAATCATATTAAAAAAAGGCAAATCATAAGCCGGGTTCTGTATCCTTTGCTGCAAGCAGCTTAGTAGTCTATCATTTCTCTAGCACTGATGTCACCATCAGCGTCCATCAACCTACCCTCCGAGATTGGGCGAGCAACCCTCAAGCCTCGGTATATTTGGTCTTTCAGTTCGTAAGGTTTACCTTGCCGTTCTTGTCACCAACAACGCGGTGGGCTCTTACTCCACCTTTTCACCTTTTCCCAAACGAAGCGAACTTGTTCGGGTAGTTTTCCTTTCTGTGGCACTTTCTGTTCCCACAAGCTTTAACCTATGAGACCTTCCCGTTAAGAAGTACGATGCTCTTCACTGCCCGGACTTTCCTCTCTTTTGATTTCTCAAAACAGCGATAGACTGATTTGCCTTGAACAAATTTACGGATTAGTTTTTAGTTACCCGAATTGTTTGCGAACTTGAATAACCATCAAGATTTAAAATATAAAATCCAGGTGAATAATCTCTTAAATCAATAGATAATTCCGTTTTATCGAACAAAGTAATAACTTCTAATTTCATTCCTTTTGCATCGAATAAACTTGCCTCTTTGATTGGCGCTGTGGACTTGATATTGATATAATCAACTGTAGGGTTTGGATATGCGGAAAAAATAAATTTATTCTCATCAATACTCGCATCTAATCCCAAATAAACATCTTGGTATTCAATTGATTGAACTTGTTCTATTCCATTTGCATTATTTACAACAATTTTCAATAATACGTCTTTTCTATTTTGTCCAATCCATTCGTATTCTATTGTTTGTATTGGAGGGGCGCCAAACCAAGAAGGTGCACCGAAAAATGATTGATAAATGGAATCAATTTCATTAACCTCGCGCTTTAATCGCAGTACGTTAAATGAACCGGTTGGCAATATCAATTGACCGTATCCGTCCACTGTACTTGTGACATTTCGATATTGTTTCACTTTTAATTCCGCAGCAGGACTCAAATCAATAAACGTGTATCCTTTTGTAGTGAAATACTGTTGGTAATTCATTGGAAATTTATACTTTGTTTCAATAGTATCAGATTTAAATGCAACATCAAACCCACTTACTTTAATCGAATATCCGACTTTTGTAATGGAATCATTTGTTGACTTTTGATATGACCTAGCATCTGAAAGTGTAACAGGTAAAAATCCATTCAATTGACTAAAATCCAAAGCTGTCTCGGGAATAAAATAAGATGCTTGATATTCTTGTGGAGCTCCAATTCCGAAGGTAAACTGAACCGGGCTGAACCCAATTGATGTAAATTCCCTCAAGATTTGACTATTTGCAATCAAATTTGAGAAATCCCAGGTGAATGCGCTACCCGTAGTAACATAATCCGATGTGGTATGATCAGTTAAACTCATTCTAACTGTGTCTCCTGGAGACGCAAAATCATTTTCTTGAAGTATAATCTGAGAAAAAGCAACATTGGTAAAGACTAGAAAAAATAGGATTTTAATCATTAGCGAATTAAATTAACATGTCCTTGATAGTTATAAATTTTGTTTGACATAGAATCTTTAAATCGAATGGTCCAAGTATAAGTACCAATCTGCACAGGTACTCCTTTGTAGGTTCCATCCCAACCTTCTAAAACCTGAGTGCTTTTGAAAATTACTTCACCCCAACGGTTGTAAATTAAAAACTCATACCCTTTATCTCTATCATATCCGGCAGTAAGTTGAGGAATAAAAACTTCGTTTAATCCATCACCATCTGGCGTAAATGAATTTGGTACATAAAGAATAACAACATCTGAAACTTTTATTACATGATAGGCCGTATCAGAGCAACCATCTTGTGCAGAGGCAACCAACATAACTGTATACACTCCAATATCTCCATATGTATGAGATGTATTAATGAAGTCAGAGCTCGTATTATCTCCAAAATTCCATTCGTAAGCCGTGGCATTTTGAGAATTATTATCAAACTCAAAAATAGGGTTGGTTATAGGCTGATCAAATGAACTCGGAGTAAATGCTGCTATAATTTCATTAACACAAACATAATCCTGTTGGGTCAACGATGCAGAACAACCCTCTGCTGTTGTTGATGTTAACGTAATATCATAACAGCCATAATTATCATAAATGTTTATTACTGATCCTGTTTGATTAGAAGTTGAACCATTCCCAAAGTCCCAGACAACTGATGCTGAAGTTGGCCCATTTCCATTCACCCCGGTTTGATCTGTGAATGTAGGGCTAAACGGTAGACAGCCACCAAAGTTCATATCAGATGAAAAAAGTGGTATTGGTAAAGGATTCACAACAACTGTAATATCAGTAGTATCCGTACAACCATTTATATCATATCCTACCACTTCGTAATCTGCAGTTACTGTTGGAATGAATGAATAGACTTGAGTTGACGGTCCATTTGTCCACTGATAGTTTACTGCGCCATTTGCCGTAAGAACTGCTGTTTCACCCGCACAAAGAATGGAATCAGATGTGGAAATTGTTACCACTGGAAGTGGATTTACAACCAACTCCATAGTATCACTTGCAATACATCCATTTTGAATATCAGTTCCAATTACAACATACGTATTCGTTTGAGATGGAGTAAATGATTGACCATCAGTAACGTTATTATTCCAAATATAAACATCAGCATCACCTGTAGCTGTCAACGTGTAAGACTCACCAAAACATATTGCATCATCAGGACCAGCGTTCACAACCGGAGGAAGTTCAAGAGAATAATTCACTAAGATTGAATCTGTGTTCTGACAGAAATTGACATCAGTTCCTGTCACATGAAACATCGTTGTATCGGAAGGACAATATTGTTGGCCCTGAAGAGCCCCATTGTCCCAAATATATGTTATGGCAGTTCCTGTTGCTCCGATTACAAGACATTGTCCAAAACACAACGAAGTATCTGATCCCGCATTGACAATTGGCAATGGATGAACTATAATGTTAAATGTGTCTTTTATTCCTACGCACCCAAAAGCTGTCGGAGTAACAATTATTTCCGCGGTTAAGTCAATTTGCTCATTTAAAAATTCATTAGAAGCTACGTAGGAGTCCAAATTTCCATCTCCGTTTGCTCCAAGACCAATTGAAAGATTGTTATTAGTCCAAGAATAAGTTGATGAAATATTAGAGCTAAAGTAAACCGAATCAGCAAATTCATTATCACAGAAAGTTAAATCGGGGTTAACATTAATTACCGGAACCGGTCTTACTTCAATTTGCATAGTATTAACAAGTCCTGGACATCCGTTGAATGTAGGAGTTATCGTAATTGTAGCAGTTTGTACAGTTGTTCCAGTAATTGCCGTAAACATTGGAATTGAATCTATTCCTGAACCATTCATTCCAATTCCTACATTGTCAGATGACCAATTGTAGATAACCCCAGGTGTGGAGCCTGTAAATACAAATGTCGGAATTGTAACACCAGAACAAACAGAAATATTACTAGTAATAACTTGTGTTACAGGATAAACAGTAATCAAGAAAGTATCAGGAGAACCAAAACATCCGTTCAATTCAGGGGTTACAATTACACTATCAACTTGTGTTACACCGCTCGTATTTTCAGTTAGGAAAGGTAAAATATCTCCCGTACCGGTGGCCGCTAAACTTCCACCCGCGCCGATTGAAATGTTACTATTCACCCAATTAAAATTAGTTGAATCATTGTAATCTCCCAAAAAGTCAATTAAAGGTGTATTCGTGTTTGCACACAGAGCAATATCCGCAACCGCAGGGAAGATATTTGGCAATGGCTTAACCTTAATGGTAAACGAATACGTTTGTCCAGGACAACCATTGAACGTTGGTGTAACAATGACTGTAGAAACTTGATCAACCAATGAGGTATTGGAAACCGTTAAGGTTAATGCGCCTCCATTCCCTGTAAAACCAATTCCCGTGTTTGTATTATTGTTAATCCATGAATATGTTGCACCAACTACACTTCCGTTAAAAGGAATATTTATCGTTTCGCCCGAACAATACTCATAACTTGGGAAACTTGTCGAAACAATCGCGGTAGGATTTACCGTAATTGTTAAGGTATCAATGTCACCTGCACATCCATCAACACTGAAACTTGAAACAAATATGGAATCTGTTAGTGGTGTGTTTCCGCTATTTACACCCGTTACTGAAGCTATCGAACTTCCTGTTCCATTATTCGGAGTATAACCAACATTTGTTGTTCCAATCCACGAATATGTTGTTCCGGGTAGCGAACTGGAGAAATTAATTAAATCAGTTGGATTACCTGCGCATAATGAATCATAATATTGAGAAAGGAATAAATCTGGCCGCGGTCTGACTGTGATGTTAAACGTATCCGCATCTCCACTACAAACGCCATCTGTTGGTGTAATGATAATTTGGGAAATTATATCAGCCAATGAATTATTCGTTAATATTTGAGTTGGAATCGAATTAATTCCGTTTGAAGCCAACCCTGATGACGTTTCGTTATTTTGCCAGTTGTAAGTAACATTTGGATTGGTAATTGTACCAGTGAAAATATGTTGATTAAATGTTTCACCACTGCACAACGCTGTATCTAAAGTTGGATAAATGTTTGGAATTGGATCTACAGCGGTAATAGTAAATTGCTGAGGAATACCCGTACAAGTTTGACCATTCGTTACTAAACTTGGAGTCACAGTAAATGTTGATATTGTTGTAGTGTTCGAAATACCAACTAAAGTAAAGGATGGAACGGTGTTACTCGTGACAGGTCCTGAAATACCGATAACAGTATTATCATTTTCCCAAACGTACGTTGAAAATGGATCATGACTTCCTAAAATTGTAACAGGATTAGTTGGAGAGCCTGAACAGTCTCCTTGGCTAGCTAATGGATATACCAATGGCACCGGAAGAACATCTATGTTAAACGTGTCATTCGTCCCATTACAACCATTGAAAGAAGGAGTTACAACAAATTGTGCTGTTAATGTATTTTGAATTGAATCAGGTACAGTAAAACTTGGAATATTACCTGAACCAATTGCCGGTTGTCCAATGGTTGACGCAGAATTTGTCCAATTGTAAATTGAGCCAGCAACATTGTTTACACTGGTAAATGTAACTGTATTTGATAAGGTGTTTCCACATAATTGTTGATCCGGAATTGGAGTAATAATAGGAACTGGATCCACTATTATTGCAAATGTTGTATTTGGACCTGTACAACCATCATAGGATGCGAATACTGTAAAGTTCGAAGTTTGGGAAATGTTACCTGTATTAGTTGCAGTGAATGGCGGAATATCATTAAAACCAGGCGATCCCAGTCCAATTGAAATATTATCATGAAACCAATTATACGTTGCTAAACCATCCAAATTTCCAGAAAAATTAACAAATTGTGTTGCATTGTTATGACAAACATTTTGAGAACTTGGATTCACAAATACATTAGGTAAAGGCTTAACTACAATATGGAAAATCATCGGAGTTCCATTCGGGCAACCGGCCAATGTAGGAGTTACTGTTATTGTTGCATCCTGTACCAAACTACCTGAATTTGAAGTCGTAAATGGTGCAATATCTCCTGCTCCAAGTCCAGGTACAACAATTGGACTCGAAATTGACGTATTGTTGTTTTGCCAAATATAAGTTACACCCGGCGCATTTCCTGTAAATACAGCTCCGGCGTATAAATCACCACCGCATAAAGTGTCGTTTGGAATTTGATTTACTGTTAAAGTTGGAATAACATAATAGTTAAAAGTCATTGGTGTCCCAGGACAACCTTGATAGTTAGGGGTTACTGTTATTGTCGCCGTATCAATGACGTTACCTGAATTAGTAGGTGCAAATGAAGGGATATTACCACTTCCAGATGTTGTTAGACCGATACTTGGTAGGCTGTTAGTCCAAGAAAAAGTAGTTCCGGCTGGTGATCCTGAGAAAATTACGGCAGTTGTACTATTTGGAACACAGATGGTTTGATTTGACTGTTGAGCAACAGTAGATACCGGTCTTACTGTAATTGAATAATTAATTGTTTGACCCAAACACCCCGTAACAGTATTCGTAGGTGTAATTTGATAAACAACTTGCTGATCAACCGCTGAATTATTGGTTATTTGATCATTGATCAATGACGTTGTTTGTATGGCTAGAGATTCTCCGGACGTATTTGCATTATCATTGGCAATCCATGTGTAAGCGAAAGTTGGTGTATTTGGTAATTGTACATTTAATGTCTGACCAGAACAAATAGCCGTTACAGGTAAGTTATTCGCCGTTGGTGCTGGATTAATAGTTAAGGTCATCTGATCATTAACTGGCCCGCATGGTCCTGCAGGATCATTTGTTGTTAAGGTTAAAACAACCGATCCATTGGTAATATCGGCATTACTTGGTGTGTATGTTGCCGTCAATGTATTCGCATTTGGTGCAAATGTTCCTGTTCCAGAAGTTGTCCAAATAGCCGAAGTGGCAGCTCCCCCAAATGAACCACCTAACGCCGCGGTTGTTCCTTGGCAGATTGTTTGATCCGCGCCCGCATTCGATGTCGCAGGAAGTGTAAATGTTACAATCACCTGATCTGTGGCTGCATTACATGGACCGGCAGGGTCATTTGTTGTAAGGGTTAGTGTCGCTGTTCCTGCACTCAATTCTGCTGCAGTTGGCGTGTATTGAGCGTTTGCAAGATTTGCATTGTTAAATGTTCCATTGCCTGTCCATGTTAAAGTTGAAGCTCCACCTCCTATAACACCATTTAACTGTACAGGAACATTTGAACAAGAAACAAAATCAGCCCCGGCATTTGCTGTAGGATTCAAGTTAATTGAAAGGTTGAATGAACTTGATGCTGCTGGACATGGCCCAATAGGATCGTTTGAAGTTAATGTGATTTGAATAAATGCCGCATTGATGTCTGCTTGTGATGGGTTGTATGTAGCATTTAATGTAGTTGCATCAGGAGTAAACAATCCCGTTCCTGATGTACTCCAAGTTGCAGAAGTGGAAGCACCACTTATTGTTCCGCTCAATGAAAGCGTATTGTTACTACAAATTACTTGGTCACCTCCGGCATTAACTATTGCAACAGGGTTTATTTTAATAAATAAAGAATCTTTTACTGAAGAGCAATCTCCTACTGGATCATTTGTTGTTAGGAAAACCCAAACGCCGCCAGCTGAAACATCACTTGAATTTACGTTATAGTCAGTTGAAGCAGTACTAGGTGAAGTGAAGCTTCCACTTCCATTGTGAGTCCAAGTAACTGAAGTTGCTGACCCTCCAAAAGTTCCACTTAAACCTACAGTTGTAGCAGTTGCACAAACGGTTAATGTATCGGGCCCAGCATTTACAGTTGGAGTAGCGTTTACTGAAACTAAAGATGTAGTAGAAGAACAACCGTTGACTGATTCTGTAAATGTGAATGTAACAGTTCCAGAAGTTAAGCCGGTGGCAATTCCAGAAGTTGAATTTACAGATGCAACTGAAAGTGAATTTGAAACCCATGTTCCACCAGTTGAAGGCAAAAGTTGAATCGAATTTCCAACACACAACGTACTTCCGGCAGAAACATTTGGCAAAGCATTAATAGTTACTGTAAATGTCTCTTGATCTGAACATCCACCCGGAGTTGCTGCATAAATATAAATGGTTTGAGTTGTGCTAATTGAGCTTCCAACTGCCAATGTTGTTCCTGTTCCATTCGCTCCCGTATAGTAAGCTGGATTACTTCCTGTTAAGTTTGTTCCAGTTATTGCCGATAAGGTATAAGAACCTCCGCACAAAACTTGATCAGCAATATCATTCACATCAGGGGCTCCTGGGTTAGTTAAATTAACGGTTTGTGTCGTTGATTGACATCCTGTTGATACCAATGTTATTCCAATTACATAACTTCCTGATGCCAAATTTGAAATAACTATCTGACCCGAACCATTGCTCGTAGCAGCATTAGCTGATCCACCGTTTACAGTGTAAGTATAATTCGTTGTGTTTTGTAATCCACTCAACGTAATAGTTCCATTCGTACCATTACAAACAGTTGGATTTGTTGAAGAAGTCGTAAATGTTGGTAAACTATTTACAGTCACCGTCGCAGTTATCTGACAACCATTGACATCCATGTAGGTAATTACAGATGTTCCAGCCGCTACACCTGTAACTAATCCTGTTGGGCTTACCGTTGCAATTGCTGGACTTGCAGATGTCCATGGCGTAGTAACATTTGGTGTACCCGAACCCGTTAATTGAGTTGTTGATCCAATACAAACGGATAATGTTCCTGTTATTGTAGGTAACGAATTGATTGTAACCGTAAATGTCTCTTGATCTGAACATCCACCTGGAGTTGCTGCATAAATATAAATGGTTTGAGATGTGCTAATTAAGCTTCCGACTGCCAATATTGTTCCTGTTCCATTTGGACCTGTATAATAGGCTGGTGTAATTCCTGTTAAATTCGTTCCAGTTATTGCAGGTAAAGTGTATGAGCCACCACACAATTCTTGATCAGCAATATCATTCACATCAGGTGCTCCAGGATTCGTCAAACTTACACTTTGAGAAGCAGATGCACAACCTGTAGTTGGGTTTGTCAGAACAATTGAATAAGTGGTTGCCGAAAGACTTGAAATCACAATCTGTCCAGAACCATTACTTGTTGCTGCAGTTGCACTTCCCCCGTTTAATGTGTATGTATAATTTGTGTTGTTTAGTAGTCCACTCAACGTAATAGTTCCGTTCGTTCCATTACATGTTGATGGATTCACAAAAGATGTAGTAAAACTAATAGTTGGATTTAATGTTACAGTAACGGTGAATGTCGAAGCACATTGATTTGGTGCTGTTCCCGACGTGGCTGATACAGTATAAACGGCAGTTACTGAAGTTGTTCCTAAATTGGTTAATGTTCCAGTTATTGTTGCCCCACTTCCCGCGGAACCTCCCGTAAAGCCTGTGCCAGATGGTGCCGACCACGAATAGGTAGTTCCAGCTGGAATTACATTCGGAGAAGTCGCACTTGGCGTTACTGAAAAAGCAGTTCCGCTGCAAGTCTGTGTGGTGATATTGGCAATGCTAGAAGTTGGATTAACAGTCACTGTAATGGTGAATGTAGACGTACATTGATTTGGCGCTGTGCCAGAAGTAGCTGTTACGGTGTAAGTAGCCGTTGCTGCTGTAGTTCCGGAATTGGTTAATGTTCCATTTATTGTTGCCCCACTTCCCGCGGAACCTCCCGTAAAGCCTGAGCCAGATGGCGCCGACCAAGAATAGGTAGTTCCTGCTGGAATTACATTTGGAGAAGTCGCACTTGGAGTTACTGAAAAAGCTGTTCCGCTGCAAGTCTGTGTGGTGATATTTGAAATGCTAGAAGTTGGATTAACAGTCACTGTAATGGTGAATGTTGACGTACATTGATTGGGTGCTGTGCCAGAGGTGGCTGTTACAGTATAAACGGCAGTTACTGCTGTTGTTCCTGAATTGGTTAATGTTCCCGTTATGGTTGCCCCACTTCCCGCAGCACCTCCTGTAAAGCCTGTGCCTGTTGGCGCCGACCACGAATAGGTAGTTCCCGCTGGAATTACATTTGGAGAAATCGCATTTGGCGTTACTGAAAAAGCAGTTCCGCTGCAAGTCTGTGTGGTGATATTGGCAATGCTAGAAGTTGGATTAACAGTCACTGTAATGGTGAATGTAGACGTACATTGATTTGGCGCTATGCCAGAAGTGGCTGTTACGGTGTAAGTAGCCGTTACTGCCGTGGCTCCCGAATTGGTTAATGTTCCGGTTATGGTTGCCCCACTTCCCGCGGAACCTCCCGTAAAGCCAGATCCAGATGGTGCCGACCACGAATAGGTAGTTCCAGCTGGTATGACATTCGGAGAAGTTGCACTCGGTGTTACTGAAAAAGCAGTTCCACTGCAAGTTTGTGAGGTGATATTAGCAATACTTGGTCTTGGGTTAACAGTAACAGCAATTGTGAAAGTTGACGTACATTGATTTGGTGCCGATCCCGAAGTGGAGGTTACCGTATAAGTCGCTGTTACAGCTGTAGCTCCCGAATTAGTTAATGCTCCAGTTATTGGTGACCCACTTCCCGAAGCGCCTCCAGTAAAGCCTGAACCTGATGGCGAAGACCATGAATATGCAGTTCCAGCTGGAATTACATTTGGAGAAGAAGCACTTGGCGTTACTGAAAAAGCACTTCCAGTACATGTTTGGGTGGTTACATTGGTAATGCTTGGTCTAGGATTAACGGTCACTGTAATAGTGAATGTTGACGTACATTGATTGGGTGCTGTTCCAGAGGTTGCAGTTACGGTATAAGTAGCCGTTACTGCCGTGGCTCCCGAATTGGTTAATGTTCCAGTTATTGTTGTCCCACTTCCCGAAGCACCTCCTGTGAATCCTGTTCCTGTTGGCGCCGACCAAGAATAGGTAGTTCCAGTTGGAATGACATTGGGAGAGGCCGCACTCGGCGTTACTGAAAAAGCAGTTCCACTACAAGTTTGATTCGTGATATTGGCAATGCTCGGCCTAGGATTTACCGTAATTGTCTCTGAAGATGTTATGAATCCATTACATGTCCCATTACTAATATATAAGGAGGGCGTGAATGAAACTGGGGTTGTGCCCGAATTACAATAGCTATAATTTACTGTTTGTGTTGAATTTGGCGTTAAATTCACAAATCCACCATCCCCATAAAGTAATTTTGCTTCAGTAACACTGCCCGTGGTAACAGAGAATGTGGCATTATAACAAGTACAACCTGTTAAATTTGTATTTGTAACATCCAAAGTTCCTGATGGCCCTCCAACAGTTATCGTAGCTACTGTTTGGGTGCTCGTACAACCTGTCAAGGAGCTTACCGTCAACGATACATTGTAAGTGCCGGCAGCCGAATAAGTGGTGGAAGGATTCCAAACGGTAGATATTTGTCCGTTTCCAAAGTCCCATTGTGCCGAATTGACATCTTCGTTATTTGTAGAGAGATTTGTAAAATTGACAAGATTAGGTGGATTGAAACAAGAAAAACTGGTGGGTGAAGCTATGGCAGCCGCAAAAACATCAAATACTGATATTGGTACAATACTATCGTCAGTGCATCCAAGATTATCCGTTACCGTAAGGGTAATACTTTGATTTCCTTGACTATTAAATGTAAATGTACCAAAACTTGCTCCTGTTGCAGTTGCAGGTGATGCACTCGTTGCTGACCATGAATATGAGTTTAGACCGGTACCTGTGGAATTATTTGTAACTACAACTGTTTGATTATTACAGATGTAATTTCTGTCTACAGTGAAACTAGCTAGAGGCTTTCGAACAATAATAGTTTTAGTTATTACAGTGGAACAAGCGGGTACAATTCCCGAATTATCTGTAACTGTTAAAGTAAGCGTATATGTACCCGGGTTCGTATAAGTATGAGAAGGAGACGCTATGTTTCCCGTAGTATTTGGAGTTCCATCTCCCCAATTCCAAACTCGAGAAGCTATAGAAGACATTGGAGCTGTTGAATTGTCTGTTGCTGAAAAGGATTGACCAGCACAAACAGTGTCAGCGACGATCAAATTTGCAACTACACCGTGAACGGTTATATAATTTGGTTTTATTATCGTATCACGACAATTGTTGTTATCAATATTCAACATGGCAATTCCATACTGTCCAGGTGAATAACCATTTGCCGTTGTAAATCCTCTCGCTCTTGGTGTCCCCCTTAAAGATGGAGATGCTGCCGAAAAAGAAATTCCATTGGCGGTATTCCAATCCCATTGTGTAAACGTCGAACTTGGTCCTTGATTTGTACCATTATACTGAGGTGAAGGTGTAGTATTCGTAAATGTTATTGTGGTTCCTAAACAAATTGAAGTAAGGTTTGCAGAAAAGTCCGCGCCCGCATTACTGTTTACATTAATAGTTGCAGTCGCTGTGCTTGCTGAACATCCTGTAGAGGGATCTGATGCAACCAAAGTTATGGTGTAAGTTCCTTGGCTAGCCCATGTTACAGTATGTGGCCCTGCAGTATTCGCTGTTGCAGGTGTTCCACTTGGAAACGACCAAGAATAAGTAGTTGAACCGGTTGTACCTGTGGATGTATTTGTAAAAGTTCTTGTAGATTGATTTGAACAAACAACTGCCGAAGTTGTAAAACTCGCCCGAGGCCCAAGAACAGTAATAACTTGAGTTGACACAGAGCCTGAACATCCCAGTTGTGGTGGACTTCCTGGCACAACTGTATATGGAGTCATTGAAACTGTGTAAGTTCCCGGAGTGGTATAATTAAAGGACATAACAGTATTTTCTGCTCCCCATGCTATTGTACCATTACCATAATCCCACCTAACGGAGTCAGCACCAGAACCTGTATATTGAAAAGAAAAGTTCTGACCAATACATTGGCTTGTTGAAGGTCCAACAGAAAATGAAGAAGTTGGCGTAATACCATTTCCAATTGTTATTACATTGTTGAAATTTGTCGATGCAGTACAGCCATCACTTGAAGTAGTCGTTAACGAAATTCCATAATTCCCTGATGAATTATAAGTTACGGATATAGGACCTGTTCCGGAACCATTATTGGGTGTTCCTCCTGTGAATGTCCAGTTTGTAGAAGTTATGGTGCTCCCAGAAGGAGCAGATGCGGTTGAGGTGTAATTTGTTGTAACAGGCGAGCTACATGCATTCGTAACGGAACTAACGTAATTATTAGAAGGTAAAGCTCGAACTATAATTTGTTGAGACGCAAGAGCACTTGGACAACCTAGCGTATAAGTTACAGAATAGGTTGTGGTCAATGACGGGCTTACTGTTATGGATTGAGTCGTTGCTCCATTTGACCAACTATAAGTTCCTCCAGCCGAAGATGGTGTTGCTGTTAGCGTAACAGAAGAACCGGCACAAATAGTACCATCATTATTCGTTGTACCGGAAGTTTCCGCTAGAGAAATCGTTACGCTTGGTGCTGCTGTTAAGGAAACACTCGCAGTAGCCGGAGCACTCGCACACCCTCCCGAGGAGTATGTTACAGAATAAGTCCCTGCAGCAGAAACGGTTGCTGTCGCAGCTGACCCCAGACTATTAGACCAAGAATAGGTGCCCCCGGATGGCAAGCCAGTTGCTGTAAGTGTTCCTGACGAACCATTACAAATCGTTAAATTCGAAGGATTTATTGAAACATTTGGCAAAGCTTTAACACTGACAACAACATTTTGTTGGACTTGACAACCATTTGGTGCAGTAGTTGTAACAATATATGTCACTGAAATATTAGATCCCGTGTTATTTGTTAGAATTTCGGAGATGTTACCATTTCCGGATGAAGCTCCCTCATTGATACCAGCAACTGCAGCTCTTGTCCAACTAAATGTGCAGCCCGCTGATGCACTTGTAGGAGTGTAATTAAAAACCGAACCACTACAAATGGAATTAGGGTTTAATGGACTTGATAAGGAAGCAGATTGGTTTACTGTGACAGCGGATAAATTTTGTGTTGTAAAACAACCGAAAGAATTCGTTACTGTTGCACTTGGAACAAAACTTCCAGCGGTGGTGTAGGTGTGTGAAAAATCTTCAATGTTGTATGTTTGTCCACTTCCCGTATTAACTTGAAAGGATTGAAGTGATCCACTTCCTGCCAAACAAGAACCATTAAAAGAAACTGATCCGGGTGTACAGCTCGTCAAAGGACTAACTGAATAACTAATTGTTGGGGTATTATATACGGTTAAGTAATTGTTTTGAGTATTCACTGTTGGTGCTCCGCCATTTGATACCGATAAACTAACGGTGTATTGTCCGGAGTTTGTTAAAAATATTGCAATTGAACTTCCAGTTGGATTTGAGGTATAGCCTCCTGGACCGGTAATCGTCCAGTTATATGTTGAATATGAAGTTGTTGTGGCATTTAAGGTAAATAAATTCTCAGGACATTTGTCAACATCAGGAGAAGAGAAAGAAGCGTCTAACTGTCCGAAAGAAAATTGACAAGAAATTACAACGAGAAATAAAGAGAATACCCTAAGTAGATTATGATTGCGTCTTTTCAAAGAAATAATATGCATAGTAATCAAAGATATTTGAAATTTTACTTTTAACCAAGACGTTTAACGAATAAAACTGAAAGTAGTTGCCTTTTTTCTAACTTCGTTAAAATTTTTACTTTATCAAATTTTGATTGCCGGCTTAAAGGACAGACTTCGTGAATTTATCTTGATTGGAGATTACATTTCTGATAACGATCCTTTGTGTTCAGTTGAAGCGAAACAAGTAATAAAATTTGAGGAGGGAAAAGCAAGTTCAAAAGAGGTCCAACAGCTTTTGATTTCAGCAAAAAAAGTAGAAAAAGAGACGGGAATTAATCCTTTATGTATAGCCGAAGGCTTCGTTATTATTGAAAAAAATGAGTTGACACTAAAAGTACCTATTCAACTTCAAGAAATTAATTGCAACAAGTCATTAGAGGTGGTGCGAATCGACAAAGTTGGCGAGGTGTTTTTGAATCCTTATTTACTTGATTACATCAAAAGTTTGGGTATATCTGGAATTTCAGACATAGAATCATTTTTTGAATTAATCCCTCCAGCGTTTGAGCTCGACACCTCTGTAACATACATTGGAAATTTCCATCCATACCGATACGAACTTATTCGAGATATAGAAGAAATTGACAAGTCCTATTCACTGTCATCGACACTTTCACATTTATTGCTCCTCGAGCCAATTGATCAAGAGGCATTAACCTTGGAAGGAACTTTTGCACCGATAGTAGCATCCGATTTTGATCAGATGGAAACCTTGGAGAAATTTAAAAAGCAATCGATTTTAGTGCAAGGACCTCCCGGAACAGGAAAGTCTCAACTTATCGTTAATACAATTGCACTTGGACTTCAAAACGATAAAACAATACTTCTCTCCTCCGAGAAAAAATCTGCACTTGACGCCGTTCAATTGAGATTAAAAACTCTTGGATTACATCGTTTGTGTTTAACTAATTTTGCCAAAAATGAACAAAAATTAATCTATTCTGATCTAAAAAAAACATGGGAATACTTTCAAAATTTTAAACCTCAATTATTTCAAAATGTAGATTCAGCTTTCCCATTTGATGACAGTTTAAAGTCCTTAATTTCAACTTTATCTGAACATAACGAGATTTGGGGAAAATTGATTAATTGGTTAAGTGAATATGAAAATAATCGGTATCAAACAGTCGAAATAGGGAACTTTTCATTTGAGGAAATCCTATCACAAATAACTAAATTAAATCCAGAAATTTATTCTCTAATAAAACGAATAAATACACTTCACTTCATTAAATACGATGATTTAGGCAAACAAATTGAAAATACAGAACACCTTCTTTCTGAACTAAATAAACTCTATCCTGTAGAATTAAAAAGCGATGTAGATAAATTGGTTGTTAAAATACTCACACTTCAACACTTCGGCACTCAATTTTACAAATCCTATGGCGAAATCATTGCTTCGAAATCTCGTAAACTTTCTAAACTCTATTCCACGTGTTTAACGATTGAAAACGAAGTGAAAAATTGGGAACTTAACCTTTCGCATTGGATTAAAAGACCTTCCCCTCAAGAATTATTATTTTTAAAGAACCAAAGCGCAAATCAAGGATTATTTAATCGACTTAAGTTTAAAAATGAATGGAAAAAATGGGTACGCATCTCAGGTATTTCTCCTAATGAATTGATTTCCGAATTGGAACAATTTTATCAATTTGAAAAAAAGAGAAACGCGTTTGACGTAGAACTTTCATTGCTAGGAATTGATTCCATTCCGACCTTGAAGTCCATTTACCAACTATCAACTCAACACAATCAAGAAGATTGGGTTTGGTATAACTCTCTATCGAAAGAGCAACTTGATGGATTAAGAGAAATGCAAGTAAAAATTCAACAATTAAAAAGAGATTTTCAAACTGTTTTTCATTTTGAGGAAAACGATAGTTTAGCAAAGTATTTAGAAGAAATGAAAAATAATGTGGATGAGCTTAAAAACCAACTACATATTATTTCTTACCTTCCCGAAGAACTCAAACGGCTGATCTTGAACTGTTCGTCACATCATGAGTTGACTGCTTCCATTTACCATTCATATTGGAGAAAATTAAGTCCTTCGGAAGTATTTCCAAAAAAAAGGGTGCGTGAAGAATGGATATCTTCTGCTTTGCGTCACGAGAAAAATAAAATTATTAACCAACGATACACAGCATATAAGTTGATTGAAAATGCTCATACTAAGTTTAAAGCATACAACGACTTAATGTTGTCGCCACCTGTAAAGCTTTCAGCAGAACAAAAATTATTAAGAAATGAATTAAAAAAGGGTAAAAATTTATTAATCAAGGAATTTGCTAAGAAAAAGAACTTCTTGACCTTACGGAATTTGTATGAGAGCGAGGCAAGACATTGGCTTTTGGTTATTAAACCTCTTTTGATGATGCATCCTCAGCGCATTTCGACCTATTTTCCTCCAGAACCCGGTCTATTTGACATAGCTATTATTGACGAAGCAAGTCAAATGCCCTTTAGTCACTCCATCGGAACACTACAGCGTGCAAAAAGAGTAATGATCGCGGGAGATGATCAGCAAATGGAACCCTCTTCATTTTTTAAAGTTCAAGCCGAGAATGATTGTAGCGTCTTTCACCAAGCAAAATTTCATTTAGAAAATTCATGCCTGACGCATCATTACCGAAGTGAACATAAATTGTTAATTGAATTCTCAAATAAATATTTCTATCAAAATTTACTTCGGTGTATCTCAAATGCCAATTTGAAAAATAGAAATTTTATAAAACATCATGTTGATACGACAGGGATCTACGATAACGGTGTAAATGCTAGAGAAGCCCAAAACATCTCTCGTGCATTACTTCCATTTCTTTCAAGTGATTCAAAAATTGGAGTTGTAGCCTTTTCTGAGCAACAATTAGCAACTATTAAAAATGAAGTTTTTTCCTCTTTGAAAAGCCAGATGTTTGATTTAGAGGACCAGGAACAACTCGTTTTTAAAACCTTAGATCAAGTTCAAGGTGACGAATTTGATATTCTATTCATTAGTTTTGGCTACGGAAAAAACAAAAAGGGAAATTTTGAACTTCGATTTGGTCCAATTAACCAACTTGGTGGTGATAAACGATTGAATGTATTGTTTTCACGAGCGAAAAAAGAAATTCATTTTTTCTCCTCCGTTAAACTGAAAGATTTCGGAGATTCTAAAAATGATGGCGTTAACGTATTGAAAAAATGGTTCTCATTTAT
>JACCDL010082383.1_pt1 | contig 20221 bp, 18 predicted proteins | sample 7441931 | NCBI WGS metagenome assembly JACCDL01 (sample SAMN15323437, study PRJNA562643) | freshwater metagenome | isolation source: river surface water | place: USA:Blue River Watershed | collected 2017-08-16 | reverse complement strand
ACCAAGCGCTTTGGAACACTAGTAGCAAACGATTCAATCAACCTGGTGGTTGAGCCAGGACAGATTCACGCGCTGCTAGGAGAAAATGGCGCCGGCAAATCAACCCTGATGAACGTTTTGTATGGGCTTTATCAAGCTGACGCCGGTGAGGTATTGCTCGATGGTGCCAAGCAGTCTTTTGCAGGTCCCGGTGATGCGATGGCCGCTGGTATTGGAATGGTCCACCAGCACTTCATGCTGATCCCCGTTTTCACCGTGGCAGAAAACGTAGCGCTTGGTCATGAACCAACCGGCGCACTTGGAAAGCTGGACATCGAAGCAGCGCGTAAACGCGTAATTGAAATTTCTGAAAAGTTTGGATTCAACGTCGACCCAGATGCTCTGGTCGAGGATTTGCCGGTGGGCGTGCAGCAGCGCGTAGAAATTATTAAGGCTCTTTCGCGCGACGCCAAGGTTCTGGTGTTGGATGAGCCAACTGCGGTGCTAACTCCGCAGGAGACCGATGAGCTAATGCTGATTATGAAGCAGCTGGCTAAGAGCGGAACCTCCATTGTCTTTATCACTCACAAACTTCGTGAAGTTAAGGAAGTCGCGGATATCATCACCGTGATCCGTCTTGGCAAGGTGGTCGGAGATGCCAAGCCCGATGCGTCGACTTCTGAGCTCGCTTCAATGATGGTCGGTCGCGAGGTTGAGCTAACGGTTGATAAAAAGCCTTCTTCAGTTGGGGATGTAATTCTCAAGGTTGAGAACATTTCCGTGCTGGACGATCGTGGTCAAAGAGCTGTTGATGGTATTTCTTTTGAAGTACGGGCCGGCGAAATACTTGCCTTTGCTGGTGTTCAGGGCAATGGACAAACTGAACTAGCGGAGGCGCTCGTTGGCCTTCGATCAGTCTTGAGTGGTTCCGGAAAGATCTTTATAAAAGGTAATGATGTGACTGGAGATAGTGTTCGTCACCGCCTGGACATGGGAATGGCCTACATACCGGAGGATCGAAAGACTGATGGCCTGGTCTCTGAGTTCTCGATTGCGGAAAACTTCATGATCAATGCCTCCTATCGCTCACGTTTCACCGCTGGACCCAACATCAACTTTGCTGCCCGCCGAGAGATTGCGGATCAGCTGGTGAAGGACTTTGATGTCCGCACTCCATCTGCTGACACACCCGCCGGCAAGCTGTCAGGTGGTAACCAGCAGAAAGTTGTCGTGGCTAGGGAACTTTCTAGGAATGTGGATCTATTGATTGCTTCTCAGCCAACTCGTGGAGTTGACGTTGGTTCAATCGAGTTTATTCACGAGCGGATTGTTGCTGAGCGAGATGAGCGCAAAGCGGTTGTCTTGATTTCAACTGAACTTGATGAAGTTTTATCGTTAGCTGATCGGATTGCGGTTATGTATCGAGGAAAAATCGTTGGAATTGTTGATCCAACAACTTCCAGAGAGCAGTTAGGAAAGATGATGGCTGGAGTCAGCGCATGAGCGAAGAAAATCGTTGGTCACAGGCAACAAAAGAAATTCTTTCTGGCAGCTTTACACGCACCGTCCTTTCAATCATCTTGGGCTTCTTGGTTGGTGCAGCATTCATGATTGCCTCCAACCGAGAATTCATTGAATCACTCGGTTACATACTTTCAAGACCAGGTGACGCTCTTGGGGCTGCGATAGCAGTGGTTAACGACGGCTATGGTGCACTTTTCCGCGGTGCAGTGTTCAATAGCGAAGCAGACACCTTCGAAAAGGCAATTCGCCCAATGACTGAATCCCTGCGACTTGGAGCGCCGCTAATACTGGCAGGACTTGGACTGGGACTTACATTCCGAGTTGGCCTTTTCAACATCGGCGGAACTGGTCAGCTGATCACCGGCATGATTTTTGCAACCTTCGTTGCTACTCGACTTGAGTTGCCATTCTTGATTCACGTTTTGGTAGCGATTATTGCTGCAGTAATTGGTTCCACTTTGCTGGGAGCTTTGGTTGGTTTTCTAAAAGCTAGAACTGGTGCACACGAGGTGATTCTCACCATCATGTTCAACTACATAATGCTTTACTTCTTTACGTTCTTGCTGCGCGATCCGAATTTGTTGGGTGAAGTTAGAGCGACTGGTAATCCAAAGGCTGATCCAGCAGTCGAGACTGCACTGCTGCCAAGATTGCTGGGGGATGCGTATGCGCTTCACTATGGGATCTTGATCGCACTGATTGCAGTTGTCGTTTATTGGTGGCTGATGGAGAGATCGACCATAGGTTTCAGACTGCGCATGGTTGGCTACAACCCGGATGCAGCAAGAACTGCCGGTATCAGTGTTGAGCGCACCTACATTCTTGCGATGGGACTCTCAGCTGCTTTTGTTGGCTTAGCCGCTGCTAATCAAGCGCTAGGTGTTCCAATTGGAGTGACACCGTCCGCTCACGCAAACATTGGTTTTGATGCGATTACCGTCGCACTGCTGGGCGGATCAAATGCACCGGGTATTTTGCTAGCTGGTTTGTTGTTCGGTGCTTTCAAGGCCGGCTCACCCTCTATGCAGGTTCTAGGAGTTTCCCCAGAGGTACTTGGAATTGTGCAGGGAGCGATTGTTTTGTTTATTGCCGCTCCGCCTTTGATTCGAGCAATCTTTAGATTGCCCCCGCCGCAAACCTCTAATGCACTCGGTGCGATTCGAGATCGACTACTTCGCAGAGGAGGTGCCAAATGACCATCACTCAGTTAGCCAAAGAAGAGCGGATTGGCTTTAAGTCGCCAGCTGTTATGGGCTCGGTTGGCGCGATTGTTTTGTTGTTCTTCGGCCTACTTGGTCGTGAAGGTGACGTGGCGTTTGAAATATCACGCCGTACCGATGCGATTCAGTTGCCAGCAATTCCAGTTGACTCATCTCTACTAGGAATCGTTTCTGGCGTTCTAATGCTGGCCATTGCCGGTCTGTCACTTTCCTTCTCCCTGAAGAACAAAAAGACGCCACTGTGGATTACAGCCATTTATGGCCTAATCGGCGTCACTTCTTTGCTCGGATGGTTGGCTGCTGGCAATGCGGTGCCAATTGCATTCATTGCTGGAACTGCCTTGGTATTGGCAGTTCCAATCATGCTTGGTGCAATGGGCGGAATCATGTGTGAGCGAGTAGGTGTGACCAATATCGCAATTGAGGCGCAGCTGCTAACAGGCGCATTTATGGCTGCGGTAGTTTCCTCAATCACGGACAACTTCTTCTTCGGTCTGTTTTCAGCCATGATTGGTGCCGCACTGGTTTCGATGGTGCTTGCTGTTTTCGCAATCAAGTACCTGGCCCAGCAGATCATTGTCGGCGTGGTTCTAAACGTATTGATGATTGGTATTACCAACTTCCTTTATCAGCAGTGGCTGACTGAGGATGGGGAAAACGTAAACTTCCCTGGCACTATGGACATCATTCGCATTCCATTCCTGAGTGACATCCCGATTATTGGCCCAGTGTTGTTTGAAAACCGTCTAACTGTTTTCCTTGCTTTGATCATCGTCCCAACTCTTTACTTTGTGCTGTTCAAGACCAAGCTGGGTCTGCGTGCACGCGCAGTAGGCGAGCACCCACTGGCTGCCGACACGGTTGGAATCAATGTTGGACGCACTCGTTTCTGGTGGGTCACTCTCGGCGGGATGTCAGCCGGCCTAGGCGGCGCAGCTTTGACAATCGGTAATGCCGGTGCGTTTGGTCGTGAGATGTCAGGTGGCTTTGGATTCATTGCGCTAGCGGTTGTGATTCTTGGTCGCTGGCACCCAATCTCGGCAGCGCTGGCAGCGCTGCTCTTTGGCTTCTCAATCATTTTGCGAGTCTGGGCGAACCAGGTGAGCCCCGGTATTCCAACTGACTTCATCACAATGGTTCCCTACATCGTCACAATCATCGCGGTGGTTGGATTCGTGGGTCAGTCTAGGCCACCCAAGGCTCTGGCAATTCCTTACACCAAGGGGTAGTAATGGAAATTGACTGGAAACAACTGACGGCTGTTGCCACTGCAGCGATGCAGAAGGCTTACGCTCCCTACTCAAATTTCCCAGTTGGAGCGGCTGCACTTACGGATGATGGCCGGATCATTTCAGGCTGCAATGTTGAGAATGCCTCTTATGGGCTTGGGTTGTGCGCTGAGTGCTCGCTGGTTAGCGAACTGTTTCGAACCGGCGGTGGCAAGCTAGTCGCCTTTGCCTGTGTTGATGGCAAAGGCGAAGCACTGATGCCTTGCGGCCGGTGCCGCCAACTTTTGTTTGAGCACTCAGCAGATGGAATGCTGCTGCAAACAATTAGCGGCATCAAAACAATCAATGAGGTTTTACCAGATGCGTTTGGACCAAAGGATCTGCAGTGAGCTTTTCTGCGGTTGAGCTCATCATTAAGAAGCGTGAAAAGGGTCAGCTTTCCACCGAAGAAATTAATTGGCTGATCTCCTCCTACACCAGCGGCAGTGTTGCCGATGAGCAGATGTCGGCCATGGCCATGGCGATACTGCTAAACGGTATGGATCGAAGAGAAATACTCGATTTGACGATGGCAATGATTGCATCTGGCGAGCGACTGGATTTCTCTAAGTTAGGCGCTAAGACCACCGACAAGCACTCCACCGGTGGGGTTGGCGACAAGATCACGCTGCCGCTTGCGCCTCTAGTTGCATCTTATGGAATTGCTGTGCCGCAATTGAGCGGTAGGGGATTGGGGCACACCGGCGGAACTCTAGACAAGCTCGAAGCGATTCCGGGATGGCGAGCCGCCTTATCAAACGAAGAAATGTACAAGCAGCTGCAGGAAGTAGGAGCGGTGATTTGTGCGGCCGGTAGCGGCCTGGCACCGGCCGATAGAAAGCTATATGCTCTGCGCGATGTCACTGGCACAGTGGAAGCGATTCCGCTGATTGCGTCTTCTATTATGAGCAAAAAGATTGCCGAGGGAACTTCTTCACTGGTATTGGATGTGAAGGTTGGTAGCGGAGCTTTCATGAAGACCCTAGAGCGCGCGACAGAACTTGCTCAGGTGCTGGTTCAAATTGGTAATGATGCTGGAGTAAAAACCTCCGCCTTGCTTACAGACATGTCAACACCACTTGGACGAAAAGTTGGAAACTCACTCGAAGTTGAGGAGTCAATTGAAGTTTTGGCGGGAGGCGGACCAGCTGACGTGGTTGCCATAACCGTCGAGCTTGCCAAAGAGATGCTTTCTCACAGCGGCCTTGATGGAGTTGATCCACTAGAGAATTTGAAGAATGGCAAAGCCATGGACAAGTGGCGTCAAATGATTTCAGCCCAAGGGGGAGACCCTGCCGCAGAACTGCCTAAAGCAAAGCACTCGCATACTGTGCTTGCCGAGAGCAGCGGCTATCTGAGCAAGCTGGACGCCCTATCAGTCGGAATCGCCTCATGGCGTCTAGGGGCAGGTCGCGAGCGCAAGGAGGATGCCGTTCAGTTTGGAGCTGGTGTTGAACTGCATGCTCAATTGGGTGACAAGCTTGAAAAGGGCCAGCCGCTTATGACTTTGTTTACCGATACTCCTGAAAAGTTTGAAAGAGCCCAGGCGGCGCTGATTGATTCGGTGGAGTACTCTGAAAATAGGCCTGCTGAGAGAAAATTTGTTCTGAGCAAGGTTAGTTAGGAATCTTGTGGACATTCAGTCGCTACCAAAAATCTCCCTTCACGATCATCTAGACGGGGGCTTGCGACCACAAACCATCGTTGAATTAGCCAGCTCAATTGGCCATAAATTGCCCAAAAACAACGCTGCAGATTTAGCAAATTGGTTTTCAGAGCAGTGCAATTCAGGTTCGCTGGTGAAGTATCTAGAGACTTTTGAGCACACAGTTGCTGTCATGCAGAACTACGAAGGTTTAGAGCGCGTTGCCTATGAGAGCGTTTTGGATTTGGCAATGGAGGGAGTCATCTACGCGGAGTTGCGTTGGGCTCCTGAGCAGCACCTAGCTGGTGGTTTGACCTTGGACCAAGCGGTTGAGGCAGTCCAAGACGGCCTTGAGCGCGGTATGGAGGAAGTCTCAAATCGTGGTGGGTTCATTCGCACCGGTCAGCTCATTACAGCAATGCGCCACGCAGACAGAAGTTTAGAGATTGCAGAACTAGCAGTCCGTCACCGAAACAGTGGAGTAGTCGGATTTGATATTGCAGGACCAGAAAAGGGTTTTCTGCCATCACGTCACAAGGTCGCCTTTGACTATCTTGCATCGGAGCTCTTCCCGATTACCGTGCATGCCGGTGAAGCAGATGGAATTGACTCAATCAAGGATGCAATCGCGAACGGCAGAGCTCTTCGACTTGGTCACGGCACTCGCCTGATTGAAGACATTATGTTCTCTAGAACCGAAGGAGACACCGATCTCGTGGTGCTCGGGCCAGTTGCCCAATGGGTGCACGATCGTGAAATTGCTTTGGAGTTATCGCCTTCTTCGAATCTGCAAACAGGAGCATTCGCAATGATGGGCGAAACGATGGAAGATAATCCAATCGACATCCTCTACGACCTAGGTTTTAAGGTGACAGTGAACACCGACAATAGGCTCATGAGTGGAACTTCGCTTACTAAAGAACTAGAGATTTTGGTTGACACTTTCGGTTACACGCTCGCTGATCTAGAGCAATTCCAATTAAATGCTGCAGCCAGTGCTTTCCAAGGGTTACCGGAGCGTGAAGAGCTGATGGACATGATTGAAATTGGCTTTGCTCGAGCCTCACAATAATTAATCCACTAGCTAGCATTTTGTGCTTCACTAAAACATGCGAATTTATTGCGTGTGTGGAGCTGGGGTTGGAACCAGTGTCATTTTGGCGCGCAACACCGAAAAGGTTCTTGGCGAGTTAGGCATTGAGGCCGAAGTTCATGCGGTTGCCCTTCCGCAGCTTGCAAATCAACCGCCCTGCCAGCTAATTCTGGCGACCAAGGATGTGGCAGCTGAGCTGTCTGGGAGGGGAAGTGAGGTGGTGGCGCTCAGAAGTGCGCTTGACCTGGCGGAGCTCAAGACAGCACTAATTCATGCTCTGGGCTAGCATCGAGGGATGAAACCAGGCAGCACAGAACGCACAACCTTGCGAAGGATTTCACACAAGGCATCCACCCAACAATCAGATCTTTACTCGATTTTGGATGACAATCTGGTGGCCCACGTTGGGGTGGTGGAAAATGGGCAACCCTTAGTAATCCCCATGACCTACGGCAGAAGCGGAAACACTCTCTATCTGCATGGTTCGACCGGCTCAAGATTGATGCGCCTTCTGGCCGAGAATTCAAACGTCTGCATCAGTATCACTGAGCTAAATGCCTTGAAGGTTGCCCGCAGTACTTTCAACTCCGGCATGCACTACCGAGCAGCAGTTATTTTTGGCAAAGCCAAGCTGGTTGCCGATGAAGAAAAACTTGCTGCGCTAGATGCGCTGAGCGATGGCCTAATACCGGGGAGAAACCCTGAAGCACGTCCAACCACCAAGAAAGAGCTGGCGGCAACAATCATCATCTCGGTCGAATTAGACGAGACTTCAGTGAAGATTTCCAAAAATGAAGTTGATGACCCCGAAGAGGACATGAATAAGGGTTATTGGGCGGGAATTATTCCGCTAAGAACAATTGCGGGTGATCCAATTCCCGCAGACCAAGAGTCGGCTGGACTACCGGTCCCGCCCAGTATTTTGAAGTTTATTGAGCAGCGGCAAGGTAACTAGCGGCAAACTCTTTTAGACGCGCAAGTCCTTGCTCATCGCCGTTGAATTGTAAATAGCACTTTAGTTTTGGCTCAGTTCCGCTTGGTCTAAAGATCATGCGCGCCGAACTATTTTCAACAATTACTGCATCCGTTTTCAGCGACTCGCTTTGTGATAAATCGGTGACAGAAAGCAATCCATCAAACTCCGAAGGGGGAGCAGTCCTCACATGCTTCATAATTTTTCCGATTACGCTCAGGTCACTCACGCGGATTGAGACTTGACCGGTCGAAATTTGCCCGTATTTCTCGTTCAAAATCGTAAGGTGCTTGGAAAGTGAGATGCCGTTTGCTTTGAGATCTGCAGCTATTTCTGCAATTAGAAGGGCTGCGGTTATACCGTCCTTGTCTGGCGTCTGGGAAGGATCAACGCAATAACCCAGTGCTTCTTCGTAGCCGTATACAAGATTTGGAACTTTTGAGATCCACTTGAAGCCAGTCAAGGTTTGCTCGTAATCCAAACCAAAGCTTTTGGCAACATTGCTAAGACTTGCGGAGACAATCGAGTTCGCAAGTGTGCCATTTTTGCTCTTCGAACCAATGTAATCGGCCAGGATGAGACCAACTTGATCGCCAGTAAGCATTCGCCAGCCACTTGCCGATGGAACGGCCACTGCCAAGCGGTCTGCATCTGGGTCATTGGCAAGAATCAAATCGCTTCCTGCCTTAGTGGCTGAGGCATATGACAAGTCCATAGCCCCCGCCTCTTCGGGGTTGGGAAATGAAACGGTTGGGAAATTGGCGTCTGGCTGCATTTGCTCAAGGACTGGGGAAACCCGAAAACCTAACTTGCTGAATAGTTCACTAACGACCGACCAGCCGACTCCGTGCAGGGAGGTGTGGGTGATGTTTAGGCCTTGCCGGTTGGGGTTATCTCTTTTTACTAGCGATGCAGCTCTTTCAATATATAAATCCACATCAGCTTGGTCTAACTTTTGATAGCCAGTCGAATGCGCGATTGAAGAGAACGTCTCAGTCTTCGAGATGTCTTCAATCAGCTTCGCAATTTCTTTATCCTGCGGGGAAATCAGCTGCGAGGAGCCGTTTGGACCACCGAGGTAAACCTTGTAGCCGTTATCTCTTGGTGGATTATGACTAGCTGTTACAACGATTGTCGCGGAAGCACCTATCCGTTTTCCTGTGAAAGCAGCAACCGGTGTTGGCACTGCTCGATCAAAGAGAAGAGCTCGGCAACCGTTGGCCTGGAGAATCTCAGCACTATCTTGAGCAAAAACATCGGAGTTTTCTCGGCCGTCGTAACCAATCACGACGCTCAGTTGACCAGCTGGATCGCTATAGGTGTTTTTGTTTTGAACTAGGAACTTGGCTAGTGCCAAAGCTGCGTATGAAACAACAATGCGATTCATTCGGTTTGGCCCTGCCCCAAGCTCGCCGCGCAGACCAGCTGTTCCAAACTGCAACAGCTGCGCGAATCGCTCGCCGATTTGGTCTAGGTTGGCTTGATCCATTAAGAACTGAAGTTCTGATTGCGTCTTTGGATCTGGGTCTTGGGCTACCCAAGCTTTTGCCAGCTCAAGCAGTGACATTTAGAACCTTGAGACAATTTCTGCTAGAAGTTTTGAAATCCTGGCTTCTGCTGCTTTTCCAGCTGCGATTACTTCCTCATGGCTTAGCGGAGTTGTCTGGATACCTGCGGCCAGATTGGTGATGAGCGACATACCCATTACTTCCATGCCGCTTTCCCTGGCTGCGATGGCCTCGAGAGCGGTGGACATTCCTACAATGTGTCCACCCATAATCTTTGCCATTTGCACTTCGGCTGGAGTTTCGTAGTGTGGTCCCCGGAACTGCACATAAACGCCTTCATCTAATGAGGAATCTACTTGTCGAGCAATATCGCGCAGGCGCTTGGAATAAAGATCTGTGAGGTCAACAAAGTTCGCTCCTTCCAGTGGGGAGGAAGCGGTGAGGTTGATGTGATCGGAAATAAGAACTGCCGCTCCACCAGCCCATTCAGGCTTAATTCCACCAGCTCCGTTGGTTAGAACCATGATTTTTGCGCCAGTCTTGGCTGCTGTTCTTACCGAGTGGACAACGGCACGAACGCCGTGGTTTTCATAAAAGTGAGTTCGAGCTCCAATAACAAGAGCGTATTTGCCGCTGGGTAACTTGATCGAACGGATGGTGCCGACGTGACCAACCACTGCGGGTTTTGAAAAGCCTGTAATCTCATTTGCTGGAATCTCGCTGACCGTCTCACCAATCAGATCTGCCGCTTTGGACCAGCCAGAGCCAAGGGTCAGGGCAATGTCGTGCCTGGGAACTCCGGACTTTGCGGCGATTGTCTGGGCAGCTTTTTCAGCGAATTCGAAGGGGTTGACGCCTTCTTCAGATAGAGGGTGGACCATAAGTTTCAAGTCTAGTTCCAAACCAAATTCCTCAAATTAGGGAAAGATTGTCAGGTGGTCTCTAACGCAAAACCAGGACGAATAGTCATTATTGGCGGAGGGCCTGGCGGATATGAGGCTGCCAGGACGGCTCGCCAGCTTGGTGCCGACGTCGTGCTTATTGAACAAAGTGGAATCGGCGGAAACGCGGTCCTCACAGATGTCGTTCCATCAAAAACCCTGATTGCAACAGCCGAAGCTGCTCAGCAAATTCAATCCGCGAGAACTCTCGGAATTAGCTTTACCCATGACGGCGCAGCGGTAGACCCTAAAGTCAGTGTTGATCTTGCCGCCATGAATAAGAGACTTCTGCAATTGGCAAAAAGTCAATCTGACCAAATGTTGGAAAACCTAAAGCGCGATGGCGTAGAAGTTATTCAGGCCACGGCTCGACTTGACGGCAATCACCATGTGGTCTACAAGGCTGATGGCAATGAAACCAGCATTGAAGCAAAAACAATCATCATTGCCGTGGGTGCTTCGCCGCGGGAGTTGCCTGATGCTAAGACAGATGGCGAAAGAATTCTTAATTGGAAACAGCTCTACTCATTAAGTGCACTTCCCGAACACCTAGTTGTTGTTGGATCCGGTGTCACGGGAGCTGAGTTTGCATCTGCCTATTTGCAGTTGGGTTCTAAGGTCACGCTAGTTTCGTCTCGAGACAAGGTACTGCCTGGAAACGATGAAGATGCTGCTGCTTTGCTAGAGCAGGTATTTGTTCGATCGGGCATGAATCTACTCAAAGGCGTTCGTGCCAAGTCTGTGAAAAACACGGGCAATGGCGTTGAGGTAGTTCTATCTAATGGAGATGTTGTTCGCGGCTCGCACTGTCTGATGGCGGTTGGTGCAACCCCTAATACTGCTGGCCTTGGTTTAGAAGAAGCCGGAATTCAGCTGGCTGAAGATGGACGAATTGTTGCAAATAAAGTGGCCAGGACTTCAAGGGCCAATGTTTATGCAGTGGGGGATTGCGCAACCTCAATTCCACTAGCTTCCGTTTCAACCATGATGGGAAGAACTGCCGTCTACCATACGCTCGGCGACGTCGCTTCACCCACCCGCCTTCGAAATGTAGCCTCCAACGTTTTCACCTCCCCGGAGATTGCTCAGGTTGGGTGGTCACAGCAAGACATACATGATGGCCTTGTTCGAGGGGAAGTGGAGCAGGTAATGCTCGAGAGCAACCCCAGAGCAAAAATGCAGGCTCTGAATGAGGGCTTTATCAAGCTCTTTGCATCACGAGGGTCAGGAACTGTCATTGGTGGCGTTGTGGTTGCACCAAAGGCATCAGACCTTATTTACCCGATTGCGGTGGCAATTGAAAACAGGCTTACGGTGGATCAACTAGCCAAGACCTATACCGTTTATCCAGCCCTCTCGGCTTCGATTGCAGAGGCTGCGACTAATCTGCACCCGATTATCGACTAATCAAGGATGTCTAGGATTCTGGTGCCCGCGGAGATGGTGGCTCCAACCTCGACACCAATGTTCTTGACAACTCCTGCTCGGTGAGCGGTTAGCGGCTGCTCCATCTTCATAGCCTCCAACACAACGATTAGCTCACCTTCCTGCACAGCCATCCCTTCGCTAACGGCCAACTTCACGACTGTGGCCTGCATCGGGGCGAGTAGAGAATTTCCTTTAGCACCGGTGTGACTTGCTGATTGTCCGCCGCGCTTTCTTCGGTGCAGGCTCGGCAGTCGTTCCGCCTCGCCTGTTATCAAATATCGTGGGACAGAAACGCTGATGCGTTTTCCTTCCACTTCGAGCACGACTTCTCTCATGGCCGGTGAAACTGGCAAATCTTCTTGCTGGCCGGTCCAGGCTGGCAATGGATTGTTCCATTCGGTTTCGATCCAACGCGTGTGAACATCAAACTTTCCATCTTCTGCCACAAATGCAGGTTCCGAACAAATAAGTCGGTGGAAGGGTAGAACCGTTGGAAGACCGTGAACTTGCATTTCCGCCAAAGCTCTTCTAGCTCGCTGCAATGCCTGCTGTCGGTTGTCGCCGGTGACAATTAGCTTGGCCATCATCGAGTCGAAATTGCCTGAAATGACATCTCCTGATACCACTCCTGAGTCGACTCGAATGCCAGGTCCAGCGGGTGCGAGGAAAAGGTGAATTGGCCCAGGGGAAGGCAAGAAATTCCTACCTGGATCCTCGCCATTGATTCGGAACTCAATGGAGTGACCAGAAATAACTGGGTCCGGATAATCGAGCTTTCCGCCCTCAGCTATTCGGAATTGCTCTCGAACCAAGTCAATCCCTGTTACCTCTTCAGAAACCGGGTGTTCAACCTGCAGTCTGGTATTTACCTCAAGGAATGAAATGGTTCCGTCTCTCGCAACCAAGAATTCGCAGGTGCCAGCTCCTACGTATCCAACTTCCTGCAGGATCTTCTTGGAGGCCTCGTAGAGCTGTTTTTCTTGTTCCTGACTTAAAAATGGAGCAGGTGCTTCTTCAACTAGCTTTTGGTGTCGGCGCTGCAAAGAGCAATCGCGGGTAGAAACCACTACGACATTTCCATACTGGTCAGCCAGGCACTGCGTCTCAACGTGACGGGGTTTTTCTAGGTACTTTTCCAAGAAGCACTCGCCTCTACCAAATGCGGCTATCGCCTCACGTGTAGCAGACTCAAAGAGCTCTTTTATTTCAGACTTTTCGCGCACCACCTTGATGCCGCGACCGCCTCCACCATAGGCAGCCTTGATGGCAACCGGCAGTCCAAAATCTTCAACAAACTTCTCAACATCTGCAACATCAGCAACCGGATTAGCAGTTCCAGGCGCTAGTGGTGCGCCAACCTTCTGCGCAACCTTGCGTGCAGAAACCTTGTCACCTAATCTTTCGATTGCCTCGGCTGGCGGACCAACCCAAATCAAACCAGCAGCAATTACCGCCCTTGCGAAATCTGCATTTTCTGAAAGAAATCCATAGCCTGGATGAACAGCGTTGGCGCCGGAACGACGGGCGACTGAAATTAGCTTGTCGATTACCAGGTAGGTTTCTGCGGCTGTTTCTCCGCCAAGTGAGTAGGCCTCATCCGCTAGCTTGACGTGCTGAGCATCTCGATCGGAATTGGCATAGACGGCCACGGTTTGTATACCGCTGTCTTGGGCTGCTCTGATTATTCGGATGGCAATCTCGCCACGGTTTGCAATCAGTAACTTGGTGATTCTTCGCTCAGCCATAATCCGATAGCTTATTGGGCTATTTCAGCTGAAATTTATGAGTAATCGACAAAAAAACAGCGATTTTGTTGAGTTTAACGCCAGAAGTCCTGGTAGTTATGGCCGAGTTCTGCCATCAGCTTCCTGAGTGCAACCAGCGATAGACCAACCACGGTGTGGTAGTCACCCTCAATCCGCTCCACGTAGCTGCCACCGATGGAGTCGATGGTGAAGGCACCGGCCACATTCAATGGCTCTCCCGTTGCTACATACTTCTTTATCTCGTTGTCGCTGAGGTTGGCGAAGTGAACCTTGGTGCTAGTGCAGATACTTGCGCTGCGACCCGCTGAGTCAATCAGATGGTGCCCAGATAGCAGGTTGCCAGAACGACCCCGCATCAATCGCCAGCGCTCTTCGGCAACTTCTGCCAGCAAAGGTTTTCCATATATTTCCCCATCAAATTCAAGGGCACTGTCACAGCCCAGAATTAGTGGAAGATCAGTTTTGCTCAGAACTGCCTCGGCCTTCGCCCTGGCAAGTAGCAGTGTCAGTTCCTCAGCTGATTGAGGAGCTAACTGCTCCACCAGCGCCTCTTCATCGACTCCGGGGGACATAGTCTCAAAGGCAATGCCAGCTTCAGTTAACAGTTTCTTACGAGCCGGTGAGGTTGAGGCAAGTAGCAATTTGGTCACCAAACTAGGTTAGCTGTGAAACACTAGGCGAATGCAGCTCGAGCTAAAAATAGAGAAAGTTGCCCACGGCGGAGTCTTCGTGGCAAGACCCGAGGGCAAAGTGGTTTTCGTTGAAGGAGCTTTGCCAGGCGAGACGGTCTTAGCCGAAGTTCTAGACGAGAAATCGAGCTTTCGTCGAGCCGTTGTGACGAAGGTTCTTGAAGCCAGTCCACATAGACAAGAGCACATTTGGCCTGAGAGCGAGCTTGGCGCAGGTGGTGCTGAGTTTGGGCACATAGATCTTGTTTTCCAAAGACAACTCAAAACACAGGTTCTGCAAGAGGCGCTTGCTCGTTTTGCGAAGATTGAAAGCAATGTCCAAGTTGAGGCAATTGACGACTCCGATGGGCTGCACTACCGGACCAGAATTCAAATTCACTACGACAAAGCAGGAAAAGCCTGCGTAAAGAAAGTTCGCAGTGAGGATCTAGTTAGGGTCCAATCATTACCTCTAGCAGATGAAAAACTCGAAGAATTAGCCCTCGCTAACCAAGGTAACTTCAAAGACCAACGAGTCTCGTTTGCAATCGACAGTTTTGGAAACTACACCCCCTCCGACCAGACTCCGTTTTTATCGCAGGTAGTTGGAAATCGCCTGTTTGAGTTATCACCAGAAACCTTCTGGCAGGCTCATCGGTCCGCTCCAGCGGCATTGGTGAGTGATGTTCTGAAGAAGTTTTCTAACTTCTCTGCAGTTGAGGTGACTGATCTGTATGGAGGAGCAGGGTTGTTTGGTGCATCCATTGCACAAAGCAGTCCGGGCATTTCCGTTACCTCGGTTGAGCTAAGCAAGCAGGCAGTTAAAGACGGCAAAAGAAGTTCAAGAGATTTAAAAAATCTTTCCTTCGAGAACTCCGATGTATTGCTTTACCTAAGAAGAAGAGAACAAAAGCTCGATACCGTCGTGCTTGACCCTCCTCGCTCGGGTGCGAATAGCAAGGTTCTGGTGCAACTTGCTCGGCTAGGGACCAAGAACATTGTTTATGTTGCCTGCGATCCAGTGGCTGCGGCGAGGGACCTGTTTGAGCTGACAGGCCTTGGCTATCGGCTAGTTGACCTAACTGCGATGGACCTATTCCCTCAGACCCACCATTTCGAAACCATCTTGTCGCTGCAGCTGGCTAACCTATAGTCATGGGGATCCGAGTTGCCATCGTTGACGACCACGAGGCCATCAGGCTCGGTTTTAGTAACTACTGCGTGCAACAAAATGTTGATTTAGTGGGCTCTGCGGCAACTGTCGATGAATTGCTTACGCAAATCGAAGGAAAAGACTGCGCCGTAGTGGTTACTGACTTGAGTCTCTCCGATGGCTCCACGGTCACCGAGAATGTTTCTCGATTGGTCGGCGCTGGGCCAGCTGTTCTAATTTTTTCAATCGCTGATAAGCCCTCTCTGATGCGGGCAGCAGTTCGAGCAGGTGCGACGGCAATAGTGCCAAAGAGTCAACCGATGGAATTTCTATTCCAAGCAATCGAGTTGGCGAGTCAAGGTGCCATTATCAATAACGCCGAGACGACCGCCACGATTGATTCTGACGCCTCGTTCAAGGAAGCTTCTCTGTCTGCTCGCGAAAGGGAAGTGCTATCGCTTTATGCCTCTGGGATGAGTCTCAAGCAGGTCGCCTACCAACTTCAAATCAAGCAAAGCTCTGCCAAGGAACACATTGATAGGGTGCGAGTGAAGTACGCAAAGCTTGGGCGTCAAGCCGCTACTAAGGTCGATTTGTTCAAGCGGGCGGTGGAAGACGGGATTATCTCGGGGGACCTGCTCTAGTGCAGCTTGCATCTATTGCCTCAAATCGCCTGGAAGAGCTAATTCGCAGAATTAGTGGATTTGTCCATTTATTGGTCGCAGTTGAAGTAGTTGTAAATGGATTTGGTCAAGTACAGGTAGTAAATGGCCTAAATACTGTCTTGTTTGTTGCATACGTTGGAATTGCTTTTATAACTCTTTTGTCGCTTTGGTTTGGACGCGGAAGAGCAATTCCGTTAATTTATGGCTTAGCAATTCTTTTGATGACTATTTGTATGCCTTTGACAGAGATTGCAAAGTTCAATTTCACTGCCGATGGTCGGCCTTGGATATGGTGGGCAATTGGTTTTGCGGCAATTTTGGTCGCAGTGTTTACCAAAACTTGGCAGTGGACTGTTTATGTTGTGGCAATAAGCGTTATTTGGTTTACGGGGCAGGTCTATTTATTTGGTGAGGAGCGAGTGCTGCAGGCGAGTCTCGACTCGGCTTTCTTTATCGTCTATTGCTTTGCAGTAATGGCACTCGTTTCGCTGGTTCGCGAAGGTGCTGCTGAAGTAGACATCGCCAACGGAGAAGCAATTCAAAGCTCCTTGCAGCAAGCAAAAACTGAGGCAATAGAAAGAGAGCGACAGCGAGTCGATGCTTTAGTGCACGATCAGGTTCTGCACACCCTGCTTCTAGCTGCGAGGGCGCAACGTCCTGATGAGGTTCGCGCTGCTGGCGTGTCTGCGGCCACTGCCATTCGTTCGCTTGAGCAAGCGCAATCAGACCAAGACAAGAGTGAATTGGTTACAACGGCTGGTCTTTTTAGAGCGCTAGAAAATGCCGCGGAGAATCTTGATCCCCGCGTGAAGGTTGAATTCTCTGGCAGCAACTTAGATACGTTAGCGCCTGAAGTGGCACAGGCAATCACCGAAGCGACTCTGCAAGCGCTCGATAACTCCATCCAGCACTCAAAGGCCCAGGTCATTTCTCTGTTGCTGGCATCTGATGGCAAGGGAGTCAAATTTGTCGTAAGTGATGATGGGGTTGGTTTCCGACCTGAGCGAGTCTCTAAAGATCGAATAGGAATAAGCACGTCAATTTTGTTTCGAATGGATTCTGTTCGCGGTGTGGCGGAAATTGAGAGCGCCCCTGGCAAGGGAACGACCGTGACTCTGAGGTGGCCAAATGATTAGGCTCAACCGTGCGTCGCTAGCCCTGATTGCTATAGCCTTCGGCTTCTATCACGGCCTTCTTGGAATGTTTAGTCTTCCTGAGTATGAGAATCAGACTTTTGCTGTCGCAGCAATTGCAATTTACTTCTTTACCCTGGTGGTGCTAACACTCGACAAGCGTGGTATTCGCATGCACGTTGCATCGGCTCTATTGGCTGTCATATCAACCATTGCTGTTTCACAATTGATTTATGCCGCTTTGGATGGGGTTCGAGAAGGCAGCTATACGACTTGGCATGTTGGAGCTCTCAGCACGCTGCTTGCAATCGTTGCTATCAGGCAGTTTCCAGTAATTGCTTGGATTGGATTTCTAGCCCTCACAGTGCAGCTTCTTGCTTGGGGTGGTTTTCAGGTTGCATTCAATACAGGCTTAATTGGTGGTCTCGTCTTAGTTGCGGGTGCCCAAGCCGCCTACTGGGCAATAGTTTCAAGTGCCAATGCGGCGGTTGAATTTAGAATTCGAGCTGTCCAAACCGACTCTGCGGTTGCCGCAGCATCAGCAGCACGAGCTGAAAAGGTGAAGCGTCTTCAGGAAACCCTGAACACTGCGCTGCCACTACTGGAAAAAATCAAAGAGCAGGGTGGGGAGCTGAGTAGCAACGATCGCACAGAGGCAGCGTTGCTCGAGGCACAACTTAGAGATCAAATTCGAGGTCGCGCTCTTCTTTCACCCGCTGTGGTTCGTGCCACCCGAGCGGCCCGCGCACGAGGCGTTGAGGTTCAACTACTGGATGACGGTGGCTTGGATGAGTTGGCAGAATCAGAGAGAGAAGAATACCTAGCTGAAGTCAGCGAGCGACTCGATCAGGTCACAGCTGGCAAGGTGGTAATTCGCGCATCAATTGGGGATGGCTGGCGAGTGACGATGGCGGCTATCCAAAAAGATTCGGACCGTCCAGACCTGTTTATTCGTTTATAAAAAAGGCGACCGAAGTCGCCTTATTTCCCCGAAAGATTCCGCAACCCTTCTTTGCGTTTCGAATCTCACCCATAGCCAAGCACTTTCAAGGGCTTTCTGTGACCAACAGTTGCGAATTTTTGGTGGCACTTTGGGGGACAACTAGCGGCGTAGCTCGCCTTCCCACTCGGTCCCAAGTTGACCGCGAAGTCCAACCCGACCTCGCTGCCAAGCAGACTTCTTCTGGCTTGTGGCACGCTCTTCGCTGTTGAGAAGTGAGTGGATCACGGCAATTGCTGCGGCCTCTTCATCGGGCGTAGCCCCATGCACCTTGACCAGTCTTGCCAGTTCCTCTGTAGTGAGCTTTTTCATTACAGCGGAATGTTTCCATGCTTTTTAGGGGGCAGGCTGGCCCGCTTGGACTTAAGCGCTCTTAGGGACTTGGCGATCGCTGATCGAGTAGCAGCCGGTTCGATGATTCCATCAAGTTCTCCGCGCTCTGCCGCGAGGAAAGGACTTGCCACGTTATAGGTGTATTCCTTTGCCAGTCGGTCTCGCACCTTGGCAATGTCTTCGCCCTTTTCTTCCGCCTGCTTGATTTGGTCGCGGAACAAAATATTCACGGCTCCCTGACCACCCATCACTGCAATCTCAGCGGTTGGCCAAGCCAGGTTTATGTCAGCTCCAAGCTGCTTTGACCCCATAACGATGTAAGCGCCGCCGTAAGCCTTGCGTGTGATAACTGTAATTAGAGGGACAGTTGCTTCGGCATACGCATACAACAGCTTTGCACCACGTCGAATTACTCCAGCCCACTCCTGATCCGTGCCAGGCAGGTAGCCAGGAACATCGACCAGGGTAATGATTGGTATTGAAAATGCATCGCAGAACCTAACGAACCTGGCAGCTTTCTCTCCAGCGTCAATGTTGAGGGTTCCAGCCATCTGCAGTGGTTGGCTTGCTACGACGCCAACCGATTGACCATCGATTCTCGCAAAGCCAATGATGATGTTTGGCGCGAAGAGTGGCTGAATTTCTAAGAATTCCCCGTCATCAACCACTGCCTCAATGACAGTGTGCATGTCATAGGGCTGATTTGGGCTGTCCGGAATCAGGGTATTTAGCTTCAGATCTGACTCAGTAATTTCCATCTCCATATCAGATTGGAAACGAATTGGATCGGAAAGATTGTTCTCTGGAAGGTAGCCAACCAAAGCCTGCACAAAATCAATCGCATCTTCTTCGTCAGAAGCGAGGTAGTGCGCCACTCCAGAAGTCTCATTGTGAGCTCGCGCTCCACCGAGTTCTTCCATTCCAACATCTTCGCCAGTCACAGTTTTGATGACGTCTGGCCCAGTAACAAACATGTTGGATGTTTTATCAACCATGATGACAAAATCTGTGAGTGCGGGGGAGTAGACCGCTCCACCAGCAGCTGGTCCCATGATGATGGAGATTTGCGGGATTACACCTGATGCGTGGGTATTGAGACGGAAGATTTCACCATACTTGCCAAGCGCAATAACACCCTCTTGAATACGGGCGCCACCTGAGTCAAGAATTCCAATTAGCGGAACACCGTTTTTGATTGCGTGTTCCATGATTTTGATTATCTTGTTGCCGGCTGCCTCACCAAGTGAGCCACCAAATATTGTGAAGTCTTGCGAGTAGACGGCAACTTGCCGACCATGAATTGTGCCAAAACCGGTTACGACTGAATCGCCGTAGGGGCGCTTAGCCTCCATGCCAAATGCATTGGAGCGATGCCTAACAAACTCATCGATTTCTACGAAGGAACCAGAATCGAGCAGCATGTCGATGCGCTCGCGAGCAGTCTTCTTACCTTTGGCATGCTGTTTCTCAATTGCTGCCTCACCGGCTGCATGAACTGCCTCGTGATAGCGGTGCTTGAGATCCTCGAGTTTGCCGGCAGTGGTGCTTAGATCTGGTTTGTCGCTCATGGTCTCCTCACTCGCCCTCCTACTTTATTGGGACTGAATGGCAAGAAATTGCAGAGTTGCCACAAAGAGAATGGAAAATCGTTGCGGAAATCTACAACTGGGCCTTTTCCAATAGGGTTTTGCCATGGAACTTCCCAAGGCTAGAGCGGTTTTGCCGCAGCTGCGCTTTGTTGAATCAATTGACTCCACCAACCTCAGTCTCCAGCGCGATTATGCAGGTTTGCCCGATTTATCGGCGCTCGCAGCTGCCGAACAAACCGCTGGTCAAGGAAGAGCTGGTAGAGACTGGGTTTCAGAACCGGGAGCTTCTATTTCACTGTCAGTTCTCTTGCGACCCAGCAGACCGCATATTTCTT
>JACCDL010770312.1_pt1 | contig 20243 bp, 17 predicted proteins | sample 7441931 | NCBI WGS metagenome assembly JACCDL01 (sample SAMN15323437, study PRJNA562643) | freshwater metagenome | isolation source: river surface water | place: USA:Blue River Watershed | collected 2017-08-16 | reverse complement strand
TGGAAGCCATATTGAAACTTCCAGATTTTCCTTGGGATGCGTTAGCCCCATATGGTCAAAAAGCAAGAGCGCATCCAGCGGGCCTTATTGATCTCTCTCAAGGAACTCCGGTAGATCCAACTCCAGAATTCATTCAGGCTGCGCTAAAAGAAGCTTCGAATTCTCCAAGTTACCCAGTAACCATCGGAACTCCCGAGCTACAAGCTGCGATAAAGAAATGGGCAGTTGAAAGACTTGGCGCAAGCGGAGAGTTCGCAGTATTACCTCTAATTGGATCAAAAGAATTAGTGGCTTGGCTGCCAACAATCTTAGAAGCAAAAGAAGTTCTCTATCCAGAGATTGCATATCCAACCTATTTAGTTGGCGCGATGATTGCAAAAGCAGATGCAAAAGCAGTTGGCTTTGATGCAAAAAGTTGGCCGAAAGCTGATTTGGCTTGGCTAAATTCTCCATCTAATCCCACCGGTCGAGTAAGCACAGATTCAGAGATGCTATCTGTAATCGAATGGGCGCGAAGCGGTGGCGTTGTCATATCCGATGAGTGTTACCTTGAATTCGGTGAATCAGTTACGCCTAAGTCGATCCTCTCTCTAACTGGCGGAGATAATCGAAATATTCTGGCTGTGCATTCGCTATCCAAGCGCTCATCAATGGCGGGATATCGTGCAGCGATGTTAATTGGCGATGAAGATTTGATCGCCAAGATTCTAGAAGTTAGAAAGCATGCAGGGATGATGGTGCCGCTACCAGTTCAAAGAGCGATGGTCGCAGCGCTCGCTGATAGCCAACATGTAATCGCACAGCGTGATCGTTACAACTTGCGAAAGAGCAGAGTAAAAGCTGCGATTGAGAAACACGGTTTCAAAGTCGAACATTCAAACGCCGGTCTATATCTCTGGGCGACTCGAGATGAGCGGGATTGGGAGAGCGTCGATTGGTTTTCAAACTATGGCATCTTGGTAACTCCTGGCAACTTTTATGGAGCTGCAGGTGGGCGGCATGTTCGAATTGCGATGACCGCTACCGATGCCCAGATTGATGAGTTGGTGAGACGCCTTGGCTGAGGCGATTCTCTTAGTTGGCGGATTCGGAACTCGCTTAAGGCCACTTACAAATAGCAGGCCGAAACCGATGTTGCCGCTTGCGACATTGCCAGTAACCGAACACCAATTAGCGATGGTGCGAAGAGCTGGAATCAACAGAATTGTGCTGGCGACTTCCTATTTATCTGAAGTTTTTACCCCTTACTTTGGTGATGGTTCAAAATGGGGAATGGAGATTTTGTATGCAACCGAGAAAGAACCGCTTGGTACTGGCGGCGCGATTGCTAACGCTGCAAAGTTGCTCTCAGGAGATACCGAAGTAGTGGTCTTAAATGGCGATGTTTTAAGTAGTCATGAGATCGGTTCACAATTGAAATTACATCAGCAAAGCTCTGCTGATATCACTCTGCACTTAACAGCAGTTGAAGATGCAAGAGCCTACGGTTGTGTGCCAACTGATCAAAGTGGCCAAGTAACGGCTTTTTTAGAGAAGATGGAGAATCCAGTTACAAACACGATTAATGCTGGTTGCTACATCTTCAATCCAGAGATAATCGAATCAATCCCATTCGATCAAGTAGTCAGCGTCGAACGTGAAACTTTTCCAGATGCCGTCTCGAAGGATAAGAAGATCATGGGCTTTATTGCTCAGGATTATTGGTTGGATATCGGCACTCCTGCTGCGCTGATGAAGGGCTCAAGAGATTTGGTTGCGGGGATTGCGGATGCAGATGCTTTGGATATGTATCAATTTGCACATCGCAACTTTGATTTTGTCTCTATGTCCCAACTCTCTGCATCGAATCGCGCATCAGGTGGCAGCGCAATTGGTGGACTTTGTAATTTAGAAAATTGCACCATCGAAGGTTCGATCATTTCAGATGGGGTAGAGGCGAGAGATTGCACAATTCGTAACTCATTTGTAGAGATGGGAGCGAAAATACCTACGGGTATTGTTATTGAAAGCTCTTTTGTCGACATTGATGGCGAGATCTACCCTTTTTCAGGGTGACAATTTCCAAAAAAATTCCTAATCCGACCTAATCCGACTTGACTTATTGGAGTTACACGCGTGTAATTCACCTGTTGTTTCTCAAGCGCCCCCTTGAGCCTGACTTAGGAGTTTTTTAATGCGTCAAGAAGGTCCAAGCATTCAGCTGGAAACTGGCGAAGTCGTAGAACTATCTTGGCAGGAGCGAGCGCTCTGTGCCCAGACCGATCCAGAGGCCTTCTTCCCCGAAAAAGGCGGTTCAACCCGCGAAGCTAAACGAGTCTGCAATTCATGCGAAGTTCGCTCTGAGTGCCTCGAGTATGCCCTTGCTCACGACGAGCGATTTGGTATCTGGGGCGGCCTCTCTGAGCGTGAACGCCGCCGTTTAAAGCGCCGCACCGCCTAGTCTTTCTAGTCTTTCTAGTCTTTCTAGCCCTACTAGCCCAAGAGCGCAGAATTTCCATATTCGAGCGCTTTCCTAAAGACTTATGCCCAAGATGTCTTCTTTGAGCGCGTCAACACAGGTCACCGCAATTTTGGTGGTGCACGATGGTGCAACCTGGTTACCAAAAGTTGTTGCAGCAATCGCTTCGCAATCTCGGACTCCCGATAAGACCATTGCAGTTGATACCGGATCCGAAGATGGTTCTACTAAATTATTAAATGGCGCTCGCATCAAGTATTTATCAATCAATCGCGGTGAAGGCTTTGGTACTGCGGTATCTGAAGCGGTGGCTTCACTTCCACCATGCGAAAGTGAAGATGAATGGATCTGGTTACTTCACGACGATAGCGCTCCCGAAGAATATGCGCTAGAGAAGTTATTGGAATCCGTTGCCGACCGGCCAAATGTGGCGATGGTTGGGCCAAAGATCTTGGGTTGGAATGATCGTAAACATTTACTGGAAGCCGGTATCAGTATTGCTAGAAATGGCGCTCGCTGGACTGGCTTGGAAGATTACGAATATGACCAAGGGCAACACGATGGAATCCGTGAAGTCTTATCAGTTAGCACAGCTGGCGCGCTGATTCGCCGTTCGGTCTTTGAAGAGCTCGGCGGCTTTGACGAAAAGCTCGACCTTTTCCGAGACGATGTCGACTTTGGTTGGCGCATCCATGCAGCGGGTCAAACAGTCTTAGTAAATACCGATGCGGTTATTTATCACGCACAAGCAGCGGCTTCAGAGAGGCGAAGCGTCGATGTCGACGAAGCCTTCTTGCATCGCCCACTTCTTTTGGATCGTAGAAATGCGGCGTATGTACTTTTAACCAATTCGACTTGGTGGATGTTGCCATTAGTTGCAATTCAAGTTGTTGGTTCGGCTCTGCTGCGCGCTTTTGGATATTTGATTGCAAAATTACCAGGCTACGCATCTGATGAGTTACTTGCGTTAGGAAAATTGTTTACCCGTCCCGACTTAGTGCGCGCCGGTCGAAAGTGGCGTAAGGAAGATCGATTGGTCTCTCCTCGAGTAGTAACGCGCTTCATGCCATCTCGCGGCGCGCAATTTAGAAGCGCCATAGATTCGGTAGTGGATCGAATCCAAGAGAAGTTATTTCCAGCACCAGAAGTGCCAGCCACTGAGTTCTCTGAAGATGAGGATCTACTTACCCCAACTACCGAACGCAATTGGCGAGCGCTATTTAAACGTCCAGAGTTAGCGGCCTTTATCGCAGTATTTCTATTCTCAATTCTCTTCTCACGAAGTCGCTTTGGAGTTATTGCAGGTGGCGCACTTCCAGAGACTCCAAATGGCGTATCTGAGCTCTGGCGACTTTATGCTGAATCGTGGCATCAAGTTGGATTAGGTAGCTCAAGCGCTACCCCGACTTGGGTAGCGGTAATTGCATTGATTGGCACGATTACTTTAGGTAACGCGCAGTTATTTGTGTCGACTTTATTCTTGTTCGCACCATTCCTGCTTTTCGCAGCGATCTTTATCTGGCTGAAAAAGATCACCACTCATATCTGGTTAGTGATATTTGGTAGCGCTTTATATGCGCTCTCACCTGTTGCCTTGGCGGCAGTTAACGCAGGCAGGCTTGGAACATTGGTAGTGATGATTGCGCTGCCGCTGACTTTGCACTTGTTATCTGGGACTCTTGAGATTGAGAAACTCTCGATCCGAAAACTATTTCAACTGGGGCTCTTTTTGGCGCTACCAGTTGCATTCTCGCTTCCATTCTTCATGGCACTTGCCTTCTTCTACATTGGATTGACGGCTTTTGATTATCTTCATACAACTAGAGCAATCTGGATATCTAGAATTAAGCTTCGCCTTCTGCTGCTCTCAATTCCATTCTTGATTAATACTCCATTTAGTACGGAAGCTTTACTTCATCCATCCAGATTCCTATTAGAACCTGGCTTAGCACTTGCCGGAGGCGGACCTAATTCGGCGCTGCTTTCAAATCCTGGCGGACTTGGCTCAGTTCCTTGGTGGTTATTTGGACCATTTACTGCGATCTTATTGGTTGCCAATTTCTCTAGAACCAATGCCAGATACTTTGCATTTGTCGGAACTGGTTTTCTCTTCCTTGGTTCGGTGCTAGCAGCGTTATCTTTCCCCGCACATGGCACATCTATTGGCTATCCACTTTGGACGGGCACTTTTATCGCCGTCTCGACAATCGCCGCAATCACAGCGGGTGCGATCGTTTTGGATCAACTACGTAAGCATCTTGAGAAATCTGCCGTTAATTACAGACATATCATGGCGGCCTTATTGCTTGCGGTATCGGTAATTCATACGGCAGTTGCTGCATTCTGGAGTGTTGCTACTACTTCGCCGCTTCACACTATCTCCACGCGAGTACTCCCGGAATTCTTAGGTGCAGTACCAGGCACTAAGACCATGGTTATTAGAAAGATGGAGGGCGATGTCCTTAACTTCTTCATCGCGCGCGGCAGCGATATCAAACTTGGCGATCCTGATGTAGCACCAGCAGTTAATTTGGAAGTCTCTGCAGCTACTAGAAATGTCTTTGATGGTTCCGGAATTACAAGTAGCGCGACTTTGGCAGAGTACGGAATTAAATATCTCTTCGTGAAAGCTCCAGCGCCTGATTCTTTGGTTACCACCATCGATGGAATCGGTGGATTTATCAGAAACTCTGCAACCAGCGCTGGTGTTACTTGGCGAGTAGCTGGAAATTCCGATCGATTAGTTTTCTTTGGTAATTCTGGCAAAGTTACCGCAATTCCTACCAATAAAGTCAGTGCTAACTTTGAAGTTACCGAAGGCGGAACCTTAAGGCTTGCCGAAAACTATGATCGAAACTGGCGATTAATTGGCGAAGGTAGATCCTTAACAAAATCTAGAAATGAAAATGGATTACCCGAATTCAAAATCGAGGCTCCAGGTAAATATCTATTAATCCACGATGGAACTGCGCGCAGAGCTTGGCTCTCGCTTCAAATTATATTCTTGCTAATTAGCCTGGTGATGGTGGCTCCAGGTGGCCGCAGAAGACGCGATCAGGTGATGCCATGAGAAGTAAATTGAAATTGAGAAGGTTGACGATTTTAATCGCTTCGCTATCTGCCGTTATTTTGCTTGGAAATACTTTGCAATCAGGAGTTGCCGATAAGACTTATGCAGAGAATTACCCACCCTCAATCTGTCCAGTAATCGGTGGTGGCGTTGCGACTCAAATCTCATTGAATAGCAGCACCAAACTGGTTCGTCCGCTATTTAAGAAACGCGTCAGTTTGAAGAAGGCCCGTACTACTAGATTATTAACTAGCGAGAATTCGATTCTGGTTGATGGTCAGGGCGTAAACGCTCTAGCGTGGGTTGCAAAGACAGGTGTCTGGTCTGGTGGAATCACTTGTCTCTCACCGCAGGCAAATCAATATTTGGTTGGTGCAAGCGGTGACGTGGCAAGTAAGTCCAAGTTAGTTCTTGCAAATAGCGGTTTGAGTGCATCAACTGTCGATGTAACTGTCTATAGTGAAAATAGTTCCTTCAAGAAACAAGTTTCAGTTCCTTCAAATCGAACCATCACAATCCCGATCGTGACTTTGGCGCCTGCTACGAAGTCCATTGCCCTACAAGTTGTTCCAAAAGCCGGACGTGTGGCATCTTATTTAGTTGACGAACGCGGTAAAGGTTTAACTGCACTTGGTGGTGATTTAGTAAATTCTCAAGCAGAACTTGCTAAGAACATCTCCATTCCAGCAATTCCACACACTTTATCACTTCAGAAGAGCCACATCCTGCGAGTCTTAAATCCCAATCCGGTTAAGACCAACATTTCAGTAGAAGTGCTCTCAAATAATGGTCGATATGTTCCGGTAGGGCTTGATTATCGAAGTGTTAACGGCGATCGAGTAATTGATATCCCATTCGATTTTGATGGTAAGAGCTCTGCATTTGGAATGCGCATTACATCTGATCTGCCGATTGCCGCATCTGTATATAGCCGGGTTAGAGCTCTAAACAAGACAGACTTTGTATGGAGTACACCAGTTACCACTGGTCAAAAGGGAGTTTGGGCAATCACAGGTTTGGATCCATTGTTAGTTGTTACTGGTACTGAGATTGAGGTTGCCACTCGGATCTTGATGCCTAAAGGAAAAGTGATTGAAAAGAATTTAAATGGTAATGATTTCCTTACTTATCGCCTCCCATCAGGTGCGTTGGGTATTGAGATTAGATCCATAGCTTCAGATAACTCCGCCGCATTGCTCGTAAATTCTCAGAGCGGAACCGGGTATCTACCATTACTTAATGGTTCAGTGCTCTCAAGAAGCACAGTCCCTACCGCCAATATCGGCGTGTTAAACCCCTAATCAATTGCTATCACTTTGAAAAATAGTATTTTCACCACATGAGTCGTCGAATCGGTCGCCATTGTTCAAGATCGGGCTGCCATCGTAAAGCCGAGATGACTTTGACTTACGTCTACGCCGAATCAATTGCGGTGCTTGGTCCACTTGCAACTTACTCAGAACCGCATGCCTACGATCTTTGCGAAATCCATGGCGCGAAGTTAACTGTGCCAAATGGTTGGCAAGTAATTAGACGTGAATTAAATACTGGCGAGAGCGGTCCATCCGAAGAGGATTTGATGGCTATTGCAGAGGCGGTTCGCGAAGTTGGAAATCGTGAATTAATTGATACTCCGGCGCCTACGCCAAATAACTCAGCAATTGGCCGACGCGGCCACCTGCGCTCAGTTCCAAATTCTTGAGGTCAATCAAGCGTCGTGGAAAAAAACGAGAGCAGCGTTCCCGCAATCTTTAAGGCTTATGACATTCGCGGTTTAGTTGGTAGCGAGTTAACTAAGCAATTTGCATTCTCAACCGGTGTTGCATTCGCAAGATTTCTTGAGAGCCAACGCGAGCCAGCAACTGTGGTAATCGGCGAAGACATGCGCCCCTCTTCACCCGAACTTGCAGATGCCTTCTCATCCGGAATCACTTCACAAGGGCTAGATGTGATCAGAATTGGTTTGGCATCAACTGACATGCTCTATTTTGCAGCGGGAAAATTGAACCTGCCAGGTGCGATGTTTACCGCAAGCCACAATCCAGCTGAATACAACGGAATCAAACTCTGCTTAAGTGGCGCCCGCCCAGTCGGCAAAGAGTCTGGTCTACTGATGATTGAAAAATTCGTTAATGAAGGTGTTCCACTCTCTACTAGGCCCGTTGGAGTAGAAAGAAAGCAAGAGCTAATTACCGATTATGTTGATCATCTACTTGGCTTAGTGAATCTTTCAAATATCAGGCCGCTTAAAATCGTGATCGATGCCGGCAATGGAATGGCTGGACATACCGCACCAGCGGTGTTTTCAAAATTGAATGCCGAAATTGTTCCGATGTATTTTGAACTAGATGGCACCTTTCCAAATCATGAGGCTAATCCAATCGATGAAGAGAACTTAAAAGATTTGAAGCGAATGGTAAAACGTCAGAAAGCCGATATTGGTCTTGCATTTGATGGAGATGCCGATCGCTGCTTCTTAGTTGATGAGAACGGGGATGCCGTTAATCCATCACTTCTTACCGCTTTGATCTCAGATCGCGAATTATCAAAACATCCCGGAGCAACAATTATTTACAACCTGATCTCATCTAGAGCTGTTAAGGAAGTTATCACCGAAAAAGGTGGAACTGCGCTTCGTTCTCGAGTTGGCCATTCATATATAAAAGCGATGATGGCCGAAAGCGGCGCAATTTTTGGCGGAGAGCATTCTGGACACTTTTACTTTACAGATTTCTGGAGGGCAGATTCTGGAATGTTGGCTGCGCTACATGCAATTGCTGCGCTAGGTGGCAGCGAGCTCTCGCTCTCAAAGTTATTGCAACCTTATGCCAGGTATGTAGCAAGCGGCGAGATAAATTCAAAAGTTGCAGATGGCGTGAAAAAGATCAGTGAAATCAAAGAGCTCTACCAAACAGATAATGAAACCGATGAATTAGATGGATTGACAGTGTCGGGGAATAGCTGGTGGTTCAATGTTCGAGCCTCAAACACCGAACCTCTAATTAGGCTAAATGTTGAGGCTCGAAACGAAGCGCAAATGGCCGAGATCCGAGACCGGCTGCTAAAGGTGATTAGAAGCTAACTTGTAGGTAAACTAGGCCACATGTGCGAGGCCTCGCCAGAACAGTCAGAAAAAACATTTTCACTGGATTTGAGGCAATCTAAATTGGCTCAACTCTCTTGAAATACAAATAACGTTTTCATAGTTGTATAGAAACGAGAATTAGGAGCTTTAAATGTCCACGACGACATCATTACGTCACGATATTGCTAACCCAGCGCTTGCAGCCGAAGGCAAGAAGCGCATCGAATGGGCAGAACGCAATATGCCGGTTTTGGCACATATTCGTGAGCGCTTTGAAAAGACTAAGCCATTTGCAGGTGTACGAATTGCAGCTTGCATGCACGTCACAACTGAGACCGCAAACTTGATGCGCGTATTGAAAGCAGGCGGTGCAGAGATTGCACTTTGCGCTTCCAACCCGCTATCTACCCAAGATGACACCGCTGCAGCTTTGGTATACGAATACGGAATCAGCGTATTTGCACGCAATGCAGTTGATCGCGATGGATATTACGCGCATATCAACGCAGCGCTAGATATTCAGCCACATCAAGTTTTCGATGACGGTTGCGACTTGGTCAATACTTTGCACACAACTCGCAAGGAATTGATTCCGAACATTGCAGGTGGATGCGAAGAGACCACTACTGGCGTAATTCGCCTAAACCAAATGGCAAAAGATGGCGCACTGCAATTTCCGATGATTGCAGTTAACGACACTGATACCAAGCATATGTTTGATAATCGCTACGGAACCGGCCAATCAACTTTGGATGCGGTTTTCCGCGCTACCAATTTCCTATTAGCCGGACGCATAATGGTTGTCGCTGGCTTTGGATATTGCGGCAAGGGCGTTGCAGAGCGTGCACGTGGATTAGGTGCGGACGTAATTGTCACCGAGATCGATCCAACAAAAGCGCTCGATGCGATGATGCAGGGCTTCCGCGTAATGCCGATGACTGAAGCGGCAAAGATTGGTGATGTCTTCATTACCGTAACCGGTAATCGTGATGTGCTTCGTGAAGAGCATTTCCAGGTAATGAAAGATGGCGCAATCCTTGCTAACTCAGGACACTTTGACATTGAGATCGATGTGGCTTGGCTAGAGCAGAATGCAGCTAAGAAAAATGCCAAAATGCGCCATCAAACAGATGAATATGTATTGAAAAATGGCAACCGCATCTTGTTGCTTGCTGAAGGACGCTTGGTAAATCTAGGTGCTGCTGAAGGTCACCCTGCATCTGTGATGGACCTTTCATTCTCAGATCAAGCTTTGACTGCAGAATATTTAGTTAAGGAAGCCAAGAATCTAAAGCCTGGCGTTCACAATGTGCCAACTGAAATCGATAAGGAAGTTGCGCGTTTGAAGCTTGCAAGCATGGGCGGCGCAATCGATGTATTAACACCAGCTCAAGAGCTCTATCTGAATTCTTGGGAACACGGTAGCTAATGACTTTGGTGCTGGTCGTCGATGACGACCAAGATCTCGCAGAGATGCTCGGCATCGTTTTAACCGGTGCCGGCATCAATGTTGAGATGGTTGGTCGAGGCGATGAGGCACTAGCAGCATTTCGAGAGACTAAGCCAGATTTAGTTCTGCTTGATGTGATGTTGCCAGGTATTGATGGCGTTGAAGTTTGTAAGCAAATCCGAGCAGAATCTATGGTTCCAATCGTGATGCTAACTGCGCGTGGCGATACCCAAGATGTAGTTGCAGGGCTGGAAGCAGGCGCTGACGATTACATAGTCAAACCCTTTAGACACCCATCCGAACTAGTTGCTCGAGTGCGCACTAGATTGCGTCGCTCGACCTTGCCATCTGCGGGGCAAATTTTAATCGGAGATTTGAAGATCGACATGGTGGCCCATGAAGTAACTCGTGGAGCAAAGAAGATTTTGCTTACACGTTTAGAGTTTGAATTATTGGCTGCGCTTGCAAAAGAGCCTGGTCGAGTTTTCACGCGCGAAGCGCTACTAAGTGAAGTTTGGGGCTATCACCACTCCACCGATACTCGCTTGGTAAACGTGCATGTGCAGAGATTGCGTTCTAAAGTTGAAGTAGACCCCGATAACCCTGAGATTGTCTTAACAGTGCGTGGTGTGGGATATCGAGCAGGCTCCTCAAATACTAATTGAGTGCTAATTGAGTGCTAATTGAGTCCTGAATGAGAATCACTCGCTGGTTAAGACATTCACTTGCAGCGCGAGTGGTAATTCTTACTTCAATTCTCTCTCTTGCAGGTATTTGGATTGTTGGCTCAGCGCTATTTACCCAGCTTTCAAACGGTATCAAGGGCGTCAAATTTGATTCATCGATCTCTGATACTCGCGCAACAGTTTATGCATTGCAGTATCAATTTCTATTGGCAGGGGAGAATCCCAAAGCAATCCAGAAAGCTATAGATGATCTCTCAGCAAATGGCAGTGTTTTTGGAACTAATACCAACACTGCACCGTACTTGATTTTTATTCCAGCTCCCGGAACTTCTGTTATGAAGAATAACTACACCACAATCTCATCATTCCTTACATCTGGAATGGTGCCGGATGATTTTCGTGAAACAGTTCAGAAGAGTAATGACCTACAAAGTCGGTACGAGAAGCTAACTAACACCTTTGGGCTCTCTTCGGAAGTCTTGGTAGTCGGTAACAAAATTGATGTTCCGGGTGCAGGTATTTACGAGATGTACCTACTATTTAATTTGGAGAATCAGAGTAAAACTTTAAAAATCGTCTCTAATTCATTGATTGGAACCGGCGTTGCCCTCTTGCTATTAATTGCGTTGGTAACAATTTTGGTGGTGCGCCAAGTGGTTCGTCCGGTTAGAGATGCAGCTAAGACTGCGGAATCTCTAGCTTCCGGTAATTTAAATATTCGAATGGATGTCCATGGCGATGATGAATTAGCAAGGTTGGGAAATGCCTTCAATGAGATGGCCAATTCTCTGCAGACGCAGATCAATCGCCTGGAGAACTTATCCAATGTCCAACAGCGATTTGTTGGTGACGTTACCCATGAATTGAGAACTCCACTTACAACGCTACGAATGGCTGCGGGTGTAATTCATGCAGCTAGAAAAGATTTTGATCCATCTTTACAACGAAGCGTTGAGTTAATGATGGTGCAATTAGATAGATTTGAGAGATTACTTGAAGATCTACTGGAGATCAGTAGGTTTGATGCCCAAGTTGCTTTGATAGAGCCGGTGGAGTTTGATCTATGCAATTTGGTTAGCAAATCAGTGGACGATTTGAGATTGGTCGCAAGCGAGAACGGTATTCACTTCGAATTGGATCGACCAGCAGATTCCATCTATATAAAGGGCGATATCCGCAGAATTGAGCGAATCCTACGTAATCTATTGATCAATGCCATTGATCATGCTGAAGGCAAGCCAATTCAAGTGAAGATCAAACAAGACGAACATGCAGTAGCAATCGGTGTTCGAGATTTTGGGGTGGGGTTAGATCGTGAGATTGCGTTAAGAGTCTTTGATCGCTTCTGGCGCGCAGACCCCTCTAGATCTCGAGTACGTGGTGGAACTGGTCTTGGCCTCTCACTCTCACTCGAGGATGCGCGATTACATAACGGTGAGTTAGAAGTTTATGGCCAACCTGGCAAAGGTGCGCACTTTGTTTTGACCCTGCCAAAGCAAGCAGGTGGCGAGATTCCACAGAGGATCATTCCGCTTAAATTTTAAATTATTTCACCTTCAAAATTGGCAAGTGCTCGAACCTCTAAAAGATTTACTCTTTCCCATTCGTTGTTTTGGATGCAAGCAATTGGGAATCGATATTTGCTCGAAATGCCGTCGCATCTGGAATTCACACTTTTATACCCAGAACATCTCAGGGTTGACCGTATATTCATCTATCAAATATTCACCGATTGCCAGAGCAATTCTCTTAAGCTCTAAAGAATCGTCGATAAAGAGAGCCGATGAATTGTTAATCTCAGCACTTCTAGATTTGATTCGTAGATTACCTAATCATTTGATGCGAGAGGCATATCTAATTCCTATTCCAAGTTCTAAGAAGGCCATCAGAAAGCGTGGACGAGACTTTATCGAAACAATCACCAAGGAAGTATCGATTCGCTCAGGTATACCCATGATTTCGGGAATGCAGATCAATCGAAGATTGTTAGATCAAAGTAGGTTAAGTGCTCAAGATCGAACTAGAAATATCACTGAAGCTTTTGAGTTTATAGGCCCTAATTCAATAGGTAGAAATTCAGAAGGTGAAAAATCAAAAGGTGTAATTTTTTTAGTTGATGATTTGGTCACAACCGGAGCTACGTTATTAGAGGCAAAAAGGGCCTTAAATGCGCGGGGAATTGCAGTCAATCAGGCGATTACCGCATGCATGGCGCAGACCCTTAACATAGGGGGCTGAATTAGCTTTAGAGAGGGAGCAGATGTCGATTCTAGATCGCATTCTTCGCGCTGGTGAAGGTCGAATTCTTAAAGAGCTCGCCAAGATCGCCGAAGAGGTTAATTCATTTGAACCTGCTATCTCTGCGCTAACTGATGCAGAATTACAAGCTAAGACTCCTGAGTTCAAGAGCCGTTATGAAAATGGCGAAGATTTAGATGACTTACTACCTGAAGCCTTTGCAGTAGTACGCGAAGCAGCGCGACGTACACTCGGTCAGCGTCATTACGACGTTCAGCTTATGGGTGGCGCAGCGCTACATCGTGGCAATATCGCAGAAATGAAGACTGGTGAAGGTAAGACCTTAGTTTCAACCCTTCCTGCGTATCTAAATGCATTAACCGGCAACGGCGTTCACGTTGTTACTGTTAATGATTATTTGGCAGAACGTGACTCCGAATGGATGGGTCGCGTACATAGATTCTTAGGTTTGAAAGTTGGCGTAATTCTCGCCTCAATGACACCTGCAGAACGTCGCGAGGCTTATCACGCAGATATCACCTACGGAACAAATAATGAATTTGGCTTTGATTACCTACGTGACAACATGGCTTGGAGTTTAGAAGAGTGTGTACAACGCGGCCATAACTTTGCGATTGTCGATGAGACTGACTCGATTCTTATTGACGAAGCTCGTACACCTTTAATCATCTCCGGACCAGCCGATAAACCAACCAAGTGGTACGTAGAGTTCGCCAACATCGTAACCAAATTAGAACGTAATGTTCATTATGAGGTAGATGAGAAGAAGAAGACCTCAGGCATTCTTGAAGCTGGTATCACCAAAGTTGAAGAGTTACTGCAGATTGGCAATCTCTACGAATCTGCTAACACCCCTTTGATTAGCTACTTAAATAATGCAATTCGCGCAAAGGAGCTTTTCAAGCGCGATAAAGATTATGTAGTCATGAATGGCGAGCTTTTAATCGTAGACGAGCACACTGGCCGCATCTTGGCTGGTCGTCGCTACTCCGAGGGTATGCACCAAGCGCTTGAAGCAAAAGAGCGAATCGAAATTCAAATCGAGAATCAAACTCTCGCCACGATCACGCTTCAAAATTACTTCCGTTTATATAAGAAACTTTCAGGTATGACCGGTACCGCTATGACTGAAGCATCAGAATTTCTTCAGATCTACAAGTTGGGCGTTGTGCCAATTCCAACAAATAAACCGATGCAGAGATTGGACCAAGCAGACTTGGTCTATAAGTCTGAAGTTGGAAAATTTGAGGCAGTTGCCAAAGACATAGTCGAGCGTTATCGAAAAGGTCAACCAGTTCTAGTTGGCACAGTAAGCGTTGAGAAATCTGAAGAGCTCTCTGCCACTTTGAAAAAGCACGGAATTCCGCATGAAGTTCTAAATGCTAAACAACATCAACGTGAAGCTGCGATCATCGCGCGCGCAGGTGTAAAGGGTGCAGTTACTGTTGCCACAAATATGGCAGGTCGCGGAACAGACATTATGTTGGGCGGCAACCCAGAATTCATGGCGGATTTTGAAATTCAAAAACGTGGAATCTCTCCAGTTGATAATCCAGTGGAATATGAAGCGGCATGGCCAGCGGAAATTGCAAAACAGAAAGAGGCGGTCGCCAAAGGACATGAAGAGGTAGTCTCACTTGGCGGCCTCTATGTATTGGGCACAGAGCGCCACGAATCTCGCCGTATTGATAACCAGTTACGTGGTCGTTCTGGTCGCCAAGGCGATCCCGGAGAATCACGTTTCTATTTATCTTTGCAAGATGATTTGATGCGTCGATTCAACTCCGGAATGGTTGAACGTTTCTTAACTGCGGCTGGCATTCCAGAGGATCAACCAATCGAATCAAAGATGGTCTCTAATTCGATTAAGTCAGCGCAAACTCAAGTTGAAGCACAGAACTTTGAGATTCGTAAGAATGTTTTGAAGTATGACGATGTCATGAATCGCCAACGCGAAGTCATTTACGCAGAACGCCGTTCGGTACTAGAAGGAAAAGATATCTCCGAACAAGTTCGTAGATTCCTTGCCGAGACCATCTCTGCCTATGTAAATGGTGCGACTGCTGAGGGTTATGCAGAGGATTGGGATCTGGATACTTTGTGGGCAGCGCTTGGCGCTATCTACCCAATCTCATTCACTGTAAGCGATCTAGAGAATGAAGTAGGTGGTCGTCCAGGTCTAGACCCTGAGTTCTTGGCTGCGCGAATTACTGATGATGCAATGGCTGCATATGACAAGCGTGAAGCAGAGTTAACCCCTCAGGTGATGCGCGAACTAGAGCGCAGAGTTCTGCTCTCTGTTTTAGATCGTAAGTGGCGCGAACATCTCTACGAGATGGATTATCTACAAGAGGGCATTGGACTACGCGCTATGGCGCAACGTGATCCGCTAGTTGAATATCAACGCGAAGGCTTTGACCTCTTCGCAGCAATGATGGAAGGCATTAAAGAAGAGATCGCTGGATTCATCTTCAATGTTGAGGTTAAAGTTGAAACCGAACAGATTCAAGGAGCTGGACTAGAGGCAGCTAGACCGCAACAGTTGGCTTATTCATCCGCTGATGAGACTGGCGTGGTAAGAAGTGGTGATGTTTCGAGAAATTCACCATGTCCATGTGGGTCAGGTAAGAAATACAAACGTTGCCACGGTGCTGCTTAAATTAAATCAAATCAAATTAAATTGGGAATCAATTTAAACTAGCTCTAAATTGGTGCAGAGCCACTTGTGATCTACGCCCTCAAATCTCATCGTCATTGTTCGTAACCGTTCATTAAATCTAACGGTTACCGCGATTTCACATAGTCCATCTAACGGCTGACTCACATGAATCTTTCGAAACTTACCAACTTCCCTTTGAAATCCTGTTGAGCCTTGTAACTCTTGGTAAACACTTGCAAGGCACCATTTCGAAAGTTGGGCAGCTGGTCGTTTGCCAGCCCAAATTTCAAGTACTCCTTTTGCAAACATCGATGCAAAGCTGGTGATATCCGGTAATTCCGCCGCAGACATTAGTACCGGCTCAAAACCTGGAAGGTAATCCTCCTTAAAGAGAGACGAACTTTTATATAGATAGGGATTTTGAATAAATTGATCTTTGATTTCCATATCCCAAAGGTGCGACAAAAATCCTGAATTATCTTCAGAATAAAGCGTGAACTTCACTAGCACTTAAGTACTACTGTTCATGTGGAGATTATCTTTAACCTACTTTTCTTAGCCTTTCCACATGTCATACATGAGAAAAAATATTGATTTTAAGAACTTAGTAGCGATTCTGGTAATCATTTCATCTTTTGCGATTGCATTTGGGCTCGCAGTGATTTCAAATCAACGATCTAGCTATTGGGTGGCTATTAGAGATTTAACTCCGGGTCATATAGTCGATAGCCAGGATTTTGTGGCCAAGAAAGGCGCATTTGCACGAGAGAGTAACGGCTATATCTTTGCAACCCAAAGCCCCATTGGCTACTCAATTGCAAAATTTGTAGCAGCAGGGGAATATTTACATGAGAGCGCTTTAGCTGAAGGCACTGGAGAGAGCTCGGTAAAACTGCTCTCATTTGCAGTCTCAGCACCTGATTTACCGTCAGTAATCAGAATTGGTGATCTAGTTAATTTGTACCAGGTGATAAATGACAACGGTGATGGCAACGATTTTCCAAGTCAACTAGTTATCGAAAGTGTTTATGTAGTTGATTTAAATCGAAAAGGGGAGAATTTAGGCGGTTCTTCAATCGTGACCTTGGCTATACCCGATGATTTTGTTGAGAGAGTCCTCGATGCGACCCGCAGAGGGCGAATGGTGGTGGTCGCTAACCATGGCTAAGTTTGCGACTTTGATTTGGGACTCCGATCTAGAATCTTTAGTAATCAAAGCAATTGCTCAAGTAAATGGAGAGTTGGTATTTAGAGCGGTTGCTGGCGAACAACTTTCGCAAATAGACCCGTCGATAGTTTTGATCGCAAATATTAAAGTATCGCTTAAAAATCCGACGCTATACGTTAGCAGTGAGATGAGTTTTGAAACGATCGCTGCGATGCTAACTAACAATATCGATGCACCTAAAGATCTCCTGATTAAAGGCGATCGCAAGGTTATCTCTTTCGTCGGCCTTGCAGGTGGCGTTGGGACTACATCGATAGCAATCAATTACGCTTTTGAATTGGCACAGAAATCTGAGGTTGCACTGCTTGATTTGGATTCCAATCACCCTGAAGTAGCACGAAATTTGGGGTTGCATCGAATCGACGAACGTACAGAGCGGATAGGCAGATACCTACAGATTCATCAGGGGCTTCCCCCAAAGATCGAGTGTGACCTCTTCGTTTTGGATCTCGGTTCAAATTGGAACCATTCATTACTTAAGCAGAGTGATTCAATTTATGTCGTTAGTAGATTAGATTTAAATACCATGGAGAGGCTAAGAGCGCTAACACTTGATTCTTTCTCATTAATCTGCAACTTTTTCGAAAAAAGTAAAGCTCAAATCAATTTGGTCAAGCAGATAGAGAATCTGAATCCAGATATGGAAATTACCAAAGTTCCTTTTGAACCAAAATCTTTTGAGAGCGCCACTGAACGAAAGAGCGCGCTACTTGAATTATTTCCCAATTCGCCTGCCCGAAAGGCCATCGCTACTCTTGGATAGTGCGAGTTTATATAGCAGCCACCCCCCAACAGGTTAATTCGCTACTCGCTGCGCCAATACAGGTCGATGAATATTTAACTCCAGGGCAATTTAATTTTGATAATAGCGTGGACCCCGAAGAGCAGGAGCACCTCATAAGCCTATTAGCGGCAGAGGATGCCTTGGAATTAAACGGTGGGAGATTTGGCTTGGTCATCGCTGCGGATCTTGATGATGCTCAATTAGAGAGCGAATCTTTTACACTTAAATTCGAACAAGTCGCTTCGATTCTTTATTCAAGTGATGGCGAGACTTTATCTTGGTTTGCGCCAGAGGAGATTCAGTATCAAATCGAAGGATGGCTTCAATGAAACAAATTGAAGATTTGGTAACTAGAAGCAGTCAGATAACTCAAACAGATCTGGATTTTTTAAAACGATTAGCTCTTGATTGGCAGATTATTGCGGATTTAAGTTTTGCGGATTTGGCTTTGTGGGTGAAATTGGATTCGGGTGGATATATTGCAATTGCGCATGTTCGCGCTGCCACAGCGGCCACAGTTTTTCCAGAGGATTTCTTGGGATTAGAAGTATCGGAAGTTCCAAGCGAAGCCAGCGTCGAGCGATTTCCAATCATGTTGCACAATATAGAGATCGCCACTTTAACTCGACATCGTAATCCTGATGCGACTAGAAGTGTTGGTCGTCTTGAGAGCACCTATCAAGAGTGCGCTAAGCAATTGATAGATATGGCTTGTGAAGGAACTTTCCCATTTGAGAATTCAATCTCCTCGCTAAATCCATCTCCGAGAGTTGGCGATGGTTTCATTAAGTTAAATAAAAATGGCGAAATTTCGTATGCAAGCCCCAATGGAAGATCAGCATTTAGCCGGTTGGGTTGGGAGGGCGAATTAGAGGGGCTAGCAATAAACAAGGTAGCACATCAAATATCAGGTCAGCTTCAAGTGGAGATTGATGAAATCTTAAGTCAGAAGACTTTGAACCAACTTGTTTTAGAGAGCTCTGGCAATGTCGTTGAATTAACGATTCTTCCTTTACTTAAAAGTGGTTGACACGTAGGTGCGGTTGTCTTATTGCAAAATCTCACTGAAATGCGCCGAAGAGAGCGCGAATTGCTATTAAAAGATGCCACCATTAAAGAGATTCATCATCGGGTAAAGAACAACTTACAGACTGTTTCAGCTCTACTTAGACTTCAGGTAAGACGAGTAGAAGATCCAAAAGCTCAAGGTGCGTTAGATGAAGCAGTCCGCAGAATCTCTTCAATTGCATTGGTGCATGAGACCCTCTCTGCAAGCGGTAAGGATCTAGTCGATTTTGATGCAGTGGTTGATTCGTTGATTAGCCATGCAGCTGATCTAGCATTGAAAGCGCCAAGTAGAACCAAACAGATTCAAGTAAAGCGACTCGGAACTATCGGGGCGCTAGATCCAAAGATCGCTACACCACTTTCATTGATAATCACCGAATTGGTTGCAAATGCTTTTGAGCATGGATTGGCTACAACTGGTAGCAGAGTAGATGTGGTCTTTAGTCGAACTGGAAATAGTTGCACCATAAAGGTTGAAGATGATGGCGTTGGCTTACCTGATAACTTTGATTTAAAGAGTAATTCAAACTTAGGGCTACAGATCGTTCGCACTCTGACTGAGAGCGAGTTGAAGGGAACTTTGGAATTCTCAGGAAGCGCTGTCGGAACTACTGCGCAATTACACTTTGATATTCGCTAGTTGTTTTTAGTTATCGGAGCGATTTAGCTCAGCCAAGCGAGCGCGATTTCTAGCTGCGCGACGCTTCATAGCGCGACGTTCGTCTTCAGATAATCCGCCCCAAACACCAGCATCTTGACCAGACTCAAGCGCCCAAGCGAGGCAGGGCTCTTTAACAGGGCAGCGCATGCATACTTTCTTAGCCTCTTCGATCTGGGTAATCGCAGGGCCAGTATTTCCTACAGGGAAAAATAGCTCGGGATCCTCATCACGGCATGCTGCTTGATGACGCCAATCCATCCGCGAACCACCCTCTTTTACGCTCGAAATCTTCCGGCCATTTTTTGACCAACGCGCTATTCTCCAATAGTTATTAATTCGTTACAAGAGGCTACTGAAACAATCAGGGTGATTTAGCACATTTAATGCGCCCTCGACAGGATTCGAACCTGTGCACCGGCCTCCGGAGGGCCGTGCTCTATCCCCTGAGCTACGAGGGCCGAAATGAAATCTCTCTCGGGAGCGCTAATACTATTGGATAGTAACTGAATAAATATTCAATTATCAGTTTAATTCAAAATGCAGCGACTAGTAATTCAAGAGCGTTAAAAGAAGAGGGTTTAATGAATATCTCTAGTAGATCAGAGCACGCCTACTTTGCTACTGGATGTTTCTGGGGAGCTGAGCGTAGATTCTGGAATCTTCCAGGAGTTATTAGTACCTCAGTCGGCTACATGGGAGGCCATAAAGATAATCCCACCTATAAAGAGGTCTGCAATGGCGATACCAATCATGCAGAGACCGTAGAGGTTGTTTTTGACTCTCAACAGATTAGTTATCAGCGTTTACTAGAAGAGTTATTCACAATGCATGATCC